>OIWM01000017.1_pt1 | contig 167438 bp, 264 predicted proteins | sample 1587451 | NCBI WGS metagenome assembly OIWM01 (sample SAMEA3888907, study PRJEB22519) | human gut metagenome | biome: human gut; feature: human-associated habitat; material: faeces | place: Denmark | collected 2011 | reverse complement strand
CGCAGCTAAATTAGATGCTGAAATTAAGAAACAAATGGAAGCTGGTGTACTGGTAGAAATCGCTGAAGGTATGGCTACTTCTATCGCTGAACTTCAGGAAGGTTTCAACGGTTCTACCGATAACCCATGGAATGAAATGGGCTTCCGTATCGATAAACAAGTTATCGAAGCTAAATCTCGTCAGCTGAAAGCTGCTTACTCTATCGAATTAGCACAAGACCTCCGCGCTGTTCACGGTATGGATGCTGATGCTGAACTGTCTGGTATTCTGGCTACAGAAATTATGCTGGAAATCAACCGCGAAGTTGTTGATTGGATTAACTACTCAGCTCAGGTTGGTAAATCTGGTATGACCCTGACTCCGGGTTCTAAAGCTGGTGTATTTGACTTCCAGGATCCGATTGATATTCGTGGTGCTCGCTGGGCGGGTGAATCCTTTAAAGCTCTGTTGTTCCAGATTGACAAAGAAGCAGTTGAAATTGCTCGTCAGACCGGTCGTGGTGAAGGTAACTTCATTATCGCTTCCCGTAACGTAGTTAACGTTCTGGCTTCAGTTGATACTGGCATTTCTTATGCTGCACAGGGTCTGGCTACCGGCTTTAACACTGATACTACCAAGTCAGTATTTGCTGGTGTTCTGGGTGGTAAATACCGTGTATATATCGACCAGTATGCTAAACAGGATTATTTCACTGTAGGTTATAAAGGTCCGAACGAAATGGATGCTGGTATTTACTACGCTCCATATGTAGCTCTGACTCCGCTGCGTGGTTCCGATCCGAAGAACTTCCAACCAGTAATGGGATTCAAAACTCGTTACGGTATCGGTATCAACCCATTTGCAGAATCCGCTGCTCAGGCTCCGGCTTCTCGCATTCAGAGCGGTATGCCTTCTATTCTGAATAGCCTTGGTAAAAACGCTTACTTCCGCCGTGTATATGTTAAAGGTATCTAATCTTTGACGATTTAAGGGACCTTCGGGTCCCTTTAGTTGTTTTTATGGTATAAATAAATCATATAAACCAAAAGGAAAGCGCAATGGCTAAAATCAACGAACTTCTGCGCGAATCAACCACAACGAATAGCAACTCAATCGGTCGCCCAAATCTCGTTGCTTTGACTCGCGCTACCACTAAATTAATATATTCTGACATTGTAGCAACGCAAAGAACTAATCAACCTGTTGCTGCTTTTTATGGTATCAAATACCTTAACCCGGATAACGAATTTACATTTAAAACTGGTGCTACTTACGCCGGCGAAGCTGGATACGTAGACCGAGAACAAATCACAGAATTAACAGAAGAGTCTAAATTAACTCTCAATAAAGGCGATTTATTCAAATATAATAATATCGTTTATAAAGTATTAGAAGATACTCCATTTGCTGATATTGAAGAAAGCGACTTAGAGTTAGCTCTTCAAATTGCAATCGTTCTTTTAAAGGTTCGTCTATTTTCTGACGCAGCGTCAACAAGCAAATTTGAAAGCTCTGATAGTGAAATTGCGGATGCTAGATTCCAGATTAATAAATGGCAAACCGCAGTTAAATCTCGTAAACTTAAAACTGGTATCACAGTTGAATTAGCGCAAGATTTAGAAGCAAATGGATTCGATGCTCCTAATTTCTTAGAAGATTTGCTTGCAACTGAAATGGCAGATGAAATCAATAAAGATATTCTGCAGTCTTTGATTACAGTATCAAAACGCTATAAAGTTACAGGAATTACTGATACTGGATTCATCGATTTGAGTTATGCATCTGCACCTGAAGCGGGTCGTTCATTATATCGAATGGTATGTGAAATGGTTTCGCATATCCAAAAAGAATCAACTTATACAGCAACGTTCTGTGTTGCTTCTGCTCGTGCCGCTGCGATTCTTGCTGCTTCAGGTTGGTTAAAACATAAACCAGAAGATGACAAATATCTTTCACAAAATGCCTACGGGTTCTTAGCTAATGGTTTACCACTTTATTGCGATACTAACAGCCCATTAGATTATGTAATCGTTGGCGTAGTAGAAAATATCGGTGAAAAAGAAATTGTTGGATCAATTTTCTATGCTCCGTATACAGAAGGTCTTGACTTAGATGACCCTGAACATGTAGGTGCATTTAAAGTTGTGGTTGATCCAGAAAGTTTGCAGCCATCTATCGGTTTATTAGTTAGATATGCTTTATCTGCAAATCCTTACACTGTAGCAAAAGATGAAAAAGAAGCAAGAATAATTGATGGTGGAGACATGGATAAAATGGCGGGTCGTTCAGATTTGTCTGTTTTATTAGGTGTTAAGCTACCAAAAATTATCATTGATGAATAAAACAAAGGGACCGAAAGGTCCCTTTTTATTTAGCTCACCAACTCAATCCAAGCTGGACGAAGTACATCTTGTACCATTTTAACTAATTCCTTTTTAATCAAAGAAGGATTATCTGCTTGAGTTAGAGTAATACCTTCACGAGAAGTTTCTTCCAAAATATCTTGAACAGTTAGCCCCATCACCTTTCCAAAATCTTTAGGACCAATTTCGCCAATTTTAGAAATAACGTTATTTACTCGGTTCAGTGTAACGTAACAAGCTAAAATTCCCACCAATTTGTTATCAGCTTCTGATAGTTCAACTTTAGCTTTAATAGGCTTATCGGACTTTTTCTTTTCACTAAATTTGGAATTCTTGCATTTAATTGCTACACGATTTCCATTACGAAGCCAAGAAGGATAACAAGGTTTCAATACATATCCTTCAGCGGTAAATACTTCGCCTTTTGCTTCGGCATTCCAAACGCATTTATTTGCATCAACTAATCCAGCATGGTCTACTGTAAAATTATAATCTTGGACGACAGAATCTAAATCATTTGGCAATTTAATAAGCTCTTCAAATTTACCGCGACCTAAAAGTGGAGCCATTTTAAATTTAAATGTATTACAGAATGATTCCATCATATAATCGTCGACATAAGTCACATCGCCGCTTTCTGTAGTGACAATAATGTCAAATACATAAAAATCTTTATCGCCATAATCGACATTCTTCTGAATGCCAGGTCCAGCGAATTCGCCAAAGACTTGATAAGATACAACCGCTGAGGTTTCCATAATATCTTGTACTGCTTTAATGGAATCAGCGTAATTCTTTAAAATAATTTCATACCCAAAGAAATCTTCAGCAGGAAGAATGGGGCCAGTACGTTTAGCGCAAGTCACTTTATCACGCTCAATAATCAACGAGAAATTTGTGCCGTGAATCTTTTCACGAGCTACCCATTCCCCACCAGTCAATCCCAAACTATAAAGTTTTTCAATAAATTTAGAGTTGTAATGATTTTCAAGACTGCTATACTTTTTAAACATAATTAATCCTCAAAATGTAATTTCTAACCAATCACCATCACGCTGATCACTATTGACTTTAAAGCTGAATCCTTCTTTTCTCAGCCAATCACCAATTTCTTCAGTAATCAATTTATCACGAGCAATACAATAATAATTAAAATGTGTTTTACCTTGTTCAGCTGCTTTATTAGCAAGTTCCGAAAAATCTTTAATAAAACACTCTAGCTTAAACTGTTTACTTTTGAATGCTTTTTCGCGTAATTGATTAGCAAAAGATTCATTTTCATAAAGATCATACTGTTCCATTTTTCACCTTTTTATTGATATGTCTTTTTCTATAGACAACTTTTTCTCGAGTTTCAAATTTATTCTTAGCAGTCATAGCTCGAGCCCATAATACAGCCACTTCTTTCACCTGTAAGTTTAATTCACGAGCAATTTCAATGAATGACTTTCCAGACTCATGAAGAGTAAACACCACAACCTCAGTTCTCATAATCAATCTCATGTTATCGAGTTGGTGCCATTATATACATCATTTTCTGATTGTGTTTTGTGTGCTTTCAAAATGAAGAAAGGGGCCGAAGCCCCTTATGATTATGGATAGGTATAGATGATACCAGTTTCTAAAGCAGTTTTGTGAATGATGTATCCATTACGCGATTCTTGGACATCAACTTCTGGATAGTCTTTCATCATCTTCTGAAGAGTGTAACGATGCAGGTAGTATTTACTATCTGGATCTTCAGTTTTCCAATCTTTACCTTCTTCAGTCATTTTTTGGATTTCATCCATAACCCACCAACCACACCAGATGTAAGCTGAGCTACGGTGTGGAAGAGGATGAACATAAGGTAATTCACCTTCTGGTTCTGGAGCAACTTTATCAGTTACCTGAACTTGACCTTCTGCTGTAATAGTTTTGCTATCATAATCAGTAGCAGTAACAGTTGCAGTAACTTCAATAGTTTGACTTCCAATAGATGAGGTATCAACGGTATATACATTAGTTGACCCTTCTACAGGAGAAGAATCTTTCTTCCATGAATACTCAATTTGCGCTTCTTCTGGAGCATCAGTGACATTAGCGGTAAATGTAGCCGAAGCATCTTGCTGAACGTTAATAGAAGGAGGAGTCAATGTAACCTGTGGATTCATTGTCTTCTTATTAACCGTTAATGATACTTCATTAGAAGTAACGCTTAGTGCATCATAATCTGTCGCAGTTACTTGAGCCACACACTTAATTCTTTTTACCCCGCTTTCGGCAGGAGTGTAATTGAACGTAGCGTTAGTTGCTTCGCCCACAGGAGAATCATCTACATACCATTGATAAGTAGCGTTTGCGCCCGATGGCTGCGAAGCTAAAGCGGCAGTAAATTCAATAGCTGTTCCGATTACTCCAGCGTCAGGGCTATTAGGAGTTACAGCTAAGGTGGTCGTTTGTGTCTTATTTTGAACTGTGATAGTTGTAGTAGCTTCTGCTGTTTCAGCATCAGTATCTGGGACTGGGTTTGTTGCAACTACTTTAATAGTCTTTTGACCGGCAGGTCCTTTTAATACATAATTAAAAGTTGCTTCAGCTCCATCTTGTGGAACATCATCTACAGTCCAAGCATATGTAATAGGTCCATCTCCAGTTTGACCACTGGGTGTAGCAGTAAACTGCTGAGTCTGATCTATAACTCCAGTAGGTGTTTTAGGAGTTATATCAACTGTAAAAGCCATAAGTTATCCTTATTTTAATGTTACGAAAGAAGAATTGCGTGTTTCACGAATTAAAACTGATCCGTCACGGTTAATGTAATAAATTAAACTAAATAAAGTTTGGTGTGCTGACGCATGTTCAAAACTAGTTGGGTGAGATTTCCAATCAGGAGTTTCAGCAATCCATTGATAAATCCACCAAGGAACAGTACAGAATCCTGGATTTTTTCCAATCAGTTGAAGATTCGGACTAAAGTTTTCTGGAAGAGTAAATACAGACGGCTTTTCAGATTCAATAATCTCAGCTACAGCCTGTTCAAATTTTTCTTCAACAAAGGGAGTATCTTCAATCAAAACATCGGTATTTTCAGGAATTTTATCCGTTTCTACTACTTCAATTTTAATGTCAGATTTAACCGGAGAATCAATCAGAAGTGCTGCTTCTGGATTGACTTCTTCATCGTCATATTTTAATCCCTCTGCAGCATCAGCAGCATCAATTAGGTCTTTAATAGATAACCCATCAGTCTCCGGCATAGGTTCACTAGCGAGCTTCTGGAGGGCTTCTTCAATATCAACAACGATATTATCAAAAGATTTATTCTTTTTGACCTTTATACCAAACTGTTCAGCATATTCAGCTAATTTAGCTTTAGCTTCTTTATTATCATCAAGAGCCTTCAGCTCTGCAATATAATCTTTATCTATCATAATATTTCCTCAGTATAAATATAGATATATTTATTACTCGGAAAATAGTATGTACCACTTTGTATATGAAACAACAAATCTAATAAATGGTAAAAAGTATATAGGAAAACACTCTACTGATGACTTGAATGATGGTTACCTTGGTTCCGGTAAGGCAATTCAGCAGGCTATAAAGAAATATGGTGAAAACAATTTCTCTAGAACAATACTAAAAGAGTTTAAAACTTCCGAAGAAGCGTACATGTATGAAGAAGAAATTATAACTCCTGAAATAATAAAAAGCAAAAATTATTATAATATGAAACCTGGTGGAATTGGTGGAATTGTTATGACTACAGAGGTTATAGCAAAGATGAAAGAATCTTCCGCTAAGAGATTTGAAAACTCACCGGGCACGGTATTAGGTACAACTTGTTACACTAATGGAACTAAAAATATTTTTATTAAACCTGGAGAACTTGTTCCAGAAGGATTTGTAAAAGGGATGGTTCATCCTAATAGAAAGTCCAGAAAAGGATGTAAAGTCAAACCGACTACCACAGGAACTTTTTGGGTCAATAATGGTGCAATAAATAAATTAATACAACCAGACGGTATTATTCCCGACGGATTTATTAAAGGTCGTCTCATGAAAAGAGATTCTAAAGGCAAATTTAGTAAGGCATAATTATGGATATTAAAGTACATTTTCACGACTTCAGCCATGTACGCATCGATTGTGAAGAGAGCACGTTCCACGAATTAAGAGATTTCTTTTCGTTTGAGGCCGATGGATATAGGTTTAATCCTCGCTTCAGATATGGCAACTGGGATGGACGAATCCGTCTTTTAGATTATAATCGTCTTCTTCCATTCGGCTTAGTCGGGCAAATTAAAAAGTTCTGTGATAACTTTGGCTATAAAGCCTGGATTGACCCGCAAATTAACGAAAAAGAAGAATTATCAAGAAAAGATTTTGATGAATGGCTTTCTAAATTAGAAATCTATTCAGGAAATAAAAGAATTGAACCACACTGGTATCAAAAAGATGCAGTGTTCGAAGGATTAGTTAATCGTCGTAGAATTCTTAATCTTCCAACATCCGCTGGTAAATCGTTAATTCAAGCTCTGCTTGCTCGGTATTATTTGGAAAATTATGAAGGTAAAATTCTTATCATTGTTCCAACAACTGCCTTAACAACTCAGATGGCTGATGACTTCGTTGACTATCGTTTATTCAGTCATGCAATGATAAAGAAAATTGGTGGCGGAGCATCAAAAGATGATAAATATAAAAATGATGCACCAGTCGTTGTTGGTACATGGCAAACTGTAGTAAAACAACCGAAAGAATGGTTCTCACAGTTTGGAATGATGATGAATGATGAATGTCATCTTGCTACAGGAAAAAGTATTTCATCCATCATATCAGGTTTAAATAACTGCATGTTCAAATTCGGTTTGTCTGGTTCATTACGTGATGGCAAAGCCAATATCATGCAGTATGTTGGGATGTTTGGTGAAATATTTAAACCAGTAACGACTTCTAAATTAATGGAAGATGGACAAGTAACTGAGCTAAAAATTAATAGTATTTTTCTTCGCTATCCCGATGAGTTCACTACTAAATTAAAGGGAAAAACTTACCAAGAAGAAATAAAAATTATTACTGGGCTCAGTAAAAGAAATAAATGGATCGCTAAATTAGCTATTAAGCTTGCGCAAAAAGATGAAAACGCTTTTGTCATGTTTAAACATGTATCACATGGTAAAGCTATTTTCGATTTAATTAAAAATGAATACGATAAAGTTTATTACGTATCAGGGGAAGTTGATACCGAAACCCGCAATATAATGAAAACCTTAGCTGAAAACGGTAAAGGAATAATTATAGTAGCTAGTTATGGTGTATTTTCTACTGGTATTTCAGTTAAAAATCTGCATCACGTTGTTTTAGCGCACGGTGTTAAATCAAAAATCATTGTATTACAAACAATCGGTCGTGTATTACGTAAGCATGGTTCTAAAACAATCGCAACCGTCTGGGACCTCATAGATGATTGTGGTGTTAAGCCAAAATCTGCTAATACGAAAAAGAAATATGTTCATTTGAACTATCTTTTAAAACACGGCATTGATCGTATTCAGCGCTACGCAGATGAAAAATTTAATTACGTAATGAAAACAGTTAATTTATAAGGGCTTCGGCCCTTTGGAGAAAAAGATGTTACTAGAATTTAAACAATTTCTTTATGAAGCTTCTATTGATGAATTTATGGGTAAAATTGCCTCTTGTCAAACATTAGAAGGTTTAGAAGAACTTGAAGCTTATTATAAGAAAAGAGTTAAAGAAACTGAATTAAAAGATACTGATGACATCTCAGTCAGAGATGCTTTGGCAGGAAAAAGAGCTGAATTAGAAGATTCAGACGATGAAGTAGAAGAAAGCTTTTAAATTAAAAAAGGCCCAACCAAAAAGGAAGGGCCAAAACTATAGACTAAAGGTCACACTATAGCAAAAGTTGTGTTTCATTTAATTGTTCTTCCGAACTTTCTGAAACTGGTAGTTCTTTAATGTAATTATAGCAAGGCCCAGGATGTACAGGACCTTTGTCTGTTTCAACAACCAATGCAGAATCGATTGGAGTTTTACAGACAACACAAATCTTATCTGACATGATTGTCTCCTCTGAATTATATATCTATTTATACAACTCTCATATGCATATCAATGCCCATATCTTTAGAATAAAAATATTCATCTAGATATCCGGCAAATTTTCCTTTAATATAAAGTACATCTTCACCGCATGGGTGGTCGGCCAGGATACGAATATCCTGACGCTTAAGATTATGCTTTTTCATTAAGAATTGAATTTCCGTTTCAAATTCTTCTTCATAATTAAAAGCATCATCAATGCTATATCTCATTATTTTCCAGCCTCAAATGCTCGCATGTCTTGAATATGCTTAATAGCAAATCCTCGTGATTTGATAGCATCAAGAGCTCCGCTACAGAAATCCAATAAAATCCCCCAATACTGTAACGAGGTATCAACTTTTAAAACATCCTTATCAGCTGATAGAACTGTTTTCATTTCTGATTTCTCGTAACGATCCATACTAAATTCATCACCATCTCCTCGTCCCGAGTAGTAGTCTAATTTAGCTTTAAGAGCAACTTTTTTCTGTGCATCAATTCTAAGCATTTCCTTTTTAATACTTGAATGCTTATTAAGCCATTTACTATATAACATCACATTATTAGCTGCTTCATACTGTAATTTAGTCGAATCTATAAACACATCTTTCTTCAATTCTTCTTGAAGATCTTCTAATCTCATATTGTTCTCTATTCAATTGTTATTGGATGGACTTAGATTCATTATACCACGTTTTAACGTGAAGCATTATACTCTATTACTGGAAGCCAGTTGCAGTTTTATCTGCTCAATATCATCAGGATTATCGATGACCGAAAAGCGTATTTCTACTATCAGAGTATAATCATCATAAACCGGTATTACATTAACTGCTAATTTATCAATACGTGGCTCATAGTTTCTTACTGCGCTTTCGATGTTACGCTCAACCGTATCAGCAGTAAGAGGAGTCATATTTTCAAAAAGCTGGTCTGATAAATCACATCCAAATTCAGGGTCAAACGGTCTTGAACCTTTTCTTGTTGTAATAATTCCCAAAAGACTGTTTTTAATTGACCTTAATCCAAGTGATCTGGAAACATCTTTGTTCCAATCCATTTTCATTTCCGGGTCAATATCAGAATAAAGCTTATTAATATTTGCCATTATAGTAACTCAAAGAACTCTTTGAGGCCTCTTATTACGTGAGCATGGGTTTTTCCACACTCTGGACACTTAATTGGAACAGCCAAATAAACAGTAGGCTTTAAAAGCATATCTTTTATAGCTACAATATCTGACTCTGTGATGATAGAATATAAATCTTCCAGTTCTTTTTCATTTAAGTCTTCAACTGGAATGCTTTCCCCGTTAGCATGAATCGTTTCTATACATGATACTATCATGTGGGCTATGTTTTTATCATCAAAAATTTTAGGGTAATGGAACTTAATTTTAATGTCGCCCAGTGTATACCAGAGGTCTTCTGGTGCATCTATTTGTGTATGTAATAGATTTATATGGGTTGGTATTTCAGTTCCACAGGTGCACTTCCAGGAGTTTTCGTGATTAACTTCTCCAAGAGAATGCGCCCATAAATGAATCAGCAGTAGTTCTGATTCTTGGCGGTTTAAATCTTTTGCATTTGTGCATTCTTTGATTAGCTTTTTAACGATCTCTTCTACTGAACCGTTCTTTTTAGCAGTAATAAGTTCTAGATATTCTTTAAGAGTAAATGCGCGACAGTTGATTATTTTAGAACCAACTCTCACATCAAATTTGTATTCATACATATTTAGCTCCTTTATTTATCATATTTATAAATAGAATAAAAGGAGCATCTATGGCAAACATTATTCGTTGTAAATTACCAGATGGTGTTCATCGTTTTAAACCATTTACGGTAGAAGATTATCGAGATTTTTTGTTAGTTCGAAACGATATAGAACATCGGTCACCACAAGAACAAAAAGAAATAATTACTGATTTAATTGATGATTATTTTGGAGACTATCCGAAGACTTGGCAACCATTTATATTTTTGCAGGTATTTGTAGGGTCAATAGGTAAAACTAAAGTACCGGTCACATTTGTATGTCCAAAATGTAAAAAAGAAAAGACAGTTCCATTTGAAATATATCAAAAAGAATTAAAGGAACCTGTTTTTGATGTAGCTAATGTTAAAATTAAATTAAAGTTTCCTTCTGAGTTTTATGAAAATAAAGCAAAGATGATTACTGAAAATATTCATTCTGTTCAAGTAGATGAAATATGGTATGATTGGAAGGAAATTAGTGAATCAAGCCAAATAGAACTTGTTGATGCCATCGAGATAGAAACATTAGAAAAAATTCTCGATGCAATGAATCCTATTAATTTAACTCTACATATGTCATGCTGTAATAAGTACATTAAAAAATACACTGATATAGTAGACGTGTTTAAGCTATTAGTTAACCCAGATGAGATATTTACTTTTTATCAAATTAATCACACACTCGTAAAAAGTAATTATAGCTTAAATTCAATAATGAAAATGATTCCTGCTGAGCGCGGATTCGTATTAAAACTGATTGAGAAGGATAAACAATAATGAGTATGTTGCAACGCCCCGGATATCCAAATCTCAGCGTTAAATTATTTGATAGCTACGACGCTTGGAGTAATAATAGATTTGTTGAATTAGCTGCTACTATTACTACATTAACTATGCGGGATTCTCTTTATGGCCGAAATGAAGGAATGCTACAGTTTTATGATTCTAAAAATATCCATACAAAAATGGATGGAAATGAAATAATTCAGATTTCTGTAGCTAATGCAAACGATATTAATAATGTTAAAACACGAATTTATGGATGTAAGCATTTTTCCGTGTCAGTAGATTCAAAAGGCGATAACATCATTGCTATTGAATTGGGAACTATTCATTCTATAGAAAATCTTAAATTTGGTAGACCATTTTTCCCTGATGCAGGTGAATCTATAAAAGAAATGCTTGGTGTCATTTATCAAGATCGCACATTATTAACTCCAGCAATAAATGCTATAAATGCTTATGTTCCTGATATTCCATGGACTAGCACATTTGAAAACTATTTGTCATATGTAAGAGAAGTTGCTCTAGCTGTAGGAAGCGACAAATTTGTATTTGTATGGCAAGACATCATGGGAGTTAACATGATGGACTATGATATGATGATAAATCAAGAACCATACCCAATGATTGTCGGTGAGCCATCTTTAATAGGTCAATTTGTCCAAGAATTAAAATATCCATTAGCATATGATTTCGTTTGGTTGACTAAATCGAATCCTCACAAACGTGACCCAATGAAAAATGCTACTATCTATGCTCATTCATTTTTAGATTCTTCACTGCCAATGATTACTACAGGAAAGGGCGAAAACTCTATTGTGGTGTCAAGGTCAGGTGCTTATTCTGAAATGACTTATAGGAATGGATATGAAGAAGCTATTCGTCTTCAAACTATGGCACAATATGACGGCTATGCTAAATGTTCTACTGTCGGTAATTTTAACTTGACTCCTGGTGTTAAAATTATTTTTAATGATAGTAAAAACCAATTTAAAACAGAATTTTACGTTGATGAAGTTATCCATGAATTATCAAATAATAATTCAGTAACTCATCTATATATGTTCACTAATGCAACGAAACTGGAAACAATAGACCCAGTTAAGGTTAAAAATGAATTTAAATCTGATACTACCACTGAAGAAAGTAGTTCTTCCAATAAGCAATAAAGAAGTTTCTATTCCTAAAATGGGTCTTAAACATTATAACATTTTAAAAGATGTTAAAGGTCCTGATGAAAATTTAAAACTTCTTATTGATTCTATTTGTCCGAATTTGTCACCAGCAGAAGTTGATTTCGTTTCTATTCATTTATTGGAATTTAATGGAAAGATTAAATCTCGTAAAGAAATAGATGGCTATACTTATGACATTAATGATGTCTATGTATGCCAAAGATTAGAATTTCAATACCAAGGAAATACATTTTATTTTAGACCTCCTGGAAAATTTGAACAATTTTTAACGGTGAGCGATATGTTATCTAAATGCTTGCTTAAGGTCAACGATGAAGTTAAAGAAATTAATTTTCTTGAGATGCCAGCATTCGTTTTAAAATGGGCAAATGATATTTTTACAACTTTAGCAATTCCTGGCCCTAATGGTCCAATAACTGGAATTGGCAATATTATTGGATTATTTGAATGAAAAAGCCACAAGAAATGCAAACGATGCGTAGAAAAGTTATTTCAGATAATAAACCAACACAGGAAGCGGCTAAATCCGCTTCCAACACTTTATCTGGACTTAACGATATATCTACGAAATTGGATGATGCTCAAGCTGCCTCTGAATTAATAGCTCAAACTGTCGAAGAAAAATCGAATGAAATAGTTGGAGCAATTGACAACGTAGAAAGCGCAGTGAGTGATACTACCGCAGGTTCTGAGTTAATTGCTGAAACTGTTGAAATTGGCAACAATATTAATAAAGAAATCGGTGAATCACTCGGGAGCAAATTAGATAAATTAACAAGTTTACTAGAGCAAAAAATTCAGACAGCTGGAATTCAACAGACGGGAACTAGTTTAGCCACAGTTGAAAGCGCTATTCCTGTTAAAGTCGTTGAGGATGATACAGCTGAATCTGTGGGTCCTTTATTACCGGCTCCTGAAGCAGTTAATAATGACCCTGATGCTGATTTTTTCCCGACCCCTCAGCCAGTTGAGCCAAAGCAAGAATCACCAGAAGAAAAACAGAAAAAAGAAGCATTTAACTTAAAATTATCTCAAGCTTTAGATAAATTAACAAAGACAGTTGATTTTGGATTTAAGAAATCCATTTCAATTACTGATAAAATATCAAGCATGCTATTTAAGTATACCGTCAGTGCTGCTATTGAAGCTGCTAAAATGACTGCAATGATATTGGCTGTTGTTGTTGGAATAGACCTGTTGATGGTTCATTTTAAATACTGGTCAGATAAATTTTCAAAAGCCTGGGATTTATTTAATACTGACTTTACTAAATTCTCTAGCGAAACCGGAACATGGGGTCCTTTATTACAGAGCATCTTTGATTCTATTGATAAAATTAAACAACTTTGGGAAGCGGGAGATTGGGGTGGATTGACAACAGCTATTGTTGAAGGACTCGGAAGTGTTCTTTTTAATTTAGGTGAACTTATTCAATTAGGTATGGCTAAATTATCTGCAGCAATTCTTCGAGTCATTCCTGGTATGAAGGATACTGCTGATGAAGTAGAAGGAAGAGCATTAGAAAATTTCCAAAATTCTACTGGAGCATCTCTCAATAAAGAAGACCAGGAAAAAGTTGCAAATTATCAAGATAAACGAATGAATGGAGACCTTGGTCCGATAGCAAAAGGATTAGATAAAATTGCTAATTGGAAAACTCGTGCATCTAATTGGATTCGTGGGGTTGATAATAAAGAAGCACTAACTACCGACGAAGAACGTGCAGCAGAAGAAGAAAAATTAAAGCAACTTTCACCAGAAGAAAGAAAAAATGCTTTAATGAAGGCTAATGAAGCTCGGGCCGCGATGATTCGTTTTGAAAAATATGCTGATTCAGCTGATATGAGTAAAGACTCAACGGTTAAATCAGTTGAAGCTGCCTATGAAGACCTTAAAAAACGGATGGATGACCCGGATTTAAATAATTCACCGGCAGTTAAAAAAGAACTTGCTGCTAGATTTTCTAAAATTGATGCTACTTATCAAGAGCTCAAGAAAAATCAGCCTAATGCCAAACCTGAAACTTCTGCTAAATCGCCAGAAGCAAAACAAGTCCAGGTAATAGAAAAGAACAAAGCACAGCAAGCTCCTGTTCAACAAGCATCTCCTTCGATCAATAATACTAATAATGTTATTAAGAAAAATACTGTCGTTCATAATATGACACCCGTAACGAGCACGACTGCTCCTGGTGTATTTGATGCGACCGGAGTTAATTAAGGAATAATATGGCAATTGTTAAAGAAATAACTGCTGATTTAATTAAAAAGTCCGGTGAGAAAATTTCAGCCGGACAGAGTACTAAATCAGAAGTAGGAACTAAAACATACACAGCCCAGTTTCCAACTGGGCGTGCTAGTGGTAATGACACTACAGGGGACTTCCAGGTAACAGATCTATATAAGAATGGATTATTATTTACTGCATACAATATGTCATCTAGGGATTCTGGAAGTCTTAGATCGATGAGATCTAACTACTCTTCTTCATCTTCGAGTATTTTACGTACAGCCAGAAACACTATCAGTAATACAGTATCAAAACTGTCAAATGGATTAATATCAGATAATAATTCAGGAACAATAAGTAAAGCCCCTGTTGCAAATATTCTTTTACCAAGATCTAAATCCGATGTTGATACATCATCACATAGATTTAATGATGTTCAAGAAAGCCTTATCAGTAGAGGCGGAGGTACTGCTACTGGAGTGCTAAGTAATATTGCTTCAACCGCAGTATTTGGGGCGTTGGAAAGTATAACACAAGGTATAATGGCTGATAATAATGAACAGATTTATACGACAGCCAGAAGTATGTATGGTGGTGCTGAAAATAGAACTAAAGTGTTTACATGGGATTTGACTCCACGTTCAACAGAAGATTTAATGGCTATTATTAATATCTATCAATATTTTAACTATTTTTCTTATGGCGAAACGGGTAAATCTCAATATGCTGCTGAAATAAAGGGGTATTTAGATGATTGGTATCGTTCTACGTTAATTGAACCTTTATCTCCGGAAGACGCAGCTAAAAATAAAACACTATTTGAGAAAATGACATCGAGTTTAACTAACGTTCTAGTAGTTTCAAACCCGACAGTTTGGATGGTGAAAAACTTTGGTGCAACATCTAAGTTTGATGGAAAAACGGAAATATTTGGTCCATGCCAAATACAGAGCATTAGATTTGATAAAACACCTAATGGTAACTTTAACGGATTAGCTATTGCTCCAAACCTCCCTAGTACATTTACTCTCGAGATTACTATGAGAGAAATTATCACGTTAAACCGTGCTTCTTTATATGCGGGGACTTTTTAATGTATTCTTTAGAGGAATTTAATAATCAAGCAATAAACGCAGATTTCCAACGTAATAATATGTTTAGCTGCGTTTTTGCAACAACTCCATCAACTAAAAGCTCTTCGTTGATAAGTTCAATTAGCAACTTTTCTTATAATAACTTGGGCCTAAATTCAGATTGGTTAGGATTAACTCAAGGTGATATTAATCAGGGAATTACTACGCTAATTACAGCTGGCACACAAAAACTGATAAGAAAATCAGGGGTTAGTAAATATCTTATTGGTGCTATGAGTCAACGTACAGTTCAAAGTTTATTAGGCTCATTTACAGTTGGTACATATTTAATTGACTTCTTTAACATGGCATATAACTCATCTGGATTGATGATATATTCTGTAAAAATGCCAGAGAATAGATTATCCTATGAAACTGACTGGAACTATAATTCTCCTAATATTCGTATAACTGGAAGAGAATTAGACCCTTTGGTTATTTCATTTAGAATGGATTCAGAAGCTTGTAACTATCGTGCAATGCAAGACTGGGTTAACTCCGTTCAAGACCCAGTAACTGGATTACGTGCTTTGCCACAAGATGTCGAGGCAGATATTCAGGTTAATCTTCATTCTCGCAATGGATTACCTCATACTGCGGTAATGTTCACTGGATGCATTCCAGTGTCAGTGAGCGCTCCTGAGTTATCATATGATGGAGATAACCAAATAACTACATTTGATGTTACTTTTGCGTATAGAGTCATGCAGGCTGGAGCAGTTGATAGACAAGCTGCGCTTGAATGGCTTGAATCTGCTGCTATAAATGGTATTCAAAGCGTTCTTGGAAATAGCGGAGGTGTTACTGGACTATCTAATTCGCTTTCACGACTCAGTAGATTAGGAGGAACTGCGGGGAGCATTTCAAACATTAATACTATGACAGGAATTGTCAATTCGCAAAGCAAAATATTAGGAGCAATATAACAATGGGGACCGAAAGGTCCCCATATTTTTATTTACGGAATGAAATAAAAGCAGCAACTGAAGCAACAGAGGTTTCTTCAATATAAACCTCAATTTTTACCGGAGCTTCTGACTCAAATTTACCTGTTACTACACCTTGGAAAATACTTTCAGTCTGTTCTGGCTTTGAAAAATTTTCAGAAGGAAAAATTCCGAACTTTTTATCTGTTCCAAAAATTTTAATAAATTCATCGTAAACTGCTTCATTAAAAGCATTATCAGCAGGAATAACGCCTTCAACTACAAGTTCTTGACCTAAAAAGCGCAAAGAAGATTTCATTTTGTGTTCCTCATGTTATATCAGTAAGATTACTATAACACAACACGAGGGACTTGTAAACTACATTTTGAACTTTTTAGACATTCCGTTAATGTTAACCAAAGAAGCTAAGATTTGAGAAACTTCGTTTTCCTCTTCTTTTGATTCTTCTACAAGGAATTGATTAAATCCAGCCATTGGACGAACTTCACCAGTTTCCATTAAATGGTCGCCATCATATACTGATTCTTCTAATTGTTCAGAAGGAGGAACGATTGTACCTTCGATTAGATACTTATTATAAGCAGTTTCTTTCATAAAGTACGTACTTACTTTATTAATCTTCAGTAAAATTCCACGCGGTAGAATAACTTCAGCTTCTGATGGAAATCCTGATAAATGACCTGGAACGATAACTTTGATTCGCTCAGCTCCTTTAATTACCATACCCACGCTAGTTTCAGCATCTTCATTAGCATATGTAGAATGACTACCCATATGCATCAAATCTTCTGCATCAACAGAACCTTCTCCTTCGCCAGAAAATACTGCACCGGAATCATCTAGAGCCATATAGTTTTTACCATGCTCACCGAAGATATTTGGTTTAAGCGATGTGGATACGAAGTTCTTGAAATAGAACATTTTGTTTTCAATGTTATGACGCAAAGTTTTAAAGGTAACTTCTTGCCCACGATAAAGAGTAGTTCCTGGAGGAAGAACTGAACCTTTAGCGAATGCAGAATCCAACGTCTCAATATGTTTAATAGCTCGTTCCATATATTCTTCACGGGTAGAATCTGGTTTACCCAAAAGGAACGAGTTCATTTCAACATATGAATCTGCACAATAATCTTCAATTACATCAGATTCAGCTTGAGTTAATCCTTTTGGAGTTACTTCGGTGCTTGCGTATTCATATGCCTGGGCAGCAGATTCATTAATCAATTTATAAATGCCATTCATGACAAATTGAATAATAGCTGTCTTTTCATCTGGCGTAGCTTTAGAACCTTTAACTAAATCATTAATAATTTTCTTAATAACATCAAAGCTATTAGAAATATTAATGTCAGCAAGATCGCTTAAAATTTTATCAGTTTTATAATCAAAGAATTCTTTATTCTTTAAATATTCTTGAGAACCTTGATATGTTATATCGCTCTGCAACTTGATGGATGGATCACGTAAACGTGCATGGGCTAATGCAATATGATTTCGGAAGTTTTCTAGTTCATAATCGCTAGATTTAAAACGAGAAGCGCTCCTCATACCACCGATAGCTCCTTTGTTGAAGTTTGAACCAATCTGAATAACGCCAGAGTTCATTGGTCCTTCTGCTTTATATACCGGAACTTTAGATTCAAACTCTTGATATTTCTTAGCAGCGAAGCTATCACCCTGAAGTGAAGCATCAACAGTAGAATATTGAGCTTGTGCTGCTAATCGACGACTAATTTTAGTTTTCTGAATAACAGCTTGATCCGTGCGCTTATCATTTTCTAAGGCAATAGAAGCAGCAACAGCAACAGCTTTAGGAACAGCATTACCTGTTTTAACGTCTACATAAACATCACCAACCTTTGATTCAACTTTTGTGAATAACTCAGTTGAAATAGGAGGTACACCTGGAATGTCTTCTAAATTGGCATTTTTACGGTAAACCATAATATATGCATATTTCTTATCATAGTCCCAGATTTCCTTTAAAAGAACATATCGGCCTGCTCCTTTAGTACGTACTAAACGGTCAGCAATAACTTGCATTTGACGAGCAGCGCCATTTGTTTTACTCTTTAGTACGCGGAATAAGCATGCATCAATTTTATACTGTTTCATTGTTTGAAGAGCAGTATCAAAAACAGCATTAATGACGCCAATTGGATTTCCACCCAAGTTTTTAAGCTTAACTAATGATAGTTTCTCATTAACACCTATCATTACGATATGCATCATTTTGTCGCCTGGCTTAACGTTTTTATTCGTATCACCGCCAGAGGTGTATGTACAAAATCTAAATCCAGGAAGCACGCTTTCTTCACCGGCTTGAATAGCAAAAATTTGAGGTATTTTATGCTTAGGATTTAAGTTAACAACCGGCGCCGAAGCGCCGTCAAATAATTCTGTAATAAGTTCCATGATTTATCCTTGAACGAACTTGTAAGGCATGTTTGTAATATCTATGCAAGACGCAATAATTCCAAGAGATGATTCTACTTTCTGTTTAACATTTGATGAAACAAATGATGCAAAGTCAACTCTGTCTTCTATTTCAATATCACCTGTCATTGCAACCAATTCACCAGTTTCCATTAAATGGTCTCCGTCATAGATTACCGATTCGGTGAGTTCTTCGGTGGTCATAACTTCAGCTTGAATGAGTTTTGTATTATTAGACGTGGTTCCGTCATTATTAGAAGCATCAGTTATTTTATTAACTTTGACCATCAATCCGCGCGGTAGAATAACTTCAGCTTCTGTTGCTATTCCGAGATTTCCTGGATATACAACATTAACTTTATGAGCTCCATCAATTGCCCATCCTATTTGAACTTTAACGTATTCAGGATTTTCTTTATACGCTCTTATTTCGTTTGGATTAATAGTTATTCCTTCTTCATTTTTATCAACTGTCAATTCATTACGAGCTTCTGGTTCTAAAAGACCAATACCAGCATGTGTAATTCCAAAACGTCCAAAAATGATAGGAGTTAAAGAAGTAGATACAAAATTTCTGAAATAGAACACTTTATTTTTAACTAGTGCTTCGTATATAGGAGCAGTCATACTTTGAGCACGATAAACTGTGATGCCTTCCGGTATGCGGTCACCATTTTCAAAAGCTGAATCTAAGTTATTTATAGCAGATTCAATTTCTTTTTCACTCATTACATCATATCGTTCTGGATTGTAACGACCTAAAAGAAGATTATTGATGTCAGTATATCCTGAACCGCAATATTCTCTAATGCCACGCTTTTGTGATGGAGTATATTTAGAACCATCGCGGGCAATAGTAATATCAATCATTGGACCAGCACCAATTCCAGAAAAACTGTAAATCATTCGTTTGAGGAATTTAGTTTTTGCTGCGTTCCAGGAATTTTTAGTTATTTCTTCCCAGACTTCATCTGGTTGTCCTTTACGATTTTTATTATGATTAGCAAGCCATTTATCTTTATAATCTTCAAAGAATTGATTTACAGCTGCTGCGTATTTCTCTAAACATTTTATTGAAGTAGTTGGTTCATTTTTAATTGCATTAAAAATTACTTCTTTAATTTTTTCTGAAACTTCACCGACTTGACTCATTGGAAAGAATTTATAATCATAGTGAAGTTCATCTGCCGTTCCTTCAGCAATAATTTTTGCTGCCTTTGTTTTAGAAGCTAATGAATTAATTCCAATTTTCATTTCTTCTGCTTCGGGAATTAAAGGTGCAGTAGCTGGTTTATTAAAATTAGCTGCTGTAGATTCATACTTCTGGAATAATTCACTTTCAAATCTAGAAGATTCCAATGACTGACTTTGTGCAATTGCTCTACGGGAAATTTTAACTTTAACGATTACAGCTTGGTCAGAACGTTTATCATTTTCTTGCGCAATAGATGCTGCAATTGCCTCATTTTTAGTTACTTGGGCTCCAGTATCTTTATTGATATAAACATCACCGACTTTCGATTCAACTTTAGTAAAGAGCTCGGTACTAATTTCCGGAACTCCTGGAATGTCTTCTAGTGATACATTTTTGCGATGTATAAGAATATATGCATACTTTTTATCATAATCCCAGAGTTCCTTAAGAAGGACGTATCTGCCACCTGAACGACTACGGATAAGTCTATCAGCAATAACTTGAATTTGTCGAGCTTGACCAGCGGTTTTAGACTTAAGAATACGAAGCATACAAGCATCAATTTTATACTGACGCATTGTTTGCATTGCAACAGTAAAAACTGAATTGATATAATTAATTGGGCTTGGACCAAGACCTTTTAATTTAGCAATTGAACCTTTAGCAGTTAATGTAAAAGGAACAATATGCATCATTTTATCGCCCATCTTTAAATCGCGATTAGTATCACCTCCAGATGTATAGGTACATAAACGAAAGCCTGGCTGTTCAATTGCATCATCAACGTGAACTGAAAAAATTTGCGGTATTTTCTTCTTTGGATTTAAGTTTGTAATCGGAAGAGTAGTATCTTCGTCAAATAATTCTGTAATAAGTTCCATCATAGCCTCTCTAGTGTTTATTCTATTTATAAAATTAAAGGCCCGAAGGCCTTTAGTAATCTAGTGGTAAGAGAGTACGATATATTTCAAACTTTGGTCCTTTTTCATAGGCATCAAATGTTTCTGTAAATTTATTATAAGCGTATGCATCTACAAATTCGAGAATGACTTGTGATACAGAAGTAGAAACATCTCCGCCTTCTTTTTGAGCAATGACAATTGTTTCTAAGTAAGCTTTCATAAACCAGTTACCTCATGAAAATCACCAAATACATCCTCGAATGTATTAGCTTTAGTTTTATCTTCACGTAAACGAATCGCAATCGGAAGAAATAATTTAACGTAATCAGTGCGGCCATCAGATTTTAACCAACCGTTGCATTCGCACTCTAGAATTTTTCCAATATAATAATTTTGGTTTTCCATAATGCGAGTACGGTCAAGTTCATGTGATTTTACGCCGGCTTTGTCTTTTAAGCCTGAACCAGCATTTACTTTAATTTTTCCACACTCTGACTCAAGAATAAATCCACCTGCTTTAGTAGGGTCTTTACGGTGAGGATAAATTCCTACAATTTTTAAATCAACATCAATTACTTCTTTAAATTTATAGAGATTTTTTGAACGGGCATTTTCCCATAACCCATCAACGTTTTTGAGAATAATACCTTCAAGACCTTGGTCAATATACTTTTTATAAATTACCTTAGCTTCATCTAGATTATTTACTACCTGGTTTTCAATTAAAATTACTTTATCATATCCTGATGTCATTTGTTCTAGTTTAGAAAAACGTACATCATATTTTAAACGAAACGCCGGAAGACCGTATATTTCTACCAACGGGACATAATCCCAGACCTGAAACTTCATGCATTTGGCTTCTTTTTCGGAAATGGTTCCTTTTAAGGATTTATTGGCGATTCCATTAGAAGCAGTACGAGATTCCGCTACTTCGGCGAATTCTTTAGCTTTACTAATTTCAGGATAAGCATCAAAAAGAAAATCTAGGCCTTCTGGTTCCTTTTTAACTTGCTCATGGTATACCAATTCGCCATCAATTAACACACCTTCTGGATGAATCTGGCGGGCTTCAGCAGTCATTTTGATTAATTCTTCCTTAAGAAGATCTAATCCTAGATATTCATTACCAGCTCGTGATAAAAGACGAACATCATCTAATTCATCGCCTCGGACTTCAGCAAAACACCTGGCTCCATCTGCTTTTAACTGTGCAAAGGCTGGAAATTTGATATTCTTACTAATGCCCTTTTCATCATAAGAACTTGCCAGCATTTGAGGTTGTTCAGGAATTAAACCTGGCCAAACTTTGTTTGCAATAGATACTGAAGCACCGCATTCAAGGTCTCGCATCATCACTCGACGCAAAACTTCAACATCATCCTTTTTACCATCAGTGATATATCCAGTTAATTCCTCAATTGCCGCATTTCCAGTCAATTTCCGAGTAGCTAACGTGAATTCAATGAAGTCGAGCATATCGGTAAGAGTCAACATTCCAAAACTCTGGGTAGCAATACCCGGTTTAGGCCATTTCTTGATATAATACTGTAACCCACGAGAATAAGTCAGACGATATACTCGTTTAAGCAATTCATTATCTTTATTCTTTTCAAGAATTGCTTGCTTCTGCTTAGTTGAACCAATAGATGCTATTTCGTTCAGAATTTTAAGAATCATTGTTCATCCTTTAGAGTTTGGTTTACAGCTCTATTATAAATCAATTCATCATTAAGCTCAGTCAAAGACCTGTGGTACGTGGTTCTAACTTTATTTCCTTGCATCCAGTGCTTGACGTAAATGAAACCTTGCTCTACGCATTTTTTAAAAATTCGTTCGTCTTTTTGAGCTCGAAATTCTGGATTGCATCTAAAAAATTGATTTACGTGACCGTAATCACGTGTAGTATTACCTTCATTTTCATAAATAGTATGAACGACAAACATTAGAATGCTCCTTGGAAAATATTATCACCACTAGTAGGTCTATTATACAAATACTCTATGCCACCAGGTTTAATATAGTTCCATGTCTGAAACGGATGTGTCTGATATGGATGATATAGATTATAAGGATTAAATCCAGGAGTTCTCCAGGTAGTGTTCCAAGGAAAAGAATCATTTTTAATCATCTTTTCAATTACATCTTTTATAACTTTTTCACTATCAAAACTTTCTTTATTTTCCTTCGATGGAAAAAGCTTATTCTCTACATCATTCCATGTATAAACTCGCTGAGCGGTTTTTGGAATACTGTCACGCTCCCCTCGAGCCATCCAATAAACAGGAACATTTAATATTTCACTCGCGTGATCGCAGTGGTGAGCGAGATCGTCAATATAACAAATTACGTTATATTTCTCTTTTGCCTTTTTGAACAACTCTTCTTTTGAAGAATCATGACTACACATCAGTACTTCTGAGAAGGCACCAGGAAAAAGAGCATTCAAATTAAATTGACGATTCAGCAGAGCGTCAATAGAATCACCCAGTGCTGTAACAGCAACAAAATTATAATCTTCTTTTAATTTGTTAATTACACACAGAGCATCTTTATATGGAGACAAGTAACGAATAAAATCCGAACGATTGTATTTTTCAATTAGCTTAACGCCAAGTTCTTCATCACAGTTAAAGAGTTTACCTGGAGAAATAAATTTTTCGTCCTGAATCATTTTTAAAATATGTTCTAATGGAAGATTATATTTTTGGGCAAAATAAGGAAGGCCTGATTGCCAGCTTAAACACACCCCGTCAATATCAGTCAAAATAGTAGGCTTCATAGAGAGTCTCTTAATAGGTTTAACACATCAATAAATTCAGCTTCGGTTAGTATTGTATCATCTTTTGTTAGACTACTAGCCATGCTATGCTTCAAAATTTTTCCTTTAGAGGCTTGTAAGGCATCACGAAACCCCTTGTTTTGAATCGCTGCTTCAAAATATGCATTTGTGTACAACTCTTTCCACGCTGGTGAGTATCTTGAAAACGGAACTCCAAGCCAGAAGAGGGTCCCACGGTCCTGAGCTCTTGCATAAGACCTTCCAGCTTGTTGGGCGGCAAGCCCGGATAACCCAAATATACGTCTTTGCTGCTCAACATTTTTCACCTTGCATCCTTGGAGGAATCCTTCGAGACCTCCAAATTGAATACCATCCATGACGAAAGGCCATTGGGCGAAATTACTTAATGCGCATGATGGCCATCTAAAATTGCTTCTAATCTCTAACTCAGACATTTTCAATACTTATAATTTCAACATCAGCCCAATGACCATAGCAAGGAAGACGAAATTCAACTGGCCAGTTAGGGTCCTTTTCTAATATAATAGACTTAACTTGTGGTTCTTCATGTTCATCAGTATATGGATTTTTATCTGTTACTTTATATGTGACCTTAATGCACTGAATTCCAAAAATCTTATTAATTATATTCATACTAATTCCTTTAATCCGTAAATAGGAGATAATTCATCACCCATACGAAGGTCTTCATTTCCATCTACCCAGGAAACAATATAAGCCTCTTTTATTTGAACACCACTCCATTTAAATGGAGGTAGAACCTTAGAAATTAATCCAGGTATACCAACTCCCTTTAATTCAACAGTTTGACCTAAAAAGAATTTCATTAGAACCTCATCTGAAAACCGTGCGATTTAACATTACCGCCACCAATATCAGAGATATTAATTTCGCGCGCAATTGAAGGGTCAATGTCAATTTCACGATTGAGTTTAGTGATAGCTAAAGTATCGCGCCCATTTACAGTACGAAACTCTAAAGGACAAACCACATCAACGTAGTTTTTAATCGATTCACTGGTAGGTTGCAAATGAGCAGGAAGGCCTTTGGGCGCCTTTGAGAAAACTACTTCGCAGAAGTTTTTACGGGTATCAAAATAAGTAGTCATAAACATAATATTTTCCTCAGTAAGGGGCCGAAGCCCCCATTTTATTTTAAATATCAAATTCATTAAGAACTACATCAAAGATTGCTTCAAGATGCTCAGGTTTAGCTCTGTTACTCAGAATATGACGAATCCAAGTTTTAACCAAAAGCTTGCGATTAACGCCATTCCAGCAAGGATGAGTCCCTAAATCGCGTTGACGGAAATCATCATCCAGAGCGATTTTGAAGTTGGAACCTTCCATTGTGATTGAAACCGTGATACCGTTTTCAAATCGCATATAAACGTAGTTAGGAGTCATATACTGTTCAATTTCGCATACTGAACCATTTTGATGTTTCCAGAGGCAAATAGTATCAATAGAACCTGCAATACCATTAGAAACATATTTACGTTCAAAGTTAATGTAGTTCATTTTTATTCTCCGAGATGTTTAATTGCGGTACAGGTATATAATATCATATCCTGTACCAAAGTAAACAATTATTTTACTACTTTCCAGTGCTTCATGTCAAGTTTACCAACTTTTTTCATCTTCTCAATCAAACGTTCGGCACGTTGGCGAGCTGTAACATAATACCATTCGCCTAATTCATTTTGTTCAATTTTTCCAACGATTACTGTATTCAATTCATAAATCCAACCAGTAAAGAAATTATGAACTTGAATTGTAAAGGTGAAATCTGTTCCCATACCTTCTGTTGTTTCTACTTCAATAATATCACCTTCAACTGCCATTAAGAACCACATAGTTTCATCATATTTACCATTGAAGCATTTAGTTTTAACTGTAGCGTTCAGATTAATCGTTTTCATTTTATTCTCCTTTGTTTGTGTAAGATAATACTATCACAAAGGAACCATACTGTAAACAACTTTATGCAATCTTTGGAAAATAAAAAAGGACTCCCGAAGGAGTCCTCAACTTATGCTTTCTGCTTACCAAAACGAGAAGCATCATCTCGAAGAACCGCACGTGCTCGGCGCATGATCTTCTCAACAGTTTGATTGATACGAGAGTTCGACCCACGCTTGTAGCCAGCGCGTTTAGAATCACCAACTTTCTTTTCAACTGCTTTCTTTGCTTTAGCTTGTTTTGCCATTATAAATTCTCTTTTAAATGAAAATGCAGGACTTATTGGCATTGCCTGCGCAAGCCCTCAAGGGGAACATAGGTTTTTGGATATTTAACGACCAGGATAACCATAAACCCGTCATCATTCACATTCAAGAGGTACACCGTAAAACTGCCGGGGTCTTAAAACTATAATGATTCGCAAATCATTAATCAGACAGTTCGACGGCTCCTCGATTTTAGCTCACACTAAGGCAGTGAATCTCCAATAAATTACTTCAGTGTTACCACAAAGTGACGAACTGCTTTTCGTGCAGCAGAAGCCAGAGGCTTAGCATATTTAAGTTCATCTTTTTCCTGAAGCTCAGCAGCTAATGCAGTTTGAGCAGGATTCAGATGTTTGAAATAACGCAGGATTTCAAGAGCTTCGGCTTCAACATCAATAGATGCGCCATAGTTTTCGTGACCATTATTCCATGCGTTTCGTTGCAGTTCAAGAGCGTGTTGTAATTGTTTAATCATTTAAAAATTCTCGTTAGAGATTAAAACTCGGTAGTCACGTTCTTCTGAATTTCATCTTCTTTCGACAGATCTCTCAGTTGTAGACTACCACATAGAATTGTTCGGTTAACTTATTATTCCGACACCCAATTCATATTATTATTTATATCACTTATAAAGACACGGAATAGCTTTATAGTGACAAGTAACGAATTTTTGTTTAATTTCTTTTGGCTGCTTAAGACCCAGAGCTACAAAAGGATGCGGAACATTTCGAATTTGACCAACTGGAAGAGAAGTCAAATCGCCAACTTCGCAGAAACCTTCAGGAACATCAGGACCAACAGAGTGAACTACACACAGTTCAGGAACTTCACCTTGAACACGTTTACCGATAATAAGTCCTGATTCTGTAACTTCTTCATCACCGGCTTGTGCAGGTTCAGAAACTAAAATAACATATTCACCGACAGCACGAATTGGTAGCTGTTGTACTTCAGACATCGTTTTTCCTTTTTGTTAACAGATGAATTAATAATAACAAATAATTCTTAAAGCATTTATTTACCAATAAATTGAAGCAAATGCTCAACTTTCATACCATTAACAGAAATCAATTTGTCAATAGAAAAACCTCGCCATGCACCAAGCTCAACATCAAACACTGGAATCATGTCAGTAGATTCTTTCCGAGTAGATTCAGTCAATTTACCAGTTTGCATGGTTGGCATAAAGTCTGCATCACGAGTACCTTTCATAGTACGAATAGTACCATCAGACTTTTCAAAAACTACGTTTGAAACACCCATGGACAATTTAGTTTTCAAAATTTCACGAATTGCTACTTTCTGCTCAGTTGTCAGTTTCATTTATTTACCTATTACAGTTTTAATATGAGTTGTTCCACGTTCTTTAAGGGTGGAAAGTAATTTTTGGCATTTTTCTAAATCAGATTTCCAACTATATGGTCTATCAATACTAGTCCAATCAGTTTTATAATACTGTTTCCATTTAGAGAAAAAATATTTCTTATACTCTACAGCAAATGAGATGTTCTCGTTAGAATAAGAACTAATTGCTGTGAGCTTTACCAAACGAAATTTCATTATTCACCACAGAATTCGTTGATATTTTCCCAGTTTAACTTATTCAAGTTTTTCTTGGGAACATTAAACACTTCAATACCTGCATTTCGCAGAATATCATCCCAGCCAGGTTTATTTTTATCATATGTTTCGCAATAAACCAGCTTTTTAATACCAGATTGAGCTATCGCTTTTGCGCAATCTGGACAAGGAGAAAGTGTTACATACATAGTAGCACCTTCAATAGAAGAACCATTTCGTGCAGCAAACAAAATTGCATTTAGTTCAGCATGAATTTCATTTTTAGACGACCATTCAGAGTGAGCGCTACGGTGTTCTTTCGCCAAGACAAAGCGATCAGTTGAACCAAATGATACGCATTCAGGCTTATGGCCTTGGATGATAGTATGTTTAGGTTTATTCAGCAACCAACCTTGCTCAGCGGCATAATCACAACAGTTCACACCTCCTGCGGGTGAACCATTATACCCAGTAGAAATAATACGTCCATTCTTTTCAATTACTGCTCCTACCTTCCAGGAGCAACATTTTGATTCTTGTGATACTAAATATGCAATTTGAAGTACTGTACTCGCTTTCATTTCATAATCACCAGATAAGCAGATTTAGCAGTTTCAACACGATAAATTTCATGACGAAGTTTAGTTATACTTTTAATAACAGAACTAATTATATTCTGTCCGTCTTTAAAGCGGTTTTTCTTATCAATAAAAATTGCGCCAACCATCTTTTTGTGAAGCTCAACTGGATACTTCGTCACAATAATAGCATCATATACAGAAGGATGAATACTATTTACTAGAGTGTCATTCATTAAAGTTATTCTAATGAACTGTGCTGTTTCAGAGTCAAGCGCTCTATGATCGCCAGTATCATTTTCAAGACAATTATCAATTATATCAGTTAAATTCATCATAGTACGCCATACACCCTTTGTGCTTCAACTAATCCATCAAAATCCAGTTTAAGATGCGATATTTGATCGCCATCACCTGGATTCACAATTACTAATACTGAACGAGGAGTTTCGGTAATAACACGAACCGATGTTTCAGGAAATCGTTCAGAAACCTTATTTACCAATTCCTGAGCAAATAGTTTAACTTTTTCTTGGAATTCTTTAACAGTAATTGGTTTTTCACTTAGCAGCATTTTGTTTTCCTCATTTGTTTGGTAGAGCCATAATATCACAACTCTACCGTAAAGTAAACTATTAAATCGCTTTGAATTCCGCAGTTTGAGATTCAAAGCGAATGTCGCCTTTGATAACTAACTCAGCATCAAGACCGAATACGACAATGATATGCGCGGAACCTGGATACAGCGTAATGGCAACAGAATCCACCTGGTCTGGAAGCAAAGTGTTTAATACATGAGTCACTTGAGCATGGATTCGAAGCTCGGCTGCGTTATCAAGCTTTTCAAACATATTATTAGCGATAATTTGACTAAACACTACTTCTACGATTTTAGAATAAGTCGGAAACATATTTACCTCACATAATTTTCTTCAAGCCAATCAATAACATCCAAAGCGTTATCAAAAGTTGAACCATCTACTTTGTCTTCTGTTTCATAATCAAGAACATCTAAGCCTACTCTTCCGTCAACAATAGGCCATAAACAAAATAGATATTTCTTTTCTTTTTCAATTTTATCACAAAGACGATAAATCTTTTCTATGTTATTCATAAGTTTTCCATGGTAAAGGCAGTTTAGTTTTCTTTACTGTTAGTTCAACATCAGGATTCTTTTCTCTCAATTTAAGACATTCCTCCCAAGCTCTGATTTCACTAGTGAATACACAAAATTGCCCATTACTAGTACCGACTAAACCACTATTTACAATAATAATAGCCCAAGTTTCATGATGCCACGCCATTAAAAATCTCCCGAGTCAACTTGCCAGCATTCAACACCGATGCGGCGCCACATTTCAACTACTTGAGTTCGGTCATCAATAGCTAATTTCACATCAAAATGTGGTGCGATGTGTTTCCAGAAAATTTCTTCTTTAACTACATCATCTTTACGGGTATCGCCTTGTTCGCGTTGACACTGCATGACTAATGGAACACCAGCAATGTCCTCAACCCATTTACGGGTCATACGATAATATTTTGTTGGGTCTTCTTTGGTTCCACTTTCACGACCTGAAACGACTACGATTTGATAACCCATAAGAGCATACATCTTAGACAGTTCAACAACCATAGGATTAATAATATCAGTATCGCATTTTTCAAGGTCATAAGGACCACGACCATTCATTTTTGCTAATGTGCCATCAACATCAAAAATAACTGCTTTTGGTTTACCAGGAGTCCCATTATATACCGGAAGACCGAGATACTCTCGCATGCTTTTATACATTGAGCGTAAAACATCAATTGGTACTGCTTTAGTTCCGCGTTTTGAGTTACGTTTAACCAATTCAGTCCAAGGAACATCAAACACTTTATGTTCAACTTTCCAGCCGTATTCTTTGGCAAAAGTTTCCCATGCTAGGCGACGTTCAGGATTCAAGTTAGTATCTGAAATGATTACGCCCTTAACAGAATCACCACCGTACAGAATACTTTTAGCTGTATCAAACTGCATACCAGTTACGATGCCTTCTTTCTTTTTGGTATACTTGTACTCATCGCGTTCTTCATGACCCATGATGGATTGACGATAATCATCACGATTGATATTATAAAACCCAGGATTTTTAGCAATAAATTCACGAGCCCAAGTACTCTTACCAGAACCAGGACAGCCAATAGTCAAAATAATCTTTTTCATCATTCAATTCCTAGTAAAATTTTAAGACGTTGAACACGTAATTCAACGAGCTCTTTAGCTGCCTCTTTATTACTTAGTTTACTACTAACATTAGCTGAAATGAACATAATAATGTGTTCATTGAGTTCGCGAGTATCTACGCCTTTCGCTTTTGCTGCTTGAGATAATGCTTTACCTGCTTTATCTAAAGCTTTCGCAGGGTCTTCATCATTTAATACTACCCCACGGTCCAAATCCGTATATACTGCACCATTGCATGCATCAATGTAACGGTCTGAACATTCAATATAACGTTCTAACAGAGCTTTCATTTATTTTTCTCAACTAATGATTGAATATAATCATGCAGATCTTTAGATGCCTTACCCCACTTATTTTGATATTCATTTTTAAGATTAGCACGTGATTGAGCTAATAAAACATCATTAGTTGGAGGTAAAGATTCTAACCGCTGAATTTGGCGTCCATAAATCATTGCAGCCATCTCGGATTCATAAATCAATCCTTTGAGATGTTCAAATTGATGCCATGAAATCATTTACATTTATCCTCTTTTAACTCTTGACGATAATAACATATCATAGTTTTCTGGTCATGTACATATCGTTTTACATCATTAAGCCAAATACGAAATTCCTGAGAATCTTCAAATGGCATACCTACCCAAGCTTTACCATCAATAACTTTAACTTGCCAAGATAGTTTGGCTTCGTCATATGACTTTATTTGCACAGGCCAATTAGGATGAACTGTTTCTTTCTTTACTTCTAGAGGCTTTGTAGAACAACCAACTAGAAGACCAATAGATAATATTACTGCTGATAGTTTAATCATTTAGAAAGGTCCTGGATGTCTTCTGCGAACTTGTTGAAGGAGTTGTTGATTTGTTTTTCAACCAATCCTGGCTTACGAGCCACCACATCCGCCTTCTTTGCATCTTTGCGCAGTTTTTCATTTTCACGCTCAATAGCAGCAATCGCCTCACGATTTTTATTATTCATCGCATCAATATAATTATACTGAATTCGCAAATTATTTAATGCTAAGGCGTTTTCATTGGCCGTTTTTGTAATTTCTACAACAGACGTTTCTAATCTTTCAATTTTATTTTTTAAAATTAAAGAAGTTCCGCCTAATGCAATTACAATTAATAGCAAACCTGCTGTCGTATTACTTAATTGCATAAAGTTTTAATAACCTCTATAATATCGTCTTGAGAAAGACCGTTAATTAAAATATGATGTTCCGCCGGAGATTTAGAAATTTTAAAGCATGCCGCAACATCTTCTGCCATATCCGATGCACTACGATTTGGATTACTAATACCAAGGCGGTGTTTTCCCGTCAAAGGATTAACGATGATATAGCATTTGCAGCTATTGATATGAACATTGGGTTGAGTCTGATTAATGAACACTTCACAATCATACTTAGCGAGTTGATTTTCTAAAAAGACTTTCATCTCTTCAACCGCATCAGGAAGCATATCACGGGCTTGCTCAAGACGACGATTTCGATATTCTTTAATGGTCGTTTTCCGCTTGACTTGCTTAGCTAAATCTTTCTTAAGATCGGTGATATATCCAACTCGACGATTTCCTTTGAATACAGAAATCCCATCTGTAGTATCACCGTATGCTTCAACGACCATTTCAGTAGTAATAAGTTGTAAATCCATCATAAAGTCCTCATGTTATGTCAGTAAGACTACTATAACACAACACGAGGGACTTGTAAACAGCTTAGTATCCTTCTGGGATAAATTTTTTATAATTTTTCAAAAAATTCTGTTCGATTTCACACATGACCTTTTCTTGACTATCGTACCCCTGGTATAGGCTCATGATGATACCGAACAGATGTTCCATTCCAGCACCTTTAGCAACGCCTTGCGCTTCCATCGCATAAGTCTTTCTATCTTTACCGCAATGCTTATTATGACAGTCAAGAACTAAAAACAGAGCTCGGTCTAAGTACTTCAGATAAGTCGTTTCAAATGCTTCAATTTTTCTATATGAATATTCATCGTCAGCGTACATTGCTTTAAGATCATCTGATGCACCATCAATAATAGTCTTAAACAGTTTTTCTGGATTATCTAATGAACTTTTTGTACTATGAAGAGACACATACCAGTCAGACTTAATTTTAAAATGAGAACCATCTTTCATCACAGCAACATAGCCTTCGATGTTTTCTGCATTTTTAGCTTCTTCTATCCATTTAGGGCTATCGACTTCGAATCGTTCAACTAGATATGGACGAAGAGCAGCATCTTTATAAATATCATCGTATGAAATGTATTCACCGGTTTCGTTTTCACGAATATTCAATAAAATGATTTTCATCTCTTGATAAGCAAGAACGATTCTATTAGTTGGAGCGACGAATTCGAAGTTAGCAGTAAATCCATCTTCGGCTAATTCTTTAAGTCTGTCGCGCAACTGGTGATGATTAATATTCATCAAAATTCCATTAGCCATTAAAGCCTGTTCGGATTTGATTGAACCCTTTGATTTGAACAGAATTTCATCACCGTCTAAATAAGTTGATACCAAAGACCCATCTTCTTTTGTTAGAATGTAATCAACATTATTTAAATCGATATTCATCGTGAATGGATTTTCATTCAAGTTAAAAAACTTTTCCATAGGACGAGAAGCAATTCTTACTGGTTTTTCTCCATCCATTTCAAACATAATTCCACGACATTCCAGTGCGTCTGGAAGTAACCAATCAGAATAAGATGCATAATTATATGAGAAAATTCTGTAAGTTCTTCCAGATGCACTTACATCATCTGAGTAAAAAAACTTACGCTGTGAATCCTTACATAGTTCCATTAAATTGTTAAAAAGTTCTTGCATTGTGTATCCTCTTTTGTGTTTTGAATATAGTACCACACTCCATGTGGAAGCATCATTTCTTCTTGTGTTGAATATTCCAAGGTGGGTTAAACAGTTTAATGAATAGCGGCTCCTCTAGATCAATCGTTGCGATTGTCATTGTACCTAACTCATTTGTCATAGAAAGATTAAAACATTGGCGGGCGTAAAATTCAACTTTGCTTCCTTCCTTTAGCGCAGCATGAATTAATGCAGATTTAGTAGAATCAGACGTTTTGTCTTTACGATTAATAGCAGTTCTATAATAATTTATTCTTTTACGTAAATTTTTAGTTTTTCCAATATAAACAAGCTCATCATTTATAGCAATAGCATAAATTACGTTATACTTGTTTGGAATAGATAATTGTTTTATACTTCCGTTGTCGTCTAATTCTAACTCAGTATATTTAATAAATGAATATTCTGTTGCAATTTCTTTCATAATAAAATGGGCCTTGCGGCCCACTCCTTAAAAGTATTTTTTAAAACTCATCATAACTTTATCATCAACATCATTATCAATCTGTGCAACAAGATAAGATGACAGTTCTACTTCTTGTGGCGCGGATTGAACATTATCAGAATTAAGATATTCACGAATCCAAGGATATGGATGTTTAACCGGAGCATCGGTAATTGGGCATGGAAGACCGCACTGTTTCATACGAGATACAGTTAAGTAATCAATAAAGCTCCACATGCTATTTGTATTTAATCCAGGAACATCGCCATCTTTAAATAAATGAACTGCCCAATCTTTTTCTTGGCGGTTAACTTCCATGAAAATATCAACTGCTTCTTGTTCACACTCTTGAGCAATTTTAACCCATTGATCGCCATCAGTACCAGATTGAAGTTGACGAATAATATATTGGGTGCCTTTAAGGTGAAGCTGTTCATCGCGTGCAATGAACTTCATAATCTTGGCATTACCTTCCATGATTTCCATGTTCTTATGGAAGTTAAAGGTACATGCGAAAGATACATAAAAACGAATAGCTTCCAATGCGTTGATTACATGCAAACAGAGGTAAAGAGATTTCATTAGCTCACGCTTCCAATATGTCTCATGCTCAATAGCATCTTCAATAACGTCTTCGTCTGCATTAATTTCTTTTTGGTATTCGATATCAGCTTTAGCGTTTTCCCAATAACGAGTTTTAATCAGAACATCATCATAATAACGTCCAATGGATTCAGCACGTTTCATAATAGCTTCATCTAATACAATTTCATCAAATACCTTCGATGGATCAGTATAAAGATTTCGCATGATATGAGTATATGAACGACTGTGAATAGTTTCACTAAAAGTCCATGTAGCAACCCATGTATCAAGACTTGGGTCTGAAATTAATGACATAAGTACAGCAGATGGCGCGCGACCCTGAATGCTATCTAAAAGTGATTGATACTTCAAGTTGTTAGTAAAAATATTTTGCTGATACTGAGGAAGCTTATTAAACTGTGCAGCATCCATCATCAAGTTTACTTCTTCAGGACGCCAGAAAAATGATAATTGCTTTTCGGTTAAATCTTCAAAAACTTTATGACGTTGAATATCATAACGCGCAATACCAAGACCTGAACCAAAAAACATAGGTTCTTTTAAAACATCAACTGGATTTGTATTAAAAACTGTGCTCATAAATTTTCCGCTTAGTTAATAGTTGGTGACTCGTCCGTGAGTCAAATTATATCATAATTTACAGGATGAACAATCTTCAGCTTTTGGAGTTTCTATTTCATAATCATCAGTACCAGAACCATCGCGGGTATTATGATAATAGAAATTTTTTCCGCCAAAATACCAAAAATACAAAAGGTCATCAATCATTATTGACATTGGAACCTTGCCTTTAGGGAAGATTTGGGGGTCATAGTATGTATTCGCCGAAGCTGATTGACAAACCCATTTCAGCATAATAGCTACCTGTGTAAGATAAGGTTTATTACCTTTCTTAGCTAATTTCCATGTATAGTCGTAAAGGTCTATGTTATGCTCAATATTGGGCACGACCTGATTAAAGGAGCCCTCTTTTGATTCTTTAACAGAAACTGGTCCACGTGGAGGCTCGATACCGTTTGTACTGTTAGAAACTTGGGAAGATGACTCACATGGCATAAGTGCTGATAATGTGCTATTACGGATGCCAAAGAGCTTAAGGTCTTCCCGCAGCGCCGACCAGTCACAAACGTATTTTGGAGCTGCGATTTGGTCAATCTTTTTATTGTACCAGTCGATAGGTAATTCGCCTCGAGACCAACGAGTGTCTGAATAATATTCGCAAGGTCCTTTTTCTTTGGCGAGCTTAATGGATGCTTTAATGAGTCCATATTGTAATCTCTCAAATAGTTCATGTGTTAAATCGTTAGCATCTTCATAAGAAGCAAAGTTACTTGCCAGCCAAGCTGCATAGTTAGTAACACCTACACCGAGGTTACGACGCTTTTTAGCTTTTTCTGCTTCAGGAACTGGATATCCTTGGTAATCCAAAAGATTATCAAGAGCACGAACTTGGACTTCTGCCAATTCATTAATTTTATCTTGGTCTTGCCAGTCAAAATTATCCAGTACGAATGCAGAGAGAGTACACAATCCAATTTCAGCATCAGGACTATTCACATCATTTGTTGGAATAGCAATTTCACAGCACAAGTTACTCTGACGAATAGGTGCCTTTTCACGAATAAACGGAGTATAGTTATTCGTATTATCAATGAACTGCACATAAATCCTTGCTGTTCCTGAACGTTCAGTCATGAGCAATTCAAATAGTTCACGGGCTTTAATACGCTTTTTACGAATATTAGGGTCTTTTTCTGCTGCTTCGTATAATTCACGGAAACGGTCTTGGTCTTTAAAATAAGAATAATACAGCTCTCCACCCATTTCATGTGGACTGAACAAAGTAATGTAATCGTTCTTTCCGAATCGTTCCATCATCAAATCATTCAGCTGAACGCCATAATCCATATGACGAATGCGGTTTTCTTCTACGCCTTTGTTATTTTTCAAAACGAGAAGATTTTCAACTTCCAAATGCCAAATAGGATAATAAGCAGTAGCAGCGCCGCCACGAATTCCACCCTGTGAGCATGATTTAACAGCAGTCTGAAAATGTTTCCAAAAAGGAATAACACCAGTATGGCGTACTTCACCCATGCCAATCTTAGAACCTTCGGCACGAATCATACCAACGTTAATACCAATTCCAGCACGTTTGGAGATATATTCAACAATTGAAGCGGAAGCCTTATTGATAGACTTTAATGAATCACCTGCCTCAATAACAACGCATGAACTAAACTGTCGAGTCGGAGTACGGCAACCAGCCATAATAGGAGTTGGCAATGAAATCTGTCGAGTAGATACTGCTTCATAAAAACGAATAACGTGTTTTAATCTATCAACAGGTTCATCTTGATGCAATGCCATTCCAATAGTCATAAATGCAAACTGTGGAGTTTCATAAATTTGACCGGTGGTTTTATCTTTAACTAGATATTTTTCTTTTAATTGCATCGCCCCGGAATAAGTAAATTCCATATCCCGCTCGTGCTTAATTTTTGATTCTAAAAATGTAATTTCTTCTGCTGAATATTTTGACAATAATTCAGGGTCGTATTTACCTTCATTTACGCAATAAGAAATATGGTCAATAAATGAACGTGGTTCATATTGTCCGTAAACATGCTTACGAAGAGCGAACATTAAACAACGTGCAGCTACATATTGATAATCAGGCTCTTCAACCGAAATAGAATTCGCAGCAGCCTTAATGACAATAGTCTGAATATCATCAGTTGTCATTCCATCACGGAGATAAGATTTAATATTTTCATATAATTCATAAGGATCTACTGATGTTCCTTCAGCTGCCCAAGATAAAACTTTAATAATTTTTTGTGGGTCAAAGCTCTGAGAAACACCACTACTTTTGATAACATTAATTAATTGCATAAGTCCTCAACTTGAAAATCGTCTTTAAACAATCGGTTAACTATATGAGCTATTATATCACCATGACACGGCTTTGGTTTACATGTGCATCCTAGCCTCATTCCACGTAAAGGCTCTAAATGTGCTTTAGTTATTTCTCCGGATTTAATTCGACGTATAAAATCTTTTTTGAATAATTCAATGGCAGCCTCCCGGCTGCCAGCATCTTTACCGACGTAATTTCCCCAAAATGTACCACGGTGAATATTAACATCAAAGTCGGATTTATATTTATTCACTACCCGGCATAGACGGCCCGCGCGGTTGTAGGTGTTCATATTGTTCTTCCGTTAAAACAGTAATATCGTAGTAACAGTCAGAAGAAGTTTTAACTGTGGAAATTTTATTATCAAAATACTCACGAGTCATTTTATGAGTATAGTATTTTTTACCATAAATGGTAATAGGCTGTTCTGGTCCTGGAACTTCTAACTCGCTTGGGTTAGGAAGTGTAAAAAGAACAACGCCAGAAGTATCTTTAAATCGTAAAATCATACATCCTCGCAATAATAAAATTACACCGCCATTTTTCCTTTAATTGGCAGATGAGATACATAGTTGTTAAGAACAAAATTATGAGGCTTTGCAAATTGACTCAACCAAAATACCTGCGATTCTGTGTCCCATTCATCAAATTCATCTGGAAATTTTAATTGTAATTCGCATAAATCCATAGGTTCACGACGTAAAATTTCTTTACATTGTTCTACGTGATTCATATAGATATGAGTATTACCACCAGAAAATATCAAATCTCCAGGAATAAGATTACACATTTTAGCTACAATATGAACTAACGTAGCATATGATGCAATATTAAATGGAAGACCGAGGAAAACATCTACCGAACGTTGATACCACTGCAAATCTAAATAGCCATTACGCACATTAAACTGATAGAACATATGACAAGGCGGTAATGCCATATATTTAAGTTCAGCTGGATTCCACGCAGAAACAATTTGACGCCTATCATTTGGCAGTTTTTTAATACGATCAACAACTTCTATAATTTGGTCTACACCGCCAAAATCACGCCACTGTTTTCCATAAATTGGACCAAGTTCACCGCTATGATATCCTAAATCTTTTGCCTGATTTTCGTAATTTTCATCCCAGACTGTTTTACCTTGGATTAACGAATCGTGTTGAATTAATCGTAAATCATTGACATTTGTGCTTCCTGATAAAAACCATATTAGCTCAGCAATGCATGCATTCCAGGCGAGCTTTTTAGTTGTTACTGCAGGAAAGCCTTTAGTTAAATCCCAACGCAATTTAGTACCGAACAGAGCAATTGTTCCTGTGCCCGTTCGGTCATCGGTTTCATAGCCATTTTCAAAAATGTCTTTAATTAAATCTTGGTATTGTTTCATTTAGTACCTTATATAAATTATAATACATTTTATGAAGCTAATAATCAATACGGTTTAGCATCAAATTTTCTTTCAATTTCAGGCGTGAAATATAATTCTTTACCGCGTTTGGAAAAGCGACCAATAATATGATAATTATTCTCATCAAACGTGATATTACCAATATCCATAGCTTTCAACCAAATATCGATATTTCTATCCAGCTTTATGTCAAAATTCCAATACGGAGAACTATTACCGAAAATACTGCAAGCGGATTCAGTGAAACAACTGCTATAAATCTTGTCTTTAGGAACTACTAATTGATAGACACCTTTAATAAACTGAGGACCCTGCCACTTTGGCTGTTTCGCGTCTTTTTCTAATAAAATAGGGTAATAATTAAAATTCATATTTTCCGCCACGCGTTATTTCATTTATATACTGATTCCGTAAGGGTTGTTACTTCATCTATTTTATACCAATGCGTTTCAACCATTTCACGCTTGCTTATATCATCAAGAAAACTTGCATCTAATTGAACCGTTGAATTAACACGATGCCTTTTAACGATGCGAGAAACAACTACTTCATCTGCATAAGGTAATGCAGCATATAACAGAACAGGCCCGCCAATTACACTTACTTTGGAATTCTGATCAAGCATAGTCTCGAATGGTGCATTAGGGCTTGACATTTGAATTTCGCCGCCAGAAATGTAAGTTATATATTGCTCCCAAGTAATATAGAAATGTGCTAAATCGCCGTCTTTAGTTACAGGATAATCACGCGCAAGGTCACACACCACAATATGGCTACGTTCAGGAAGTAATGTAGATAATGACTGGAACGTTTTAGCACCCATAATCATAATTGTACCTTCGGTACGAGCTTTAAAATTCTGGAGGTCCTTTTTAACTCGCCCCCATGGTAAACCATCACCTAAACCGAATGCTAATTCATTAAAGCCTTCGACTGTTTTAGTTGGAGAATAAGCGAATACCAATTTAATCATTACGCAAAACCCCTTTCAAGAAACCATTCAGTGGCTTTATTAGCATCAAAGAATAATTCTTCATATGTCTTTTCTTTGTTTTCAAAAACTGTCACACAAACGCGTTGACATTCTCCACAGTATTCTTCTGACATACTCAAAGCATCAGAAAACATTTCATTAAATTCATTTAAATTAGGATTATGCAATGCGTTAAAAATTGCATAATCGAATTCATCATTCATAAATTCAAATACAAAAATCATATTATTTTCCTTAAACAGACTTTTTCACAATTTTCCAATCAGCTTTAAACTGCTCGACGTCAGAATGGTAAATCCAGAATCCTGCGCTTTCTCCGTCTTCATAAAGAGGACATCCATCACATTCATCTTCCCACCCCATATCACGTAAAAGGTGTTCAGCTTTTTCAACAAGCTCAGAATCTTTACCGATGATATTAAAATACCATTTACCTCTAACTTCTGAATCTTTAATGCTCTGACGTTGTAATCTCATTTTATTCTCCTCATGTAGTTGATAGGGTAATAGTATCACACTACTACCCTGTTGTAAACAATTATTTTTAAATTTTATCGAGCCACTTACCAAGCTTAATCATTTCTTTAGTAGCCTTTTCCATACTTCTGAACTTAACCAATAGAGGATAGGTATCGACACCCATAACTAAACTGGTTACAAGACTGTGTTCACCCACAAGCCATAACGAATACGTTTGAATATCGAGCCCGTAATTTCTGTCTTTATGGACCCGTACACCCATCACTTCAAATTTCTCACTAGCTTTTTCTACCGCATCCAGGAAATCATCTTTAGTCATATTAGGCCTTAAAAGTTTTTCGCAAAAGTTCAATGATTTCATCTACATTGTTTTCGTCAACAATGCAGTGAATTTTTGTTACGCCATAAACCTCGTCTTTGACTTCATCTTCTTCAGAAGTCGGTTCTTTATACTCACGAAAACAATGAAATTCGTCTTCACAAACGTTAAAGTAAAAATGCTTTCCATTTGCGCATTCAATGTGTTTTATTACTCTAAATCCATCAACAAAGAAAGCTTCTTTAACTTCAAACCATCCTCCATTTTCTTGAATAATTTTAACTATTGATGAATTAGAACGTGGGCGATAATTAATAAATGTATCAATAAGTCTTGGAACAAGTTCATACTTTTTGCCGATATACATTACGTTTTCCTCATTTTAACGGGGCTGTAATAGCCCCTTGATAATTATTGTTCAATCAATCCCATGTAAAATTCTGCGTCTTCAGAATCCATGCCATCACAATATTCATTAGCCATAAAGCGGGTGAGGTCTTCAAGAGGACCTTCAATGACAATAGAAAAATTGCAATAATTGGGATCATCGTGAATACTTGTGATACTAAGTTCAGGATAACGATTACGAATAATTTCTTCGATATATTCAAAATCAACGATGTCAATATCAACTTTAGCCATATTATTTTCCTCTTTAATCATCAGCAGTATTGCCGATAGTTGTATAGTACCACAGTATGCTTTGGTTGTAAACCGTTTTGTGAAAAAATTTTTAAAATAAAAAAGGGGACCCTAGAGGTCCCCAATTAATTAGTAATATAATCTATTAAAGGTCATTCAAAAGGTCATCCAGGTCCGTGTCATCAGCACTAGATGAACTGCTAGAGCTTGAGCTCATAAAATCATCTTCAGTTTTTGTATTGAAGTCATCAACATTGAATGCATCCAAATCATCAGCAACTTTATCAGCTTTCTTAGCAGCAGTCGCTGCGGCACCGCCCATCACAGCAGTTCCCATAACTTGACCGAATTTAGTATTCAGTTCTTCAAATGATTTGAATTTATCTTTAGAAGTCATTTCAGAAAGGTCAACCATTTGTTCGAACAGTTCTTTCTGGAAAGATTCATCATCAATGTTTGGAATCGCAGATTGATTCAGGAATTTAGATTCATCGTAGTTACTAAATCCAGAAACTTGTTTAACTTTCAGTACAAAGTTAGCACCTTCCCACGGACAAGTTACATCAACTGGAGTTTCACCCATTTCAACATCAACTGCAATCATTGCGTTGATTTTATCCCAGATTTTCTTACCGAAACGGTATTTAAATACTTTACCTTCATTTTCTGGAGCAGCTGGGTCTTTTACTACAAGAATGTTAGCCCAGTAAGAAGTTTTACGTTTAACAAGACTGTACTCTTTATTGTCAGTGTTGTACAAATCATTTTTACTGATGTACTGACATACTGGACAAGAATCGTAATCACCGTGGGTAGATGAGCAATTTTCGATATACCATTTACCGTTTTTCTTGAAACCGTGATTTACAAGAATTGCGAATGGTGCTTGTTCATCATTTTTAGACGGAAGAAAACGAATTACTGCTTGACCGTTACCCGCATTATCGAGTTTCAGTTTCCACTCGCCTTTATCTTCAGAAGAAAAACCACCTTTATTTCCAGCCAGTTTAGCCATTTGTGCAGCGAGTTCAGCAGTAGATTTACGTTTAAACATTTTTATTTCCTTTTTAATTTAATTAACAGTTGGTGCTATGACGATGTATGACCTCATAGCTGGTCAGTGAGATAATTATAATCTATTTATAATAAGCAATTAATACTTGCAAGATTTCACAGTTTCAATAAAAACTTTTTTAGCTTCCTGTGAATCAATATTTAAAATTTTTCTATAAGCCTTTAACTTTATAGAATAATTATTCCAGACTAAATTATCAGTCTGTTCATCATGTTTATCGATTATATTTAAAAACGAATCAAGCAAGATAAACGTCTCAAACGAAATTATATTCGATTGAAGTAGTTTAAAAATATAACTTGATTGAACTTTTGGATTATACTCAAAGATTTCTTTAAAAGCAGAAACTTCAACTTTTTTACTAAAATAATAAATGTTGCGAATATCTTCTTCAAACTTAAATTTAATTTGCTTTAAGCGTCCGATATATTCACGATAAAACACAAGTGCATCAGCGTCAGAGATGTCACCAATCCAAGCATCTTGGTTAGCAACCAAATTGCTTATAAAGATTAAAGCAAGTTCCTTTAATTTATATTTTTCTGATAACTTCTGGAAAAAATACTTATCCCTTCGCTTTTGATAAGCGGCATCAGACACCCGCATGCACCAATTATACTTAATTACATCATACTTTCCATTCATATGTTGTTTTATCATTAAGTATAATTTATAAACTGATTTACCATCAATGTATCTTTCACCACCAGCAGGCATGCGGAGTTTAATCATAGTAGAAAATCTAATGTATTAGTTTTTTCACAACGAACAACAGAAGGACGTAAAAGATTTTCGTCGATAGCTTCTGACTGAATTTTTTCAATTATACCCGAAGGAATAAATTTAGCAAATTGAGTTTCAGGAATAGAATTTTCTTCCAAGAATGCTGTCGTAGCTTCAAGATAACTCATTCCAAACTCTTCTACCATTTTTTCAATAATAAATCCATTTTCTTGACGATCAAGAAGCTTTGCTATTTCATCCTTTTCTTTCTTAATTGAAAGTTCTTTTTCTGAAAGACCGGTCTCATCGACCGGACGAATATCATTTAGAGAAAACTGTGTCATAAAGTTCAACTACCTCTTCAGTTTCAGCTTCAAACACATCACGGTTATCTTTATGATACAAAGCTAACAGACGATTAAACATCTTGCCATCAACACCAAGTTCATCTTTAGCACGAATTCGAATATCTTTAATCAGTTCATTATAACCGGAAATTTTCAGTTTATGATCAGATGCTTCTTTAATAAATTTAGCCAAGTCTTCGCCGTGGATAGCTTCATCAAATTCAACCATTTCTTTTTTAGCCATTATTCACCTCAAAATTCATTAATGCTATTAGTTAATTTAGAAAGACCCGCTTTTACAAAATATGAATAAATTTTGCCACGCGGTGGTAATTTATATGAATTATAGTAATTCACAATGTTTGAAGCAATATTATCAGGAATATAATCAAAATCAATTAGAACTAAATTTTCTTTATAACGATTATATTCAGATTCTGTGAGAAGCACCTTAGCTTGCTCACGGTCATTAGCAATAGCTTCAACGATTGAAGTTTTCATTGAAGGAGTTCGTTCACCTTCAACTTTGGTAAACCAAAAGTCAGATCGTACTTTAACTGAAGCAACGTTATCCTTTTTGTCGCCTTTAAGGATTTTAGTCATGCAATCAATTTCAGCAGAACCGCTTTTAATTTTAACCCATTTCTTATGCATCGGTGACCATTGCTTAACATTTGGATATTTGTGAAGCTGTGTAAAGTCACCATCTGATGAAATGATTAAAATCTTGTGTCCTTCTAAAGAGAACTTTTTAACAAGAACGGCAATGTGGTCATCTGCTTCATACTTATCAATATCCATAACAATGTATGGCATATAAGCTTTCAATTCATCTATAACTTTATGACTGGATTCAAAATAACCTTCCCAGTCCCAAGTAGATTCTTCTCGTGCTTTTCCACGGTTTTTCTTATAATAATAAGCAAAATCACGACGCCAATATCCAGATTTCGCGTTATCAATACACAATACAATTTTAGTGTATCCAAGAGCTTTTGCTTTTTTGACATTAAACTTAATTGAGTTCAATATCAAATGACGAACCATTGATAAATTAATTTTTTCTTTATCTGGAAAGTTTACCAAAGCAGTTGAAAGCGCAATTTGACTAAAGTCAATTAAGCAGATTCCTTCTTTGTAATCTTCATCCAGCATCATTTCTAAATCCATATGAACCTCGTTCAATTAGTGAGATTTCTATTATATACCATCCAAATCTTAAAGTAAACAAGTATAAATACTTATTATTGAAAACACAATAGGAGCCCGGGAGAATGGCCGAGATTAAAAGAAAGTTCAGAGCAGAAGATGGTCTGGACGCAGGTGGTGATAAAATAATCAACGTAGCTTTAGCTGATCGTGCCGTAGGAACTGACGGTGTTAACGTTGATTACTTAATTCAAGAAAACACAGTTCAACAATACGATCCAACTCGTGGATATTTAAAAGATTTTGTAATCATTTATGATAACCGCTTTTGGGCTGCTATAAATGATATTCCAAAACCGGCAGGAGCTTTTAATAGCGGACGCTGGAGAGCATTACGTACCGATGCTAACTGGATTACGGTTTCATCTGGTTCATATCAATTAAAATCTGGTGAAGCAATTTCGGTTAACACTGCAGCTGGAAATGACATTACGTTTACTTTACCGTCTTCTCCAATTGATGGTGATACTATCGTTCTCCAAGATATTGGAGGAAAACCTGGAGTTAACCAAGTTTTAATTGTAGCTCCAGTGCAAAGTATTGTAAACTTTAGAGGTGAACAGGTACGTTCAGTACTAATGACTCATCCAAAGTCACAGCTAGTTTTAATTTTTAGTAATCGTCTGTGGCAAATGTATGTTGCTGATTATAGTAGAGAAGCTGTAATTGTAACACCAGCGAATACTTATCAAGCGCAATCAAATGATTTTATCGTACGTAGATTTACTTCTGCTGCACCGATAAATATTAAACTTCCGAGATTTGCTAATCACGGCGATATTATTAATTTCGTCGATTTGGATAAATTAAACCCTCTTTATCATACAATTGTTACGACATACGATGAAACGACATCAGTACAAGAAGATGGAACTCATTCCATTGAAGGCCGTACATCGATTGATGGCTTTTTAATGTATGATGATAACGAAAAATTATGGAGACTGTTTGACGGGGACAGTAAAGCACGTTTACGTATCATAACGACTAATTCAAACATTCGTCCAAACGAAGAAGTTATGGTATTTGGTGCGAATAACGGAACAATTCAAACAATTGAGCTTCAGCTTCCAACTAATATTTCTGTTGGTGATACTGTTAAAATTTCCATGAATTACATGAGAAAAGGACAAACAGTTAAAATCAAAGCTGCCGGTGAAGATAAAATTGCTTCTTCAGTTCAATTGCTGCAATTCCCAAAACGTTCAGAGTATCCGCCTGAAGCTGAGTGGGTTACAGTTCAAGAATTAGTTTTTAACGGTGAAACTAATTATGTTCCAGTTTTACAACTTGCTTATATAGAAGATTCTGATGGAAAATACTGGGTTGTGCAACAAAATGTTCCAACCGTAGAAAGAGTAGACTCTTTAAATGATTCTACTAGAGCGAGATTAGGCGTAATTGCTTTAGCTACACAAGCTCAAGCTAATGTCGATTTAGAAAATTCTCCACAAAAAGAATTAGCAATTACTCCAGAAACATTAGCTAACCGTACTGCTACAGAAACTCGCAGAGGTATTGCAAGAATAGCAACTACTGCTCAAGTGAATCAGAACACCACATTCTCTTTTGCTGATGACCTTATCATCACTCCTAAAAAGCTGAATGAAAGAACTGCTACAGAAACTCGCAGAGGTGTCGCAGAAATTGCTACACAACAGGAAACTAATACAGGTACTGATGATACAACCATCATTACTCCTAAAAAGCTTCAAGCTCGTCAAGGTTCTGAATCATTATCTGGTATTGTAACTTTTGTATCTACTGCAGGTGCTACTCCAGCTTCTAGCCGTGAATTAAATGGTACGAATGTTTATAATAAAAACACTAATAATTTAGTTGTTTCGCCAAAAGCTTTGGATCAGTATAAAGCTACTCCAACGCAGCAAGGTGCAGTAATTTTAGCAGTTGAAAGTGAAGTAATTGCTGGACAAAGCCAAGAAGGATGGGCAAATGCGGTTGTAACGCCAGAAACGTTACATAAAAAGACATCAACTGATGGAAGAATTGGTTTAATTGAAATTGCTACGCAAAGTGAAGTTAATACAGGAACTGATTATACTCGTGCAGTCACTCCTAAAACTTTAAATGACCGTAGAGCAACTGAAAGTTTAAGTGGTATAGCTGAAATTGCTACACAAGTTGAATTCGACGCAGGCGTCGACGATACTCGTATCTCTACACCATTAAAAATTAAAACTAGATTTAATAGTACTGATCGTACTTCTGTTGTTGCTCTATCTGGATTAGTTGAATCAGGAACTCTCTGGGACCATTATACCCTTAATATTCTTGAAGCAAATGAGACACAGCGTGGTACACTTCGTGTAGCTACACAGGTCGAAGCTGCTGCAGGAACATTAGATAATGTTTTAATAACTCCTAAAAAACTTTTAGGTACTAAATCTACTGAAGCACAGGAAGGTGTTATTAAAGTTGCAACCCAGTCTGAAACTGTGACTGGAACATCAGCAAATACTGCTGTATCTCCAAAAAATTTAAAATGGATTGTGCAGAGTGAACCTACCTGGGCAGCTACTACTGCAATAAGAGGTTTTGTTAAAACTTCATCTGGTTCAATTACATTCGTTGGTAATGATACAGTCGGTTCTACCCAAGATTTAGAACTGTATGAGAAAAATAGCTATGCGGTATCACCATATGAATTAAACCGTGTATTAGCAAATTATTTGCCATTAAAAGCAAAAGCTGCTGATACAAATTTATTGGATGGTCTAGATTCATCTCAGTTCATTCGTAGGGATATTGCACAGACGGTTAATGGTTCACTAACCTTAACCCAACAAACGAATCTGAGTGCCCCTCTTGTATCATCTAGTACTGCTACGTTCGGTGGTTCAGTTTCGGCAAATAGTACATTAACTATTTCTAATACTGGAACGGCAACTCGTCTGATTTTTGAGAAAGGACCTCAAACTGGAACTAACCCAGCGCAGACGATGACTATCAGAGTTTGGGGAAATCAGTTTGGTGGTGGATCAGATACAACACGTTCTACTGTATTTGAAGTTGGTGATGAAACATCTAATCACTTTTATTCTCAACGTAATAAAGCTGGTAATATTATGTTTAGCATTAATGGTACTGTGATGCCAATAAATGTTAACGCTTCCGGTTCATTGAATGCGAATGGCGTAGCAACATTTGGTAGTTCAGTTACAGCCAATGGTGAATTCATTAGCAAGTCTGCAAATGCTTTCAGAGCAATAAACGGTGATTATGGATTCTTTATCAGGAATGATGGCGGCAGTACATATTTTATGCTTACTGCATCTGGTGATCAGACCGGTGGATTTAATGGATTACGTCCATTATCAATTAATAATCAATCCGGTCAAGTCACAATTGGTGAAAGCTTAATCATTGCCAAAGGTGCTACTATAAATTCAGGCGGTTTAACTGTTAACTCGAGAATTCGTTCTCAGGGTACTAAAACATCTGATTTATATACCCGTGCGCCAACATCTGATACGGTAGGATTCTGGTCAATTGATATTAACGATTCAGCCACTTATAACCAATTCCCGGGTTATTTTAAAATGGTTGAAAAAACTAATGAAGTGACTGGGCTTCCATACTTAGAACGTGGAGAAGAAGTTAAATCTCCTGGTACACTGACTCAGTTTGGTAATACACTTGATTCACTTTACCAAGATTGGATTACTTATCCAACGACGCCAGACGCGCGTACCACTCGCTGGACACGTACATGGCAGAAAACCAAAAACTCTTGGTCAAGTTTTGTTCAGGTATTTGATGGAGGTAACCCTCCTCAACCATCTGATATCGGTGCTTTACCATCTGATAATGCCACAATGGGTAATCTTACTATTCGTGATTTCTTACGAATTGGTAATGTTCGCATTATTCCTGACCCAGTGAATAAAACGGTTAAATTTGAATGGGTTGAATAAGAGGTATTATGGAAAAATTTATGGCAGAGTTTGGACAAGGATATGTCCAAACGCCATTTTTATCGGAAAGTAATTCAGTAAGATACAAAATAAGTATAGCGGGTTCTTGCCCGCTTTCTACAGCAGGACCATACGTTAAATTTCAGGATAATCCTGTAGGAAGTCAAACATTTAGCGCAGGTCTTCATTTAAGAGTTTTTGACCCTTCCACCGGAGCATTAGTTGATAGTAAGTCATATGCTTTTTCGACTTCAAATGATACTACATCAGCTGCTTTTGTTAGTTTCATGAATTCTTTGACGAATAATCGAATTGTCGCTATATTAACTAGTGGAAAGGTTAATTTTCCTCCTGAAGTAGTATCTTGGTTAAGAACCGCCGGAACGTCTGCTTTTCCATCTGATTCTATATTGTCAAGATTCGACGTATCATATGCTGCTTTTTATACTTCTTCTAAAAGAGCTATTGCATTAGAGCATGTTAAATTAAGTAATAGAAAAAGCACAGATGATTATCAAACTATTTTAGATGTTGTATTTGACAGTTTAGAAGACGTCGGAGCTACCGGGTTTCCAAGAAGAACGTATGAAAGCGTTGAGCAATTCATGTCAGCGGTTGGTGGAACTAATAACGAAATTGCGCGTCTACCAACTTCAGCTACTATAAGTAAATTATCTGATTATAATTTAATTCCTGGCGATGTTCTTTATCTTAAAGCTCAGTTATATGCTGATGCCGATTTACTTGCTCTTGGAACTACAAATATATCTATCCGTTTTTATAATGCATCAAATGGATATATTTCCTCGACACAAGCTGAATTTACCGGACAAGCTGGGTCATGGGAATTAAAGGAAGATTATGTAGTTGTTCCAGAAAACGCTGTAGGATTTACGATATATGCACAAAGAACTGCTAAAGCTGGCCAAGGTGGCATGAGAAATTTAAGCTTTTCTGAAGTATCAAGAAACGGTGGTATTTCAAAACCTGCTGAATTTGGCGTCAACGGTATTCGTGTTAATTATATCTGTGAATCCGCTTCACCTCCGGATATAATGGTACTTCCTACGCAAGCATCATCTAAAACTGGTAAAGTGTTTGGGCAAGAATTTAGAGAAGTATAAATTGAGGGAGCCTTCGGGTTCCCTTTTTCTTTATAAATACTATTAAAATAAAGGGGCATACAATGGCTGATTTAAAAGTAGGTTCAACAACCGGAGGCTCTGTCATTTGGCATCAAGGAAATTTTCCATTGAATCCAGCCGGTGACGATGTACTCTATAAATCATTTAAAATATATTCAGAATATAATAAACCACAAGCTGCTGATAACGATTTCGTTTCTAAAGCTAATGGTGGTACTTATGCATCAAAGGTAACATTTAACGGTGGAATTCAAGTTCCGTATGCTGTAAACAACACAAACCCATGCGGTGTTTATCCAGGTAACGGTGATAATGCTACTTTTGCTGTAGCAAATATCGATATTGTTTCGTGGAATGGTATTGGTTTTAAATCATCACAAGGTTCAGCAGCTCGAACTGTTGTAATTAATGCACGTAATGGTGATATTAGTACAAAAGGCGTTGTGTCGGCAGCAGGTCAAGTAAGAAGTGATGCGGCTGCTCCTATAGCAGCGAATGACCTTACTAGAAAGGACTATGTTGATGGAGCAATAAATACTGTTACGGCAAATGCAAACTCTAGGGTGCTACGGTCTGGTGACACCATGATAGGTAATTTAACAGCGCCAAACTTTTTCTCGCAGAATCCTGCATCTCAACCTTCACACGTTCCACGATTTGACCAAATCGTAATTAAGGATTCTGTTCAAGATTTCGGCTATTATTAAGAGGACTTATGGCTACTTTAAAACAAATACAATTTAAAAGAAGCAAAACCGCAGGTGCACGTCCTGCTGCTTCAGTATTAGCCGAAGGTGAATTGGCTATAAACTTAAAAGATAGAACAATTTTTACTAAAGATGATTCAGGAAATATCATCGATTTAAGCATTTCTACTGGCGGTAATATCAGTGGTAATATCACTCAAACTGGTGATTATACACAGACTGGAAAATTTAATTTAATTGGTCCGCAAATTGTAGCAAGCGGTGGATATATTGAGTTTAATTATCGTACTACTGGAAGTGGGGCTTGGTCCGGTCAACATACTGCGAAAGCTCCAATTTTTGTAGATTTAAGCTCAGCTACTTCCACATCTGAATATAATCCTATAATTAAACAGCGCTTTAAAGATGGAACTTTTTCATTAGGTACTTTAGTTTCTGAAGGTTCGTTGAAGATTCATTATATCAATGAATCTGGCGATTCGAAATATTGGACGTTTCGACGTGACGGCGGATTTACTGTTGACGGTGGAGGTTTAGCAGTATCAGGAGGTAGTATAACTACATCTGGAAATATTGCAGCTATTGGAAATATTACTTCGCCTCAGATTAATACTAAAAATATTATTTTAGATACAAAAGCATTTGGACAATACGATTCGCAATCATTAGTTCAATATGTTTATCCTGGAACAGGCGAAGAAAATGGTATAAACTATCTTCGTAAAGTTCGAGCTAAATCAGGCGGTACAATTTATCATGAATTAGCTTCTGCGCAAACCGGAAAAAGTGATGAACTTTCTTGGTGGACTGGTAATACAGCCGTTAATAAACAAATGGGTCTTCGTAATGATGGGGCTTTAGTATTACGACGCTCACTCGCAATTGGTACAATTACAACAGATGAAAACATTAATAACTACGGCTCCGCTGGAGCAATGGGCGAATGTTATATAGTTATCGGTGATGCATCAACAGGCTTATCATACAAAAAAACTGGAGTATATGATTTAGTTGCTAGTGGTCTTTCTTTAGCATCTATTACTCCTGATAGTTTCCGTAGTACCCGTAAAGCGATTTTTGGTCGTTCCGAGGACCAAGGTACAACATGGATTATGCCTGGAACCAACGCCGCGTTTTTATCGGTTCAAACACAAGCTGATGAAAACACTGCTGGAGACGGCCAGACGCATATTGGCTATAACTCAGGCGGAAAAATGAACCACTATTTCCGTGGTAAAGGCAAAACTAATATTAATACTCAAGAAGGCATGGAAGTTAACCCGGGTATTTTGAAATTGGTAACTGGCTCTAATAATGTAATGTTTTATGCTGATGGCGGTATTACATCTGTTAAGCAGCTTTCAATATATAATGGCATATATTTAGCAGCTAATAATTCTACTGCTGGGCTAACATTCGCTCCAACTACTACAATTGATGGCACTAAGCAAATTTTGTGGGAAGGCGGTACTCGTGCTGGTCAGAATAAAAGCTATGTAACTGTTAAAGCATGGGGTAATTCATTTAACGCATCTGGCGATCGTAATCGTGAAACGGTTTTTGAAGTAGCTGATGGACAAGGATATTATTTTTATTCACAGCGTGTGGCTCCAAGTGGCTCTGAAACTACTGGGCCTGTTGTAACCCAGTTCAATGGACAAGTTAATGCTAGAGGAAGTATTATTACTGACGGAAGTTTTAAAGTTAATGGATTAAGCACTTTAGTCGGTAATGTTACCATGTCTAATGGTTTGTTTGTCCAAGGTGGTTCTTCTATTACTGGACAAGTAAAAATTGGTGGAACTGCTGATGCATTAAGAATTTGGAATGCCGAATACGGTGCTATTTTCCGTCGCTCAGAAACAGCATTACATATTATCCCGACTCCTAAAGATGCCGGTGAAAGTGGTGGAATAAGTAATCTCCGCCCACTTAGTATTAGTCTTAATAATGGTATGGTACAAATGCGCCATTCTGTTACGTTAGGCGATGATGGCGCTGGCGGTAATATGATTACTGTGGACAACGATACCAAACTTGTTGTTGTTACTAGTAATAGTCGCATTTCTCCTAATTACCGTATGCAGGTAGGACAAGCAGCTTATATTGATGCTGAATGTACTGACACAGTTCGCCCGGCTGGTGCAGGGTCTTTTGCTTCACAAAATAATGAAAACGTTCGTGCTCCATTCTATATGAATATTAATCGTACAGATACAAGTACTTACGTTCCTATTTTGAAACAACGATATGTCCAAGGAAACAGTTGTTATTCTCTGGGAACTCTAATTAACGGCGGTAACTTCAGAGTTCATTATCATGAAGGCGGCGATGGCGGTTCGACTGGCGCTATTATAAAGGATTTAGGTTGGGAATTTAACAAAAATGGTGATTTTATATCTCCTAAGCGTGTTTCTGCTGGTGGTTCAGTTTATTTAGGTACAGACGGCAATATTACAGGTGGTTCTGGCAATTTTGCTAATTTAAACAGTACAATTGAATCACTTAAAACCGATATTGTATCGAGTTACCCAATCGGTGCTCCTATTCCATGGCCAACGGATACTCCTCCTGACGGTTACGCTATTATGGAAGGCCAGACTTTTGATAAGTCTGCATACCCAAAATTGGCTATGGCTTACCCATCTGGCGTAATTCCAGATATGCGCGGGCAAACTATTAAAGGTAAACCAAGTGGTCGAGCTGTATTAAGCGCAGAAGCCGATGGTGTTAAGGCTCATAGCCATAGTGCATCGGCTTCAAGTACTGACTTGGGTACTAAAACTACGTCGAGTTTTGATTATGGTACTAAGACGACAAGTAGCTTTGACTATGGCACTAAGACTAGCAATACCACAGGTAACCACTCTCATACTGTAAGCGGTACTACGAGTTCTGCTGGTGCACACCAACATGCGCGCTCAGGTCCTCAGATACAAGCCGGCATACCCAATAACATATTCTATGACGGATATAATAGTGTAGGTGCAAACGCCAACGCTAAATTCACTGGAACCGTGAACGGTGCTACTGCAGGGTCGAATATAGCCAAAACTTCTTCAGACGGTGCTCATACTCATACTTGGTCTGGTACTACAAGCACTACAGGTAACCATGCTCACACAGTAGGTATTGGTGCTCATACCCATACTGTAGGTATCGGTGCTCATACCCACACGGTAGCAATTGGCTCGCATGGTCATACTATCACTGTAAATAGTACAGGTAATACAGAAAACACGGTTAAAAACATTGCTTTTAACTATATCGTTCGTTTAGCATAAGGAGAGGGGCTTCGGCCCCTTCTAAATATGAAAATATATCATTATTATTTTGACACTAAAGAATTTTACAAAGAAGAAAATTACAAACCGGTTAAAGGCCTCGGTCTTCCTGCTCATTCAACAATTAAAAAACCTTTAGAACCTAAAGAAGGATATGCAGTTGTATTTGATGAACGTACTCAGGATTGGATTTATGAAGAAGACCATCGCGGAAAACGAGCATGGACTTTTAATAAAGAAGAAATTTTTATAAGTGAAATTGGAAGCCCGGTTGGTATAACTTTTGATGAGCCTGGCGAATTTGATATATGGACTGATGACGGTTGGAAAGAAGACGAAACATATAAGCGAGTTTTAATTCGTAATAGAAAAATTGAAGAATTATATAAAGAGTTCCAAGTTTTAAATAATATGATTGAAGCTTCTGTCGCCAATAAAAAGGAAAAATTTTATTATAAAAACCTTAAGCGGTTCTTTGCTCTTTTAGAAAAGCATGAGCATTTAGGTGGTGAATTCCCTTCATGGCCTGAAAAAGAACGGAAACCTTGGTATAAGCGTTTATTCAAGCATTACGTATAAATATCTTAAAAGGAGGGTCTATGGCAGCACCTAGAATATCATTTTCGCCCTCTGATATTCTGTTTGGTGTTCTAGATCGCTTGTTCAAAGATAACGCTACTGGGAAGGTTCTTGCTTCCCGGGTAGCTGTCGTAATTCTTTTATTTATGATGGCGATTGTTTGGTATAGGGGAGATAGTTTCTTTGAGTACTATAAGCAATCAAAGTATGAAACATACAGTGAAATTATTGAAAAGGAAAGAAATGCACGCTTTGAATCTGTCGCCCTGGAACAACTCCAGATAGTTCATATATCATCTGAGGCAGACTTTAGTGCGGTGTATTCTTTCCGCCCTAAAAACTTAAACTATTTTGTTGATATTATAGCATACGAAGGAAGATTACCTTCAACAATAACTGAAAAATCACTTGGAGGATATCCTGTTGATAAAACTATGGATGAATATACAGTTCATTTAAATGGACGTCATTATTATTCTGACTCAAAATTTGCTTTTTTACCAACTAAAAAGCCTACTCCCGAAATAAACTACATGTACAGTTGTCCATATTTTAATTTGGATAATATCTATGCTGGAACGATAACCATGTACTGGTATAGAAATGATCATATAAGTAATGACCGCCTTGAATCAATATGTGCTCAGGCGGCCAGAATATTAGGAAGGGCTAAATAATTATTTGTTCGTATACATCTCTAGATATCGATATACACCCTCAAAACCCTCGTTGAATTCGTCGATGAGGGTTTTCTTATCTTCTTGAGTTAATTCAGAAACAATTTTACGGAATGAATTCTGATTTAATTTTCTACCTTCATGCGTTACTCCAATCTCATTCAGAAATGCAATAAAATTAGCACGATTTTCAACAATATCTTCTCTGGAAAATTTAATCAAAATAGACGCAACAGTAATAATTTCACGAACTGTATCAATGTTTTTATTCATTAACTATACCACTCAATTAGTTGACTTTGTTATAATATCATCAGACGCTTGATTTGTAAACTGGTCTGTGTTATTTTCTTCAAAAATTTTTTCTACGAATTCCTTGAACGACTTACGTTCCTGAGCTACATTATGCTCGATTACCTTTTCAAGATTATGACTCATTCGAAATAATCTTCAATTTCATAATCATGGACATAAATCATTATAGTTTTTAATACATCATCAATACTTTTTCCTGGAGCTGGAATTACGTAAAAATACCCTGCTTTTGAGAGGTCTTTATAAGTTCCAATCAAGAAATCATTATTCTCAAGATGTAGTTCTTCAACTAATTCATTAACAATTGAGTGGTATAAATTTGGTAGAAACTTATATAGCTTTTCTAGAATATCAATTTTGATTGTGTATTGAACCACAGACTGAGAATCAATAATCATAGACCTTCCCCTTATGTTTCTGTTTGCGATTAGATTCTTTAAACGCTTTCTTCTTATCCTTATGAACAGAAGCTTTATTGAAATTATGTTTTGCGACTAAATTGTTCATAGTGCTGAATTACCTCTCTTAAACATTTGCATGTGAATGAAAACTTTTTAGCTACACCACATTCAAATATATGTTCTCTTAAATCACGTGTGTCAGTATATCCCATCTCAACAATAAAATGCCGTATTAGATTTTTATCTTTATCATTGAGAGAATTAAAATAGTCAGATTTTGAATTAATTTCCCTGGCCAAATTGAATCACCTTCAGTTGACGTTTTAACTCTTTTATCATTTCTTCGTTCATCGCAATATAAAGATCGCGTAAAGCAGGTTTTAACATTCCATTTACTGGAGAACTAAATGGACATACATAATCTTTTCCTACAAGCTTTTTGGTGAATTCCATATCACAGAACTTAAATCCCGGCTCATTGGTATAAATTCCCCAATTAGTTGACATCATTTTATTAGCATATTCCAATGCCTGGATTTGATTCATAATTCCATCAATTTGAAACTTTTTAATATTCATTAGTAAAGGTCCTCAGAGTAAAGTTCTTTTTCACTACCACCACGTTCAATACGTACTTGTCCAGCGTAAGTTGCAATAATCATTGCTTCTTCACGCGTCCAGTAATTACTATATTGGTCAATAAATCCTTGGTCATCATCACAAACTTGCTGAGTAACTAATTGAGGTTTAACTACATCTAAAACTTCTGCCATATCTTTAGAATAATGACGAGCACCTGGAATAACAAGAGTTCGTCCATCTTTTAATTTAAAACGGTTGGCTGCACAGACAATTCGTCGTTGATACTTTTGGTTTTCATCCCAGTACGCAGTCTGCCAACAGATTTCAGGAACTTCTTTCAGAATATCTTCTTCTGTGCATTTATAACCATGCGCTTTAAATTTTTCAACAAGACTTTCTGGAGTTTCACGAGATAAAGGAACATTCAGCATTTTTAAACGATTAATAAATGGGTTCATTTAAACCATCCTTTAATACGTTGCCACAAAGTTTTCTGCTGAGCTTTGTTAACGCCAATTGAGCGAATAACCGGTTGAGATTCCTGGAATTCTTTATAATCAGCAAGGTAAATTTCGTAAGCTGTATCAGTAAATGAACTTATCGCTGCCATAAAATTATTGCGAATACCTACTGGAGCATCTTTACTTTCACGAATAATCATGTATTTACCAGTCTTAATCTTTACGATAGTTCCAAGATAAGCTCCATGGTACCAAATATCCCAACCCTCTTGAGTAGGTTCTGCACAACGACGAAGTTCATTGACAATTTCTAACTTGTTCATTATTTATTCCTCACAGTTCAGATGCTACAGTGATTACTGCTTCAATGTTTTCTGCCGAGCGTTTAATGTCAAGATACACATTACCGTTTTTAGCGATTTTACATGACATTCCGATGTCAGTAAATTTCTGAATATGATGTTCCATCATTTTATATCCAAAAATTCGCATATTTCCATTGTTGTTAATTTCAAAATTACGAATTCCGTGAGTGCGTTTTTCTAAAATAGCGAGATAGTTACTGCGGTAAGTTTCAACCTTTTTAAGAACAAATCCATTTTCATCTAAAAGTTTTAACATGAGGTCTTTATCTTCTTCCATATCAGAAGTAATCTCGCGAGCTTTACGAGTTGCTCGTTTTTTCAGCAGTTCCGGAGCATTTTCCTGTGCGTATAAAGTTGCTGCGTTTGAAATAATATCCTGAGCTTCACCTGTAATGATTAATCCATCACCAGATTTCTCCACCAGGCCTTTTTTAATCAATACCCCAATATTACTATTAACTACTGCGTTACCTAAATCTGGATGCACCTCACGAACTTCTGCAGCTGTAATGAAATCTTTCTTAGCAATGGTAATTAAAATCGCAGCAGTTTTTTCATTCAGAACATCGTTAGAAGCTTTGATGATGTAAGTTACTTTAGACATTTTCTAATCTCCGTAATTCTGTATCAGTAGTTGATAGTTGTATAGTACCACAGTATGCTTTGGTTGTAAACCGTTTTGTGAAAAAATTTTAAAATAAAAAAGGAGAGCCGAGGCTCTCCCTAAAATTACTGCATGACAGTTATCACAGTCATGATAACACGTTGAATTCCGAACGCAAGAAGACCTCCTGCTACGGCTGGAACAACGCCTAACCCTGCCAGTAAAACGCTACCAGATACTAATGCAGCGCTTGTAATACCAATGAATGGACTCATTTGATTTCCTCTAAATCTTTGGTGTATTCAGTAACTACATCAGTAGTTTTCCAATATTCGTTTTCTTCTTTTTTAGCTTTAGCTTCTTCAGCAAGTTTCTTCGCTTCATCGGAAGTCATATGAAAAATATTCATTCCAACTAGTTTATCAACATAAGAAGAATACATATCGATTTTCGAAAGTTCTTCGGTCAGTTCTTTACGAGTTTTACCCTGTACAACGATTTCACCTGAAATTACTTTCTTAATGAAATGTGCCTTGGCAAAGGCTAAACGAAAAGCTGACTCAGTTTCTTTAATTTTGTTATCAATTCGTTTTTGGACATAAGTTTTACGAACTTCAACAAAGTCTTTAATTAAATCAACTACGTTATCGTAAACTTGTAGTTTTCCTTTCTCATTAATAACCGTAATATTCTGAGAACGACGCTCAATCAACCCGAAGTCTTTCATAATTTTTGCATGGCGTTCTTCTTCGTTATCACTCAAAGAGTATTCTTTGCGGAATTTAACTTTGAAGCCAAAGCCATGCTCACCACAAGCATCATCCCATGTAATGAAGCCTTTATCTTCAAGTGGGTCTAAGATTTTACTCACATAAGTTTCACGATCATACTTATACGGAATCTCAGTGATATTCATTTGAGTTCGTGAAGTAAACTTGTACGTTCCACGAATTTCATATTGACCGTCAATCTCAACGACTTCACCACGAAATTCTGGGAATTCTACCTTCGGTTTAGTTACTTTCTTTCCTTGAATAGCTTGCAGTACAGCTTTCTTGACAGAAGAAACACTATGAGGAAGAATGTAAGTTGCATAACCAGTTGCAATACCGGAAACGCCATTAAGAAGAACAGTAGGAATAATAGGCAAATAGAAAGCAGGCGGAATGTGTTCTTTATCTTGATGTACCGGAGCATATTCAGTATCTTTATACACGTTATAGAAATTTTTACTTACACGAGCAAAAATATAACGACTCGCCGCTGCCTTTTGAACGGTACGAGAACCAAAGTTTCCTTGACCATCTAACAGAGGAAAGTTATTATTCCAAGTGTTAGCCATCAAAGCTCCCGCATCTTGCGCAGAGTTTTCGCCATGGTGATATCCAAGGTCCGCTACACCACCTGCGATAGAAGCGAGCTTATGAAACTTATCTTTATTTCCTCGTGCCAAATCAAGAGCTCGAGCAATAACAAATCGTTGAACTGGCTTAAATCCATCAATCATATTTGGGATAGCACGATTTTCAACCGTGTACATAGCATAAGCCAATGCTTCATTATCAATGATACTTTTTAAATCGCGATTATTCAGTTGCATAAATTTACCATACTAGTGAATGTAGTGCCATAATAACATCAGAAATGAAAAGCACGACTTGAATTAATCCGAACATTATTCCGTAATATAACGCTATCAATAAAATAGCAAGGGCTAATGAATAGCCCAAGATTTTCTTAATCATTAGATAACAACACAAATGTTAAATATGCACACATACCCTGAGCTAAAGCTTGCGAAAACACACTGCTGGCATCGATACAGATAGTTAAAACACATGCTACTATCCAACAAATAAATGAAATAACTCCTAATAATTTTGCGATATTCATATTTTCCTCACTGGCGTCCGAAGACGCCTTTAGTTTTAAGATTATTACGATAGAACTGCATCACGTGTTCGTTGTGGAAATTACTCATTAATATGCCTGCAAAACGAATTTAAAATTATCAGCCAACATACGGTTCATTTCTTCAAGTGTTTGATACTCAGAATGATGATTACGAGTAAACGCTAAAGCTAACTGACCTTTTCCAAATCCCGTCGTCAGAGGTTTCATCTTAGAAGCAGGCAGATAAAATACTGTGTATGGAACATTGTTATTTGCAATAGTACGTGCAAGCTGAGACCGACGTTGACGAATATGACTTAGAACTGCACTGAATCCTTGCTTAGAACGCTGATTACCTACATAAAATCGTGCAGACACACATGGATTACTAAATGGACGACCATCTAATTTACTTACTAAAAAGTAAAATCCAGGTTTAGACAAAATGTCTTTGTGCGGAGTTCCCAAAAACCATTCACCGCCCTTGATTGTACCAATAACAGTTGCGCCTGCATTGTTCAGATCAGTAACAGTCATGTATTTCATATTAATTTCCTCTAAATTATTTTCTACTCCAAGGCCGCATGAATACACGCGGCCATTAAATTAATCGTCGCAGTCGACGCTCAATTCCCAAAACTCTTCTACGGTATAAGTTTCAGTATCATTTTCAATACAGAAACGTTCATTACTATTGTTTGCTAAAGTAGCATTAACTGTCATTTTTTCGCTAGTGCTCTTAAGAGGTGAAATGCGAATTAACTGATCACCATTATCTAAACAAAAAATTTCACCAACTTTTACATCTTTAAAAATTTTCATAATTCACCTCAAGGAGTATAAAATCCGAATGCAGTTGTTGACCATCCCATCCAATATGGAAAATTTGCACCAATGTAAAACATAAGAATATAAAACCAAATGTTTAGTAAATTCATTATTTTACACCATTCCAAATTGTTTCAACCACAGATTTTAAACCATTTTGATGAATATCAATTCCGACTACTGTCATCAAATAGATTCCAACTACAACTGAACCCAAGGCAAAAATCAGCATGAAAATGAATAAAGCCGGAAAAATATTATCGAAAAACCATTCAATAAATGTAAAAGCACTGCGTTTACGCTTCATATTTTCCTCACATAAATCCAAAGTAAACGTTTAATACATCAATCATTAAAACGATTGGGAATATACTCAAAACTATTAGTATTATAACTACATTCCATATAGCTTTAACAATCTTTTTCATTTTCTGTTCCTCCGTAGTTGATAGGGTAATAGTACCACGGAAGAACAGTCTTGTAAACAACTTTTTTAAAAATATTCGTAATAAATGTGAATACCAACTACTACCGCTGAAACCTGTGCAACCCACCACGCACAAGCAATAAGTACAGAATTCAAAATTTTCATAATAACCTCATCACAAAAGTAAATGTTAAACAAATTAATGGAATACTAATTAACCAAACAAAACACCACCATAATGAACTCATAGTTCAATCTCAATGATTTCCAGGTGTTTTTGTTTTATTGCCTTTTTAACACAATCATGGACTAAATATGACCATGAATCATTATATTCTCCATTAACTAATCGTTGGAGATCTTCACGTGATGATAAGTAAGGTTGATCTGATTCCCATTTTGATAAAAATACTGCAGTAAAAATATCTCCTTCACCTGTAGTTGAAGTCGTAAATGCAATAAATTCACCGGTAATTTTATGTTTAGCGTAATAAAATTTAAATTTCATTTTTACTCCTCCGTAGCTGATAGTTGTATAGTACCACGGTCCTTGTGGTATGTAAACCATTTTGTGAAATTTTTTTTAAATGGAAAGATACCATCCGTTGTAGTTGCTTTTTCTTACAACCTTACGAAGGTCTTCTCTGTCACCGATGAACTTCGGAGTGTACTGGATGACACCTGGATGAATTTCTTTAGTGTTGAATATAATTATACAGTCAGCGACTTGATGATTTAGAATGGGCCCTAGATTTATTCCAGAACCGTATGGATACTCTCCGCTGCATCCTGTTGTTACAGAAATCCAACGTGAGTCAGTTTGGTGTGTCTTAACTTCTACACGAAGCCCGCAGTATCTTGGATGCGCCAATACATCCCATGCGTATGTATACGGGTCATTAACATCCTCTTGGCCTTTATTAACATACCCGCTTAACCAATCTGCTACAAAAAATTCTGCGTACACAGCGATACGACATCTTTCAATAACTTCTGCTTTATCCTGGTTCGGGTTTTGTTTTAAAGAGTATCTTGCTGTATCAGCAATTTTGACCTTCATTTCACTAGTCAAGTCACTGTTCGATAGGGTAAATGTCGGAATCTGAAATAGTCTCTGTAAACCCGGATTCGTTTTCTGCATTTAGACTTTCCTTTTTACCACTGAGATAGGCGTTATATACTTTAAGAGTGCCATAATAAATTCGGTCATTTTCATCTAAAGACTCGCGGTCAAGTTCATCGAGTTCCTTTTTATCCATGACTATAACATCATTACAGTAAAGAAACCCAAGTTTTTCGTGACCAAACTCAAATTTATTACAGTACACAATATTAGCGTGATGATTTCCGTGCAGTTTAATCTCTTTTATGTCGGAATCACCGATATTCATACAATAAATCATAATTTCTCTTAAAACAAAAGGGCCGAAGCCCTTATTTTATTTGAATTGTGCGATTCTTTTCTCTAGACACTCAGCATAAGATTTCATTGAGATGAACTGCGAAAGTAGCAGTTCTTGCTCAACTGCGTTAACTGTTAGAAACTTTGCGCTTTCTAAAAATTTACTCAGTGCATTAATTTTGAGCATTAATTGATCGTATTCTTCTTTTACTCGTGCTTGATAACCTAACATAATTTTCCTTAGTTAAGGGCCGAAGCCCTTATTTAAATTGTTCAGTAACGTCTTCAACTACTTCGTATTGGCAGGTACGCATTTTAGCATCGTTGTAATCAATCGGAATTGATACTACATCACGCGGATGTACTTTAACTTTTACAACTCGGCTAGTTGAACTGCCAAAGTGACGAATATAAGATTTAGAACACACATGCAGACCACGAGAACAAGTTTGTGTATCATCGTCATTCACACGAGTACGCGGCATTTTAACTACTTTACCAGGACTGTTATCAAAGGTGTTTGAGTGACAGTCAAAGTAATTGCTGCGAACTACTTTCCAAGCATAGAAGTAACCATCTTCTGTAATTTCAATATCGTTTGCTACCAAGAAATCAAAGAGTCGAGATACCGCTTTTTGGCTTGGGTTTTCCAGCAGATTTTCCAAGAACGGAAAATAAAATTCAAAGTTTTCGCCTTTTTCCATCGAATCAAGAATACGATCAACCAAACCAGACCGCAATTCAATATTTTGATAGAACAGGCTTCCACCTTCAATTCGAACATCGCCGGAAATATATTTTTCAACAGCGCGACGAACATTAATTTTTTGTGCCGCTTCTTCCAGCTTATCCGCTACAAGCAGATTGAGAATTTCCTGGAAGTTTGAATGAGTATTAGGTGTTGCATTATAAGTTACACCATCGACAGTAATCGAAATGAATTTTTTAGATGCATTCCAAATAATGTCAGATTTAGTAACTGGAGCAATAACTGCATCGCTATTAACTTTAACTGTAATATCACCGCTAATAGTAACTTTAGAGCGTTTAGCTTCTTCAGCATTTTTCAAAACACGACGGATTGTATCAACCGATACACCTTGCCAATCAGCCAATTCCTGCTGAGTATAATTACCGCTTGAATACAGTTTAACAATTTCAGCTTGTTCGTTTTTGGTCAGGCATTTAATATTGTACATAATTTTCCTTATTAGGCCGCAAGGGCCTTCATAGTTTTAGCGATTTGGGAAACTTCATCATCACTTAAAGAGTTGCGATATCCGATGAAGTCGGAAACAATACGGAATTTCTTGGTAAACTCAGCAACCATTTTATCACTGTTTTTTGAAGCATTATTTGATAATACATCAAAAAGATTAGTTACTGTCCAGATATCATGACCGATGGTATCTTTTCCACCATTAAAATATACACCGCGCAATGAACTAACTATATTAGCGAGTCGTGTATATTCTTCAGAAACTTCATCTGTACTGAAGTACTTCATCATAAAATCTAGTTCAGGATACTTGATAATTTTATCAATATATCGTTGAGCTGAACTTGAATAACCTACATACTTATCATAATCTACATCATCAAAAGCATCTACATATAAATCACGCAAAGCTTCAAAAATACATTGGCACTGACCGAGTTCTTTTACCTTTTTCTGTAAAAGCGGACGAATAACATAAAATTCATTAATGCCAATAAGATTAGCCATACGAATCAAAATATTCATAGATGGATGACAAAGTGATGTAGTACCATCCATAGAGAAAATATCAGAACGATGCATATACGCTACATAACCAGTAATTTCATCTGCTTCTGACGTAAGTGTAAATAGTTCCTCTTTTTCCCATCGCCCATCTTTAATTTCAAATTTAAATGCTGTAGCAGCTTTAGGACGAGGAGCTTTACTTTTAACTGCCTTCGGAATATAACTTTTAACTAAAGCTTCAATTTCTGACAAATAATGAATGTTAACTTCATCACTTTCAAACATTGCCATAATATCAGGAAGTAAATCAATCTGCGATTCTACTTCCGGATTAATAAACAGAAGACGCTCATTATGATGAATATTCAAAGTGTTATTAAATTCACTATCATCTAACGCATGCGCTAATCCACGGACAATATTAACACGATTTTTAATATTATCAATAACGATATTAATTTTTGTTGTATTAATACCAAACAGACGATAACTTGATGCAACGGCTGAAGTTTCATGGCTTTGCTTAATGCGTTTCAGTCGAGGGTCAAGATTTACTTCATACACAACTCCTGCATTGCATAACTTACTGTCAGGTTCAAACATGCTCTGCATTTTCTTATATGACAGATTTTTAGTCGTGAATTTGACTGAATTACTAATCATATAATCTCGAGCAGAATACCCCATCTTCATCAATTCACGATATGTGTGACGAGGAGATGTAGATTCTTTAAATCGTTTTACATCTTCATTAAATGCTTTCTCACTAAGCTCTTTAACTCGTTCAATAATATTTTTACGAGTGCGATCATCTAATGAAAGAGCTTCACGTGATGGAGCAATATCAAGTGAACCCATTGGAAATTTAATGTAATTCACTTCATTACGAATGCTTAGCCAGTTACGGTCTCTAATAACACCATCGATAGGATAAACAATACCACCATAGATAGCATATAATCCACCACGATCAGGCCAGTATCTTTCTGGATTTACACCGTAATAGTCATCAAAATCCGGAAAATAATCAATTTCACGGTCAAGACCATTAATAATAGCTAAATCTTTGAACGGTCGCATGATATAAGAAACTTCATAAGCAAAGTTGCTAAAATCTTTTTCTTCAACTGGAACTACAATTTCAATACCAGTTTTATCATCTGGACCCATTTCTTTCACGAATGTAGGTTTAATTTGTGGACCATCGCCATCCATGTAAGCTACATAACCACGAATTTCACCTTTATGATACGAAGTAATACTAAATGTATCAGTATAACTAAACGGAGATTTAGAACCTAAACCAAATCCGCCAATGAAATCGTTAGATTCAGCCTTAGATGAACTGAAGTATGAATTATACAAACCAGGAGAATTATCATCACCCTGAATATCAAAATCACTCATACCCGGACCAAAATCTCGGCAAACAAATCGTGGATCTAAACGTCCAGGAACTTGAATGATAAATTTTTCAGGATTTCCATTGAGAGCATGGGCATCAATCATGTTGGTAATCAATTCACGAACAACTGCGCGAATTTTGTTTGTATACAAATCAGATGACAGAATTTTAAATACTTTAGGAGATGCTGTGATGCTAAATGCTTTTGATTTAGAACCATTACCAAGAATTGTTTCTTTTTCAGTGGTGATAATCATAATTTCCTCATTAATTCATATTACGCTTAATAACTTCAGCAACTTCTAGTAGTTCATCTTTAGTTGCGGTGTCGGATTGAATTTTATCTCTAATATCTTTAAAGCGGTTTTTAAATTCTTCGGCTTCTCCCATATCGAAAAAGCGTTGAATGATTCTATATTCTCGATGAACTGCTTTATCAAAAAGTTCTAAATTTACTCTATATGATTTCATTTCAATATCCTCATTTGCCCAATTAATTATACCACATCCTTGTGGTAAAGTAAACTACTGGCTCATCCATTCTTTGCGAAGGTCAGCATTATCTCCCATGAGCATTTCAAAAAGCTCTTTCCAGTTCTCAGGAAGTTTAACAACATCATATACTGGATTTTGAATCATCTCACGATATTCAGATTTTTCCAAAGAGCCAAGTCCTTTAATATAACGGATGCTATGTTTAGGTAGAGCATCTTTGGCACTCTCATATTCAGCGACTGTATAAAACCATTCTTGTTTTTTACCGACCTGAGCGATGATTACAGGAGTTTTGACAAAGCGAATTCGTCCTTGCTCAAACAATTCTGGCCAATTACTAAAAAACCCGAGCAGAGAAGGATAAATGCTTCCTAGACCATCATGGTCAGCATCAGTCATAATAGCAATATTATGATAATTCAAGTTTTCAGCTTTTTCACCAAGAACTAATCCAGTGATTGCGCAAATATCAAACAGTTCTTTGTTTTTAAGCATATCAGCATATGACATACCCCAGCTGTTAAGAACTTTACCACGCAATGGATAACCACCATGAAGTTCTTTATCACGAACATCAATAAGATATCCGATAGCAGAATCACCCTCAGTCAAGAAAAGAGTAGTATCAGCATCTTTACCGCAAAGATTCGCTTTGATATGTTTATGAACCTTAGCTTTAGAAGCCTTTTTAGCTGCTTTAGTTTCTGCTGCTTTTTCTGCTGCCAATTTACGAGCTAATGCTGCTTCAATAATTGGCATCAAAATTGCTTCATTATTTAGAATAGCGCGTGAAATCTTTTTAGCATCAAGTTGAATATGACTACGGATTTCACCAAATGGAGAAGTCAAACGCTCTTTAGTTTGAGAATCAAATCGCATGTTTTTCATATCACGAACAAACATAACGATAGTCAAACATTCTTTGACACGTGCTTTAGTTACATCAATTTTGAACTTACGTTTGATTTGTGGAATAAGGTCTTCACAAATATCATCCATAACACAGTCAATGTGATGGCCACCATTCTTAGTGTGAATGTTATTCACGTAAGTTAATTGACGAAATCCATCCGGTGAACGACCAACCGCAATAGAACAATTTTCTTGTTCTTGAACGATAGCATGTTCATCATACTGTCGTGCATATTTCTTAAAATTGCCCTGAACCTTTTTACCATTAAAGGTAAATTGAATATCAGGATAAACAACAGCAAGTGTCTGGAGACGATCTAGCGTAATATCAAGATAAACTTGGGACAGCTCATTAGTTTCAAATGACATAAAATCAGGAATGAAAGTAACACGAGTTCCTTTCCATTTTCCAGGAATAGTTTCCCAGGATTTATTTTCCATGCCGTTTGAACAACGAACTACAATATTATTTTGACCATCGCCAGTTTCACCAACAAACATCACAGAAAAAATGTTTGTCAAACTAGAACCAACACCATTCATACCACCGGTGACGCGTTCTTTATCATCACCGAAGTTACCACCTGCTTTTGGAATAGTCCACGCAGCAACAGGACCAGGAATTTCTTCACCGGTAGGTGTTTTAACCATCGCTTGTGGAATACCGCGACCATTATCTTCAACTGTTACTTGATTGTTTTTAATAGTAACATTAATTTTATTTGCGAATTTAAACTTAGTACGAATACCTTCATCTACTGAGTTATCGATAATTTCATCAATAAGCTTAACAAGACCAGGTACATACTGAACACTTTCCCATTTACCAAACAGAAAGCGCTCATGCATTTCATTAGCAGAAGAGCCAATATACATGCCGCTACGCTTTTTGATATGTTCAATATCGCTCAGAATTTTAATTTCATTCTTAATCATCACTTATCCTCGTTTGGTTTCGGGAATATTATACTCCGGTAATCATAAAGCTAAAGGCCCGAAGGCCTTTTATTTAAAACGGATAGTCGAATCTTTGAAGAATAGACCAGAACATACTGTTCCTTCTACTTTCTGCCCGGTAGGTCCAATAGCACGAAATCCAGTATGTTGGAAATCATTTTCAGAACAACCGAACCAATTATATCCAGTGATTTCAATATTAGTAAAACCACTTGAAGACAAAACTTTGGTTGCATTATCAGCATCAGTACATCCTACTAAAGACACTGCTAATACTAATGCTGCAATAGAACGATTAATATATTTCATAATTTTTACTTAAATTTAATGGCTTGAAGAAGACTAATAATTCTCAAGCGACTTCTTTCATCTTTAACTGTAAAAGAAAGAGGGTCACCAGATTTCATAGTAATAGTACATTCAAAATCAAAATCTTCGGAAACTTCTTTGAAGAAGTCAAATTCTTCATCATAAATTAGAACATTACTCTGACAACTATGAAGAATTTTTCCATCATTTCCAGATGCTGTACTAATCATTGTAACATTATGACCTTTCATATCTTCAACGATAAATTCACTAGTCAATATTACGGCATTAATAGAACTATTCCTATTACTAGCAGAAAGTAGATATTTCTGTTCTTCACCTTCACGAATACGATATTTCTTACCGATTTTAAACATAATTACCCTTTAAGTAAGTCGTAAAATCCACCATTCACATGCTTAGGAGCAGAAGGCCGACGAATAGACAAACGATGACATTTAGGGCAAACATCATTTTCTCGTTCAGAAATCTTTTTAATTTTTTCATATTCATGCCCGCAATCTTCGGATTGGCATTTATAATCATACATTGGCATAATTATTCCTTAAAGTGAGCTTTCAACATCTGATACAAGGACCATGCCTGTTCATTATTTTCAATAGTAACTTTCATGACAGGAAATTCTGTGAAATCTTCTATTTGTTCTTGCTCTTTCTCTTCCTGCTCTTGCTCTTCAACTGCCTGATATGGATTTTCCACTTCATCAAAGAACCCAGCTTCGTTAGTAGAAAGCCAAATAAAGTTTTCATCAAGGATATCACCATGTGTTGCATATCCAACTGTGCCAGTAGATGTCACAATTTTAGTAGGACGACCAAGATGGTCAACATCTAAAATTTTAAAAGGATGCATACCTAAACGGCGTGCATAGATTCCGTTATCAGTATGATCTTTAATAAAATTTTCTTGAGCTTGTTTATTTTTAAATTGATACCATTTATTAACTTCAAATCTAATAGCCATTAATAAATTTCCTTCCAGTAAGTTGTACCGTCTTCAGTGATTTCACGGAATACACCATAAATCGGTTGTTTATCACCAACCTTTTCATACACATAAACCGAAGTCAAGTGAGTAAACTTGATGGTGTGTTCCTTTTGAACTACTACCAAATCTGGATCAAATAATACATCTTCAAATTCGTCATTAGTGCAATTCTGAACAATTTTACGTTTCATTACAATTTCCTCATTAATTGAACAGTGGAGCGATGCGTTTCAGAAGAGTAGCAGCACCTTTGGCAAATTTTACATCATGAAAAACAGTTTCTTCTTCCGTTACAACACGAGCTTTAATGTTTTCACAATCCCAATTTTTGCGAACAATCGTCAAAAGCTGCAGTAAATCTTTACATTCAGCAATATCGATAACACATCCACGAGAATCTTCCATTATCGCACGATAACCGTAAGCCATACCATAATCATTGAAAGATTGCTCGATGATAATTAAATTTTCCATTTTATTCTCCAAGTTGTTTTCTGTATCAGTAGTTGATATTGATATAGTACCATAATCAACTACTGATGTATATAGTTTTATGAAAAATTTTAAACTTTATGCAAATTTATGCTAAAGCTGCTTCGCACCATTTTTTAATTTGGAATTCAGGAACTACCATGAACTGGCCTGCAAAAACAATATTGTAGAGCTTGACACCATCTTCTACCCAACGGTCCGAAATAAAACCAGCGACTTGATTCGTTGTCCATGGAGTTCCATCTGTTGCCGCCGCAATTGTGAATTTATGGTCTTTTACAACTAAAACTGAAGAACAAAGTTTCCATTTAAATGCGCTTTCTTCTGGCTCAATGAACTGACTTGAGACATAACCAATGTTACCATCAGCGTCACGAACTTTAACCTCGTTACGACCAAAAACTGGATCACTTACAGAAAGAACTTCAACCAGCTTTCCTGCAACTTTAGAACGAGAAGCAACGGATACATATACGTAATCACCAGTAGAGAGATTTACAATATTCATAATAATTCCTTAAGCTTTACGAGGAGAAGCATAACGAGTGATTTCAGATTCTTCAACAACCCGGAAGTCACCTAAGAATACGATATTGTAGAGCTTTTCACCATCTTCAACCCATTGGTCTGTGATGAAGCCACACATCCTATCAGTTTTACTTGGACCAGCGAAATCATCAATATAATCGAATTCTTCATCAGTTACAAATTCAACGCCTTTACACAACGCCCATTTAAATTGTGCATTAGACTCAGTGGATTCAACTTCTTCAACAGAAGCAAAATGAGAGCTAACACGAGTTTCCAGAAATTTAGGACTTACGTAAGCGTACTGAGTTTCAGTTTTTCCAGAACTAGGAATGATTCGAACTTTAACTTCTATAACACGACCAGTACCATTAGTACGAAGTCCTACCACTTCAACTAGACGACCTGCAGCTTTAGAACGAGATGCAGACGATACACGCTTAATTTCACCGATAGTAATCATAATTTTTCTCTCTTTGTTGTTAAGATTTATTCTCCATGAGAGCCATTATAACAGGCTCTCTATAAAGTAAACTTAATTAAGGATATTAATTACTGCACTACGTGGAACTACACTAAAATCACCTGCATGAACAACGTTCAGAAGTTCAACACCGTCTTCAATCCACTGATCAGTTACCCATCCACTCACTGGACCTGCGAACGGACGTCGAATTGAAACAGCTTTACACAACAAATCAGTAGGCTCAATAGGCTTAACCAGAGTACCGTACATACAAGCGATATCCATATCAATACAGATGTCTTTAACGGGTTCTACTTCTTCAATCAACAGTTCAAAGTCGGTGCTTGGAAGGGCGGTAGTAGAAATTGTACCGTATGAATTTTTAATTTCTAAGAATAACCAAGGGCCTTCAGCTTGTTTGATGAAGTTAACAATAGTGAAACTATTACCTTGAGTGGCGCCTAAAATTTCACAAAACTTTTCATAAGCTCGCACTGAAGCACCATACCAGTTGATTTGCTTTTCGTCTTTCAGGATGTAAGTAGCTGTAGTACTGATATTCATAATGTTTTCCCTTAATCTAAGGTAATAAAGCCTTTTAATTCGGCATGTGACTTGCGGAACATTACTTGATGACCGCCAATGATAACTTGGTCATCAGGTACTTCGTATACAGCGAGATAAAATCCTTTAGAAGCTAATTCTTCACGCTCTTCTCGTGTGAACCATCTCATCATATCATATTCGCTAGCGAAAGCAAAATGATAAAGAGCTATAAACCATCCTGGAATATAGTGATCTACGCCTACATATTCTTCTTTCTCAAAATTAGTATTAATTGCTATATTAGCATTTTTAACTAATAGTTTGTCTTCGTGCGGAAGAGGAATTCTTTTATTATCATTACTATGATGCATAAAATTAGGTCTGTCATAACCTACGTGTAATAACCACTCTTCGCTCCATGAATCTATTATACTCCTGTATGGCGTTATTTGAACACAAAGATCTCGACGTATTGTTATAGCATCTTCATAATTAAGAATACTAAATGATGATTCAACACGATAAATTTTCATTTTATTATCCTCAGTAGCTATGGTGTTATAGTACCACAACTAACCGAGGAAGTAAACAACTTTTATCGTTTTGTTGGAAGAGACAGAGGATCGCATTCTTCCTCTGACGGAGCATCTTCAAGACCCATAGCATATCGCAAAGCATACTTCATCATCAGGATGTCTTTCGCACAGTCATGAATAGAATCATGTGCAACGAATCCATCTAAAGTTCCTTTTGGAAGAGGACACGTGGTCATATCACGAACAAGCAGAAGTGCTTCAATTCTGGTACGAATATCACGCTGATTCCAGAATTTACAAGGTTCTAACTTAAATGTATCAAGCTCATTCTCGGAAACGCCGTTAAGACGTTGAATATCGCGAATGAGATCGACTAAAATTGGAAAATCAAACGACATTCCACGGCACCAGCCTTGAGATTTCCAAGGATCGATATTATGTGCATTGATGTAATCATTAAATTTTGCAATACCGTCGATAGTGCTTACATCTTCATCGGATGGTGCAATATTTTTTCGAGCTTCAGGAGATTGATTTTTCCACCATTCGATAGTGCTTTTAGTAAAAAGACGATGTCCTTTTTGGCTTTTTAAATCAAATTTGATTTTAATGCCACGTGAAACTAATTCATCAAACGTTTCAACTACTTCTGGGTTAGGGTCAAAAGCAATTACAGCCAAATCAATAACAGCTGCTTTTTCACCGCTTCCCATTGTTTCAAAATCTATAATAAAATCAAACATTAAATTTTCCTCGCTAAATCACGAATTTGACCTACAGTATAGTCTTGAATATAAACTTTATTGATAGGCTCATCAATAAATTTTGCCATAGATTCAATGTCTTTTTGTATTTCTTCAAGACTGTATACTATCTTTAAAGCTTTTTCGCGAGTAGTAATATTTTCAGGACCCTGATTTTCTTCAATGACAGCTTTAACATTTGTCATAAGAGATTTAAATTGGTACCAACTTAATTCAATCATTAATAATCGCCTCATAAAGATAGCTAATTTCGCCTAAAACATAATCATTAATTGTAACAGTTTTCACTTCACCACAAAAGAATTCTAACGCAATTAAATCTCGTTCAATTTCTTCTAATTGAAGCATCAACTTACTAGATTCAATTTTTACAGTTTCACGATTTTTACCATGAGCAATTTCATAAATTTCGCTAACTTTATCCTGAAGAAGATAAAACTGATCTTTAGTTATTTCCACGAATAGCTTCCTCAAATTTAATTAGTAATTTACAGACACTTTCATCTAGTGTAATTACCGTATCTGTATTACTGTGATATGATTGTTTTTCAATTCGTTTAATTGCTAATATAGTATCACTTATAAGATAAAGCTTATGAAGGAGCTCAGCTCCTGTTACCATAACATTAAGATTATCTTGCTTATTAGTATGCTTCCTTATACCATCTATTAGACGATTTAAATATTTTGAATTGATGTTAATCATATAGCCTCACACATAAAATACGTCATAACGACCACGGGTAACACCAACATAAAGAAGTTGTTGAGCCAATTCAGCATCTGCATAATGAATACAAGGCGTATAAATGAAAGCACGGTCTACAGACATGCCCTGAGCTTTATGGAATGTTGATGCAGGAAGTGCTTTCACTTTACTAAACTGTGATTTAGCATCCCAAAAATCACTCCACGGAGCTTTTCCGCCTTTGTTCCAATTTTTATAAGTTTCTGCCGTTTTACCTAAAAATAGGTTAAACTTATATAGCTCTTCATCAGATGAAATTATTTTAATCTTTTCACGATAATATTCATCATCGCCGTAAGTTTCTACTGTTAAATCCCAATGACGAATTAAGTATTCTCCAGGAACACCACGAGCTTTAACAAACGTCGATGTATACTCTGCTTCTATAATACGAACTAATTGTCCGTTATTAAAAATAATTTCTGACACAGGCTTTCCATCAATTTTATATGTTTTAATTAATGGTTCCTGCATTACAATAATTTCACCTACAATAAAATCTTTATCAGTTTCAAAAATCTTTTTACGAATAATGCTATTTAACTTGTCAACAGATTTATTCGTAAATGCCATTACGCGATTTTCAAACAAATCATCTAGAGATTTGACGATTGAAAAATAATTTACCATAAAATCGCGTAAAGCGGTATCACCTGTAAATCCACGTACTCCATGCCCGTCAACAACTTTATCATAAATCCACTTACCGTTGCGAACATCAGTAGCTACATCAATAATAGGAGCATTACTGCGTTTAACTTCAGTAAGTTCACACTGATAAAAATCTTTGTGTATAAAGAATGGACTGATATAAGCAGTATTTTCTCCTGGATCAACAGGTCTAATTTGCTTATTATCCCCTATTCCAATTATGGTACACCATGGCGGGATAGTTGAAAGCAGAATTTTAAATAGCTTTCTATCATACATTGACACTTCGTCGCAGATTAATACCCTGCATTTAGCTAAATCTGGTACTTCTTTTTGTTCAAAAAGAACGTTTTCTTCATATGTTACTGGGTTAATTTTAAGAATACTATGAATAGTACTCGCTTCTTTCCCTGATAGTTTTGAAAGAATCTTTTTAGCCGCATGCGTAGGAGCTGCTAAAATAATACCAGTTTCACCCGTAGATATTAAAGCTTCAATGATGAATTTAGTAAGAGTAGTCTTACCGGTACCAGCAGGTCCATTAATAGTTACATGATGTTTCTTTTCTTTAATAGCCTTCATAACAATGTTAAAGGCATTTTTCTGGCCTTCGGTCAAATCATCAAATGTCATCGGAAAGTCCCTGCAATTGGAATACTAACAATACGCCCAGTATCTAAAATTCGCTGATATAATCTTTGTGTGTCTACGTCAGGCTTAACATGTTTAACTTCTATTTTATTAAACCAAAACTTACGTGGAGTCTCAACTAATCTTGGAATTCCCTTACCTAAAGCTAATCGATACTGCTCTTTAAGAGTAGTAAATACTTTATCAGCAATATTCCATTCAAAAAATACAGCAGGACGATGTTCATCAAGTGGAACTGGCGCCGTAAATCCGTCTTTGTCTCGGTAAACTATCGCATATACATAAACCATATTATCCTCGGATAAGTTTAAAAATTGAACAATTTAGCGGGTATCCTCTTTTCAGTTTAAGTTTATCAATAAAAGACAAGTTTTGATACCGCTCTACACCTTGAATAATTTTATCACACATATCATATTGCATTTCTGCTTCTGACAACTTTTTCACAATTTTCCAATCCGAGCCTTTAAGAAGAACGTTCAGTTTAACAACTTCAGCGCCTTCTGCTATGCGAGAACCATCAATACGAGCTTTAAGTGCTATAATTCTTAGCTTAATGTCAGAGGTCTGTTTTGATTTAGAAAGCTGAGAAATGTGTTCAATTCGGTTTTCACGTTTTTTCTGTATAGCTTTAATTTGATTATAAGTCTTTTTGATTTTAGCCCATTTCTTTTCATCTAAATTTAGTTTATGAACTTTTTTCGCAGATGAACGACCAATTCGCAAAGCAAATAAATCACGCTTTTCAATCAACTCTTCTAAAGTATAATCAGAACGAAATGTATTATACTTTTTCTTTACTGCAATAACGTTCCCTTTAATGTATCCAATGTTATTATCAAAACGTTCTAATGATAATTTCTCTCCTTCAATACGATTATCAAAAGGTTCTCCCGAGTAAGCGCAAACTTTCTGATCTAAAATGTTCTTAATGTAATTGAAGTCTAAGTTAAAATCTTTAGAACGTCTTTTTGCAGATGCCTGAGTGTGCTCTAAACGACGTTTAATTTTACGAATTTGATTATTAGACAGCTTCATATTTTTCTCACATCTTACGGACGGTTAACTACTTATACTATAACATTTTTACTTTAACTTGTAAACAACTTTATGTAAAAATGCTTTAAAAATTTCATGGTATAATGAATCTAAGTCCTTCCATTATAGATTAAATCCTTCAAAATCAAGAGTATAGATAGTGTATGTTGAATACTTTTTGTACTCATATCTATCTGCAATTCTAAATACACTTCCAGCTGGTATCATTACTTCTTGTTCATCTGAAACTAATTCCATATTACGATAACGATGGCTATCCGGAAACTTAAAGTTTGGATTGTATTCTTTACAGCGTAGAGCTTTTATAGCATACTCCTGGAAATTGAATACCATAGGAGCTTTGAATTCAAAAATAACTTGTGTGTTATACTCTAAACCGGAAGCAAAATGTAGAGCTATATTTTTATCATATGAAGCTGATACTACTTTATCAAATGTAATAATATCAATTCCTTGATTTAATATTTGTTTAGTCTCAACTGGAACACCTCTCCAAAGAGGTTTATCGTTTGGAACCAAACGAGATTTGATTATTTCATTTAACCAAGTATGGTCATCTGGTTTATTAGTAATACAATGAATTAAAAGTTCAATTTCAGATAAATTAAACCCTTCAGAAAGTAATTCTTCACGAATAGAAGCACGCACCGATGCATCCATTGATTTTATTTTAAAATCTTTTAGTTGCATTACCGAGTATTTCATTCAACTACCTCAATATCATAAACTTTAAATGTTCCAAATGAATCGTGTAATTTTTCTTTTGAAATAGAAGTTATTCTATACTTTCCAATTGGAATCATCCATTCCTGTTCACGCACAATCATCATTAAGTTATCAGTACGCTCTGAATCTAATCCATCAGTATCTTCATACGTGTACTTAAACTCAGTATTAGGAGAAGAAAGTATAATATCGCTGATATGGTCAGAATAATTAAAAGCTTTATCAGTTTTTAAGCGAAGTATTATTTTAGTAAAATATTCAGCGTAAGAAAAAGAACATGCTGTGAGCAAACTAGTAGTAAATGAATCTACTCTATTCGTTGAAAACACTTCTCCAACTTGTAAATCTTTAATAAGTTCTTCTGTTGATTTTGATATACCACGATATAACTGATATGGTGATTTAGTTAAATGCTTTTTAATGATTTTATTCAATTGCCGATGAAGAGCTTCATTCTTTTTGGCTTCCATACATTGCCAAAGAACTGACTGCTCAAAGTCAGTAAATTTTTCACAGACCTTTTTATACATATCATATTGAAAATCGACGCTTTCAGCTTTTATAGATAACTGTTCAACATCTGCAAGATTAATAATCATGATAGCCTCCGTATACTTCAGAAGCTATCATATCATCGTTAGAAAGGAAAGTAAACAACTTTTTGAATTATTTTGCCCAGGGAGCCCAGGGCGGAGGGTCAAGATGGTATGAAGCTAGTTCTTCTAGAAGAGCATCTGGGGCTTCAATTCCATAATTCTGTAATACTATACGGTACTCTTTCTTATAATCACTAGAATCATTCTGGTTATTCGTAGAATGATTATCTTCTAACATCTCAAATAAATCCATATTAATTCCTAGCGATAAAAACCAAAGTGACGATTAGCTTCAACAATCTTTCTTTCTTCTTCGGACATTCTCCAGCGTAGTCCAACATCAAAATGAGCCCAGACCATCTTAACAAATGCGTTTATATCTTTAATATCTTCAATAATGAATGTTTTACTTTTAGAAGGTTGACTCGCTAATTTAACTTTATCGTCTTCAAACATGTCAAAAAGACCATATTCATGAGCTCTTTTATAGCCTTTAATAGTTAAAGCTTCAGAAGAAGAAAATGGTGAATCTGTATTCTGCAAAATATCTTCAGTATGCTTTATAATTAGAATAACATTTTCTGGATATTTTCTTTCTTTTATATCTTTAATTAAAATATCCGGATTTTCTGCTAAAGGAATAATTAACGAGCATTTTTTATCAAGTGTATTTACTGATTTACCTTCTTTAGACATAAATTCTATTGAATATAATTTTGCTACTTCAATCATGTGATTTCCTTTTGCCTACTAATGGACCGTCAGGAATTTTGTTTTCCTGAATGTATTTCTCATTTTCTTCCATCATTTTACTACCGATTTTAAGAAGCAAATCTAAGGCTTCATTTGCTTTAGCTTTAGCCTCTTCTAACGTCATGTTCTTGTTCATGATTTATCCCCATAGATATCTCTCATCAATTTAAGTGCTGAGCGTTCTAATTTCTTTTCTTTCTCAGCACTAATCATTGATTTCATCCATTCTTCCGATTCGTTCTGCATTTCTTTATTTGCCTGTTCAACCCAACCATCGTCAATATACATTGAGTTTGGTCTACTGAACCATTCAAGCATCTTCTTCAGAACTTTCATTTGTTTTACCTAAAACAATAGTAGGAGCATCGTCAAATTCATGAATTTTTAGCAATTTTGGATTTAAATTATTCCATACATAATAAATAAAGTATGATAAAGCATCTTCACTCGCAATTATAAATTTATTTCCTTCATTTATTTTCCAGTCATATACTGAATCGTACGAATAAAAAGATAAAGGATTACCATTATATTGTTCTGCGCTAACATTAATGTATTCGGATTTAGTAAATGCTTCAATTGCTCTAAACGGACTATTTGGCACAGTTTCAATAATTCCGATCTTTTTAAGTTTTATTTCAACATCTTCTGGAACTGGCATTGAAACGAAATTTTCTACGAGATACATAGGGTTACAATAACCCTTATCAATCACTACGGCTACAGTAATTGGAACATCTTTAGCAAACAACATGCTATTACTGCTAATATACATTTCAAACAAAATCGCTTCCATAATTTTCCTCAATCGCAAGATGTAGATGAACAACCAGAATCACAAGAACTTCCACATGAATCACCAGTCCAAGAACTAACAGCCGTGACTGTTATAATAGGAGCGGTATCGATATAGCTTTCTGAACGTCTTGAATCTAAATGTTCTTTTAACTTTTTAGAATTCAATGGAAGCGCACCTGCACCAACATTACCAGCTTTTTCTGGTTGACGAATAATTTCTTCCATCGTATCGTCGCTCGCATAAACATTAGTATCATATGAATCAGAACTAGACTGTGTATTAGATGATGTAGTAGGTACTGACCAGCGCCAAGGATTTTTATAATATTCTTGGGCTTCTTCATAAGTCATAGTAACTGCTTCTACTGTTCCATCTCCCATATAAACATACTCAACTACAGTTAAAGGAAGGTAGTCATTTGAAATAGGAACTACACCTTCCCCAGGAGTCGTAGAGAAAAAATCCGTAAAGAAACTTTTAAACCAATTAAAGATAAACATTACAAAAAGCCTCTTTTGAATTCGACTTGCTTTTCACCATAATCATATCGAATCTCTGCATTAAATTCGACAGAACCATCTGCGTACATCATAAATGAATGCACAACAACTTCTGTAGACCATGGTTGCAATTCATATTTCTTCATTACATGTCGTGAAATGATAATATCTAAATCTTCATTCGGTTTAATCCAACGATTTAACATAGTGCTCTCCTCTATAAGATAATTCTATTATACCACACTCATTTTGATATGTAAACCGTTTAAATGAAAAAAAGGACTCCCGAAGGAGTCCTTGAATTTATTCACCAGTTACTTTCCACAAATCTTCATTTGCAGCAATCCATTCAGTACGTTGATTTTCTTCATATACTGTAGAATATGCTGCTTTTTCTGAAGGGAATGTCTGGTAATGAGCGCCAGAAATTTTGTGAACGTCAGAATAAAGAGGGAAAGCTACGGAAATTTCCTTTCCTTCAATTTTCTTATTTCCATCTAATTTCTGCTCAAATGTTTTGATATTAACATAACCGCGAGTACTAGCCATGTAATTCTCCTTTTATTTAAATTACATGATTATTTATAATAAATTCTCGCGGCTTTTAAGTCGTCGTTTATTTAAACGAGCTATTAATAGCCTCGGTCTTGACGAGCGAAATTTTCAGCATTTTTCAGATAATAAAGTTTAAATATTTCTTCAGCTGACATTCCAAGAGCAATAAATTTATTCATGAAAAAGTGAAATTGGTCAATCAGTTCAAATTTAATTTCAAGCTGATCTTCAGGAGATAAGTCTTGAATTTTCTTGGATTGCATTTCAGAATAACGTTTCTTCCAAGGTTTCCATACGGCAGAAGCTTCTTTTTCACCATTACTCATACCACCAAGAGAAGTATATAGCTCGCGAGTTTCATCTGCGATATAATCGTCTTGGTTTCGCAACCAAGCAAGAACTTCTCCTGCAGTTTCAAGTGAATCAGGATGACGATTTGTTTCTGGTTTATCATTAGCCAAACGAATCTGTAAATGCCGCTGCATGTCAAGCATAACCTGCAGTGGGTCAATATTGTGCATAATATTCTCAGCATATGCACGATTTGCTTTATCAACACCTTCGATCAAATGAGCGCATTCATTAAAGTATGCCATTATTTTTCCTTTCAATTCATGGGTTAGTAGATTAATTATACAATAAATATATAAAGCAATAAGGAGGACATATGGTACAAAAATTAATGGCACTTGTTAATGCCATAAAAGGTAATAAAAAACGTATAGCTTTTACTATTTCTGCTATGGTAGGAATTTTACTCTGGAACTTTATTCTATCACCTGTTGCAATTGCGCATGGTATTAATATTCCAGTAGTTACTCTTGATACATTTGTAGATTTAGCATTTGCTTTAGTTGGGTTGATTTAAATCTTAGCATATTTAGATAGCCGCATTTTAGCCATCAACCCCTGGGCAATATTATTTTTCATATATTCCATAATTTGTTCAGGGGTTGCACCTTCCTTTCTAATCATATCATTGACATCTTTTGATTTCCAGGGAGATTTATCCCAAAACATAACCCTTTCTCCTGCATCAACTAATTTAGTCATTCGTTTGATAGTGTCAGGGTGACGAGGTTCATTATCTAAAACCCACACTCGTCTATCTTTAAATGGAACAACTTCTAGGTCTAATTGACCACCTGTAATAGCTATACTATTTTCAATAAAAAGTGAATCTATAGGTCCTTCTAGAACATATACATCACCATCTTTAACTCGTTCAACACCGTAAATTTTTGTTGCCTCAGGATAAGCTTTAATGGTGATATATTTTTGAGGAGCATCTTTCTTTAATGCACGTCCTTGAAAAGACTCAGCTTTTCCATTAGCATTATAAATTGGAATAACAAGACGAGGCTCAGAAATTTCCTTTTTGTATGTTCCCGGTGCTATGCTATTAACTAATTTAGGCCATTCGGTTGTAAACCAAAGATATTTCCATTTATCCTTTGGAATACAACGAGCTTTTACATATTTTATAATTGGATGGTCTTCCGCCAGTTTATCTAATCTAACACATGACGGAAGAGATTTAATTATTTTCTTCTCAGGATGTTTAGGAAGTTCTTTAGGTTTTTCTACTGGACGACTTTTACCTTTTTCTTTTCTTATTTCAAAGATATACTCACGATATAAATCAGGTTCAAACTCCTTTAAATATATTCCGATTGGTGCATGATAATTACAGTTATAACAATGAATATTTCCTTCATTATTATCACCATAATACCATCCACGAGCTTTATTCTGGTCGGTTTTTGAATCTCCACAAACAGGACATCTAAACCGCAATTTAAAAGTTGAACTATTATTTACTTGTGTGAATTTAGGTAAATGAGCCAATGCACGATACGCAAACTCATTATCAATCCAAGGTATTGATGACATTTTTACTCTTCTTTTTCTTTAGATTCCTCTTTTTTCTTTTTAGGAATCTGTTCAGGACCTTTATTTACTACAGCACCTGATGTTGTTCCAGTAGAGATATTTTCAGGATTACCACCTGAATCTCCAGCGACCATATCTTCTTTAATAAATTCTTTATATGTTTTCATATTAACCTCTATTCATAAAAGCATTAAAAATTTGGTCATCAATAGATGGCGCAGTAATATTTTCTGCATCATTTAGCAAATCATTAATTTCATCAGATAGCATAACACATGTACCTTTATTTCCTGTAATTGTTACTGCACAATTACGAACGTTTTCTTTATCAAATTTTAGGTTAATATTTTCGTAGTGAAAATCCTTTAATGCCGAATATATCTTTAAAATGAAATTGTCTTTTACTACAATAAACCCAACCTCACTATTAAAACGCGGTTCATGGAAACTGTAATAAACCTTTTCATCTATAAAATCGTATGAAATTTTTTCCATTTTTAAATATGAAAATTCAGAACTATACATATTAACCTTTATTCATAAAAGCATTAAAAATTTGGTCATCAATAGAAACATTTACTTTAGACTGTTTTTCTGATGGTAATTCATATCCACATATTACAATTTTGTGATCAATATCAAAATACACAGAAGCAATATGATTAATGATGTTTTCAGTAAAGTCTAAATCAACATCAATATCTTTTTGACCACAGCCCAAAGGATAAATAATGCGAGTAATTCGATTATCTTTAACAAATATTCCACCGACATACTCTGTGCTGCGTTTAAAGTCTACACGCCGACGAAATGAAAAATATTCAGGCTCTCTATGAGCTCGGCTCATAGGACACAACGAGTAACTAGAATAAGAGATGTCAAATCCTACGCCTTCGATATGAGCCAAAGTGTTATGATTAAACCAATTATAATCGTACGCCAAATCCATTAGATTATAATATGTAAAAGGCACCGGATTAACATCATTAGTCACAAGCATGTAATTAGCAACTGCTATAATTTCATTGTTTTTAACGAATACAAACCGTGATTGATGCGAATGACCTGGACCCGCGTTTTCACGATTAATGATATAACACTGGGCACCTTTATATTTGTATGTATCTTTGCATTTGTGCATTTGATAGAGCATTATTCACCTACCACTTCAGCGATGATATTTTTGTTATTAAAGTTTTTATCGCAATACAGAACATAATTATACTGCATTACACCACCAGACTTAAGTTGTTTTTGCACTTCAGCTTTCATTTCAGGGCGATCGCGCTCAACGATATTCATAATATCTGCTTCAATTTGAGTTTCAACTTCAGTCTGATCCGCAGTCATAGACCATTCACACAAATCTTTATCATAACCTGCCATAGCAGGCTGAGCAGCACAAGAAGCTAAAGCAAAAATTGTGGCAAAGATAAATTTTTTCATGATAATCTCCTCAGTAGTTTATGTTTATATAGTATCTCAATTTCCAACAAAAGTAAACAGTTATTTTAAAACTTTTGCGTAATCACATGTTACAAACTGTTTCTCTAGCTTAACGATCTTACGAAAATACCTTTTACACTGACGAATCTGTCGCTTCGTAGGACGTACAGCAAACTTAATAAATTCCACTCGACCAAATGGAGGACTTTCTTCTGCTGGAATATCTAGCACCAATTCCCACGTATCTGCAATAAGTGCTTTGAATTGAGTATTTTTCCTGACGTTATACGGAGTAGGTTTAAATAAAACAATATGCATATTATCCTCGGCAATCTACTTCACATACTTTCTTGTCATCAATGAAAGCTTTAACTAATGCTTTATTAACTTCAGCATATTGAGTAGTAGCCCATTGAACGTCATCTTTCATCATTGTGATTTCTTTAGTAAACATGCTTTCATTCTTAAACCACCCCATAAAAACTACCTTTACCAATTCCATAACAATCTCCTCATTTAACCAACAAGACTACTATACCATAGTCTTGTCAGCTTGTAAACTAAAATTTTAATTCATTTGCCAAAGCATCTAACTGAGCTCGAGTGGATTCATTTCTTTGATAGCGATTCTGCTCAGCCTGAATCTGTTGTGAACCTGCTACTTCACTCACTTCAGTTGGAGTAGAATCTTGTTCAATTTCTACCCATTTTTGGTTTCCTTTTTGAACACCCATCAAAAACTTATTCCACTTATTCTTATCACCATATCGTGATTTGATTTGCTTAATGAGTTGCTGTTCAGCAGCTGCTAGCTCCTCGGTTTCAATGACCGCAAGCATAAAATCAGCTGTTGCTGGAAGACCAGCAGATTCTGCAATATCGCTCATGTTAACATCGGAAGAATCCCAAGCCTGTTTACCAACCTGAGCTGCAGTCCAAAGAACAGTTTCGGTTTCAACAGCCAGAGCACGCAATTCCTCTGCGATAGCTTTAACAGTTGTGTAACTATTTTCTGAATAAACTCTAATGCGGCAAGATTTACAAATACCTAGATAGTCGACAATAATGATTGTTGGAACAAAATTCTTCTTGAGCTTTAATTCATTTAAAAGTGATCGAAATGTATTAGCGTCTGCTCCACCAGTAGGATATTGCTTAACGATTAAACGACCAAGGGTAGATTTCTCACGCCATTTTTCCATTTTTCCTTTATACTCAGCGTAAGAAATATGTCCATCATCAATATCGTCAAGAGAAACATCGAGCATGTTAGCATCAATACGTTTAGCACAGACTTCTTCTGCCATTTCCATGGAGATATAAAGAACGTTATGACCAAGCTGCAAATAATCTGCTGCTAATGAACAAAGTCCTAATGATTTACCAACGTTAACGCCAGCCATTAAAACGTTCAGTGTTCCAGTCTCAGCTCCGCCTTTAGTAATTTTGTTTAGAATTCTGAGTTTAAATGGAACCTTACGAGCTTTATTCATATAAGATAGCCAACGCGCTTCATAGTCATCCATCCAATCATGACCAACGTAGCTATCAAATGAAATTGATAATGCTTGGCGCATGATGTCAGGAATAGCACCTACATCTGGCATTTTCTTATTTCGTTTTTCCGGAGGAAGCTCAGCATTAGTTTGAATTTCGATTATTTTAGACGTAGCATTAAACATCGCCCTTTGCTGAACATATTTTTCTGTTTCTTTTACTAACCAGCTGTGGTCTTCTGGAGAATCAGCCAGTTTTGAAATAAGTGTTTTTACACCAGAATATTCTGTTTCAGTAAATGAACTATTTTCTAATGCAACATTTAACGCATTAATAGATGGAACGCTATGATACTCATTAACATGGGATTTAATTAATTTGAATGTATTTTTAGCTGGACCACTTTCAAAATATTCTGAATCCATATATGGCCAAACTTTTGAAAAATAAGCTTGATCAAATATGAGATGAGAAAGAATAATTTCTACCACACTTACTCCTTAAAAGAATTTAAATTTTTTCTTTGACCTTTTATTAAATGCATCTTGTAGTTGCATTGTAATACATTTTTCTACATGAGGAGCTAACTCAGCTTTTCTTTCTTGGTCAAGAACAGCAAAGTCCATTACAACCTTTCCATCAACCCAATCCAGTTTTGTTACATACACTATATGTGTAGAACCATCTTCTAGTTTAATGACAATCTCCTGGATAACATTTTCCATGGCAGATTTAATTATCTTAAGAGACTCATTAAAAAGACGTTCTTTTCTTTCTTCTTCCCCCTCCGAAGAGGGGGATTCATCGATAATTTCTAGATCTAAATCTAAATCATCTTTATTCATTAAATTCTTCCATATCACTTAACTGTTCGAGGTCAGTTTCTAAATCAGCTGCTGATTTACTTTTACTTTCTGAAGATTTAAATTTTTCAACCTTTGAGTTAATCAATTCATCAACTTCAGCTTCAACAATTTCATTACTATCAATAGCACCTAACTGATAAGCACGTTTAATAGCATCTCGGAATGGTTGATGCTTAAATAAAGGACCCCAGAATGTAGTGCAGTTGGTATCTTTTGCACGCCAAGATTTTTCTTCGCGAATCATCTCGCCGGTTTCTTCATCAAGAAATTCACGAGCATACCAACCATTCTTAGGTTTTACAACAAATCCTAATTCTAGAGCCATATCTAACAATCCAGAATAAGGATCGATACCACCGTCAAATTTAACATCAATAAAGAATTTACTTTTTTCTTTAACGGTACGAGATTTTTCTACATTTAGAACAAATTGATACCCCTGAAGATCAGAACCATCTTTAATCTGACGCTTACCGATAATGAATACAGTATCAGCCGAATACATTACGCCTGTACCACCTGTCATCACGGTTTTACTAAACATTTCAATTGTTTCAATTGTATGGTTAACCGCAACACATGGAATATTTTTAATGCTAAAATAAGGAGTAACAATACGGAATAATGACTTCAGTGATTTAGCACGAGTCATATCTGCCACAGATTTTTCATTCAAGGCATCTTCCGTTTCTTTCTTAGAAGCCATATTACCGATTGAGTCGATGAATACAATAACCTTTTCACCACGCTCAATAGCTTCAAGCTGATTCACCATATCAATTTTCAGTTGTTCAACTGACTGAATTGGCGTATGAATTACACGTTCCGGGTCAACTCCCATGGATCGCAAATAAGCTGGAGTAATACCAAATTCGCTATCATAGAATAGACAAACCGCGTCAGGATATTTGTTCAAATATGCCGCAACCATAGTCAAAGACATATTTGATTTAAAGTGTTTAGAAGGCCCTGCGAAAATAGTTAAACCAGACTGCATACCGCCATCAATCGCACCAGAAATAGCAATATTAAGCATTGGAATTTTTGTACGAATTACATCCTTTTCATTAAAGAATTTAGATGTAGTCAGTTCAGCAGTCATTTTAGAAGTGGAAGCTTTAATCAAACGGGATTTTAAATCTGCAATAGACATTCATTTTTTCCATAGGCATCATTATATTTTCCTCACTGGTTAAAGATAGAGTAATTATAACACAATAAATTTAGGCATTAATCAACTGCTATTGGATGAATAGCATTAAACTTATGAAATGCTTCTGATTTTTCTTTACGTGAAACGCACATGCGAAGAACCTTTAGTGGTTCATCTTCTTCACCCAACGATTTTCGTTTTTCAATATTAGAAGTTTTCCAACGAGCTTGCTCTGGAAACTCTCTATTGATTTGCTCAAGCGCTCTATTATGTTTAGAATTACTGCGAATTGAACTGCACCCGCCAGGAGCTTGTGCTTTTCCAGATACAACCAGATATTTGAACAAGGCCAAATGCGGATAACCTTGATTAATTAAATTGAGAAATGCATACATATCTTCGCATAAATCAATTTTTCCATACCCAATTTGTTCTGTCGTAAGTTTTCCGAGGTCATACCATGTATTCGTGAATCCATATGAATTTTCACGATAATTACCCCAAGATGAAGTAATTTTAAAAATAGGTAGACGAGCATGGCCATGATAATACCCACAATCCATGGCATCTTCAACGTATTGAATCAATTCATAGAACTGTTCACGAGTCAATTGATTAACTTTATCCACACAACGACGATCATCTCTTTTTCGCATTGAACTCATACGGATAGTAGTATCATCGTCAATCATCCAGATTCGTTGACCTGCATACATATCAGTAATTGCTTTACGAGTTCCGGCAATTCCGTTTACATCATCAGGAATAGTTATAATTTTAGCTCTAGACCCATAAGCATCATAATAAGCTTTTTCTTCATGTTCACGCACTACAATATGCGGTTCATAATCAGTCGGAAACATATCAAGGGCAGAAACTGCCCCGACACGTTGATAGCTCGGAATTACGAATTGAATCATTTCCACTCACCTTTATAGTCTTTTTTCACAATATGAGTTTCGCCAGTATTCCACCAATGATCAACCAAATAAAAATGACGAGAATATACATGAAGACTTCCAACATTCCATATAATAGAACCTGCTTTATACTGACGAGTTGAATCGCCTGCATTCAAATCAGATACTAATTTATCTAATACGTATTTTTGCCATGCATAATCATTACGGAATCCGAAGACCACGTCATTTGAGCGCATGCTTACTACCGCATTGACTTTCTTATCACGAATCAGGTACTGTACTGTATTAGTACACATGAAATCTGACATACCATCTTTATTGTAGTCAAACTGCATAGATGGACGAGTATAAATCATGATACCACGTCGAGAATCAGGATTTTGACCAAGTTCAGCTAAACACATATCATACTGGGCATAGTTATCTTCTGACCAAATAGCCCAACCATAATTCGAGTTAATTTCGCCTTTAGAAGATGCTACCTGCTGCCAAATCTTTGGTGTTTCACCTGGAATATCTTTAACAAACAAACTCTTAGATTTATACCATTCAAGTTCACGCTGAATGTATTCATCATTAAGAGCGCCAAAAATAAACGGTTCATCTGCTACAAATGATGCGCCAATAATTTCAATAGTTTTAACACCGGTTTTATCAACTACGAAATCTTTTTCTTTTAATGCAAGCCCCAAATGAAGACGGATTTCTTCAACTGTCATAGAGTCACTAATCATTTAAACCTCAATTGATACATTCATATTTAACTTGTAACAGTAATAAACCCCAACCTAAAATAATAGTTGGAATCATAAGAGGAACCTTTACACTATAGTATATACTTATTATAATCATCAAGATTAAAAGCAACACTGCTATAATTTTGCTTTTCATTCCTTCTCTCTGATGATAATTACCTGATTTGGTTGTGCAGACTTTTTAGTTTCACCCGCAATTGACCAAATAAATGTAATAAACCAACCAATAATTGACCAGTTAAACAGTAAAGATGTGAAAAAGATTCCTACTGTCGATTTTGACCCACGCATCAAGGCGATAAACCATGGAAGCATGTATATAATAATAGCCAACACACCTGAAACTAAAACCATAAAAATTGAACCTGCTACTAAAGTTTCCATGTTTTCCTCACTTAGTCAAATTTTTTACACATGAATTATAAGAATTCACTACATACTCCATCGGAGCATTTTTACCAGTACGCCATTGGTAATTATTGGCCCAATTAGCCCAAAGCTCGGCGCAGTAGTTTTCAATTTTTTCTTCGCGTGTAATTACATCCGAATTACGATATGCTTGAGCAGATTCATCTGGACGAATAGCTTCGTCAAAATTCGCCTGCATTTGTTCGACTGTTTGCTTTGGAGCTTCTTTATAACACTTGACATTAGGATTATAAAATTTGCTTGAACAGTTTACAATTTTTCCTACATCAGACTGATTTACTACCGGTCCTTGAGCTACACAACCAGTAAGACCTAATGCAATAACCAAAATAGCGATTTTCATAATAATTTCCTCAAATGCAAGTAGTAATTACTCCAGTAGTGCTTATGCAGGTATTACCCATTTGCACACCTAAAGATCCATTTGTATTCACATGAAGATTATCATCAATTTTAACTGATATTTTACCATTAGTGTGAATAACGGTGCTAGATTTAATCACAGGTTGAGTATCATTTTCAACACTAACAAATGGAACTGCTACTAATGCAACTAAACAAACTGCTAAGCATCCCATAACAATTTTCATTTTATTCTCCAAATCTGTATCAGTAGTTGATAGTTGTATAGTACCATGGAAGAACAGTCTTGTAAACAGTTTTGTGAAAATTTTTTAGGGAATTCTAAAGGTCCAGAATCATCTGTTTTTCATAAGTATAGATTTATATTACTTGTATGAAAAAGGGACCCGGAGGTCCCCAGATTTATTCTATCAGCCAAACAGGAAGTCTAACGAAGCTTTTTCTTCATAGTCCATACCAGCCGATTCACACATACCCGCAAGCGGTTTAACAAACGATTTTTGGAACAAAGTTGAGTAGTCAATCCAAGATAGTACATCAGAACGAATTTCTTTTGGAAGTTCTGTACCCGACGGCCAAGCAATGCATTTGTCACCAAATGGATTTCCTTCACGCAATGGAAGAACCATTACTTTATTTCCATCCAAAATTGGAGCTACACCTAAACCGCTAACAGCTCGACGATAAGTTAGCACACCACGAATATGGAACGGACATTTAAATCCTGGCCAACCTTTATCATCATATTTCGCTATATCGTTCGCAGTTTTTACTTCAGCAATAACTTTATAATCAAGTTGACGATATTCTTTCTCAAAGTTCTTGTAGTATTCTTGGACAGACTCTTCACCTTCCTGAAGAATACGACGAATACTTTCTTCAAGAGCTTCTTGTACTGCTTTTGGTGTTGAACTCTGCTGAGTTTCCATACCCATGATTTTTAGATGCGGTTCAGCAAATCGTTTATCTTCCATATCATAAACGTTCAGAGCATAACGCTTTTTCGCTTTCCAAAATCCACCAACACCCTTTGAACCAAGCGGAGGGCAAGAAATAGCTTCACGGTCCATATGCATCAGATGCTCGCGGTTATTCATATAATCACATAACTCACGATATGCAACATCAATCATAGGTTCCATCTTTTTCTTACCGAACTGATTCATAAATTCAACTAAATCGTTCTGCTCTTTGAATCGGTCAAGACCAACTTTTTCAATAACTTTATCTACACAAACATATACCGAATCAGTATCACCTGCTGCGATAAAATCTTCACCATTAGTTCCACACACTTTATTTAGATATTCATTAATTTTACGAGCAATCCACTGAATACCGACTTGACCAAAAATTGTGATAGCAGTAGCATTTCGCAAATCATAGTAACGGAAATGAATATTACCAAGAGCACCATAAAGACTGTTAATGAGAATTTTACGGTTCAGCTGATTTGTGTTAGCAAGTGTAGCAGCTTTTTCACATTCCTCAATCAGACTATTGAGAACAGATTCAGTATAATTCGATAGTTCATTTAAGAAATCATCACTGAACTTAACATATCGTTCAACTTCCGGTTTAGTTGAACAAGACCCTGCACCTTTCATAATAATTTTTTTAATAGCTTCGGCATTCATTTCTTCCGCGAACATTTTCTTTTTCCAATCTTTACGCTGGAAAAATACTTTAGCGATTTCCTTTGGAATGATACCTTCTTGGTGCTTATCATACATCCATCCATTCGGAGAGCAAGAATATTCATCACTCGGTTTAGGAGCTGTTCCTGCGATATATTCATGAATTGGATGAACTTTAAACTGCCCACGAATAGTCTCAGGACTAATGTTAACCTGACGAATAATGCTCGGATACAGAGACGTCAAGTCAAAACTCATAATATATCGACGAGCAATTGGTTTAGGTTCAAACACAAATGCACCCGGAAAACTTTGTTTAACGTGCGAACCTTGTTGAGGAATAACCTTGTGTTCACCTTTCAATGAGTTAAAAATAATAGCATCCCAAGTTTTAATAGGACTCATTACACCAGAAAAAGGCATTTTAGCGTAATAAGACATACTTAAAACTAGATCGATAAACCCGCGAATTTTATCAATTGCTTGAACTGATTCTACGTCAATGATGTTATAACTAATGTATCGTTGATGATTAGTCTCACGAAGTTTATTAATAGGACCGTCGTATGGTAATTTACCTTTTTTGGTTTCATGTTGAGCAACTGATTCCAAAGAGAATGACGGCAAATTAGTAAAAGCGAATTTCTTGTACAAATCTAAATAATCAAGAATAGATACGCCATCAATAGAATAAATTTCTTTGCTACCGTACATATTTTGAATTAGTTTAGATTTTACCCGACCGATTGGAGAGAAACGTTTCATACTGCGTTCACCTAGAATCATTTTAACACGATTCATGATATACGGAACGTCAAACCCCTCAATATTCCAACCAGTAAAAATAGCAGGTCGTTTCTGTTCCCAGAGATTGATATATTCCATGAGCATATCACGCTCATTATCGAATGGCATATAAATTACTCGGTCAAGAATTTCTTGAGGAACTTCATCACCACCTTCACAGTCAAGCTTAGCAGCTAACTTTGCATCCCATTTTGATACTGAACCGTACATTGAATTCAAAAGGTCGAAAACATAAAAACGATCGTCAATTGAATCGTAATGAGTGATAGCATCAATTTCATATTCTGCTTTCATTGGGTCAGGAAATTTATCACCAGTAACCTCAATGTCACAGTTAGCTACACGAACAAATTTTCGGTCATAAACAATTTCTGAACCATACGTATCACTGATATAAGCGAGTTTAAAATCGTTCATACCGAGAGCTTCGAGACCGATGTCTTCCATTCGTTTCATCCAATCTCGAGCATCTTTCATTGATGGAAATTTTTGAGGAGCGCAATTTTTACCATAAATGTCTTTGTATTTTGACTCTTCCTTACAATGCCTAAACATAGTCGGAAGATATTCTACTTCACGAGTACGTTCCTTTCCGTTTTCATCAATATAACGCTCAACAATATTATTTCCGACTGTTTCGATAGAGATATAAAATTCTTTCATAGATATTCCTTAGTTTATAGCCCGAGTTATTAGGCTCTTGATATATTATACTCCAAATAAGGGGCCGAAGCCCCTTGCTTAAATTAATACCAGTTGTCGGTGAAAAATTGTTAATCCATCTGCATTAATTGACTTAACCACTGCGGTAAAGTGTTTTTGTTCTGGGTGAACTAATTTTTGAAATTCTACCTGAAATTTTAGTTGGAGGTTTTCTGGTAAATCAAAAAGCGTTTCTGTTGCAGAAAGATTATATTTTTCTTTAAGAGACGCCATGTATTCTTGCGGGGTTATAGCAGTCATATTAATTACCAATCGTATATTTAGGAACGAGTTTCCATTCGTGTTTTTGTTTAAAAGAAATAACTCGGAAATTATTGGTTAAATCTTTCATAAAAGTTCTTTGACCAGGAACGATTTCAATCAGTCCCCAATCTTCTAACAACCATGCAATCGAATCACGACGAACTTCATCTTCTTCTGTCATTTCAACTTGACGACCATCCATACGAAGCATTTCTTTAAAATGAACGATATAGTATAGTCCTTTTTTCTGAAGAATATGACAGGACTGATACAGAACTTTATCTTTATTATTAGCAATTCCCATACGAGTCAAAGTTTCTTTTACTTTCAGAAAATCTTCAGGTTTTTTAAGAGTAATTTCAATCATTTTACCATTCCAATGCTAGTTTTTTGAGTTGTTTCTGTTCTTTTACGTTCTTAGTCACTTCTTTTAAAAAATCATCCGTGACTAATCCTTTAAGTTCTTTTAATACTAAAGGAAGTTTTCCATTTTTAGTAAGAATTGATTTATAGTTAATTGCATCATTTGTATTAACTTGATACCGCTTAGCAAGTAACTTAATAATCAATACTTCAGTAGAATCTTCGACCAGTTTTGCCCATTTACCATATCTTTTACCCCGAGGAACAGCAGCCATCAGATAATTAAAATGGGCTTCATCGCTTAAGCCTGATCCAATTAAATTCATAGCATATACAGCTGGCATGCACTCTGGAAATTGTGATAATGCATTTTCAACCATGAATTTTGAATAATCTTTTTGAGCAATAGAGCATTTAGTTTTATTATTAATAGCTCCAATTATTTCAAAAAATTCATTTTCAGCTTTTTCTTTAAAAGTATCAGCAGCAGATTGGACAGCTGTCCAATCTTTTGAATACCAAGCAACTTGATGCTCGTTTAATTGAATATCATCTTCAAATAAGCTCATATCACTTCCACTGCATTTCGCATGCTAATTGAATGAAAAGATAAGCTAGATGCAATTCAGTATTAGCTGCAATACCATGATACTGATTATTTTCGCCGACAATTTCGTACATACGAATAATACTCTGCGGTGTTACACGTGAATAGATTTCTTCGGCAAGTTTACCCACGAACCATGAATAATCAGCTGCATATTTTGGTGCTAAAGCTCTGAGTTGTTTAACATCTTTATTTTTGAGAGACTCAAGAACATCATCAATAGCACCACGATCGTTAGTAACCAGTGATAAAATACCAGCATCCAAAACACCTTTAGATGAATAACTATCGAGCTCGCCAATAGTTTTACGAAAATCAGGAAAATTCTTTTTAACCAAAGCTGCTACAACTTTCATATCAGCTATAGCAATTCCTTCACGCTTGCAGATTTCAGTCAATCGACGAATCATCTGCTTCATCATTTCAATTTTATCTTCATCAGTTGGTTGACCGAATGTGATAACTCGGCAGCGTGACTGAAGCGGTTTAATAATACCATCAATATTGTTAGCAGTAATAATAATACTACAGTTTGAGCTGTAAGCTTCCATAAAGGAACGAAGATGTCGCTGAGATTCTGCTAAACCTGAACGGTCAAATTCATCAATAACGATTACTTTTTGACGACCATCAAATGAAGCGGCGCTGGCAAAATTAGTCAAAGGACCACGAACGAAATCAATTTTACAATCTGAACCATTCACAAACATCATATCAGCATTTACATCATGACACAATGCTTTTGCCACAGTTGTTTTACCTGTTCCTGGAGAAGGAGAATGAAGAATAATATGTGGAATCTTACCTTTACTTGTAATAGATTTAAAGGTTTCTTTATCAAAGGCGGGAAGAATACATTCATCGATAGTAGATGGACGATATTTCTGTTCAAGAATGTGTTCTTTTTCATTTACGGTAATCATAATTTCCTCATTCAAGTTTTAGTGTAAATTATAAAGGGCCGAAGCCCTCTATTAAAAATCGTGGGTAGAATCAGCTTCAAGAGCTACTACATAATTCGCGTGTTCACCTTCAAATTTAGCAGCGCCTTGTTTACCTTTTGCCCAGAGCAGAAGTTTATAATTTCCTGGTTGCATTTTCATATTTGCCATATTGATAATGAAATTAAATGTATTTTCACCATCATAATCACCAAGAGTCAAAGAATATTTAACACGGGTCAGAGCAGAATCTTCTACTTTATTAAAACCGTTAATTACGATTTTACCTTCTTTTACCGTGATAGCAATTGTATCAATTTGCAGACCACGAGATACACGCAACAGCTGTTGAAGGTCTTCAGCTTTAATTTCAGTAACAACAGATGCTACCGGGAATGGAATTGGTTTATTAGGAGCAACTACTGTACTCGGATCGGCTGCTGGCCAAAAAATTGTTGAACGAGCATCAGCAATTTTAATATTTCCATCTTCTGACTGGGAAATTTCTGCATCATCATTAACTAGAGACAGAATACCGAGAAAACCGTTCAAATCGTAAATTGCTACATCAAAATCAATAGTGTCAGAAATATTTGCTTCCGCATAAGTTGTACCATTAACTGCACGAGTCATAATAAATTGACCTGATTTAAGCATAATACCAGAGTTAATAGTAGCGAAATTTTTAAGCAGAGCAGTAGTATCTTTAGACAGTTTCATGTAATTTCCTTCAATTCAAATGAGATTTAATTTTATAACTAATTTAATAAAGCAATTAACGATTAAAATCAGCCGCAATTGTTTCCGCAACAATTTGTGCAGCAACAATTAGACGTTCATCTGCATTACCGCAATAATCATCTTCAAGGCGTTCACCGCATGAAGTCATAATAAATTTAGCACCGGCGTTTAGGGATTCTGTAGTATGTTTGCGCATTAATTCAATCCATTTATTACTTACTTCACGATCGATAGCTTCATAATACGCATGACGAGCAGGTGCAGATTTAATTTTGTTCTGAATAACTTCCATTGCGTTATCAGAAAGAGACAAAACCCATGCTCGACGAATTTTATTTTGGTTTTGTGGATTTGATTCAGAACGCACGTGTTTTGGCTGAATATCTTTTACATCAACAGTATAATTCACAGTAATTTTAGTCATAATACACCTTTAGTCATAATAATCAGTAACAGTCCAAGCTTCATTTCTATTGGACATTATTTTTGTATATTCTGCTTTAAATGCATTCCTAAGCATAGATTCAGTAACTATATGCTCTTCATTAGAAAAATTATTTCTCAGAATATATCGTTTTATTTCAGGAATAGTTAATAGATGTTGTCCAGTTGAATATTCTGCCACAGTTCCTCCGTATAAATATGTTTATCACTCGCTGTATCAAAAGGATATGTTATGAATTATAAACTAATTTATGAAAAGTTAATCTCTAATGCTAAATCTCGAAAACTTGATTGCTATACTGAATCTCATCACATTATACCACGCTGTTTAAATGGCAGCGATGATGCTTCAAACTTAGTAGATTTAACACCAGAAGAGCACTATGTAGCTCATCAACTTTTAGTAAAAATTTATCCTTCTGAACCAAAATTAGTCTATGCTGCTAACATGATGACAGTTTCCACGAAATACGCTAAACGCAACAATAAAACTTTCGGTTGGATTCGTCGTAAACTCTGGGAAATAGAAAAGAATAAAGAATTCTCCCAGGAGACACGAAAGAAAATGTCTGATGCAGTAGCTAATAAAGCAAGACTAACTTGTCCTCATTGCGGTAAGTCTGGATTAAGCGGGAATATGAATCGATGGCATTTTGATAACTGCCCGAATCACCCTAATCCTAAAGTTAGACCACCGATGTCTAAAGAACACAGAAATAATATCTCAAACGGGCTTAAAGCAATCATTCTTGAAGAAACATCCTGCGAATTCTGCGGAATGATAGGCAAGAAATGCGTTATCGCAGCGCATAGAAATTTCTGCAAGAAAAATCCAAATGGACGCAAGAAAACTGAAAAGACTGGTACTTGCGTCCATTGTGGTAAAGTTACCACTTTCGGAAATTTATCAAGGTGGCATAATGATAACTGTAAATATAAACCTAGCTAATCTTAGCTAAACTAAATCTACCAACTTTTTCCATTTGAATATGCTGACCATATTCTTGTGGGTCATGGTCTTTATGCGAAATTATGAAGAAGTTGGTATCCTTTAAACCATCTAAAATTTTAGCTACATTTTTAATACCTTCAGCATCAAATGCACCGTCATACACTTCATCAAGAAATAAACAACTTATTTTAACACCTGAAACTTTTTCAGCAATATCACGCCAAGTAAATAAAAGAGCAATATCAATTCGCGCTTTTTCACCTTGACTGAATGAAGCATAACTAAAATCTTCACGACCACGGGATTTAATTGTCTCATTAAATTCTTCATCTAATGTAAACACATAATCCGCTTCCATTATTTTAAGATAATGGTTAATCTGCTTATTAAATAATGGAATGTACTTTTTAATAATAGCACCTTTAATACCAGAATCTTTGAGCATATCAGTCAAAATTCCTCTGTGGTATTTTTCCATTACTAAATTAGTTTTTGTCTTAACAATTTTATCAAGTTCTTCTTGAAGCAGTGCTATTTCATCAGCATGGTCAATAAACTCGGATGATGCTTTTTCTATAGCTGCTTTAACTTTTTTAGCTTTATCTACTGTCGTGATTAGAGATTGCTTTTTATTGCGAATATCATTTGCCAACGACTGCTGGGTTTTAATATTATCTCGGTATTCATCAACAAGAACTTTTAAATTATCACGGTGTGTTGAAAGCTGTTCAAACGAATGCGTGCATTCAGAAACTTTATCTTTAATTTTAGAAACAACTTTATCACCGGAACTCAATTGTGACAAACAGGTTGGACATAATCCACCTTCGTGATACATATTAATGACTTTATTATACGAGTCAATTTTTGATTTAATTAAAACTGCTTCTTGACCGATTTTATTAAATGCATCAGTTGGGTCTTCATCCAAAACAATATTAACTAATCTTTCATTAGCTTCTTCTATTTCCGATTTTAGCGTTCTAGCTTCTTTTGCCAAATCATCATACATATTTTGTAGACGAGTAAGGTTGTCACCAGTTAATTTTTTCTGGCGTTCAACGTTATCATTATATATTTTAATTTGTTGGATAATACTATCTTTTTTAACATCAAGCACTTGGTTCTGCGAATTTAATTCACGTATTAGTGCTTTATTAAGCTTATCCATTTCAGCTAATGTTCCTACCTCAAGCAGGTCTTCCACAAGCTTTCTTCGTGCAGGGGTCGACAAACCCATGAAAGGGGTATACCCTGCTGTACCAAGGACAACAATCTGCTTGAAACTGGCATATGACATTCCGATAAGCTGTTCAAATTCTGCTTGGAAATCTTTACTGCTGGCAGATTCATTAAGACGTGTACCGTTAACGGTGATTTCGAAAACGTTTGGTTTTTGTCCTCTTTTGATATAGTACTTTTTCTCATCATATTCCATCCACAGTTCAACTAAAAGTTCTTTCTTATTTGCGCTGTTTATTAATTGACCTTTCTTTACATCGCGAAATGGCTTGCCAAAAAGCCCAAATGTGATGGCTTCTAACATAGTAGACTTACCACCGCCATTTCGTCCAGTAATAAGAGTTTTTTGAACCTTATCTAATTGAATGTCAATAGGATTTCCACCTACTGACATTATATTTTGATACCTAACTCGGTTTAGTTTAAAATTCTTCACAAAAGATTCCTTTTAATGTATCTTTTAGACCATTCTATCATATCATCATAATCTAAAAAATATTCATCAAATTCAGCCATGCAAACAACACCTTGTGCTGCTTTTGATGTGATATAAATTATTCCAACATATCTAGAATCTTCTTCGGTATAATCAATATTTGCTATGAATTCATCATTAATGTCAAATGTCGAAAACTTCACAGTATGCATCCTTAATACAAGATACAGCCATATCTTGTAATGATTTAGGTGTGTCATTATCTAAAATGTTGAAGTTAAAAGATACAGCCCAGTCAGTGCAGACCGTAACCTTTTTAATACAATTATCTTCAACCTCTAACGGTTCAAACCAATATTCAATAATTTCTTTATGACCAATATCATCTTTTACTTCGCATTCAAAATGCTGACTCATCATAACATTTTTAAATTCATCAAAAGTCATTGTGTTGCCTCTACATATAGCTGATTTGCATATTGAATAAGTGCTTCACGGTCAGAATCAGTGATGTCTGGAATTGCATTAATGTATTCTTCCATCAACGTCTGAAGAGATTGAACTTCAACTTCTTCACTGTCATCTGACTCGACAGAGTTATCAATTTTTGACACAACTCGTAATGAATGCACAACTTTTTCTAGTTCAGATTCGAACTTCGTTAGATTTTTGTCTACTTCAGTTACTATAACACGTACTGATAGATTTGTAAAATCTTTATAGTCAATTTTTCCTTTAAATGGATAATGAATTCTACGATGCCAGGTAGTATTGTTTGGAATAAATTCCATTCGTTCTGTTTCTGTATCAAACATCCAGAACCCACGAGGGTCATTCTCGTCACCTGCAGTTAGTGTCCATGGTGTCCCAATATATCTGATGTTAGCAGCCTCAGAGATAGTATGGAAGTGACCAGACCACACTTCTTTATAAGTCTTAAGGAAATCAGGTTCAAGACCGTGAGATTTCATTCCTTTATAAAAATAAAATCCATTCAGTTCCCAGTGACCAACACAAAAAGAAGCAGATGAAGTTTTGATGTGCTCAAGAATTTCACCAGTATTTTCTTCACACATCCAAGGAATTAAATCAATTAAACATCCGTCAAAATCTACTGTTGTAGGCTTATCATACACTTTAACATTAGGATATTTAGCCAAAAGCTCAGTAGAGGCATTTGGATGCATTACATTTTTATAGTGGAGATCGTGATTTCCTACAATAGTGTGTAATGTGATTCCAGCGTCATCAAGCATTTGAACTATTTCACGGGCAAACTCCATAGTTTTATGCGTGATCGCTTTTCGCACATCAAAAATATCACCGTATTGAATCCATACAGTAATTCCATTTTTCTTAGAATATTCTATCGCTTGCTTAATTCCATCAATTTGAATACCGCGAATCCACTCATCATCAGCTTTAACGCCTAAATGCCAATCACCCAAGTTTAGTATTTTCATGGTGTCTTTTCCATCCTAATTTAGCTGCTTTTGAAACCAGTTCTTTAATTTTTCCTTTTGTCCATTCAGGACCAGGAGGTTCATGACATAACATTTGCTTAACTCCGTTATTATACCATTTTTTACCTTTATTATGTGATGAAGCTTTAAATTTATTTGACCTTCCTTTTACATAACCTTCTGGAATATAAGGCAAAAAGGCAGATTTTCCTGTTAATGGATCGTGTGAATGTATATTTCCTTTACAATTATGAGAACCATATAATGGATGATTTTGTCCTTTATTATCTCTTCCAAATGAACCTTTTGGAGCAGCATATGACATATTAAAGAATAATGGATTTTTAACTGCATCATGCAATCGTTGATAATATAACTCGCATTTAATAGCTTCTTCACGCGTATCAAATTCAGCTAAAATGCATGAATCAAATAAGTGAGGATTATCTGAAAGCTCTTTATTATAAATTTTCTTATACTTTTTAGATAAAACTGAACCATGATATCCAGCTAAATGCCTATCTAAAGACGTAGATCCAATATAAAAAGGAGGAAGTTTATCTCCACTATATATTGTTAAATAAGTTATATATTTTTTCATATATCAAGAACCGTCATTGAAATGCAAAATAAAATTATTGAAATAAATCCATCTGGAGTGCTAAAGAACCCAATCCAACATGCTCTAGTGAATAGATAAAATGCAAGAAAAAGTATCACATATCCAAGAAATATCATTATATCAAACTCCGTATAAAGCTAAAGGGCCGAAGCCCTTTATTTTGTAATAATGTCAAACTGTTCTTTAAAGCAGAAGCTTGAATCTTGATGCTGATACAAAAATTCATACGCTTTTTCTCGCTCACGGTCATAAAGAGCTCGGTCAGATGACAGTTCTTTAATACGCTCGAATGTTGATTCCATATCATTTTCATCAAACCAAATGATACCGCTATCATGCGAGGTCAAAGGAGTATTATCAACACGGAATTTTAAATTTTCGCCAGTAGATTTCCAAAATACCGGAATTGTTCCACATGCACCAAGCTCGAGATGAGTATATTCTAAAGAGCGCTGTAGATATTTTTTATCCAACTTACTCAGCTGATAACCAAATCCGGATTTACTCATGCGTTCAAGCATTTCGCTATTTACATAACGGTCAAGAATTTGCGTTGGCAAATTAGGAGCAATTTTAATTTGGTCTACTTGATGAAGACGATAATACTCATATGGAATTCCTTTTTCTTTAATAGGAATGAACGCTGGAGAACGTTCCAGACCTTCCATAATAGTACTTAGTCCTGCAGGTTTAAGATGTTTTTCGTGAAAATCAAACATCTGATAAAAACCTTTCCATGTAGTCGTACGACCAATCCAACGGTTGACATTCATGTTAATTTCAGAAACATCTTTCCAGTAGGTTGACCGAACCTTCGCAATATCCATAGGAGGCTGAAAGTTATATACGGTCGGCGCTTCTTCAATATCATCAAACAGAGAAACAGTTTCCGGATACCATTCTTTCATCAGAACTTTATTAAAATCACCATTATCAGAATGGCTAAAAATAACATCAGCTCGACGAACAGTTTCTTCTAATCCCAAATTTCGACGCAAAGAAAGAGAAGAATGGTCATGTTGATAAACTACAACACGAACCGAAGGTTTAATGTTATCAATAATTTTTTTATAGTTATTAATAGTGTCTTCTTCAACCGAAGTAGCAGGAACTGAATTGATAATTAGAATATCACAATCATTTACCAGCTTAAGTGTTTTATCATATTCTTTTGCCAATAAAACCGGAATTGAAAATGATTTATAATCATGCGCGCAATTACGAGTAAATGATTTATCTTTAGCATAAACCAAAGTTACTTCATGACCATTCTTAATAAACCAATCACGTTGCTCAAGAGAAAATTTAGTTACACCACAACCTTCAAGACCTCGAGCCATAAAAATACATACTTTCATTTAATATCCTCTTTGTTTTGGTTTATTTTACCAAAAATTTATAAAGCAATATAGGAGCCGAAGCTCCTATCCACATAATACGCCATACAGAGGCTCGTTAGAACTTTTAAATTTTATGCGCTTATATTTTATAGTTCCTTCTGCTTTAGCTTTATCATGAGACTCTTTAAAGCGTCTCATCATTTCCTCTTTAGAGGAACGAATTTTATTATAATCTATTTCAGAAGTCTGGATGTTCATCTTTCATAACTGCCACCATTTTTTGACTTGATAAGAATCAACCCACACTTTCATATTAGGGTCTGCTCTTACAATAGGAGGATTAACTTCTTTAATTGAACTATCATGGTATTCTTTTTCAGAAATTTTCACACAAAGATGACCATTCAAAGATTCAGTAAATCCTGCATTAATTTTAAGACGCTTGAATTTTACGTGTGTAAGCATCAATCATATCCTCAATTTGCGATCTAGTAGTCTTCCAAAGAATACTGATGAGTTCATCGTTATATGGCTGTTTCAGAATATCCCGACTTTTCTTGATAGCATATTCGTATTGAGCAAAATTATTATTTTCAGCTGCAATCTGAGCGTGCTTATAAAGACGATTCAGTTCGCGTTTGTTTTTAGACAATAACTTATTTGCTTTTCTTTCTGCTTCAAGACGGTTCTTTTCTTCAATAGAAGAAATAAGCTTTTCCACTTCATCATTAATTTCGGGTTTATCAGTCATATTATTTCTCTAATATAAAATAAAAATCATCATCTGTTAAATGATACCGATAGTTTAATTCTACACCATTAGATTTAAAAGCGGTATCATACGGATTTTCTGGATCAATATCAATGTCAAGAGCTAAAACTTCCCTGAGATACATTTTAAGTAAATAGGGAATAGCTTCAACTTCAGGTATTTCTTCCAAGAATCCGGAGAGGTTAATCGTTAGCCTCATATAAAAAATCCAAACTAGGAGAATCGTCTACAACACTTTTCTTTTCAGCCCCCGGTGTTCTATAGGTTGATTCTTCGTAATGCGTCATTTTATCGTAGATGTCTTGAATAAAAGTTTCATCTACTAACGCAACCATATCGTCGTCACGACTGTCATAGACATTGTGAACGAAGTAACTATATTTCTTTGCAACTTCCTTACGTTCTTTTTTAATACGTTGGACGAATGCATTAAAACAAGCTTGAGTTATATACGCATGTGGGTTTTTATATTTCGTTTCATCAAAATTATGAAGCCCCTTAATAGAAGCTTCTATACCATCTGCAATCATTTCTTGTTTCCAGGACTGGGTGTATCCTGAAAAGTTAAAACGTTTAGATAAGCCTTCTGCAATAAGCATAATGGCTAATCCGATAGTATCATTCTGACGAACTACTTTATTTGGGTCTTTATTATTTGCTAATTCTGTTTTCCAATCAATAATAGCTTGTAAAAGCTCTTTATTGTTTACGTAATTATATTTAGGCTTAGTTTCTGACATTTTCACCTCTTAGCTCAATTCATAGATCTATTATATCATAATATTTGAAGATCTATCTTAAAGCATAGAGGATATTAGTTATCTAAGTAAGCAGTATGCTTGGAACACTTTCTCCATCATCTTTTTAAATTCATGAATATCTATATAATGACTAGTTAAATCAGCATGATATAAAAAGTCTAAAAACTTTTCATGTGTACTAACATATTCACTTTCATTTAATTCAGAAACATGGCTTTCCCAATACCCAACACCAGTCTTATTTGGGAAAAATGAAATTTTCATGTATTGGTCAACATAGAAAATGCCATAATTTTCAATAGTAATAGAAATATTAATAAATTTCATACATTCATCAACTTAGCAGCTCCAAGAGCTGCATCTAGTGAATCAAATTGGTCAACATATTCAATCAATTCGCCGTAATTGGCATATAACCACCATTGGCTAAATTCATACTCAAGGATGAATCCATTTCCTTCAATTTGAGTTAAACCAATGCCATTTGTATTTACTTCATATCCGGCAAGACGCAAATCGTTAATAAGAGCTTCGTTCATAATTATACCTTAGTAATTTTCAGGTCTGCAAATTTTTTCTTGCGTTGATTTTTCATACGACGAATAGTTTTATCGGAAATTTCATGCTTTTGATAAGCTTTAGATTCTACACCAAAAGCTTTAACATCAAATTCTGACAAGATATATTGAACCAACAATTCACGGACAGTATTGCGTCCAATCTTCTGATCATTCTGTTTCATCGTTTGATGAAGCTCTTTTTCCCATTTATCCAAACTTTGAGGAGTTACAATATCGCCTTTTTCTAGCAAAGAAACTACTTTATCATATGCGTAAGAATTGATGGCGTTTTTAATTTGAATAGTCATACATTATCCTCAATTGCGTTAAAATTTTATTATCCAAAAAGGGCCGAAGCCCTTAGCTAAACTTTTTGGCACCCTTCCAGCCTTCATACATCATTGCGGCTGATATTAATATTGCTCCTGAGCAACTTGAATATTTGTGATTCCAAAACCAATTTAGAAAAACTTCGTCATCAATACCTTGGGCTATCATATTTTCAAAGAACTGACGACGAGATTCAGCAATTCGTTGCGATAATTTAGATTCAGGATTCATTTAAATTTTCCAGTTACCATTTTCATCAATAAATTTAATCCAGTCATTTACTGACCACTTGGTCGTATCGCCTTTTGGAGCAACATTTAAAGTATATAATCCCTGTTTAAAAAGCATGCGTTTGATATTCATATTTTCCTCAGCTATAACGATAACACTCGTTTGATTTGCGCTTAGCAACTCGTTGAGAAGTATTGTAATCAAAATCATCGTCAATGTAAACTGATTTTTTCAACTTTCTTACTTCACCACGTAATTGGCGATTTAGCTCATCTTTAACTTCTGAATCAATGCCTTTCATTCTACGCCATTTATCTGAACGAAAAATGTTTTCGACCATATCTTTATGACTTACACCATCAGGAGCTTTACGCTTTCCGAAATAGTCATAATCACGAACTTTCAAGTCTTTACGACGATACGTTTTACCCATGGAGTTTAATTTCCTTAGCAACTGAACTAAATACAGCACGATCACAAATCATCTGTTTATGTAACTTGAGTATAATATAGCAAACTTCAAAATTATTTACATGAGTAACACGAACAGCATTACCATTAATGAGATAATACTGTCCCTTTTTAATTTCTTTATCAACTACAACCATATCAATTCCTCAAAGGTAATTCATATGTTAATAATACCATGGTTTGAACTTGTTGTAAACAACTTTGTGAAAATTATTTTAGGGAATGATAAGAAGGGAACGATAGCTTAGAATGGTAATATACAGAATGTAAGAAAGAAAGGCCCAGAGGGCCCGTCTTAATCTTCTATGATATCTCTATCATATCCAAGTGAAATGAGAGTTTCTTTGAAGTGTTTAATGTTCTTTTGTCTAGAATCATTAATGAAAATGACTGGATAACGAATGTTAAGAGATGTGAATCCAGCGCGTTTGGCAAGAGATACAATCAGTGGACGATCATACTCAATCTTACCATTATTTGTAAGAACTTTATAGAAAGTAAAAGGAGCATTGAGCTCCTTTAGAAGTTTTGTAACTGATTGACATCCAGGACAACGACCTACTTCATCTGGAATTCCATAGACTTCAATCTTATTTTGTTTCACAACTATTCCTTACTAAGAGCAGCATTCAGCTTGTTAGTAATTTTATCCAGACGCTCATTGAACTCACTAGAAGATAAGCCCTTTTCTGGAGAAATCAAACTAATCACGAAAAATATAACAATAAAAGGAATAAGGAAAATAGCTCCAACTGCCATAAACAGAAAGAATGTTACAGTTGTAAGAAAATCAGCTAAACCTTTACGAAATTTATACATATTTTACCCTTAATTGATTAACCAAGCATTGATAAGCACTAAACTATATTGCGAATAAAATTCTGGACCAAAATGAAAAATCATATCATTTATAGTGTCCATAATATAATTCAATTTAATCATGTTTCCACACCCCATCGGTATTTGACCAAAGTCGCTGATTATCTGATCCTCGCCACAGCTTTTTGGTCGGAAGATTTTTCTCATACTTCCCATCAATAATAACATCAACATATTTAAGCATTTCTAGTTGTTTAATATCTTCAAACTTATATCCTGTCCACAACCAAATGCTTTTATTGGGATAAAGATTTTTTACTGTTTGAACAATGCAATGAATAACATCTCGGTTATCAGGATAGAGAGGGTCTCCTCCGGTTATAGTCAATCCTTCTATATAATCATTATTCAAACATTCAATTAATTGTTCTAGTGTTTCACCAGTGAATGGAATACCATTTCTAGCATTCCATGTTGATTTATTATAACACCCTTCACATTTATGCAAACAACCTGTAACGAAAAGAACGACCCTGCAACCAGGGCCATTCACAAAATCGCAAGGATAAAATCTATCATAATTCATTGGTGTTTAACCCTATGCATGATTTCTTTATTTTTACCGAGATTAAATCCGCGTTCGTTCGGATTTCCCAAATAACCACATGTTCTTCTTATTGTGTTCATCTTTTTAGGATCAGTTTCTCCACAAATAGAACAAACAAATCCATTTTCAGTAGGAGTCATTTCATGGGTACTTCCACATGTAAAACATTTATCTACTGGCATATTAACACCAAAATAATCTAAATGTTGTGCAGCATAATCCCATACGGCCTCAAGACCCTTTAAGTTATTTTTCATATCAGGAAGTTCAACATAAGAAATGTGACCACCTGTCGCAATGAAATGATATGGCGCTTCACGAGAAATCTTTTCAAACGGAGTAATATTTTCTTCTACTGAAACGTGGAAACTGTTAGTGTACCAGCCTTTATCGGTAACATCTTTTACACTTCCATATTTTTCTGTATCAAGTTTACAGAAGCGATAACAAAGGTTTTCAGCAGGAGTAGAATACAAACTAAAAGCAAACCCAGTTCTTTCAGTCCACTGTTTAAGATGAGCATTCATCTTAGTTAAAATTTCCTGTCCAATATCACGACCGACAAGAATATTCAATTCGTGAATACCAATGTATCCTAGGGACACTGAACTTCTACCGTTTTTAAATAACTCAATTATGTCGTCATCAGGTTTAAGACGAACCCCGAATGCACCTTCTTGGTAAAGAATAGGAGCAACAGTAGCTTTAACTCCTTTTAAGGAACTAATTCTACACATCAAAGCTTCAAAACATAAATCCATTCGTTCATTGAACAATTCGATAAATTTCTGTTCATTGAACTGTGTTCCAATATAAGAATCTAACGCGATACGAGGAAGATTCAGTGTTACAACACCAAGATTATTACGTCCATCAAGAATTTCATTGCCAGTCGAATCTTTCCATACGCTCAAGAAACTACGGCAACCCATTGGAGAAACAGGAACAGATGAACCAGTGATAGCTTTATTGTTCTTAGCTGAAATAATATCAGGATACATCCTTTTGCTTGCACACTCTAGAGCAAGCTGCTTAATATCATAGTTCGGATCGTCTTTATAAAGATTAACACCTTCTTCAACGAACATAACAAGCTTAGGGAAAATAGGAGTTATCCCATCACGACCAAGACCTTTAATACGATTTTTCAGAATTGCTTTCTGAATCATTCGTTCAGTCCAGTCAGTTCCCGTACCAAATGTAATTGTTACAAAAGGAGTCTGTCCGTTTGAACTAAAGAGAGTATTTACTTCATATTCATAAGCTTGGAATGCATCGTATACGTCTTTTTCTGTTTTAGATTGAGCATAATTCAACGCATCGGCGATTTGCCATTTTTCTGCATCCTCAATATGTTTTGCATAGGTGCGTTTAACATAAGGAGAAAGTACTTTATCTACATTCGCAAAAGTCGTTCCGCCGTATTGGTGAGAAGCAACCTGTGCAGTAATTTGTGCCATAATTGCAGTAGCAACTCCAATTGATTTAGGAGTTTCAATCTGCGCATTACCAAGCTTAAATCCGTTCTCAAGCATTCCTTTTAAATCTACTAAACAACAATTAGTAAATGGAAGAGCAGGGGAATAATCAATATCGTGGAAATGGATAATTCCGCTTTCATGCGCTTTCATAATAAAAGACGGGACCATATTTTTGGCAATGTGTTTAGACACAATACCAGCCATAAGGTCCCGTTGAGTTGGAAAAACACGAGAATCTTTATTAGCATTCTCGTTTAAAAGGTCTTTATTAGTTTTATGAATCAATCCTTCAATTTCTTTTTCAATTGTCATTTTAAACTCTTTCTAAGCTGCTTCTTGAATGAAGCTATTAATTGTGTTTTGGTGTCAGATTCATTATATTCAAATCCTCTTTGAAGCATCTCAGCCATCATTTCCTCTTTTCCTAAACGAGAAAATTCCTTTGATTTATCTCCAACAAAGTTAGGGTGAATATTATTTTGGGTGTAATCGGATTTTAAATAAGTAAGTAAATTTTCTAACCATTCAAGATAATCAACACCTTGCCCCTTTAAGCCAGAACGATTAAATTTATGTTTCATTTGACCTTCTGCGGCATTGCAGAGATTACAAAGCAATCCACGTACCTTTCCTGCTTTTGGTCCATTTAATTCATGGTCATGGTCGAGGTGATTAGCTTGAACGTCAGGATTTAGTTCTCGTTGGCAAATTAAGCATTTACCATTTTGTGCATCATAAAATTTCTGTTTTTCTTCTTTATATAATTTGCCAGTCAATAACATAATAAAACCCTTACCTTAAATAGATAAGGGTATTTATTATTTTCAAGTATTGTAAAACATTTGATTCAATCGCTTATATTGCCGAATCTTTTGGTCAGAAAAAGAAATTTGGGTTTCAAGCCATTCAATATATTCTGCCGCAGCTTGCATCAAATTTCCTTCATAGCCATCGTTATTTTCTTGTGCAGCTAATTTAGCTAATGCATATGAAATACGTTCACCTTGAAAATCGGCTTTAGGCTTCTGAACAACTTGATTAGTTCTCTCTACAACTTCTTCAATTTCGCCATTTTCGACTGATTCAGTATTCCACAAACACCAATACGTAATTGGCTTATCGTAGATGTTAATAATCTTTCCATCAGAAAGTTCAATTTCAATAATTCCAGTATCAGGTTCTATATCATCTTCGCATTCTTTTGCAAGTTCACGAACTTTAAAGACAGTACCTGCAATAAGTTCCGGCCAGTAATTACACAACCCTGTATCAGCACGATTAATTCTAAACCACTTATCTACTGTAATCATGTCCCATCTCCATATCAATTAAGTCATTTATCGTTGGTTCATTATATACTGTTTCTTCATCAGTGTAAACCGGTTCTTCCGGCTCTGGCTCTACAGTTTCCCATCTAGCCGCCCACCAAGGTTTTATAGCGTAATCCATTCTCGTACTGTCTGAGTTACTACGCGTTCTCGAAGCTCAACCAGTTCAACGGTAGGAACTGCATAATACCAGTCAGAATGGTAAGAACCTGAACGAGATTCATTTACGGAAACATATACGTAGTGTTTTGGGCTAAAGTAAATTACTCGACGATATTGGCATTTGCCCTGTTGAGTCCATTCTTCGGATTCAATCTGAATAAGATAGTCGGAAAAATCGAAATCATAGTTTTCCGAAAATGCATCGTGGTCTTCGATGATTTCACTCAGAACTGCATCAACATCTAATTTATTTTCAGCATTCATTTTTTCACCAATTAATTTCGCAATTTATTAAGTTCTTCATAATCAATCCAGGATTCTAATCCTGATGGCAAATCAGATTCAATTTCCCAAAGAAGTTCTTCAATTTTCTGAAGACGATCTAGTTCTTCAGCTGGAATAGTAACCATTGACGGAGTTCTTGATACACTAATATCGTAAATCATATTTACCCCAGTTTGACCATACAATCGCCGTATTTCCACTTAGAAATAGACTTTTCACCGTTGGAATAATAAACTTCGAGTTTAGCACGATTATTTTTAATTTGAATAACCTTGGCTGTCATCAAAGTTCCATACCCATAGTAAACTGCAACTTCATCACCTACATATACCGCGCTTCCGCGGTAATCATGGATATAATCAGTTCCTTCGAGAATCATTTAAAGTATTCTCGCAATTGGTCAAATCCACCAATATGACTTCCATCAGGAGCAAATACCTGAGGCATTGTTAAGCCGATTTGAGTATCACGACCTAGTTTAGTCAGAAGCTCAGCAATTTTCTCATCATCAAAAACACCTTTTTCCGGCATAATGTTGATAAATTCAAACGGCTGTTTCTTCACGGTCAAAAGACGTTTTGCATTATCACAATACACGCATTTATGAATGTTGCTATCATAACCATATACTTTAAACATATTATTCCTTAATTCCTAGTACTTGTTTAAAAGTCTCGTCGTAATCAAGACTTTGGCCCGTTTGTTCTTTATGTTTGTATATAATATCACTTACTTCTGATAGCATATTTTTATATGAACGAGTTAAAGCAGATTTAAGCACGCTGTATCTATTAGGAAATTTACCATGTTCATTATAATACGCTATTGCTAATTCACGGACTGCCTTTTCAGCAGTCTCCATATATTCTTTACGCTTTGTCATTTTCTTCTCGGTCAAATCGGTGTTTACAATGGCGACATTTATAACGAAGATTACTAGTCTGCCAATGGACCAATTGCACCTGTTCAGTTCCACATTCAGGACAATTAGGAACGTTTTTAGAAGCCCTTTCGCGACGTTTAACCATAGCCATAATGGCATCCCATGCTGGAGGTTTAAAATCTAAATCGTCAGTAACTAGCAGTCCTTTATCAAACCCAACGCATGGAGTCCATTCAGGAAAATCTGAAGCTTCGGCAATGTCTTCTAATAGACGCTTTTTCATTTCAATACCTCAATAGCATTACGTAAACCATTTGCTTTGGCGGTTAAAGCCTTAAGAACTTTAGTATGCTCTTCAATTTGTTTTTCAACTTCAATCAAACGAGCATTGAGATATTCGCGTTCTTCTTTCATAGTATCATTTCCATGATTGGATTTTGGTGTAGGTTTAAATTCACTAGGGTCCTTTAATTTAATAACAAATTTAGTTTCAAACAGTGAAAGACCATAATTCGTATTATCATCAAAGGATTCAACTACGTCCATTTTAGACAATAACGTACGAAGATTATAAGTCAAAGAACGAATCGTTTTATTATGTTTATTAGCTTCACATGGTTTCATATATGGAAGATTTTTATATATCTCGTGCGGAGCACAAACAATAATTGACAATTCAAATGGTCCATTCTGTGATGATGGAATGAATTTAGCCGTAACCCAATCTTTTACATTTACATTAATAGTACGATCATCGCCATGACAAAACAGTCTACGAGAATGCTTAAAAATCATATTCACATTATTATTAAATTCATGTGAAAACTCACTGGCAAATTTTTCTTTACTATTTTTAGAAAACCATTCTTCTAAATAAGTTCTTTTCACGTCATTAATAATATTAAATGTAACAACATTAGCATTTGATACATTAGTCTCAATGTAGCTTGGATACATAAATTTTTTAACATTATTAACAGCTATCACAGAAGATAGTAATCGGGAACGTTTGAACCACTCGAGCAAAGAACCAAGAGAATGTGAATACGCATTTTGTGTATCTTTACAAATATGGTTTTCCCATCCAATATAGTCTAAAAATCACGAAGAATATTATTGATTACTGCTCTGTGTCCTATCTGATAATTACGATGTTTAGTAATAAGACTGTCAAAATAATCAATATAATGTTTACGAGTTTTCATGTTCTTCTCACTTGGTTAATGATTTATACTCCGAGCCATCCTTGGCTTTAAATTACTTAATTAACTGTAAAGCTTGTTCAAGACGATCCAGGCGATTAACAGATTCTTCCCAAATCCTTTTAGCTTGCTCATATTCTTTCTGCGCTTTATTAGAAATTTCTAGAACTTCTTTATAAGCTTTTTCTAGTGCAATAACTTCTGGACGAATTTCTACCTGTTCAGGCGAATCATCAAGATTATCCATTAGTTCCTCAAGGGTAGTTTCTTCTTTAGGAGTATTCACAATTTCATCACATTTTTGTTGGTAAATTTCTTTATCAGTAGGTGAATAAGCACATTTCACTTCACGAAGACTAACTACAATTTTATATCCTTCCCAGCCGCATATATTCTTAAAAGGATATGTATGAATATTTTCTACTGTTTCCATACAAAGTAATGCGGTCTCTAATTGACGAGTTATAGTGCTAGCAATTGAGAAAAATTTATTAATATTCTTTTGGTTAGTTTCTGGTGTAAAAAATCCATAATTCACAAAAATAGCTACTTTATTTTTATCAAGTTCATATTCTTTTATGATAATCATATCAGAAGCCAAAGGATGAATTTGACGATAATCGCCATAACATAATTTAGAAGCTGATTTTAGAATTTGCTTCTTAAAAAGTCTGAAATTACTGATCCAACGACGAGTAAAAATATTCTCAGGGTCTTCTTTATTATTAAGATGATAAGAATTAACATCACCGAACCAATTATATCCTACTACATCTTTGGTTCGTTTAATTTCTTTCCCAAAATTACCAAGAATATCCCGATTAACCAAATATGAAAGAAGACGAGACTCTTTAAAGGTTTTCTTGATAACATCTTTATCTACACGGCTAGAAATTTTACGAATTTCATGAATAAATTTAGCAGAAGAAACAATACTTGCATCAACACTATTGAGCCACTGATTGATAATAGAAAGAACGCTATTTTGGCCAAACATCGGTATAGCTTTATCATCAATAACACTATTGAATGATTTGATATATTCGTTACGAGTCATAATAATCTCCTCAGTAGAAAGTAAGAACATTATACCACATCCTTGTGGCAAAGTAAACTAGTTTAGTGCATTTAGTGCATTGTTCAGTTTAGAACGTTGCTTCGTGAGATTTTTGACTTTTTCTTGAGCTTTTTCTAGCATCTTTTCAGCTTCTAACACTTCATTAGTTGCTTTAACGAGTTCATCATCTACTGCCTTGATAGACTTCTCAATTGCATCCGCATGCCATTTTTCAACAGGTTTAAGACTCGGATTTTCAATAGGAAGAAAATTCGCTTTATTGAATTTCCATGCATCTTTATTACTTGAACTATACATCCAAAATTTAGGATCGTTTGATGAGTAATTAGATAAATTTAAGTTATCTTGCACTTCTTGCTTTTTCTCTTGCGGGACTTCGTCCTTTCTCAAAAAATCGTATTTAAATGAAACGATCATATCAAGTTCATATGTTGTTGTATGTTCCCAATTTCGCTCAAAACGAGGTAAAATCTTAGACTGAACTGCGGCAACAACATCCATATACTTAAATGCTTCTGTCAACTGCGATTTAAGGCATTCGCAAATTGAAAGAGAATTTTTTGTATTAGGTTTAAAGCTAATTCGTGCAGTTCTATTATTTTCTTTTAACGGTCTTACTTCCATCTGAAGAGTATAACCATCAAATTTCAGATTCTTTAAGTTAATATCAGAACCTTTTAATCGACTAGCCGTTGACAAAATTTGCTTTAATTGTTTACGGAATAGAGCAATAAATCTCCATTCAATACGATAATGATTTGGATTGAAAAATCCAGATGATAAATCGACCTTACTCTGACCAACACCTTGAACAAATAGAGGATTTTTATAATCAATAGTTTTACAGAAATCGGTGAGCTGCTCACGAGCAGTCATTTGTGTAATATACCCCGCTTTACTAAAATGACGTAACCATTCACTGCTATTCATATATTTAAAGTGAATATCACGATTAACTTTATCAGGGTCTAAATTATTTTGGCACAAAAATGTCATAACATCACGAGTATAGCTGGCATTACGAACCATATCTTCAATTTGAGAACGAGTTTTCATGGTGTTCCTTAAGATTTAAGTAAATCAACAATTTTAATTAACTTTTCACGCTCAGATTTAGCTTTACTACTCAATCCAGATAGTCTAAAGATTTCATCGTCATATTGTTGAATAGAAATATTCAGCTCTTCAATTTGCTTATTAAAATAATCAATTTGTTCAGAATGTTTTTCGTTACTACGAACTAGTACAGGTTTTGTCGGTAATTTAGTTGAACTGGATTCATCCGGGCGATAAATTAAAATACAACTTGAACCAATCGGACATTTAGCACCAGATGAATATTCTAACGTTCCAGCTTCTTTTAAAACTTCAAAAGCTAAACAGAGATGATGCCCCATATTGACATAATCTGTAGAGTGAGCTCTGACGTAATAATCATCGCCGCGAATACTAAATTTAAAGCATTTAAGGTCTTCTGTATTATTGGTCTTAAAAATCATTTGTTTATCTAGACCTTTAGCTAATCGAGCGCCTAATGCTAATAATCGTCGTTGATTTTCCCACAAATCTGCGATCATTTGGTCAAATGATAATTTCGGCATTAGTCGACCATAAAGGTCATATCCTTTATTATAATTGCGAAGGATTTCACTCGCATTAATACGAGACAACGCTCCAATTTTATTAAGGGCTTTCATGATGCGATTAGATAAACCCATTCCAGACCCGTTTGTTCGTTGTAAATGTTTATCTAATCCAAACCCAATATCAACTTTAAATTTATCTGAAATTTCAGCATGAACATCTCTGTCAATAACATTCAAATCCAAAGTTGGGTTAAATCTATGAAAAAATTTATCTGGCTCTCCACGACGAAATACAGTCCATTCATTCAATTTTTTATTAACTAAAGATTTAATTACTGCATTGACATTATTAATTACTACTGACATATTTTCCTCACTCAATTTTACTAAATACGCAGAATATGATGGAAAAGACTATATAAGCACCGCACACAGATTGAACTAATACCATTCCAAAGAACCAAATAATATTATCAAACAGTGTCTGTTTTACGTCGAAAGGACGTAAACTTACAGTAATATTATCGCCTTTTTCTATTGAAGAATACATCTCTGGGGAAATATATTCACTAAATCTATAACCGTCTTTGAGTTCATATACGGCAATAAACGATAAACTAGACCCCTTTCCTTGAGTTCCTGTAAGGGTATTAACCACAGTAACATCATAATCTTTATAATGCATATAATCATATAATCATTAATTGCGTAATAACCATATGCAACTACTACACATAAACAACATATCAATAAATTCAATCTTTTAATTATCAACTGTTTCATAATAATCTCAATTAAAAGGGCTTAGAACCATTATACCATCCTTGGTATAAAGCGGTTATGCGAGTACCGTCTTTAACCGTTCTTCAAACTTCCGAAGAGTATTTTGGCGTTCAGCTCTTTGCTTTTTGTAAGTTTCAATACGCTCTGAAATGAGAGTGTATCGTTCATTTACTGATTCTTTCATAAAATCAGGAATTTCACGAGAAGCTTTAATCTCGTCAAATTTATCAATAACAGCTTGCTCTTCAGCAATTAAGTTATCATACATCAAAATATCTTTCTTGATGAACTCAATATCTTCTTGAGTTACACGAGATAACTTAGATGCTTTATCCTTTTTGTACTGTTCGTTAGTATCACGAGACCAGTGTAATGTACGATTTTTATTCGTATTCTTGTAAATTTCTACAATACCAATCTCATCGATAATAACGATCCAATTCCAACGGGATTTGTAAATTTGTCCTCCATCAACCGTGATTTCACCTCCAATTGAGATGTCATTAAAGAACTTGCTTTGTGCTTCAGATTTAAATTTACCATCGTTGTAATTTACCAAGTTGAAAATATCTTTAGCATTCATTTTCTGTTCCTCCGTAGTTGATAGTTGTATAGTACCACAGAGGAACAGTCTTGTAAACCACTAAAAGAAACTTCTTTCACAATTTTTTCCACTGAACCAAGCGCTCACTGCTTTCTTAGTCTCAGGAGCAGTGTTATCCATAAACCATTCAAAGGCAGCCTTTTTATGATTCTGGAGGGCTTCTCGGGCTTTAATCTGCTCACGGTCTATTAACACTAACATATGAGCCTTTCTTGTCACCATGGGCTTCTTATGATTTTTTGAATACTCCCAATCATTTGTCCATCGCATCGTTGTTGCGAACTGAAATACTGCTTCTTTAATTTTAGTTTCGTAAATCTCACGAGCCTTTGAGTATAACATCACTACCTCCATTTACCAGTTTAATTCTAATCATCTTTTTGATGGCAGTCCATATAATCTATTTCTGAACTGCCTTTTTGTCATAGAAGGCCTCTTATGAATTATTTCAGAAGAGTAACCTCAGCAATTTCTTCCCAACCGTTTTTGTCGGTCATAATAAAGTCAGCAAGATAAAGTGCAGTACGCAGTGAAACATTGCGTAAACGATTAACATTGACTTTCATCCATGATAATGCTTTATAAGTTTCTTCATCAGAAAGACCGCGTTTTTGCATCATGTCAGTTGAAAGAATAACATCTTCAACCCTGACCATAATTTCTTCATTAGTGTGAACACCCAAATCTAAATAAACTGAGCGGGAAACTAATGCTTGTAAATGTGGAGCAAGTTTAGTACCACGATCTAATTCGCGGTCAATATCAACGTTTGTGATAAAAACAATCGTTCCTTTAAATTCAAACTCACGCTCAATGCCTTTTTCTTCTAAGTAAGAAGATGCAGTGCTCCAGCAGACTTTACGGGTCTCTCCAGTGTCCAGAGCAGCTTTTAGAAGATTAAGAATGTCCATATCAGAGAAAACATCCACATCATCAATCAAAAGGACAGAATTCTCTTCACGATTATTCCAAAGCTGTTCATAAAGACCGATACCGGAGATTTTACCGTTAATGCTTTTATATTCAATGTATCCAATATCATTTGCTTTATTTAAAGCTTTATCTAAAGAATACGTTTTACCAATACCTGCCGCACCAGAGATAATTAATGAACGAATGTTTCCGTTAATAATACCATTCGTCATCATTCCCATAACATTAAATCTTTTATTAATGCGGGTTTTCATATCTTCATACGATTCTTTAACTTCTTCAACTTTTACACCATCATATGAAATGTCTGATTTGTAAACCCAAACACCGCGACGCTTACCGTCAATTTCAACAAAAACTTTACCATCTCCTTGTGCATCTACCGGAGCATTATCTGGGAACCATTCGCCTAAGAGCTCAAAAGTTCCAGAGATTTCTTTACCGAAGTAGATACCCTTATTGATAGTTACAGTTTTCATTTTATTCTCCTTTGATTTGATAGGACTACTATAACATAGTCCTATCAGTTTGTATACTTATTTTGACATTTCTTCGATGTCACGACGATACCCGTCACGAACTTCACGAAGAGCTTCAAGGCCACACATAGGCTCGATACCTGTAATGTGAACTTGATTAATCTGATACTCTACATCTTCTAACTGAGCGAAAACATAACGACGTTCAGCTGCACAACCAGATTTAGCTTTACCGAAACGTTTATTCAAAGTAGTCATTTTGTATCTCCAATTTACTCATTTGTTTTGATAGATCTATAGTATCAACAACTACAGACCATGTAAACCGTTTTATGAAAAATTTTTGAAATAAAAAAAGGGAGCCCGAAGGCTCCCTATCATTTATAATAACTTCGGTGGTTTTCAAGATAGACCTTCTCAAGGAAGTCATCCCAGAAACTCATGTCTACTGTTTTAGGCATACCGTTCTTAGAAGCTTCAGTAGATGCTGCTTCTACTTGATCGACCACATCTTCCAAAAACTCTTGAACCGTTTTAAATGGATGTTTACCCAACTTCACGTCGAGAATAAATGGAGCATCTTGGAGTGGATAAACCAAGTCACCAGTTTTGTAAATTTCCAATAGTTGGAGTCCACCACGGCAAGCATGACTCAGAGCTTTCCAGTCAATACCTTCATTGGCTTCGGCCTTACGAGCACGTTCACCATATTCAGCATCTAATTTGTTCAGTGACTGCTTAAGCTCAATAAGAGAAAGCGTTGTCTGATATTTACGACCCAACACAGTGTAGAACGTTTGTGGGCCTGTTTTCTCATGATTATGGAACACCCATTCACAGAATTCGTTTTCTGGAAGACGATGCTTAATATCTTCAACTTTAGTGCGACGCTGCTTAATAGAACCATCTTCTTGGTAATCAATCCACTGCTCAGGGATTTGATTAACTACTTTCAATACATCACGTAATGCAGCCAAACGAGAACCCTTGACACCGTATTTAGAAGCTTGCTTGCGGACATATCCTAAATAGGATTTCATGTTAGTCGTATAAAAACGAGAACGGTTGTCTTGAATAAACTTCCACACATCAGGCAAATCAGATTTAACCACTAGTTCAGGTGGAGTGTGAAGCATATCCAATGCTACAGTTTCACCATCTGCTGCTAATTTAAAGAAATATTTAAGACTGTATAGTTCATGGTCAATATCATCTTTAGTGTTTTTAGATGATGTGTTGTTAGTGTTTTTACTCATGTGCTCTTTGACATTTCCGATAAGAATATCACGAGCAGGAGGAACAAAAATTTCTTTAAAATCTACATCAGATTCTGGGGTAGAAGTTCCATAAAGATGACTACCAAAATAGCTTTTCATTACTGTTTTCATCATTCAGCCTTATATTCAATAACAGGACATACTTTAGCTTTACGAGCTTTTAAAAATTCAACGATAATCGATTTCTTGGGTTGAATAGGAGGTAAACCTTTATACGCCCTATCAATATTTTCTATGTGTAAAGCATAATCCTTTTTCCATTTATAATCTTTATATTTTTCATGCAAATGTGCAGGAATAACAAATGAACCGATAATAAGTAAAACAACCAAAAGCGCAAGTATAAATGCTGATGGAAGAAGAGTCCATAAACTACCGAAAATAAGCCAACGTTGTAGGCTTTCTGCACAAATAATTGTTAGCCCTACGAGTATAGCACATCCAAAAATAGAAACGAAAAATGTAGGAATGGCAATAGACCAAAAATATGCGCATAGTGTCTTAGGTCGTTGCCATTCATCGTTAAACAATTTGAATAATTTATAGTGCCAAGCGTTTTCATTAATAATCATAATTATCCTTTCATTGAAGGCGTAACAGTTGTTAAATACTTAATCATAGCTTCAGCTTCTGATTTTGATAATGAAATTTCTCCATTGTTTTGACGAATAGAAATAAAATCCGGATGACGGTCACCACCAGCTTTTAAAACACACATATAAGTATCAACTTCGCCTTCAATATTTGAAATGATTGAAGCAGTTCCACATGAATGCGGTTTTTGATAAATCAATGCAGCTTTTCTTCCGCCATTTGACTGTTCATAAACTTTTAATACATCAAACAAATCACTTCTTTTATCAATAGCTAAAATGTTATTTTCATCTTCAATGTTAAATCCTTCGGATACTTCATAAAGTGTCACCCATAAATCGCCAATATCAATAACAGCGTTCACTTTTCCATGACTTTCAAGAGCATGACAAATTTTCTTGATTTCGTCATAACTCATTTTAATAATATCATCTCCTTGAATAAGAAAGATGTCATTTTTAAATTCAACACGAATTAAACCACTTCCACTTGAAATAAACATATTTCCTCACTTTGAAATCATAGTTGGAATGACAGAATCAAGATAAGTCTTTAGCGCAATAGCTTCGTCTTTGGTAAATGTGACAATATGTGCTCGAGAATCATCATTTTGGCGAACAAGTACGACATCGCCATCTTCATAAGAAGTCTTGACATCCAAAGTCGTAGTATAGTTTGCAGCTACTGGATTAATAATGTTAGCACCGCGATCTTTAGCCCATTGAAGTTTAGCCTTTTCGGGTGTTTCGACTGTTTCAGATTCTAAGAATTCTTTCACCTTGGCAACGAATGTTGCCCAATTGTTGATAGAAAGACACATAAATTCAGTTTCAATATTACCGCCGTAAAGGCCACGATAAAAACGAACTTGGAGGTCACCTGTAATATTAGTTACACCGGTAACTCCTGAGGGAGCATAAGATAAAATCGCAGCCAGTTCCATAGGAAGAATAGTAATACTATCGTCTTCCTGCGTCAGAACGTATACATTACCGCGTTTTTCGATAACTAGGTCACCGAACAAATCAGTTGTTTCAATTACAGCTTTCATATTATTTACCAATTAAAGTTTCAATATAAGAATCAAGATTTACTTTAGCTTCTTCCATAAGAGTTTTGTATTTAATCTTGTTAGCATGTCCGGAGAAAGCTGATTCATCAATAATTGTTGATGTATGAACAGCTTTACTATACGTCTCAATTAATTCTCTTAATTTAAAAGCCTGCTCACTTGTCATTACATACTCCTCTGAATCATATCAATAATGTTGTTTACCAAATTATAAGTAAACATTGGGTAATTATATTGAATCATCACATACACAACAAACAAAACTTTCATTCTCTTCTCCTTGGCAGTTGACAAGATTACTATACCATAACCTTGCCAACTTGTAAACCACTAAATGACGTTTTCGATAAAATTCTGAAGCTTTGTATGAGCATCAACCATGATTTTCAATTCTTCTTTAGCGAAAGCCGTACCTCTTTCCCGAGCAGAATACTCATAGTCAGAAACTGCATTAGCATATTCTTCAATTAGCTTCATTAAAAACATCTGCTTTTCAGTTTTCATTATTCCACCTAATCATTTCAAGATATTGAACTAACTTAGCTTTGGATTTATCCAAATCTCTTTTAGCTGCTTCTATACCGTCGTATGAATATCCTTCACAATGCTCAACTGCTAATTGGTATGAATCTATTTCAATATCACGTGCTAATTTAATGATTTTTTCAAACTGTTCACGTGTTAGCATACTTAAACTCTCGTATTATGATCGATAATTTCATCAAGAAACATATCTAACGCTTCTAAAGCATTATCAACTTTAGCTTCAAGTTCATCAATGCCTTTATTTGCAATGCCTGACGAAAACCAAGCAAAGTCACTAAGTTCCTCGTCTGCTTTACGAATTAAAGCTACCAATTCTTTAATCTTATCCGCTTGTTCGATACTAATCATTATTCCACCACATATGAAAGAGAGAATATTGCACACGCCATGTGAGTTGCAACTTCATCACACATATTATAACGTTTCTTAAGAAGTTCTACAAGTTCTTCACTAGTAACTTCATCCATGTCGACGAAAAAATCACCATTAATGATGACGTAGATATTTCCTTCTTGATTAAGTGCTTCAATTTTCATGATGTTCTCCTCTTTATCCGATGGTTGTATAGTACCACGGCTCAGACGGAAAGTAAACCGGTAAAATGAAAAAAGTCTCCCGAAGGAGACTAATGTTATTCGAGGGAAAGAAGATACTTACTCTGGTAAAACATTCCAGTAATATCATCTATCGTGCTTTGAATGGCTGGAGGCATTTCTTTATAAATGCTGTTAGATTGGTCTAGTATGCGATCAATCATTTTAATTGTGTCGGTAGGAAGTTTACTGGCATCTGGAATTGAAGGTGTGTATTTTCTACCAGAATACCCCAAATATTGCTCACCAAATTTATCAATCAAATCTGGCAACTCGGAGAAAATAAAATCGTATGCTTTGTGTCTAGCATAACTTTTAGTTTCAAAATGTGCAGAATGAAAATAAGCTTGTGCAGCCATTAATAAACCTAAGTATTCATCTGCCTTTGAAGGTTTTCCACTTTGTGAAAAGTCGCTGAATTTCATTCAGTCTCCAATTTAATGTTCATAATTCTAGCGTATGATTGTGCCATCTCCGCGCCTCGTTCTATACATTCAAAATCAGAAGAGCACGGGTCATTTTTATAGGTCGTTCTCATAAAACTATAGAATTGTTCAGACGATTCTACGCTTTTATTTTCAAAAAGCATATAAACGTGCCTAATACCAGATTCCATAAATTTATCAAAATGAGGATCGACATTCGCTTCAATCGATGGAGATAAAACAAATGACAATCCTAGCATGGCAAATAGTGCCGTTGCTTTTAAGGCCATAAAGGCCTCCTATCATTTTTGTCCTGTATTTACTTTATGCCGATGCACGGCCTTAACTTTATCAAGGTATTTTTCAAAATTTCGCAATCTAGTATAGTCTGCCGGAGATTGGTTGAGTGATACTTCTCGACGCAAAGCTGAAATGATATTTCCAACTTCCCTACGAATTTCATCTAATTGAAGCACAGTAAGATTGCGAAGTTGCTTTTCAGTTAATTGTAGCATATATACCCCTTTAGTTAGATAAACCTATTTATAACTTTTACACTAACCGAGCTTTTTAGTTAATTCATTCCAATGTTTTCTGCACAAAGAAACATAAATTTCATCACCAATACAGATTTGATTACCTTCTTTAACTGGTGTTCCATCTTCCATTAATCGAGCTGTCATAATCGCTTTTTTGCCGCAATGACAAACTGCTTTTAGTTCAATAAGTTTATCTGCAATCGCTAAAAGTTCTTTAGAACCTTCAAACAATTTTCCAGCGAAATCAGTCCTTAATCCATAAGCCATAACAGGAACATTATATGTATCAACAATTCGACTTAATTGATGCACCTGTTCAGTTTTTAAAAATTGGGCTTCATCTACAAATACGCAATGAATATCTTTTTGTGCTTCAGCCCATTTATAGAACTCGAAAATATCCATATCATCTGTAATAATATTCGCTTCCTGTTTAATTCCAATGCGAGAAACAACTTCACAGACAGAATCGCGAGTATCAATAGCAGGCTTAAGAACTAATACACTCATTCCACGTTCTTTATAATTATGTGCAGCAGTCAAAAGAGAAGCAGATTTTCCAGCATTCATTGCTGCATAAGTAAAAATTAAACTCGCCATTTTAGTCCTTAGTTAAATTTTCTAAATATGTTTCTAAATCATTTTCAGCTTTATCGATAGATTTTACTAATTCGTAATATGTTTCGGCATCTCCATATTCAGAAGATATTTCAAAAGACAAATCCTTTTCTAAACTAATAATTTCACCAACTAAAAATAATATTTCGTTCTTTTGTTCGCGAGTAATCATAAGGAATTTATATAATCAATGAGTTCTTGTTCTTTATTATCAAATTCTTTGGAAAGTTCTTCATATTCATTTGCGCTAAAAGGACCGCATTCATTACAAACTTTTTCCAATTCACTATTTTTATCCATAATTTCGTGGATAAGAGAAAAGAGTTTGTCTTTTTGTTCTTTGCTTAGGCTCATATATTAATTTCCAGAAGTTTTAAAATAATTCGCTTTTGCTTAAATATTTCCACAGTTAAATGATCAGTATCTTTTTGACCAATTCCAATGGCAAAACCTTTATTAACAGCGAGTTCAATTAAATTATCAAGTTCACGTAACACTTCATATTGTAACTCAGAACTATTCATTTTGGTTCACCTTGTTTTACAAAGTCTGGATACGGTTGAAACCCGGAATAGAAACCTTCACCGGTATGATTTGTACATCCTTTATTGGAGCAATAGCAATAGCACCAATAATCAAAATCACATATCATTTCATCGTTACATAAAGTAAAAACAACCGGCCATTTACACTTTTCACAGTGGGCATTTTTAAGAATACTAGTTTGACTCATAACCATGTAACCTTTAAGCAATATTCTTCTACATGTTGTTTACGACCTTTCTTATCAATAAAGGTATATTCAACGAATGTTCCAATGTAGTCTTTATCTACATCATGTGGACTATTAATTGGGCATTTAGTACGGCAAATGCGTTCCCATTGACGAATAATTACTGCTTTGTTTTTAGGATCAAACGGATGCGGGTAATGTACTTTCATAATCCACCACTATTAAATCAATATCAGGAGTAAACATGTCGATTAATTTAGAAACCTTATCCCAATCGCCGCCAGCAATACCACAACCTATGCGTGGAATGTAAATTACCGGTTTAAACAAAAGGGTTTCTGCCTGTAGATTTAATTCTATCATGCAGTTTACTAAAGCACCATAATCAAGATTAGGACCCGGTTCGTATTGCGTATACAAATTATAGCATATACTAAATCCTGTGGGATTATGTTTAAAAACAATAGACATATCGCCTAATTTATCACGAGAACCGTACTCGGTAGTGGTTTTATCTATTTCTAAAATTTTGGGATAGGCTCTTGCTAATTGACCCGCTACGCCAGAGCCCATTGTGTGGAAGCAATTGCACCCGTGCGCAATAATATTACCTTGAAGAAATAGGGCGACAATATCGCCCTTGATATATTTTACAATCATCTAGTACTCAATCCTCGATTATAAGAATCTACCAAACGGTCAACCATTGAATGACAAGCGGCTTTATCTTTCTCCTCCGCAACTGAACATTCTAAGGTATTCCACTTTTTAGCATATCGTTTTAACAATGTATCATTTTTGTATCTGCTTGATTTATCTCTTTCTCCGTCTTTATATGCATATATTAATTTCTGCGCAAATTCAGCTTGGCATGCTTTATTTTTCCCGCAATAATCCGCTGCAGTACGGTTTACATACTCTCTAATTTCAGTATATGATGTATCTGCTAACGCAGAAAATGAAATTAATCCTATACATAAAACCAAAATTTTAGTCATTTACTATTTCCAAAAGTTTATTATTTTTAAGGTAATTAGCCTTTTCTAGGACTTCAGAAGCATATTTAGAACCTGCTTTAACATTCCATCCCGAATTATAAGAGGATATTGCTTTTCTTATATCGCCCTTATGTATATTTAACCAATAAGAAAGTTCAATGTACGCCCAGGAAGCTGAATTGGACCGTTTATTCAACATTCTTTTTATTTCAGCATCGGTCATATTATAACCAAGTTCCTTAACTCTTGCTCGCATAGTAGGCAAATAATTTTGGAACATTCCGTAGGCGTGATGCTTTGGTTTAGATTTTAAATTAACTCCGCCAGAGCTTTCTTGCCATAAAATGGCTGCCATTATATGACCCAATCCGCTCTTGTGGATATTTTTGTGTGTTTTATATTTTCCATCCTTAGAAAACTGTTCCCCGAATTGATACGCGTAACGCATGTTATCGAGTTGGACATTACTGAAAGTATGCTCGGAGCTATGTGCCATCATTGAAATGGCCAATAGACCAGCGAGTAGTGCTTTTCTCATGCTTACCTCATTGAGTTTTAATTACTGCTTTAGAAGCCTTTCCTGGTAAACGACGACTGTTGATAATTGCCATCCTGCATTGAAGTGACGGGTTTTTGAACTTCTCATTAGGCTTACAAACTGTAAATCCAAGCCAAAGATTTCCATCTGTGATTTCTAAACGTCCAGGACGATATTCAACCCCATCAATAAAATCCTCGTCAATGTCAGGACGCGGAGGCATACTCAGGAATTCATTAACTTCTAAAACATGGTCTTTTATTTTATGGAATAATTCAAAAACATATGTCTCATCAATCTCCCGTTGAATTGCACGATCAAGAAGATGTTGAGAATATTTTAGATGAAACGATGAGACTCCTGCTGCCTTTGATGCCTCACGAATCTCATTGTTAATTTGACGAAACTCCGACTCAAAGTGACGACGAAGCTTATTTCGACGGATAAAAACTTCTGTATTGATAGTCATGTTATTCTCCTCTTAACTGATAGAAAAATTATACCACAGTCAAGAGGAAAAGTAAACAGTTATTCTTTAAATCTAATCAATTTATTCATAGACTTTGAAACTTCTGCACGAACCTCATGTAAGTTTTTAAGCTGTTCAAGACGCTGCTCATAGTAAGCAATTTCATCTTCTTCGAGACAGTCCTGTGAATCTTCTTTAAGATAACGTGCATAGTCCTGAAAAGCTTTACGGACTACTTCCTGGAAGTCATCAAGACTTTGAATTTTCTTAGGAGCGGCAGATACACGACGAGGTGCAGTATAATACTCATAACCAAACCCTGCACTTAATTGAGCCATTAGTATTTTTCCTCTGGTTGGAACACTGCACGACAAGCCCACATACTGGCTTCTTTGAGTTTCGTTTTAGCAATAGTTAACTGATCGAGGCTTTCAGCATAATTCTTCGCGAGTTCATCATCTTCACAGCTATCAAATGCTTCCCAAAATTCATCGTATAAAGCATCAAAGATAAGTCCTAAACGAACTTCAGCGTCTTTAATAGCATTTACTTTACCGATTTTTTCGTCGGTATGTGGCTTATAACCTTTAATATCTTCAATCATATTTGACTTCCTCACCAGTGCATAAATCATATTCAACTAAACGAATAGGTTCATGAATGCCATATCCCTGAACAGAAATTTCTGTAGTAGGATAAATTCCATTAATATCACCCATATTCCAGGCTTCATTAAATTGCTGTTCGCCTGAATTACTAAACCACTCGGCGAAAGCATTTAGCACATCTTTAGAACCTTCAATAATTATCTTTGCCATTACAAACTCTCAGTAAAGGTACGAGCGATAACGTCGCGCTGCTGTTCCGGAGTCAGAGAGTTAAAGCGAACTGCATAACCAGATACACGGATGGTCAGCTGCGGATATTTTTCCGGATGCTTAACTGCATCTTCCAGAGTTTCACGACGCAGAACGTTAACGTTCAGGTGTTGACCACCTTCAATTTTAACTGTAGGCTGTGGCTCAATTTCAATTTCACGAGCATGCAAACCGTAGAAAATTTCTGGGTCTACAAAAGAGTCCTCTTTAAAGGTTTTAGAGACAATAATTCGTGCTTGAATACCATCTTCAAAATAAATAGTACCTTTATGTGTGCCTTCAAGAATTTGATATGCTTTCATATAAACCTCAATTAGAAAATAAATTTATCCAAGATTGTTCTTTAATTAAAAATGGCTCAGAATCATATGCCATTAAACTTTGGGTGATTAGTCCTTTAAAAGGTCCATCAATAAATTCCATGGTAAAATATGGAATTTTATTCATTAACTGTGCGTTAGGAGCAGTGCACAAAACTCTGCATCCTTTGAATACACCTTTTTGTAATTTGTATTGCTTGGGATAAAATTCGCTTAAAATGTTGTTATTTGCCAAAATTTCAAAATGATTTACCAATTTATTTTTAATAGTTTTTGGCGAAAAATAGAGATATTCGAAAAGCTGTGTGTCTGTCATTATTGCATTCCGATTACGAAAAACTGTGGACGAGTAATACCACCAATGCAACATTTACTATTACAGCAGTAGTGTACAGTGTCAATATGGACGCTATAAATCTTATCCATATCAGGAGATTTGACAGGCTCATCAATTATATACAAAATTCGCGAAAGCGATAAACCTCTGAACTTGCTTCCTTTATTACCAATAAAACTGCGTACAGAATCAGTAAATAAACGAAAACGTATATCATCATTAGAATAACGCGAAAATTCCTTTTTAATGTTATTTGCAGAAATTTTAGCGTAAGCTGAAGTATTAGAAAGAACAATAACTGTTCCGCCATCATACAGCCAATTAGCAGCAAAGTTAGTCACAGCAATTGATTTACCAGATTGACGTCCACCATCTATACGAAGTGTGCAGTACTGTTTAAGTAATTCTTCAAATGGCGGGATATATTCGTTTTTACAAATTTCTTCTACTCTAGCATCAGAATGGTGTGTAAAAGCATTCATCAGGGATAGATACGGGCCAGTTAAAAATGTTCTCATATTTTCTCTCTTAATTTTTGGGCCATTCCATGGCACATGAGTTGTCCATTCCTGCATTACCCATTACCGCGCTTTGGCTCGACCTTATCACAGGTTGGCGGGAATACCTCAAATGAGGTCCAGGCTGTTCCCATATTATTTGAACGATTTAACGTACTGAATAGAACCTTTACTATTTACAAAGGCAATTTTACCATTTTTATTATACATGGTAGCAGTACGTTGATAACCATAAGTTTGTTTACCAGATTGATAACCAACTAATGCGAAATTATCTTCGCCCATTTTATTCTGTTTAGCGCGAAAGCGTTCATGACCATGTGCCATAAGAACCTTAGCATCACCGGTTGCAATGGATCGACGAGTTTTTTCATCTTCAACTGTATTAACAAAGTCGTCAAATGAATCAAATTTAGCATGAGATTTATTATACAGTTTTCCATCTACTGCATAATTATATCCCTGTACATCCATCTCAACTTCTGTACCATCATCCAATACAGCAGTGATTTTTTGACCTTTTTTAAATTTCAAAAGATCAGTAAAAGATTCAGCAATAATTTGAGAATTAATAGCTGCTTCAGTGATAAATTCTTGATATGTTTTCATATGATTCCTTTAATTTTTATTCTTTAGGAAAATTTTTAGAATATGCGTCGTAAAGCTTATTTCCAATACGACGAAAAACTCTAGCTGCAAAACGATTTTCTGGGTTTTTAATCATAATTTGCATCATATAAGTACCCGCGTCTGAAAGAGCTTCTTCATAGTACCCGTTAATTTCTTTAAGAGTCCTACGTTTACCACCAGGACCATCAACAGTGATTTTCCATTTACCTGTAGAAGTGCGACTCGGCGGCTCAACTTGTTCAATCCAAATATAACCGCCTTCTACACGTTGTCCTGCAGCAGATTCTGCAATAAATTCTTGATATGTTTTCATATGTTTCCTTTAAATGTAAATATTTTTACCGTAATACTTATACCAATGTGGTTTCATTAAAATTTTTTCATCAAGTCGTTGTTGACTCAATTTAATAGCTGATTTGCATGGATTATAATCATTTTTCCATTCTACTGGAATATCGCTGATGTCAGGAACTTCAGTATCTTTTATACTGAACCCTCGTTTTAAGCATTCCGTTATAATGTCTAATTGACGCTTTCGCAAAAATTCTAACTTATCGTAAAAGAACGTAACATGACCAGAACCTAAAATAAACTCGGAAGATATTTTAAAATCTTTAACGCGCTTACCGTTTGCCACATGCTTACGAACTATACCAAAAACACGTGGCAATTCACGGTATTCTGCGATTAAATGTTGATCAGCAAGTTCAGATACTAAAGTCAAATTAATACGAGTCATTTTATCCCTCCAAGTAACTGTGAATATACTATCACAATTCTAGGAGAAAGTAAACAACTTTATAGATTTTTATACGCGTCCCAAGTGCCAGTTCTAAACGTTGCAATGACTCGTTTTGCGCGATTAGGTGTTTGATTATACCATCTACTTTTAGCTAAGTTAACTGCTGCTTCATCCCAGCGTTTTTGTTGAAGCATACGCAAAGAGTTAGTGAATCCAGCTACGCCAGTTTCTCCCATTTGGAAAACCATATTAATTAATGCACAGCGACGAACAGCATCAAGAGAATCATAAACTGGTTTTAATTTAGCATTTCTCAGAATTCCACGAACAGCAGCATCAACATCCTGATTAAAGAGTTTTTCAGCCTCATCTTTTGTAATTACACCATTGCAATTACGTCCAATAGCTTTATCTAATTCAGATTTGGCAACACTTAGTGATGGACTTTTAGTAAGCAAATGACCAATGCCAATAGTGTAATAGCCTTCTGTGTCTTTATAGATTTTAAGTCTAAGACCTTCATCTATACGTAACATTTCAAATATATTCATAATACCTCCTAAGTATTTATAGAAGGTATTTATAAAATTAAAAGAGGTTGTTCATTATTCGGTAAAGTGAAGGACCCATCACATATTGCCACTGAGTACGAGGAATAAGAGCAAAAGCGTCCATCTCTGGAATCATAACGCCATCTTTATTTTCAAAATAAGACTCACAATAGCAATTTCTGAACATCTCATGCTCTACTGGAATCGTATAATAAAATAACTGTAAGTCTTTATTACTAGAATATTTAAATACACCTAGGTCTTCTAGAAGGTCTGGATTATAATTGCTAAAACCGGTCTCTTCTAAACATTCTCTTCGTGCTGCATCTAATGCGCTTAAATCAGAATTTTCTACACGGCCCTTTGGAATATCCCAGCGATGTGCCATCATTCCAGGCTTACGAGAACCAGTAACCCGACCCATAAATAAATCTTTATCTTCTGTCATAAAGATAATACCAGCTGATAATGTTTTCATTTTAATTTCCTGCATTCAGTGATAAAGCTATTTAAATTTTGGGTATATTTCTTTTCATCAAAAATCTTTTGTTGTCTGCGTAAACGCCATGGCATTTCAATGAACGTGTACCATATCCCAGATAATATTGCTGCTGTAAAAATATTAACAAGTATGGTTAAAATAATCCAATCTCCCGTTCTGTCTACTGGACTTTCTCCAAAGAAGCAAAATACAAATGATGTCACAGGAAAACTAATAATGTACCACAGAATCATAATTTTATCTGTGAACCAATCAGCATTTGTTAACTTAGCACGACCATTATGAATACACACGAATTTATCATCTGTTATAATAGATGGCTTAGCTGCTTGATATCCCATTCTAAACTCCCTAATCAACAAATTTTTCATATCTTCGGAACAACCATTCCAGTCAACTCTATTAACTGAAATGCCATCATCCCCATCATCTAAATCATACCAGCGAGTTTTTAAAATCATTTAATTTTCCTACAATCACTCACAAACTCTTCCATTGATTCTTTTTCAATATAAGACATGTAGCTATTATATTCCTTTAATTGTATTTTGTAATCCTTTTTTCTTTGCCAATTTATTTTAAAATTATCATAATGAAAATATAACATGGTACCAAAGAATGAAAATAATGAAATAATTTTAGTATAGTGAAGTTCACTCCAAACTTCTATTATATTTACTGTGCCGTCAATGTTTAAAATAAGACAGTCAATTAACAATCCAAAAAGACTACCCGCAAGAGCTGCAGCCAACGCTACAGCAAAAATTAAAAATGACTCAGGAAGAGAATATTTGACTTTATTTAGTTTTGGCTTTTGCATCGTGATTCCTTAACAAATTTCATAATTTCATCAAATTCATGCGCAGCAAGTTTAAGCTGATGTTCCTTTTTAATCTTTTTACACTGAGCTTTCCAATCACGTACACGTTTACGATAGTGTCTTCCTTGATACCAGTATCCTATCCAATTTATAGGTACTAATAAAAGCGGAACTACCAATGGAAGAATTAGTGTTGCTCCAAATATTGCACCAGATTCAATATCAGTCATAACGTCTATAACTATTCCAGCAATCAGCAGAATCACAAATGATACGGCTACCACAGGACCTATTAACACATCAGTAGAAATTATCTGACGCTTTAATTCATACTTCAACGGTTTACTTGGAAGGTATAGTGATGGCTTTGACATATTCTCTACATTCCTTAACAAATTTTTCTAATAATAAATCGCTTTCAAAATTGGGATTTTCTACGAATTTATCAAAAAGATCATCAACAATAGTTAAGATATTCTTTTTACTAAGAATACGTTTATTTTCATGCTTCGTTTCAGAATCAACTATAAGAGTAAAGAAATATTTCTTGCCCTGAAATTTTACAGTAGTATCAATATAGAATAAATTTGACTTTTGTAAATTACGTTTAAACCATGCATCACTTAAACTATAAACACCAAGATAATCATAATCGTCGTTTAAATAACATACTGTCCATTCAGGAGAAATGAAATCAGTAAATTCAACATCAAAATCACATGTTAATGAATGAATTGATTCAATACTGTTAATAAGTATTCCAGGACGTATTAAAGACTTTTTACCTTTATAAAATCCAGAAAGACTTTCATCAGTTTCATATGAAGAACCCCAATAATAATTACGTCCTTCTGCCATACGTTTAAGAGCATTTAATAATTGGTCTGGAACATCAACCTGTCTTTGGAACTCTTCAAACATTGAATTGAAATCACTTTGCATTTTCATTCCTACTTACTCCAAGTAATAGGGGCCGAAGCCCCTTATCATTATTTCAGAGAATTAATGTATTCCTGAACATCGGCAGAGGTAGTTTCAACCCCAGAAATATTGCCATTAAAGGTTTCAACTCGAGCAAGAGTATCTTCAATATCAACCTTAGTCAGTGCTGCAATTTCAACTACATCATCAGCAGTACTAATTCCAAGGGCATTTGCTGCACGAGTTTCACGGATATATTCCAATTTAACTGCAAGTTCTTGGCGAGCATCATCCAATTCAACTACTTTCTTGGCGATTTCAATTCGCATTTCAGCATAACCATCAGCTTTAGTAGTCAACTGTTCAGCTGTTCGACGATATAGCAAGCCGAGTTTAGCATGCATTGTTACATCTTGACCTTCAGAAAGAAGCTTGCGAATTTCACGCTCTTTTGATTCGGCCTGTCGATTCTTTTCGACAATAAGTTCACGAATACGTTTTTCTTCATTAATAGATTTAACAGAAGCAGTTTTTAGATCTTTAATCTTATCAAGTAGTTTTGCTGCCGCAGCAGTATACTGTTCTTCAACAGATAGATTTTTAGCCATAGCAGAACCAAGTTTAGTGCGAATAAACTCAACAATTTTCTTCAGTGTGTTCATAGTATTTCCTTAGGTTGGTATAATTAGATAATATCACGTTTCTAATAGATTGTAAACTTATTCTTCGTCTAGCTCGTCGATAAAGGCGTCGATGGCCTCGACAACGGCATCATTGATAGCCAATAAAATAAAATCATCGTCAGTACCTTTAGAAGATTTTAAAGCATTGATATATGCTTGGTTGGCGAGTTCCCAAGCCTTTTTAAAATAAGGAGCTTCATCATCGGGGCCAACGAAACGTACGCCTTCAAAGATACGGTTAGCATAATCCAATACCCACTGTACAGGCATGTTTTGAGAACGTTCGTTAAACTCTTTAAATTCCTTAGATTCAAAAAGCTCTTCAGGATAATCATTTCTATTACAAAAAGCTTTACTAAAGTTACGTTTCATAATGTTTTCCTTGTGATGATAAGTCTATAGTAACGCCTTCATACTTAGATGTAAACTATTTCAACATCGCCTTTTGCTGTTTTATAACCTTCAGCCCAAGATACAACCGAGTTTTTATCTGAAGATTCAAATTCTGGCATTGGGCTTTCGCCAATGTTCACGCAGTATGTTTCTTCATTTTCGTCGAACCAAATAATTAAAGTAGTCATTTATTTCTCCGTTTCTGTATTTGTTTTGATAAGTCTATAATAACACCATCCTTGGTGTTTGTACACAATTATTTCATATTATTGAAATATTCTTCTGCGATTTCGTCGTTATCATGGTAAACTTTAGAAGACAGTTTAACATAACCTTCAGCAGTGAACATGTTAATCACAACCTTTACAGTATACCACTGACCATCTTCATTACCCATTACTGCGTAAGTTTCAAACATCGGATGGTCAGGACCGATAACTTTAATATCATTCACTGTACGACCGAAATCTTCTGAAACACATTTCATAAAGAAGTTGAACAGCTCACCGTAATTATCCATTTCATTCTCCAAGTTGTTTTCTGTATCAGTAGTTGATAGTTGTATAGTACCATGGAAGGACAAGGATGTAAACCGTTTTGTGAAAAAATTTTTAAAAAGTTTTGGGGAATTCTAGGGCAGGAAGGGGAAATCAAAGGATAGGATAATATATTATAAAGGGTAGAAACTAAATGATGTCTAGAGAGGCCTGGAAAGGCCTAGATACCAAAAAGCCCCAACCTTTCGGTCGGGGCTAAGAATGTTATTTGATTTGTTTAGCAGACCAAATGCGATCTTTAATAATTTTTTGGATGTCTTCAACATACTCTAGGTCATGAGCATGTGGATTATCTTTGAAACTATAAGCACGAGCTAGTTTTTGGCCTTCAGTTTTGATTACTAAAAGCTCTTTAAGGATAGCTTCATATTTGGAGATAATTCCTTTAACAATATTTTTTTCTTGTGCAGCTTTAGGATCTGCTTTAGGAGCAGGTTTACCCGAAGCCTTTGCAAAAGCAGCGCCAGTAGCAACTAAACTTTTCCAGGCCATACTAACTGCATTTCCCGTAAATCCTTCCGCTTTCATGTCGCGTGCGAACTGGAATCGCGATTCATCAGAAGCATCTTTATAGGAATATTTACCCGCTGCAATGGCTGCTTTTGCGACAGCTTGAATTTCGGTGCTAGATGCTTCATTTAACACCGCTTCATTTAAAAATTGAGTATATGATTTCATCTTATTTCCTGTTTTAATTCGTAGATTTAATATACTAATATTTATACCAAAAAGCCCCAACCTTTCGGTCGGGGCTAAGCCTTGCGGCAACCTTGTCGGGGTTCCACCTGCTAAGGCAAGTGTTTGTACGAAACGCCGGGATTCGAACCCGGTTATTAAGCAGTTGACGCTACTCAATATTTTTAAAAGGCCATATCTCGACCATATCCGAACGTTCCGTCAAAAACGCTACTCGGCTTACGGCAAAGATATTTCCTCGAATCGATAATTCGGTGCGCCGTTTCTGCTGTGATGTAAGAGGGCATCAATAAACGCAAGGATTATTAACGCAATTCCTTACTCAGGGAACATCAGTCCGACGACTTGCCGGTAGCGACCCGGCTTCTTGTCTGGTCGAGGCAGTAGGGATCGAACCTACGACCCAGGACTTAGAAGGTCCTTGCTCTTCCTTCTGAGCTATGCCTCGTATTTGGCGGACGTGATAGGATTCGAACCTATAACCAATCGCTTAACAGGCGATCGCTCTGCCATTGAGCTACACATCCAAATTGGTGGGGAGTGGTGGAGTCGAACCACCCGAGTCGCAATGACAATGAATTTACAGTCCACACCGCTACCTCTACGGGATAACTCCCCTAATTCATAATTTGGTGGCCCTGGGTGGAATTGAACCACCATCTGGCGATTATGAGTCGCTTGCTTGAACCTTCCAGCTACAGGGCCTTGGTGCTGATTGACGGAATCGAACCGCCGACGTCCTCATTACAAGTGAGGTGCTCTACCTACTGAGCTAAATCAGCAAAAACTGGCGGAGGCGATAGGATTTGAACCTATGAGTCGCCGGAGCGACTGCCGGTTTTCAAGACCGGTGCATTAAACCACTCTGCCACGCCTCCAGTCTCCATACAAGGATTTGAACCTTGGACCTCCTGATCCCAAATCAGGCGCTCTACCAAACTGAGCTACACGGAGTAAATTAAATTGGAGCGGATAATGAGAATCGAACTCACATCATCAGATTGGAAGTCTGAGGTAATACCATTATACGATATCCGCAAATTTGGTGCGAGAAGTGGGACTCGAACCCACAAGGAAATCATTCCGCAGCATTTTAAGTGCTGTGCCTTTACCAATTTGACCATTCTCGCGCTGGGAATAAAGGACTCGAACCTTTGCATCCTGGAATCAAAATCCAGTGCCTTACCAACTTGGCTAATTCCCAATTATTAACAAAGGCTCTCAAACAAGAACCCTTGATGATAGAGGGTATTAATCAGTGCGGTATGAGTTAATAATAACAAATAATTCTTAAAGCATATTTACCATTTATGATAATACATATTTACGATGCATTCAAGACCCAAAGGATTCTTGAAAATATCATATTCAAGAGGACCTTTTTCCGTTTCAATAAAGAAATCAAAATTTACTGTATTAAATTTACGGTCTTCCTTCACTAATTTAACCTGAGAAGATGAACGGTCAATGTAAACCTTTTCAACTTCAAAACATGTTAAAATGCCATAATCATCAATCAAGGCTTTAGCTGCTTCTTGATCATATTTATATCCATTTTCAATGGATGATACTTTAGCATAAAGAATCATTATCAGCCTCTATCAACGATAGCATGAGTATGGGCATTTACGATTTGCCACCAGTCGAAACGATTGGAACCATAATCTGGTTTATTTTCATTTTCTTTAATGATATCACGCAGTTTATCTTCTGTTTCAGCATACGCAATTAAATCATCATATCCGCCACAAGGATAATAATTATCACCTGCGAATAAAAGAAAATTTACCTTAGATGGATTTACGTAATAATGGTCTTTAGGATATTTAGTTCCTCTCCAATCAGTTACTTCAACATAACGGTAAGAAAATCCATTTTTACTTTCAATCCAACTCCACGCTTCAAAAGGAGTATTAAAAACTTTATCAGGTATTAAATTACCTTCAAAATGAGAAGGATTTGCATAATCCCCGGCATAAACATAATATTCGTTAATACTCATTTATTCACCTTTAGAAATTTTATCCATAACAATAGCAATTAAACCAATTAAAAATGCTACTACAAGTGAAAACACATTTTCTGCTGTAGTCAATAATCCACATATAAATCCAACAAACATTGAAAAACTAAAAGCGGAAGCAGAAATTGCAATAGCAACATTTCGAATTAATTCACAACGTTTCATTTTATTCTCCTCAGTAGTAGATAGGGTAATAGTATCACTACCCTATCTAAAAGTAAACTTATTTTTTACGAAAAATTGATTTATATTTATCAGCCCATTTCTCGATGACTTTTTCTGGTCCATAGATAACAAAATAATCACCAAACTCTTCACCACCGAGTTGACCGAAATTATCTAATGCATCACGAAGAACTCCATGAGGCATTTCGCCCATTTTATCTTTCTTACCAATGTAAATAAACTCAACTTTTACATCAGCAGCTTCAGCAATAAATTCTTGATACGTTTTCATTTTATTCTCCAATTTCACATTTGTTTTGATAGGGTAATAGTATCACTACTAAAACCCCGTGTAAACAACTTTGTGAAATTATTTTAAATCTTCTAATCGTTTCTTCATCTTAGAACCGTTCTTAGCGATTTCTCCTGCATCAGAGCATAATGCTAAAAGTGCTTTAACTTTAGTTTGGTCTCCTTTAAAAGATGAAGGATCGACTGCAGCAGCAAGTTCTTTAATACGAGAAAAAAGACGCTCAGCTTCAGCTAAAGCCATTCCAAGCTTTACTTCCATACCATGAGAAGATTCAGTGATAATAGTTTCTGTAGCAAACTCTTTGAAAGTTTTCATTTTTATTTTCCTAATTAATTTTGATGAGGTAATAGTATCACTACCTCATCAGTATGTAAACAACTTTGTGAAATTATTTTAAATCATCTGCCCAATCGAGTTTAAGAGGCTCTTTGTATTCACGATCTAATACGACCGGAATTTGTACATCACCGCTAAATGATAAGGGTCCAACATTATAAGACAATGTTATATGCGGTGTGTAATCATCAAAATCATGTGTAGCACCTAGTGCCCGCGCATACATGTGTCGACAACGCAGATATTCAGAATCTAGCACAAGTACAAGAGTCGATCCATCTTGTGTTTTCCATACTTCTAAATGTCCAGAAGAAGCTACTTCAAAACTTCCACTCGATGGAACATATGGAACATTTACTCTCGAATAACATATAGTTGAATGAATTTTTTCTCTAGGAACTGGATTAGGAACACGTAAAGAGCGCTGAAGTTCTTCCAGCGCATCAAGTGTTAATTCTGAAAACTTAGCTGCTACATAAAGACCCGTTGAAAAGTCTTTAAATTCCATTATTCTTCATCTTTTGCTTCATCAGCAGATTCAGCAGTAAGATTCTTGACAGCTTCAACGATTTCTTCAACTTTGATGGTATCGCCAGTGATACCTACTGCGCGAGCAATTTCAGCCAAAGTTCCTTGCAGAATTTTGGATTCTTCCATCAGACGAGCCGCTTGGTCCTGCGTATCAAGAATGCGAGATTTCAGAGTTACGATTTCAGCAGACAGTTTTTGTTCAATAGTTTGTTCAGACATTATAGTACCTTTAGTGTATTTTTAATTTTAGAAAAAAGTTCTTCAAGAGAACCATCGTTTGTAATTACTAAATCGCCATCACGAATTGGCAATCCAGCTTCTGTAATATGTGTATCATTGGATTTTTGACCAGGACGAACTACATGAATTACTGTAGCACCCATCGCCCTAGCCGCATCCATTTCATGATCTTGACGGGTATCAGGAACGATATAATAATCATAACCTGAGTTAAATTTATCAAGATAATCTAAAGCAAATAATTTTACCCAGTACATGCGGTCGAAGTTATTAACAATCAAATCCGTACCTAGGGCTTGCATCAGACGACGGACTGACCATTGATCTTCAATATTATTTATAACGTCAATAATCTTGTTAAATGCTACGGAATTAACTGATTCTTGTCCTTCGTCATCAAAAACAAACACACCCTTAATTGGGCTTTTACCATTAAGATAGCAAAATGCTTGTTCCATAATCGTGATTACTTCTGATTTAGTCAGATTTAAATTAGTCTCACGATCATAGTCAATTCCTTCAAACTCTTTACGAGTTAAGCAAGGATAGTCAGTGTTTGCTGCAAATACTCCCCATGCATAAGCCAATGCATCCTTAATAGGACCAGCAAGTTGGTATTTAACTGCAGAATAATTGCTCATGATAAAATCAGCAGTAGTATCTTTTCCACTACGCTTTACGCCGCTTAAAAAGATTAGTTTCATGTGTTTCTCCTCAAATTTAATTAAGATTATAACACACAAAACTGAAGCATTAAACTTCTGCTATAATTTTACCATCTTTTTCTACTTGAAAATACGTATAAGGAATCGTAGCTGTACATACTAAAGCCGGGTCTGAATCTTCCGTATAGCTAAATTCTACTTCAGACAGGTCAGAAACCCAAGGCTTATAAAAATTTATTGACATCACGATTTCAGTTTTGCTATTATCTAAGATGTAAAGCGTAATGTATTCAGGACCTGTTTTTTGGGCAGTATTTTCACCTGTAAGATAGTTACTAGTTCCTAGCATCCATTCATACATTCCTATCCATGACTTAAGTTCTTCATCAACTATAAATCTCACGATGAGTGGATCGTACTCAAATGTAACACCAGGTCGTTGTGCTCGACCCAGGCCAAACGGCCCAGTCACGGTATCAGTAACAGGTATTCTAATTCCTGGAATAGGAACTGACTGAGCATTTAAAGTAAAAGCAGACGTAGTATTACTATGTGGTATTGATACTACAAAGTTAGTTGTATTTGCTTGGTTAAAAATTTGTTGCAGAGCTTGCGACATATATTCCTCATAATGCTTTATAACTGTTGGTGGTATAATGGGTCTAAGTCCCTTCCATTCAATTCCATTTAGAACAAACAACAGAAAAGAATGGAAGATAATAGAATTAAATATTTGACCAGACTTTGTTTGCAGAGAAACGTTTTCCTTTTGAAACGAACTGCTGAAGTGGCATCAACACAACGTTCGCCCAGTCTTTCGGGGCGATTTCAACAAGGCTACCCATAATATTACCAGGTATATATGCCTTAATCATTTGGTCTGCACCCCTAAATCCTTTCACTTGACTCCAATCAATTTTTAATTTCGTTTTATTAGTAATAGTAGGTGTATTTGCATATTGCTTTAAAAGCTCTTCTAGAAATTGCTGACGAGCTTTAGGTGGAATATAGTGCAAGTTTAATCCGTACATTAAATTATGCTTACCTAAACCAAGGTAAATTATCAAAGGAAATTTATCCCAGTAAGGAAGAGTTTCCTTGTGTTTAGCATCATAAGCAAAAGCATATATTCGTCCCGGCTGCGGGCGAACAACTTTATGTCCTTTTACTTGCTTAATAGTTTCAGCAAACCACTTTCTGGTTTTATTATTAATTGCTGCACCTTCATTACGAATTTTATCGCGCAATGTTTGTCTGAATGAATTTATCATAAGCAGTTGTCTTTCTTGCTTATTGAGTTTATTCATTGGTTTTGATTCAAGCTTTTGAATCTTTTCAGCCGTTTTAATTCCTGAAGCATATTTTGACATTGCTGAAGTAAACGTAGAGTATTTGATTCCTCTTTCTTCAGCAAATTGCTTTCCTGTCATTCCTTTTGCTTTGGCCTTTTTATATTCAAGACCTATCTGAATCCATTTCTTTTCGTTTAATGATTGCTTAACCTTTGGAACTTGGGGAGTGCTTTCATTAATTATTTGAAAAATAGCCATTATGCCCCCTTAAAGCCAAGAGCTCGTAATCCATCTTCTGTTAGAATTCTAAATTTTATTCCACGCTTTTCAGCTAAAGCTTGCGCTGCTTTCCATTTGTCGGTATTAACAGAATATGTATAAATTTCATTCATAAATCTTTTCTTCGCTGCGGTTGTTAGATGTGCTGGTTTAACCGGTGGTTGTGTTTCTTTTTTAGGTTTTATTTCAATAAAAAATTCTTGCCCAGAAGAATCTTTCATCCAAATATCCATGAAGTATCTACGTTTTTTCCCTTCTGCATTACAAAAATAAGGAATTACTGCTGTTTCACTACCCCATGCAATAATTTCTGGATTTTTATCTAACCATTCAAAAAAGAATTTTTCCCAATTTGATCTATACGTAATTTTTTTAGGGTCACCTCTATACTTTGATATATTTTTAGGAACCCATTTTCCAGAATATGCCATTGGATTCTCCTTATAAATAGATAATATATTTATAAACAGGAGGGCCCATGCTCTTTACATTTTTTGATCCGATTGAATATGCGGCCAAAACGGTGAATAAAAACGCGCCGACTATTCCTATGACAGATATTTTTAGAAACTATAAAGACTATTTTAAACGCGCTCTTGCGGGATACCGCTTACGTACTTATTATATCAAAGGTTCACCACGCCCGGAAGAATTAGCAAATACTATATATGGAAATCCACAGTTGTATTGGGTTTTATTGATGTGTAATGATAATTATGATCCGTATTATGGATGGATTACTTCACAAGAAGCTGCTTATCAAGCATCTATACAAAAATACAAAAATGTGGGTGGAGACCAGATAGTATATCATGTGAATGAGAACGGTGAAAAATTTTATAATTTAATATCATACGATGATAATCCATATGTTTGGTATGACAAAGGTGATAAAGCTAGAAAATATCCTCAATATGAAGGAGCACTTGCTGCGGTCGATACGTATGAAGCTGCTGTTCTTGAAAATGAAAAACTTCGTCAAATAAAAATAATAGCAAAATCCGACATTAATTCATTTATGAACGACCTTATACGTATAATGGAGAAATCTTATGGAAATGATAAGTAATAACCTTAATTGGTTTGTTGGTGTTGTTGAAGATAGAATGGACCCATTAAAATTAGGTCGTGTTCGTGTTCGTGTAGTTGGTCTGCATCCACCTCAAAGAGCGCAAGGCGACGTAATGGGTATTCCAACTGATAAATTACCATGGATGTCAGTTATTCAACCTATAACTTCTGCAGCAATGTCTGGAATTGGAGGCTCCGTTACTGGTCCGGTAGAAGGAACTAGAGTTTATGGTCATTTTTTAGACAAATGGAAAACTAACGGAATTGTTCTTGGCACGTACGGTGGAATAGTTCGCGAAAAGCCTAATAGGCTTGAAGGATTTTCTGACCCAACTGGACAGTATCCTAGACGTCTAGGAAATGATACTAACGTATTAAACCAAGGCGGAGAAGTAGGATATGATTCGTCTTCTAATATTATCCAAGATAGCAATCTAGATACTGCGATAAATCCTGATGATAGACCGCTATCAGAGATTCCAACTGATGATAATCCAAATATGTCAATGGCTGAAATGCTTCGCCGTGATGAAGGATTAAGACTAAAAGTTTATTGGGATACTGAAGGATATCCGACAATTGGCATTGGTCATCTTATCATGAAGCAGCCAGTTCGTGATATGACCCAAATTAATAAAGTTTTATCAAAACAGGTTGGTCGTGAAATTACCGGAAATCCGGGTTCTATTACAATGGAAGAAGCGGTAACTTTATTTGAACGCGATTTGGCTGATATGCAACGTGACATTAAATCACATTCTAAAGTTGGCCCAGTCTGGCAAGCAGTTAATCGTTCTCGTCAAATGGCATTAGAAAATATGGCATTTCAGATGGGTGTTGGCGGTGTAGCTAAATTTAACACAATGTTAACTGCTATGTTAGCCGGAGATTGGGAAAAAGCATATAAAGCTGGTCGTGATTCATTGTGGTATCAACAAACAAAAGGCCGTGCATCCCGTGTTACCATGATTATTCTTACAGGGAATTTGGAATCATACGGTATTGAAGTGAAAACACCGGCTAGGTCTTTGTCAGCAATGGCTGCTGCTGTAGCAAAGTCTTCTGATCCAGCTGACCCTCCTATTCCGAATGATTCGAGAATTTTATTTAAAGAACCTGTTTCTTCATATAAAGGTGAATATCCGTATGTTCACACAATGGAAACTGAAAGCGGTCATATTCAGGAATTTGACGATACCCCGGGACAAGAACGATACAGATTAGTTCATCCGACTGGAACATATGAGGAAGTATCACCGTCAGGAAGAAGAACAAGAAAAACTGTTGATAATTTGTATGATATAACCAACGCTGATGGTAATTTTTTGATAGCCGGTGATAAAAAGACTAACGTCGGTGGATCAGAAATTTATTACAACATGGATAATCGTCTTCACCAGATAGATGGAAGCAATACAATATTTGTGCGTGGCGATGAAACTAAGACAGTTGAAGGTAATGGAACTATCCTAGTTAAAGGTAATGTTACTATTGTAGTTGAAGGTAATGCTGACATTACAGTTAAAGGAGATGCTACCACTTTAGTTGAAGGAAATCAAACTAACACAGTAAATGGAAATCTTTCTTGGAAAGTTGCTGGGACAGTTGATTGGGACGTTGGTGGTGATTGGACAGAAAAAATGGCATCTATGAGTTCTATTTCATCTGGTCAATACACAATTGATGGATCGAGGATTGACATTGGCTAATATACTTCCAATGAGCGCTGATTTAGGAGAATCCATGGAAGGTTCTTCTATCGACGTCACCTTTACCGCTCAATTAGAAACAGGTGAAACGTTAGTATCTATAAATATAACTAGTTACGAAGAAACTCCTGGGGTTTTAGTAGAAGAAAATCGCTTATATGGAACATATGAATCTGTATTTGGTTTCGGAAATGACGCGTTGAAATATCGTTTAGGCGATGAATTTAAAACTGCTGCTTCATGGGAAGAACTTCCTACTGATTCTGATACTCAGTTGTATTTGTGGAAAGCTCCTCAGAATCTCCAGAAGACATTCACTTACGAAGTAACATTAATATATGACTACCAAGAACAAAGTGAATCTGGAGGTTCTGGCAGTAATTCTAGGTCATCTTCTGATACTACTGAACCGACAGATCCTCCTGCTCCAGTAAGAAAAACTCTAGTTAAAAATTACACAAAAACTATAGTTGGAAATTGGAGTCGTTGGGCTAATAAACTGAGAAGCTATGTATATGAGAGGCCATAAATGTCAGGATTGAGTTATGATAAGTGTGTTACTGCTGGCCATGAAGCGTGGCCTCCAACAATTGTGAATGCTACACAAAGTAAAGTATTCACTGGAGGAATTGCTGTTCTCGTAGCAGGCGATCCAATTACAGAACATACAGAAATTAAAAAGCCATATGAAACACATGGCGGAGTGACACAACCCAGAACTTCTAAGGTATATGTCACTGGAAAGAAAGCTGTTCAAATGGCTGATCCAATATCATGCGGTGATACTGTGGCTCAGGCATCATCTAAAGTATTCATTAAATAGGATTTAAAATGGCAAATACCCCTGTAAATTATCAATTAACAAGAACAGCAAATGCTATTCCCGAGATATTCGTCGGGGGTACGTTTGCTGAAATAAAACAAAACCTCATTGAATGGCTTAATGGCCAAAATGAATTTTTGGATTATGATTTTGAAGGCTCAAGATTAAACGTTCTGTGTGACCTTTTGGCTTATAATACGCTGTACATTCAACAGTTTGGTAATGCTGCTGTGTATGAAAGCTTTATGCGTACTGCTAACTTACGAAGTTCAGTTGTTCAAGCTGCACAAGATAACGGATATTTACCTACTTCAAAATCCGCTGCGCAGACCGAAATTATGTTAACATGCACTGACGCATTGAATAGGAATTACATTACAATTCCTCGCGGAACTCGCTTTTTAGCATATGCAAAAGATACTTCTGTTAATCCATATAACTTCGTTTCTACCGAAGACGTTATTGCCATTCGTGATAAAAATAACCAATATTTTCCGCGTTTAAAATTGGCCCAGGGACGTATAGTAAGAACTGAAATCATTTATGATAAATTAACACCTATTATCATTTATGATAAAAATATTGATAGAAACCAGGTTAAATTATATGTTGATGGAGCGGAATGGATTAACTGGACGAGAAAGTCAATGGTTCATGCTGGTTCAACATCAACGATTTACTATATGCGTGAAACTATTGATGGAAACACTGAATTCTATTTTGGCGAAGGTGAAATTTCTGTTAATGCTTCTGAAGGAGCTTTGACCGCTAATTATATCGGAGGTCTTAAACCTACCCAGAACTCTACGATTGTTATTGAGTACATCAGTACTAACGGTGCAGATGCGAATGGCGCAGTCGGATTTTCATATGCAGATACATTAACAAATATAACTGTCATCAATATTAATGAAAATCCAAACGACGACCCAGATTTTGTCGGAGCAGATGGCGGCGGTGATCCAGAAGATATTGAGCGTATTCGCGAATTGGGTACTATTAAACGCGAAACTCAGCAACGATGCGTAACTGCGACTGACTACGATACATTCGTTTCAGAGAGATTTGGTTCTATTATTCAAGCTGTTCAGACTTTCACTGATTCTACTAAACCTGGGTATGCATTTATTGCTGCTAAACCTAAATCAGGATTGTATTTAACTACTGTGCAACGTGAAGATATTAAAAATTATCTCAAAGACTATAATTTAGCTCCTATTACGCCATCAATTATTTCTCCTAATTATCTTTTTATTAAGACTAATTTAAAAGTCACATATGCTTTAAATAAACTGCAAGAATCCGAGCAGTGGCTTGAAGGTCAAATAATTGATAAAATTGATCGCTATTATACCGAAGATGTAGAAATTTTTAACTCGTCTTTTGCCAAGTCTAAGATGTTGACATATGTAGATGATGCAGATCATTCTATCATTGGTTCATCAGCGACAATTCAAATTGTTCGTGAAGTACAAAACTTCTATAAAACACCTGAAGCAGGTATTAAATACAATAATCAAATAAAAGATCGTTCTATGGAATCTAATACGTTTTCATTTAATTCTGGACGAAAGGTTGTAAATCCTGATACTGGTTTAGAAGAAGATGTATTATATGACGTTCGTATAGTATCAACAGACCGAGATTCTAAAGGAATCGGTAAAGTTATTATTGGTCCATTTGCTTCTGGCGATGTTACAGAAAATGAAAACATTCAGCCGTATACAGGCAACGATTTTAACAAATTAGCAAATTCTGATGGACGCGACAAATACTATGTTATCGGTGAAATAAATTATCCAGCTGACATGATTTATTGGAATATCGCTAAAATTAATTTAACATCTGAAAAATTTGAAGTTCAGACTATTGAATTATATTCTGACCCAACTGATGATGTTATCTTTACTCGCGATGGTTCACTGATTGTATTTGAAAATGACTTACGTCCACAATACTTAACTATCGATTTGGAGCCTATATCACAATGACAGTAAAAGCACCTTCAGTCACTAGTCTCAGAATTTCCAAGTTATCCGCAAATCAGGTGCAAGTACGCTGGGATGACGTTGGTGCTAATTTCTACTATTTTGTAGAAATCGCTGAGACAAAAACAAACTCGGGGGAAAATCTCCCGAGTAATCAATACAGATGGATTAACTTAGGATATACTGCAAATAACAGCTTCTTTTTTGATGATGCTGATCCATTGACATCATACATTATCAGAGTAGCTACAGCTGCGCAAGATTTTGAGCAGTCTGATTGGATTTATACCGAAGAGTTTGAAACTTTTGCTACAAATGCTTATACATTTCAAAACATGATTGAAATGCAATTAGCCAATAAATTCATTCAGGAAAAATTTACTCTTAATAATTCTGATTATGTTAATTTTAATAATGACACTATAATGGCTGCATTGATGAATGAATCATTTCAATTCAGCCCATCGTATGTTGATGTTTCATCAATAAGTAATTTTATTATTGGTGAAAATGAGTATCATGAAATACAAGGTTCTATTCAGCAAGTATGTAAGGATATTAACCGAGTTTATTTGATGGAATCAGAAGGAATTCTATATCTTTTTGAGCGCTATCAACCTGTAGTTAAAGTATCCAATGATAAAGGACAAACTTGGAAAGCTGTAAAGCTCTTCAATGACCGTGTAGGATATCCTTTATCTAAGACAGTATATTACCAATCTGCGAACACAACATACGTTCTAGGATACGACAAGATTTTCTATGGCCGCAAATCTACTGATGTTAGATGGTCAGCCGATGATGTCAGATTTAGTTCTCAGGATATAACATTTGCTAAACTTGGCGACCAGTTACATTTAGGATTTGATGTAGAAATTTTTGCCACTTACGCGACTTTGCCAGCGAATGTATACCGCATTGCAGAAGCTATTACTTGCACCGATGATTACATTTACGTTGTCGCCAGAGACAAAGTTAGATACATAAAAACGAGTAATGCACCTATAGATTCTGATCCATTATCTCCAACATATTCGGAAAGACTTTTTGAACCTGATACCATGACTATAACCGGAAATCCTAAAGCAGTATGTTATAAAATGGATTCTATCGGTGATAAAGTTTTTGCTCTTATTATTGGTGAAGTTGAAACATTAAATGCTAATCCTAGAACATCAAAAATAATTGATTCCGCTGATAAAGGAATATATGTTTTAAATCATGACGAAAAAACATGGAAAAGAGTTTTTGGTAATACCGAAGAAGAAAGAAGACGTATTCAACCCGGATATGCGAATATGTCAACTGACGGTAAATTAGTTTCTCTGTCTTCGAGTAATTTTAAATTTTTAAGTGATAACGTTGTTAATGACCCTGAAACTGCTGTAAAATACCAGTTAATCGGTGCTGTTAAATATGAATTTCCTCGCGAATGGTTAGCTGATAAACATTATCATATGATGGCGTTTATAGCGGATGAAAAATCTGATTGGGAGACTTTTACTCCTCAACCGATGAAATACTACGCAGAACCGTTCTTTAATTGGTCTAAAAAATCTAACACTCGTTGTTGGATAAACAACTCCGATAGGGTTGTAGTAGTTTATGCTGATTTAAAATACACTAAAGTTATAGAAAATATTCCGGAAACATCACCAGATAGATTAGTTCATGAATACTGGGATGATGGCGATTGTACTATAGTAATGCCAAATGTTAAATTCACTGGATTTAAAAAATATGCATCTGGGATGCTTTTCTATAAAGCCTCTGGTGAAATAATTTCTTACTATGATTTTAACTATCGCGTGAGAGATACAGTAGAAATTATTTGGAAGCCAACTGAAGTATTTTTAAAAGCATTTTTACAAAACCAAGAGCATGAAACTCCTTGGTCGCCTGAAGAAGAGCGTGGATTGGCTGACCCTGATTTAAGACCATTGATTGGCACAATGATGCCTGATTCTTATTTGTTGCAGGATTCGAATTTTGAGGCATTTTGCGAAGCATATATTCAGTATCTTTCTGATGGATATGGAACTCAGTATAACAATTTACGAAATTTAATTCGTAACAAATATCCACGAGAAGAGCATGCATGGGAATATTTGTGGTCAGAGATATATAAAAGAAACATTTATTTAAATGCTGACAAACGTGATGCTGTTGCAAGATTTTTCGAATCACGTAGCTATGATTTTTATTCTACTAAAGGAATTGAAGCATCATACAAATTTCTTTTTAAAGTTCTTTATAATGAAGAGGTTGAAATTGAAATTGAATCTGGGGCTGGTACTGAATATGATATAATCGTTCAATCTGATTCTTTGACTGAAGACTTAGTAGGACAAACGATTTATACAGCTACAGGAAGATGTAATGTTACTTATATAGAAAGAAGCTATTCTAATGGTAAATTGCAATGGACCGTAACTATTCATAATCTTTTGGGAAGATTGATTGCCGGTCAAGAAGTTAAAGCAGAAAGACTTCCTAGTTTTGAAGGCGAAATTATTCGTGGGGTTAAAGGAAAGGATTTGCTTCAAAATAATATAGACTATATTAATAGAAGTCGATCATATTATGTAATGAAAATTAAATCCAATTTACCTTCTTCTCGTTGGAAATCTGACGTTATTCGTTTTGTTCATCCAGTAGGATTTGGATTTATAGCAATTACCCTTTTAACAATGTTTATTAATGTTGGTTTAACTCTTAAACACACAGAGACTATAATTAATAAATACAAAAACTATAAATGGGATTCTGGATTGCCTACTGAATATGCTGATAGAGTAGCTAAATTGACTCCAACTGGTGAAATTGAGCATGATTCGGTAACAGGCGAAGCAATTTATGAGCCTGGCCCAATGGCTGGTGTAGAATATCCTCTTCCTGATGACTATAATGCTGAAAATAATAATTCAATATTTCAAGGTCAATTGCCGTCTGAACGACGTAAATTAATGAGTCCTCTATTTGACGCATCTGGAACAACATTTGCACAATTTAGGGATTTAGTTAATAAACGTCTAAAAGATAATATAGGAAATCCAAGAGACCCTGAAAATCCAACACAGGTTAAAATAGATGAATGATTCAAGTGTTATCTATCGTGCGATAGTTACTTCAAAATTTAGAACAGAAAAAATGTTGAATTTTTATAATTCAATTGGAAGTGGTCCGGATAAAAACACTATCTTTATCACATTTGGAAGATCAGAACCGTGGTCATCAAATGAAAATGAGGTGGGCTTTGCTCCACCTTATCCTACCGATTCCGTATTAGGTGTAACTGACATGTGGACTCATATGATGGGAACCGTGAAGGTTCTTCCATCTATGCTTGATGCAGTTATTCCTCGTAGAGATTGGGGAGATACTAGATATCCGGATCCATACACATTTAGAATTAACGATATTGTAGTGTGTAACTCAGCTCCTTACAACGCTACTGAATCAGGCGCAGGCTGGTTAGTATATCGTTGTTTAGATGTTCCTGATACCGGAATGTGTTCAATCGCATCTTTAACTGATAAGGATGAATGCCTTAAGTTAGGTGGAAAATGGACTCCTTCTGCTAGGTCAATGACTCCTCCTGAAGGTCGAGGAGATGCTGAAGGAACAATTGAACCTGGGGACGGATATGTTTGGGAATATCTATTTGAGATTCCGCCTGATGTATCTATAAATAGATGCACGAATGAATATATCGTGGTTCCTTGGCCTGAGGAATTAAAAGAAGACCCGACTAGATGGGGATATGAAGATAATCTCACTTGGCAGCAAGATGATTTTGGATTAATTTACCGTGTTAAGGCAAATACTATCCGTTTTAAAGCATATTTAGATTCAGTTTATTTTCCTGAAGCTGCATTGCCAGGAAATAAAGGATTTAGACAAATATCAATAATCACGAATCCTCTTGAAGCTAAAGCTCATCCAAATGACCCAAACGTTAAAGCTGAAAAGGATTATTATGATCCGGAAGATTTAATGAGGCATTCGGGCGAAATGATTTATATGGAAAATAGGCCACCTATTATTATGGCAATGGATCAGACAGAAGAAATCAATATTCTGTTTACATTTTAAATTAAGGGAGCCCATGGGCTCCCTTTTTCTTTATAAATACTATAAACTCATAAGGAAACCGCTATGTTCATTCAAGAACCAAAGAAATTGATTGATACCGGCGAAATTGGTAACGCTTCTACTGGTGATATCTTATTCGACGGTGGTAATAAAATTAATAGTGATTTTAACGCAATTTATAATGCGTTTGGCGATCAACGTAAAATGGCAGTAGCAAATGGCACCGGAGCAGATGGTCAAATTATCCATGCTACTGGATATTATCAAAAACACTCTATTGCAGAGTATGCAACTCCAGTAAAAGTTGGCACTAGGCATGATATTGATACCTCTACTGTAGGTGTTAAAGTTATCATTGAAAGAGGCGAACTCGGCGATTGTGTTGAATTCATTAACTCTAATGGATCAATATCAGTTACTAATCCTTTGACAATTCAAGCTATTGATTCAATTAAAGGTGTTTCAGGTAATTTAGTAGTAACTAGCCCATATAGTAAAGTTACTTTACGCTGTATTTCATCTGATAATTCTACATCGGTTTGGAATTATTCTATTGAAAGTATGTTTGGGCAAAAGGAATCACCAGCTGAAGGTACATGGAATATTTCTACGTCCGGATCAGTTGACATTCCATTATTTCATCGCACTGAATACAATATGGCTAAATTGCTAGTTACGTGCCAATCGGTAGATGGAAGAAAAATTAAAACAGCAGAAATAAATATTCTTGTGGATACTGTTAATTCAGAGGTCATTTCTTCTGAATATGCTGTCATGCGAGTTGGGAATGAAACCGAAGAAGACGAAATCGCTAATATTGCATTTAGTATTAAAGAAAACTATGTAACGGCGACTATAAGTTCTTCAACTGTCGGTATGAGAGCAGCAGTTAAAGTTATCGCTACGCAGAAAATCGGGGTGGCTCAATAATGAAACAAAATATTAATATCGGTAATGTTATAGATGATGGTACCGGTGACTACCTGCGTAAAGGTGGTATAAAAATAAATGAAAACTTTGATGAGCTTTATTATGAACTCGGTGATGGTGATGTTCCATATTCAGCCGGTGCCTGGAAAACTTATAATGCTTCATCAGGACAAACATTAACAGCAGAATGGGGAAAATCATACGCTATTAATACATCTTCTGGAAGAGTGACTATAAATCTTCCAAAGGGTACAGTTAATGATTACAACAAGGTAATTAGAGCTAGAGACGTATTTGCTACATGGAACGTCAACCCCGTTACACTAGTAGCTGCTTCCGGCGATACGATTAAAGGGTCTGCAGTACCAGTTGAAATTAATGTTCAATTCAGCGATTTAGAACTAGTGTATTGTGCCCCAGGACGTTGGGAATATGTCAAAAATAAACAAATTGACAAAATTACCAGTTCAGACATTAGTAATGTAGCTCGTAAAGAATTTTTAGTCGAAGTCCAAGGACAAACAGACTTTTTAGATGTTTTCCGTGGAACCAGTTATAATGTAAATAACATCAGAGTAAAACATCGTGGTAACGAATTGTATTACGGCGATGTGTTTAGCGAAAACAGCGATTTTGGCTCTCCGGGCGAAAATGAAGGAGAACTAGTTCCTCTTGATGGATTTAATATTCGATTAAGACAGCCTTGTAATATTGGTGACACTGTTCAAATTGAAACATTTATGGATGGTGTATCGCAGTGGAGAAGTTCATATACAAGACGTCAAATTAGATTGTTAGATTCAAAATTAACGTCAAAAACTTCTTTAGAAGGAAGTATTTACGTTACTGATTTATCAACAATGAAATCAATTCCATTTTCTGCTTTTGGATTAATTCCAGGAGAACCTATTAATCCTAATTCTCTTGAGGTTCGTTTTAACGGGATTTTGCAGGAATTGGCTGGAACAGTTGGAATGCCATTATTTCATTGTGTTGGTGCCGATTCAGACGATGAAGTAGAATGCTCTGTTTTAGGTGGAACTTGGGAACAATCTCATACTGATTATTCAGTTGAAACTGATGAAAACGGCATACCGGAAATTTTACATTTCGATAGAGTATTTGAGCATGGTGACATTATCAATATCACCTGGTTTAATAATGATTTGGGTACATTATTAACAAAAGATGAGATTATTGATGAAACTGATAATCTTTATGTATCGCAAGGACCGGGAGTAGATATTTCTGGTGATGTAAATTTAACAGACTTCGATAAAATTGGTTGGCCAAATGTAGAAGCAGTTCAATCTTACCAACGCGAATTTAATGCTGTTTCAAATATCTTTGATACGATTTATCCTATTGGAACTATATATGAAAACGCTGTTAATCCAAATAACCCTGTTACATATATGGGATTCGGCTCATGGAAATTATTTGGGCAAGGAAAAGTTTTAGTTGGATGGAATGAAGATATTTCGGACCCTAACTTTGCTCTAAATAACAACGATTTAGATTCGGGTGGAAATCCTTCGCATACTGCAGGTGGAACAGGTGGTTCTACTTCTGTTACATTGGAAAATGCTAATCTTCCTGCAACTGAAACAGATGAAGAAGTTCTAATAGTTGATGAAAATGGATCAGTCATTGTTGGTGGGTGTCAATACGATCCAGATGAATCCGGTCCAATTTACACTAAATACCGTGAAGCTAAAGCATCTACTAACTCTACTCACACTCCGCCAACATCAATAACTAACATTCAACCATATATTACAGTTTATCGTTGGATAAGGATTGCATAATGAGTTTACTTAATAATAAAGCGGGAGTTATTTCCCGCTTAGCCGATTTTCTTGGTTTTAGACCTAAAGCTGGTAATATAGATGTAATGAATCGTCAATCAGTTGGGTCAGTGACAATTTCTCAATTAGCGAAAGGTTTTTATGAACCAAACGTAGAATCAGCTATTAATGATGTTCATAATTTTTCTATAAAAGACATTGGTACAATTATTACTAATAAAACTGGTGTTTCTCCTGAGGGTGTTTCTCAAACTGATTATTGGGCATTTTCTGGAACTGTAACAGACGATTCTCTTCCTCCGGGTTCTCCTGTTACGGTATTAGTATTTGGTCTTCCAGTTTCAGCAACTACTGGAATGACGGCAATTGAGTTTGTTGCAAAAGTTCGTGTTGCCCTTCAAGAAGCTATTGCGTCATTTACTGCTATCAACTCATATAAAGACCACCCAACGGATGGTAGTAAATTAGAAGTTACTTATTTAGATAATCAAAAACATGTATTGAGCACATATTCTACATATGGAATAACTATTTCACAGGAAATTATTTCTGAGTCTAAACCTGGCTACGGTACATGGAATTTATTAGGCGCACAAACTGTAACTTTAGATAATCAGCAGACTCCTACAGTACTTTATCATTTTGAGAGAACAGCATGAGTAATAATACATATCAACACGTTTCTAATGAATCTCGTTATGTAAAATTTGATCCAACTGGTACAAATTTTCCGGAAGAGATTACTGATGTTCAGGCTGCTATAGCAGCCATTTCTCCTGCTGGCGTAAATGGAGTTCCTGATGCATCATCAACAACAAAGGGAATTTTATTTCTTGCCACTGAACAGGAAGTTATAGATGGAACTAATAATACCAAAGCAGTTACACCGGCAACGTTGGCAACAAGATTATCATATCCAAATGCTACCGAAGAAGTTTATGGACTTACACGTTATTCAACAGACGATGAAGCTGTAGCTGGTGTTAATAATGAATCATCTATAACTCCGGCTAAATTTACTACAGCAATTAATCACATTTTTGATACACGAATTTCTTCTGAAAGTTCACTTGGCGTTATTAAGTTATCATCTCTACCGCAAGCATTAGCTGGTGCAGATGATACTACTGCAATGACTCCATTAAAAACGCAGCAGTTAGCTATTAAATTAATTGCGCAAATTGCTCCTTCTGAAACCACAGCTACCGAATCGGACCAAGGTGTTGTTCAATTAGCAACAGTAGCGCAGGTTCGTCAGGGAACTTTAAGAGAAGGCTATGCAATTTCTCCTTATACGTTTATGAATTCATCTGCTACTGAAGAATATAAAGGCGTAATTAAATTAGGAACACAATCAGAAGTTAACTCGAATAATGCTTCTGCTGCTGTTACTGGTGCAACTCTTAATGGTCGTGGTTCTACAACGTCAATGAGAGGCGTAGTTAAATTAACTACAACTGCCGGCTCACAGAGTGGAGGTGATGCTTCATCAGCACTAGCTTGGAACGCTGACGTTATCCATCAAAGAGGCGGTCAAACTATTAATGGAACACTCCGCATTAATAACACGCTTACAATAGCTTCAGGTGGAGCAAATATTACCGGAACAGTTAACATGACCGGTGGTTATATTCAAGGTAAGCGTGTCGTAACACAAAATGAAATTGATAGAACTATTCCTGTCGGAGCTATTATGATGTGGGCCGCTGATAGTCTTCCTAGTGATGCTTGGCGTTTTTGCCACGGTGGAACTGTTTCAGCGTCAGATTGTCCATTATATGCTTCTAGAATTGGAACAAGATATGGCGGAAGTTCATCAAATCCTGGATTACCTGATATGCGTGGTCTTTTTGTTCGCGGCTCTGGTCGTGGCTCTCACTTAACAAATCCAAATGTTAATGGTAATGACCAGTTTGGTAAGCCTAGATTAGGTGTAGGTTGTACTGGTGGATATGTTGGTGAAGTACAGAAACAACAGATGTCTTATCATAAACATGCTGGCGGATTTGGTGAGCATGATGATTCTGGAGCATTCGGTAATACCCGTAGATCAAATTTTGTTGGTACACGTAAAGGACTTGACTGGGATAACCGTTCATACTTCACCAATGACGGATATGAAATTGACCCGGCATCACAACGAAATTCCAAATATACATTAAATCGTCCTGAATTAATTGGAAATGAAACACGTCCATGGAACATTTCTTTAAACTACATAATTAAGGTAAAAGAATGACAGATATTGTACTGAATGACTTACCATTCGTTGACGGCCCTCCTGCAGAGGGCCAGAGCCGCATTTCCTGGATTAAAAACGGCGAAGAAATATTAGGAGCTGACACACAGTATGGAAGTGAAGGTTCAATGAATAGACCTACAGTTTCTGTACTAAGAAATGTTGAAGTTCTCGATAAAAACATTGGAATACTTAAAACATCTTTAGAAACCGCAAATAGTGATATTAAAACAATTCAGGGCATCTTAGATGTATCTGGTGATATTGAAGCTTTGGCCCAAATAAGTATCAATAAAAATGATATTTCTGACCTTAAAACGCTAACCAGTGAACATACAGAAATATTAAATGGGACTAATAGTACAGTTGACAGCATTCTTGCTGATATTGGTCCATTTAACTCCGAGGCCAACTCTGTATACAGAACGATCAGAAATGATTTACTATGGATAAAGCGTGAACTTGGACAATACACGGGTCAAGATATTAATGGTCTTCCTGTTGTAGGAAATCCTAGTAGTGGAATGAAGCATCGCATTATTAATAATACTGATGTCATTACTTCACAGGGAATACGTTTAAGCGAATTAGAAACAAAATTTATTGAATCTGATGTAGGTTCTTTGACTATTGAAGTTGGTAATCTTCGCGAAGAGCTTGGACCAAAACCACCGTCATTTTCACAGAACGTTTACAGTCGTTTAAATGAAATTGACACTAAACAGACAACAGTTGAGTCTGACATTAGTGCTATTAAGACCTCAATAGGATATCCAGGAAATAATTCGATTATCACGAGTGTTAATACAAACACTGATAATATTGCATCTATTAATTTAGAGCTAAATCAAAGTGGAGGTATTAAACAGCGTTTAACCGTTATTGAAACTTCTATTGGATCAGACGATATTCCTTCAAGTATTAAAGGCCAAATCAAAGATAATACAACTTCAATCGAATCTCTAAATGGAATCGTCGGTGAAAACACTTCATCTGGTTTAAGAGCGAATGTTTCATGGTTAAACCAAATTGTTGGAACTGATTCTAGCGGTGGACAACCTTCTCCTCCTGGGTCTCTTTTAAACCGAGTTTCTACAATTGAAACTTCTGTTTCAGGCTTGAATAATGATGTTCAAAACCTACAAGTAGAGATTGGTAATAACAGCACAGGAATTAAAGGGCAAGTTGTAGCGTTAAATACTTTAGTAAATGGAACTAATCCAAACGGTTCAACTGTTGAAGAACGCGGATTAACCAATTCAATAAAAGCTAACGAAACCAACATTGCATCAGTTACACAAGAAGTGAATACAGCTAAAGGCAATATATCTTCTTTACAAGGCGATGTTCAAGCTCTCCAAGAAGCCGGTTATATTCCTGAAGCTCCAAAAGATGGCCAAGCTTACGTTCGTAAAGACGGCGAATGGGTATTACTTTCTACCTTTTTATCACCAGCATAACATGGGGCCGCAAGGCCCCAAAGGATTTTAAATGTCAGGATATAATTCTCAGAATCCAAAGGAACTCAAAGATGTCATTCTAAGACGTTTAGGGGCTCCAATTATTAATGTTGAGTTAACACCCGATCAAATTTACGATTGTATCCAGCGTGCCCTAGAATTATACGGTGAATACCATTTTGATGGACTTAACAAAGGTTTTCACGTATTTTACGTAGGGGACGATGAAGAAAAGTATAAAACTGGAGTCTTCGATTTAAGAGGTTCTAACGTATTTGCAGTAACCCGCATTTTACGCACAAATATTGGGTCAATAACATCTATGGATGGAAATGCTACATATCCATGGTTTACTGACTTTCTTTTAGGAATGGCTGGTATTAATGGTGGAATGGGAACGTCTTGTAATAGATTTTATGGACCAAATGCCTTTGGAGCTGATTTAGGATATTTTACCCAGCTTACCAGTTATATGGGAATGATGCAAGATATGCTCTCTCCTATTCCAGACTTTTGGTTTAATTCAGCAAATGAACAGCTCAAAGTCATGGGAAACTTCCAAAAATATGATTTAATTATCGTAGAAAGCTGGACTAAATCATACATTGATACAAACAAAATGGTTGGAAATACAGTAGGATATGGAACAGTCGGTCCACAAGATAGCTGGTCATTATCTGAACGATACAATAATCCAGACCACAATTTAGTAGGTCGTGTTGTTGGTCAGGACCCTAATGTTAAGCAAGGTGCTTATAATAATCGTTGGGTGAAAGACTATGCTACAGCTTTAGCTAAAGAATTAAATGGTCAAATTTTAGCACGTCACCAAGGTATGATGCTTCCTGGCGGTGTTACAATTGATGGGCAGCGCTTAATAGAAGAAGCTCGTTTAGAAAAAGAAGCACTGCGCGAAGAATTATACTTACTTGACCCTCCATTTGGAATTTTGGTAGGTTAATATGGCTACTTACGATAAAAATCTCTTTGCTAAATTGGAAAACCGCACAGGTTATTCTCAGACCAATGAAACTGAAATATTAAATCCTTATGTAAATTTCAATCATTATAAAAACAGCCAAATATTAGCTGATGTATTAGTAGCTGAAAGCATTCAAATGCGAGGTGTAGAATGCTATTATGTTCCAAGAGAGTATGTTTCCCCTGATTTGATATTCGGCGAAGACTTAAAAAATAAATTTACTAAAGCTTGGAAATTTGCTGCATATTTAAATTCATTTGAAGGATATGAAGGAGCTAAATCATTCTTTAGTAACTTTGGTATGCAAGTACAAGACGAAGTGACTTTATCTATTAACCCAAATTTATTTAAGCATCAAGTTAACGGAAAAGAACCGAAAGAAGGCGATTTGATATATTTTCCTATGGATAACAGCTTATTTGAAATTAACTGGGTTGAACCATATGATCCATTTTATCAATTAGGCCAAAACGCTATTCGTAAAATTACTGCAGGTAAATTCATTTATTCTGGAGAAGAAATTAATCCAGTTCTACAGAAAAATGAAGGAATTAACATTCCAGAATTTAGTGAATTAGAATTAAATCCTGTTCGCAATCTTAACGGTATTCATGACATTAATATTGATCAGTATGCTGAAGTAGATCAAATTAATTCTGAAGCTAAAGAATACGTTGAACCTTATGTTGTTGTCAATAACAGAGGCAAATCTTTCGAATCTAGCCCATTTGATAATGATTTCATGGATTAATAAATATTATAAACTAATTAAAGCCCAGATTAGGAGAAATCATGTTTGGTTATTTTTATAATTCGTCTTTTAGACGATATGCTACCTTGATGGGCGATTTGTTTTCAAATATCCAAATCAAACGTCAGTTAGAATCTGGTGATAAGTTTATACGTGTTCCTATTACGTATGCATCAAAGGAACACTTTATGATGAAATTGAATAAATGGACATCAATAAATTCACAAGAAGATGTAGCTAAAGTTGAAACTATTCTACCGCGTATAAATTTACATTTAGTTGATTTTAGCTATAATGCTCCATTTAAAACAAACATTTTAAATCAGAATTTACTGCAAAAAGGCGCAACTTCCGTAGTATCGCAGTATAATCCATCTCCTATTAAAATGATTTATGAATTGAGTATCTTTACTCGCTATGAAGATGATATGTTTCAAATAGTTGAACAGATTCTTCCATATTTTCAACCTCATTTTAATACAACTATGTACGAGCAGTTTGGAAATGATATTCCATTTAAAAGGGATATCAAAATTGTATTAATGTCTGCTGCTATAGACGAAGCTATAGATGGGGATAATTTATCTCGTCGTAGAATTGAATGGTCATTAACATTTGAAGTAAATGGATGGATGTATCCTCCGGTAGATGATGCAGAAGGATTAATTCGTACTACTTATACAGATTTTCATGCTAATACAAGAGATTTGCCTGATGGCGAAGGTGTTTTTGAATCTGTCGATAGCGAAGTTGTTCCTCGAGATATTGACCCAGAAGACTGGGATGGAACAGTAAAACAAACTTTCACTAGCAATGTAAATAGACCAACACCGCCAGAACCTCCTGGCCCAAGAACATAGAGGTTATTATGGAAGGTCTTGATATAAACAAACTTTTAGATATTTCTGACCTCCCCGGAATCGACGGGGAGGAAATTAAAGTATATGAACCTCTGCAATTAGTAGAAGTTAAAAGCAATCCACAAAACCGTACTCCAGATTTAGAAGATGATTACGGAGTAGTTCGTCGAAATATGCATTTTCAACAACAAATGCTAATGGACGCGGCCAAGATTTTTCTTGAGACAGCAAAGAATGCTGATTCTCCTCGTCACATGGAAGTATTTGCAACTCTTATGGGGCAAATGACTACGACGAACAGAGAAATACTGAAGCTTCATAAAGATATGAAAGACATTACATCTGAGCAGGTTGGCACCAAAGGCGCTGTTCCTACAGGTCAAATGAATATTCAGAATGCGACAGTATTCATGGGTTCACCAACAGAATTAATGGACGAAATTGGTGATGCTTACGAGGCTCAAGAAGCTCGTGAGAAGGTGATAAATGGAACAACCGATTAATGCATTAAATGATTTCCATCCGTTAAATGAAGCTGGAAAAATTTTAATAAAACACCCAAGCTTAGCGGAAAGAAAAGATGAAGATGGAATTCATTGGATAAAATCTCAGTGGGATGGAAAATGGTATCCTGAAAAATTCAGTGATTACCTTCGTCTACATAAAATAGTAAAAATTCCAAATAACTCTGATAAGCCTGAATTATTTCAAACTTATAAAGATAAGAATAATAAAAGATCTCGGTATATGGGTCTTCCTAACTTGAAACGAGCTAATATTAAAACACAATGGACTCGTGAAATGGTTGAGGAATGGAAAAAATGCCGAGACGATATTGTTTATTTTGCAGAAACATACTGTGCTATTACTCATATTGACTATGGTGTCATAAAGGTTCAATTACGTGATTACCAGCGTGATATGCTCAAAATAATGTCATCTAAACGTATGACTGTTTGTAATCTATCGCGCCAGCTCGGTAAAACAACGGTAGTAGCTATTTTCCTTGCACACTTTGTATGTTTTAACAAAGATAAAGCTGTAGGTATTCTTGCGCACAAAGGCTCAATGTCTGCGGAAGTTTTAGACCGTACTAAGCAAGCAATTGAACTGCTTCCTGACTTTTTACAGCCTGGTATAGTTGAATGGAATAAGGGTTCAATTGAACTTGATAATGGTTCTTCAATTGGCGCTTATGCTTCCTCTCCTGACGCAGTTCGTGGTAACTCATTCGCAATGATTTATATTGACGAATGTGCATTTATTCCAAACTTCCATGATTCCTGGCTTGCTATTCAACCGGTAATTTCATCTGGTCGTCGTTCGAAAATTATTATTACTACGACTCCTAATGGATTAAACCATTTTTATGATATTTGGACTGCTGCTGTTGAAGGTAAATCGGGATTTGAACCATACACTGCTATTTGGAATTCAGTTAAAGAACGTCTTTATAACGATGAAGATATTTTTGACGATGGATGGCAATGGAGCATACAAACCATTAATGGTTCTACTTTAGCTCAATTTCGTCAAGAACACACCGCAGCGTTTGAAGGGACTTCTGGTACATTAATTTCAGGAATGAAATTAGCTATTATGGATTTCATTGAAGTAACTCCAGATGATCATGGTTTTCATCGATTTAAAAGCCCTGAACCAGATAGAAAATATATCGCAACTCTAGACTGCTCAGAAGGTCGTGGGCAAGATTACCACGCTTTACATATTATTGATGTTACCGATGATGTGTGGGAGCAGGTTGGTGTTTTACATTCAAACACTATTTCTCATTTAATTCTACCTGACATCGTTATGCGTTATTTAGTAGAATATAATGAATGCCCAGTTTATATTGAATTAAATAGTACTGGTGTGTCAGTTGCAAAATCACTTTATATGGATTTAGAATACGAAGGCGTTATTTGCGATTCATATACTGATTTAGGAATGAAGCAAACTAAACGAACGAAAGCAGTAGGATGCTCTACATTAAAAGACCTTATTGAAAAAGATAAGCTTATTATTCATCACCGTGCAACTATTCAAGAGTTTAGAACGTTTAGTGAAAAAGGCGTGTCTTGGGCGGCTGAAGAAGGTTATCACGACGATTTAGTAATGTCTTTAGTAATTTTTGGATGGTTATCAACACAATCAAAATTTATTGATTATGCTGACAAAGATGACATGCGACTAGCATCTGAAGTGTTTTCAAAAGAGCTTCAAGATATGGGTGATGAATACGCTCCAGTCATATTTGTTGATTCGGTTCATTCTGCTGAGTATGTTCCAGTATCTCAAGGTATGTCAATGGTATAAATATATTAAAGCATATTAAAGAGGATTAAAAATGACTTTATTATCTCCGGGCATTGAGCTCAAAGAAACTACGGTTCAAAGCACCGTGGTTAATAACTCTACTGGTACAGCAGCTTTGGCCGGTAAATTCCAGTGGGGTCCTGCTTTTCAGATTAAACAGGTTACAAATGAAGTAGATTTAGTTAATACTTTTGGTCAACCAACCGCTGAAACTGCTGACTATTTTATGTCTGCGATGAATTTCTTGCAGTACGGAAATGACTTACGAGTAGTTCGTGCTGTTGATAGAGATACCGCTAAAAACTCATCTCCGATTGCTGGTAATATTGAATACACAATTTCTACCCCAGGTAGTAACTATGCAGTTGGAGATAAAATCACGGTCAAATATGTTTCAGATGATATTGAAACTGAAGGTAAAATTACTGAAGTAGACGCAGATGGAAAAATTAAGAAAATTAATATTCCTACTGCAAAAATTATCGCTAAAGCGAAAGAAGTCGGTGAATATCCGGAATTAGGTTCTAACTGGACTGCGGAAATTTCTTCGTCTTCCTCTGGTTTAGCTGCAGTAATAACTCTTGGAAAAATTATTACTGATTCTGGTATTTTATTAGCTGAAATTGAAAATGCTGAAGCTGCTATGACAGCGGTTGACTTTCAAGCAAATCTCAAAAAATACGGAATTCCAGGAGTAGTAGCTCTTTATCCAGGCGAATTAGGCGATAAAATTGAAATTGAAATCGTATCTAAAGCTGACTATGCAAAAGGAGCTTCTGCATTACTCCCAATTTATCCAGGTGGTGGTACTCGTGCATCTACTGCTAAAGCAGTGTTTGGATATGGACCACAAACTGATTCACAGTATGCTATTATAGTTCGTCGTAATGATGCTATTGTTCAAAGCGTTGTTCTTTCAACTAAGCGTGGTGAAAAAGATATTTACGATAGTAACATCTATATCGATGACTTTTTCACAAAAGGTGGTTCAGAATATATTTTTGCAACTGCACAAAACTGGCCAGAAGGCTTCTCTGGAATTTTAACTCTGTCTGGTGGATTATCATCAAATGCTGAAGTAACAGCAGGAGATTTGATGGAAGCTTGGGACTTCTTTGCTGACCGTGAATCCGTTGATGTTCAACTGTTTATTGCGGGTTCTTGTGCCGGTGAATCTTTAGAAACAGCATCTACTGTCCAAAAACACGTCGTTTCAATTGGGGATGCTCGCCAAGATTGCTTAGTATTGTGCTCTCCTCCGCGTGAAACTGTAGTTGGAATTCCTGTAACTCGTGCGGTTGATAACTTAGTCAATTGGAGAACCGCAACAGGTTCATACACTGATAATAACTTTAATATCAGTTCAACCTACGCAGCAATTGATGGTAACTACAAGTATCAGTATGACAAATATAATGATGTGAATCGTTGGGTTCCATTAGCAGCTGATATTGCTGGTTTATGCGCAAGAACTGATAACGTATCTCAGACTTGGATGTCTCCAGCTGGTTATAATCGTGGTCAGATTCTTAACGTTATTAAACTGGCTATTGAAACTCGCCAGGCTCAGCGCGACCGTTTATACCAAGAAGCTATCAACCCAGTAACTGGTACAGGTGGTGATGGTTACGTATTGTATGGTGATAAAACAGCTACTTCTGTTCCTTCTCCATTTGATCGTATTAACGTTCGTCGTCTGTTTAATATGTTGAAAACGAATATCGGACGTAGTTCAAAATATCGTTTGTTCGAATTAAACAACGCGTTTACTCGTTCATCATTCCGCACAGAAACTGCCCAGTACTTACAGGGAATTAAAGCTCTCGGTGGAATTTATGAATATCGTGTAGTTTGCGATACAACAAATAACACTCCGTCAGTAATTGATAGAAATGAGTTTGTTGCAACATTCTACATCCAACCGGCTAGAAGCATTAACTACATTACCTTAAACTTCGTAGCAACTGCTACTGGTGCAGATTTCGATGAGTTAACTGGTCTTGCAGGTTAATACAGTGCATTCTAAAGGCCTGTTTCGGCAGGCCATATAAATACACTATATCCTTAATTCTTTAATTCTATATGCCCTAGGTTAAACATAGGGATATAAATACTACAGAGGCTAATATGTTTGTAGATGATGTAACACGAGCGTTTGAATCTGGTGATTTTGCTCGACCTAACTTATTCCAAGTAGAAATTTCTTATCTTGGACAAAATTTTACGTTTCAATGTAAAGCCACTGCTTTACCAGCTGGTATTGTAGAAAAAATTCCAGTCGGATTTATGAACCGTAAAATTAACGTAGCAGGCGATCGTACATTCGATGACTGGACTGTTACAGTAATGAACGATGAAGCTCATGATGCTCGCCAGAAGTTTGTTGATTGGCAAAGCATTGCTGCGGGGCAAGGAAACGAAATTACTGGTGGAAAACCTGCAGAGTATAAAAAGAGCGCTATCGTTCGTCAATATGCTCGTGACGCTAAAACAGTAACAAAAGAAATTGAAATTAAAGGTCTGTGGCCTACTAACGTGGGTGAACTTCAATTAGATTGGGATTCAAACAATGAAATCCAAACATTTGAAGTAACTCTTGCTCTCGATTATTGGGAATAAAATGAATGGGGAGAAATCCCCATCCTGCTTAAAGCAGAGAAGTCCATTATAAATATAACTATAATTCCCATTTGGAGAATACAATGAAATTTAATGTATTAAGTTTGTTTGCTCCATGGGCTAAAATGGACGAACGAAATTTTAAAGACCAAGAAAAAGAAGATCTTGTTTCCATTACAGCCCCAAAGCTTGATGATGGAGCAAGAGAATTTGAAGTAAGCTCGAATGAAGCTGCTTCTCCTTATAATGCTGCATTCCAAACAATTTTTGGTTCACATGAACCAGGAATGAAAACTACTCGTGAGCTTATTGATACATATCGTAATCTCATGAATAACTATGAAGTGGACAATGCAGTTTCAGAAATCGTTTCAGACGCTATCGTCTATGAAGATGATACTGAAGTCGTAGCGTTAAATTTGGATAAATCTAAATTTAGCCCAAAAATTAAAAATATGATGTTAGATGAATTTAGTGATGTATTAAATCATCTATCGTTTCAACGAAAAGGTTCTGATCATTTTAGACGTTGGTATGTTGATTCAAGAATTTTCTTTCATAAAATCATTGATCCAAAACGTCCAAAAGAAGGCATAAAAGAATTACGTAGATTAGACCCTCGCCAAGTTCAGTATGTTCGTGAAATTATAACAGAAACTGAAGCTGGCACAAAAATAGTTAAAGGTTACAAAGAATATTTTATATATGATACTGCACACGAATCATATGCATGTGATGGTAGAATGTATGAAGCTGGCACAAAAATAAAAATTCCTAAAGCTGCCGTCGTTTATGCCCATTCTGGATTAGTCGATTGTTGCGGTAAAAATATCATCGGGTATTTGCATCGTGCTGTTAAACCTGCTAACCAATTAAAATTATTAGAAGATGCTGTAGTCATTTATCGCATTACTCGTGCTCCTGACCGCCGCGTTTGGTATGTAGACACGGGCAATATGCCTGCTCGTAAAGCTGCTGAGCACATGCAACATGTTATGAACACGATGAAAAACCGTGTAGTATATGATGCATCAACAGGTAAAATAAAAAATCAACAGCATAATATGTCTATGACCGAAGACTATTGGTTGCAGCGCCGCGATGGTAAAGCTGTGACAGAAGTTGATACTCTTCCTGGTGCTGATAATACCGGTAATATGGAAGATGTTCGTTGGTTTAGACAAGCTCTTTATATGGCATTACGTGTTCCTCTTTCACGCATTCCGCAAGACCAACAAGGCGGTGTGATGTTTGATTCTGGAACTAGCATTACACGTGATGAATTAACGTTTGCTAAATTTATTCGTGAGCTTCAGCATAAATTTGAAGAAGTTTTCCTAGATCCGCTTAAAACAAATCTTTTGCTTAAAGGTATAATTACAGAAGATGAGTGGAATGATGAAATAAATAATATTAAGATAGAATTTCATCGGGATAGCTACTTTACTGAACTCAAAGAAGCAGAAATTTTGGAACGAAGAATTAATATGCTAACCATGGCAGAACCATTTATTGGTAAATATATTTCTCACAGAACTGCTATGAAAGATATTTTGCAGATGACTGATGAAGAAATAGAACAAGAAGCCAAGCAAATTGAAGAAGAGTCTAAAGAGGCTCGTTTCCAAGACCCCGACCAAGAACAAGAGGATTTTTAATGGAAGGTTTAATTGAAGCTATTAAATCAAACGACCTCGTAGCCGCTCGTAAATTATTTGCTGAAGCCATGGCTGCAAGAACGATTGATTTAATTAAAGAAGAAAAAATCGCTATCGCTCGTAATTTCTTAATCGAAGGTGAAGAACCTGATGACGAGGATGATGACGAAGACGAAGATAGTGATGATAAAGACGACAAAAAAGACAAAGACTCTGATGAAGATGACGAAGACGAGGATGATGAATAATGCTTCTGATCCCTGAAACTCATGAATTAGTTCTCGAGAATGTCGAAGCACTTATTCCTGAAGCACAGGGTCGCTTTGACGAATTGTCTTCTGCTTTAAATAAAGACGATATAAATACAATTGTCGAGAATATGCTTGATGATGAAACTGATTTAGCGGTTGCATTAGCTTCTATTAATGAAAATATGCCGTTAAATGAATTCATCGTTAAACATGTTTCCGCCCGTGGTGAAATTACTCGCACTAAAGACCGCAAAACGCGTGAACGTAATGCATTTCAAACCACTGGGCTGTCTAAAGCAAAACGTAGACAAATTGCTCGTAAAGCTACCAAAACGAAGATTGCCAATCCAGCAGGTCAATCTCGTGCTCAGCGTAAGCGTAAAAAAGCTCTTAAACGCCGTAAAGCATTAGGATTAAGCTAATGAATGAACCCCAATTACTAATTGAAACTTGGGGTCAACCTGGCGAAATTATTGATGGCGTGCCAATGCTTGAATCTCATGATGGAAAAGACTTAGGTTTAAAACCGGGTTTATACATCGAAGGAATATTCATGCAAGCGGAAGTCGTCAATAGAAATAAACGTCTTTATCCAAAACGTATATTAGAAAAAGCGGTAAAAGACTATATTAATGAGCAAGTTTTAACTAAACAAGCTCTCGGAGAATTAAATCATCCTCCACGCGCTAATGTTGACCCGATGCAAGCCGCTATCATTATAGAAGATATGTGGTGGAAAGGAAATGACGTATACGGACGAGCTCGTGTTATTGAAGGTGACCATGGTCCTGGAGATAAATTAGCAGCTAATATTCGTGCCGGATGGATTCCAGGAGTTTCTTCTCGTGGATTAGGTTCATTGACTGACACAAATAAAGGTTATCGTATCGTAAACGAAGGATTCAAATTAACTGTAGGTGTTGATGCAGTATGGGGTCCAAGTGCTCCAGATGCATGGGTAACTCCTAAGGAAATTACCGAATCACAGACGGCGGAAGCCGATACAAGTGCCGATGACGCCTATATGGCTCTCGCAGAGGCCATGAAAAAAGCGTTATAAATATTATTATCTAAACAACAGGACTACAAAATGCTTAAAGAACAACTGATTGCCGAAGCGCAGAAAATTGATGCTTCCGTTGCTCTTGATAGTATTTTCGAATCAGTTAATATTTCTCCGGAAGCAAAAGAAACTTTCGGCACTGTATTCGAAGCTACCGTCAAGCAGCACGCCGTTAAATTAGCTGAATCTCATATCGCTAAAATTGCTGAAAAAGCAGAAGAAGAAGTAGAAAAAAATAAAGAAGAAGCCGAAGAAAAAGCTGAGAAGAAAATCGCTGAGCAAGCTTCTAAATTCATTGACCATCTTGCAAAAGAATGGCTCGCTGAAAATAAATTAGCAGTTGATAAAGGCATCAAAGCCGAACTGTTTGAATCCATGCTTGGTGGATTAAAAGAGCTCTTTGTTGAACACAACGTTGTTGTTCCAGAAGAATCAGTTGATGTTGTAGCTGAAATGGAAGAAGAGCTGCAAGAACATAAAGAAGAATCAGCTCGTCTGTTCGAAGAACTCAATAAGCGTGACGCATATATCAATTATGTGCAGCGTGAAGTGGCATTGAGCGAAAGTACTAAAGATCTGACTGAGTCTCAAAAAGAAAAAGTCTCTGCTCTGGTCGAAGGTATGGATTATTCAGATGCATTCTCAAGTAAATTGAGTGCCATCGTAGAAATGGTGAAGAAGTCTAATAAAGATGAAAGCACTATTACTGAGGGTATAAATACTCCTGATACTGAAGCAGCCGGACTGAATTTCGTCACTGAAGCTGTAGAAGATAAAGCTGCACCTGGTGCAGAAGATATTGTAAGTGTATATGCGAAAGTCGCATCTCGTTTCTAATTTTAAAGGTTAACACAAATGACTATCAAAACTAAAGCTGAACTTTTGAACAAATGGAAGCCATTACTGGAAGGTGAAGGTTTACCGGAAATTGCTAATAGCAAACAAGCGATTATCGCTAAAATCTTTGAAAACCAGGAAAAAGATTTCCAGACAGCTCCGGAATATAAAGACGAAAAAATTGCTCAGGCATTCGGTTCTTTCTTAACAGAAGCTGAAATCGGTGGTGACCACGGTTACAATGCTACCAACATCGCTGCAGGTCAGACTTCTGGCGCAGTAACTCAGATTGGCCCAGCTGTTATGGGTATGGTACGTCGTGCTATTCCTAACCTGATTGCTTTCGATATTTGTGGTGTTCAGCCGATGAACAGCCCGACTGGCCAGGTATTCGCACTGCGCGCAGTATATGGTAAAGACCCAATCGCTTCCGGTGCTAAAGAAGCATTCCACCCAATGTATGGTCCAGACGCAATGTTCTCTGGTCAGGGTGCTGCTAAGAAATTCCCAGCTCTGGCTGCTAGCACAGAAACTGTTGTAGGTGACATCTATACTCACTTCTTCCAGGAAACTGGTACTGTGTATCTGCAAGCTTCTGCTCAAGTAACAATTAGTGCAAGCGCAATTGACGCAGCTAAATTAGATGCTGAAATTAAGAAACAAATGGAAGCTGGTGTACTGGTA
>OIWM01000014.1_pt1 | contig 169966 bp, 111 predicted proteins | sample 1587451 | NCBI WGS metagenome assembly OIWM01 (sample SAMEA3888907, study PRJEB22519) | human gut metagenome | biome: human gut; feature: human-associated habitat; material: faeces | place: Denmark | collected 2011 | reverse complement strand
CACCAGCCAATACACCGAGCTCACCCTCTACAGTTACGTCGAACTGATGAGCGTAGTCTACAACCTTCTTTGTAAGAGCGATGTTCTCCTCGTAAGGAAGAGCAGAACCGTCGATCATTACTGAAGAGAAGCCAAGGTCTACACAACTCTTGCAAAGCTCGAAGCTGTCACCGTGGTCAAGGTGAAGAACAATCTCAGGATGCTTGCAGCCAAGCTCCTTAGCGTACTCTACAGCACCCTCAGCCATGTAGCGGAGAAGAGTCTCGTTAGCATAGTTGCGTGCACCCTTAGATACCTGGAGGATAACCGGCGACTTCAGCTCTGAAGAAGCCTTGATGATAGCCTGAAGCTGCTCGAGGTTGTTGAAGTTGAATGCAGGGATTGCATAACCACCCTTGATGGCTCTTGCGAACATATCACGTGTGTTCACCAAGCCCAATTCTTTGTAGTTTACCATAATTGTTTATTTGTTTTAAAAAAAACGTGTAATCTTTTTACATCTGCAAAGTTAACATTTTAATTTGTCACGACAAAGCATCGAAACGTTTTTTTATGTTTCCTTTACCTTACTGTTTCATTACATTCTGATTTTGTAATATTTACTTTACAAAAATATTAATATGCTAACCGTCCGTACGGCATACGCCTGGCTTTGTAAAGCCGGACAACACAATATTAACAAGCAATGTGCGTTATGATTATATAATAATGTATATGGCAATAAGTATGGATATCGTATGCTCTACCGACTGCTGCTACGTCATGCAGACCGGAATAATGCTAACCTCGCTGTTCGAGAACAACCGCGAGGCAGACATCCGTGTGCATGTGCTGCACAACGGCATCGACAGCAACAGCATCATGCTGATTGAACGCATAGCATACGATTACGGACAGAAGATAAAGTTCTATCTTGTTGACGAGAGTCTTTTCAGCGCTTTTCCAATAGGCCGTGAAGGGCAGAACACTCATGTCGGAACGTCGTATGCTACATACTATCGTCTATTTCTGAGCGAACTGTTGCCTGACGACATCAACCGTGTATTGTATCTCGACGGCGACATAATCGTCACGGACAGCCTCAACGAACTGTGGGCTACCGACATGCACGACAAGGCTATAGCCGCCGTGCCCGACAGCTATAACAACAAGATTGAGCATTACAACCGCCTGCATTATCCGCAGCCGTTGGGCTACTTCAACGCCGGAGTGCTTCTCATCAACCTGGATTATTGGCGTGCCAACAATGTGGCTGATGCCTTCTGCCAATACGCTTCAGCACGCCCCGACTCTCTTTATTGCCACGATCAGGACATTCTGAACTACGTTTTCCGTGAGTCAAAGATTACTCTTCCGTTGAGATACAATATGCTCAACGAGTATTGGTTTGACATACGCCACTCAGTTGTGTCATGGGAGTTTGACAATCAGATGCTTTACGGTCAGCAGCATCCCGCCATCATACACTACACGGGGCTGCCCAAGCCATGGTTCAGCAACTGCCGTCATCCGATGAAGCGTGAATTTGAACGCTATCGTGCCATGAGTCCGTGGCGCGACGTAAAGGAAAGGAAATGGCGGACGCTGAAATACTGTCTTGAACAAATGGCTGTACGTACTGTTGTGGCACTCGGAATGCGCCCACACGAATACATTGACGAAAACAAATACATAAGAATATGAAGATACTGTTGGTTGGTGAGTCGAGCATGTTGCACAACACGCTCAAGAAGGGACTCACAGAACGTGGCCATAAAGTCACGCTGATGTCCGACGGCAACGACTGGCACGACTCACCACGAGACATCGACCTGCGCCGCAATATGCGATGGGGCAAACTGAGCGGTCTGCGAGTGCTGTGGAACATATTCTCCAATCTTCCGAAAGTGTGCGGCAACGACATTGTACAGCTTCATAACTACACTTTCGTGCCATTGATGGGCGGATGGAACCGGATAATGTTCTGGTTCTTGAAACTCACCAACAGACGCATAGTAAAGGGCTGTTTCGCCGACGACCCGTTTCTGTTCGAGCGACAAGCGGCAGGAGTTCCAGCCTATTCCGATACCTATTGGAACAATAAGCCACAGAATATGGAAGCCAACCGACAACGCATATTCGAGCACACACGTCCGCAATTCATACGTTGCTGGCACGATGTGGCATACAATTCGGACGCTCTTGTGGCTTGCCTGTACGAGTATTGGCTCTGTTATAATACGCCACGGTTTGCCAAACGACTGCATTACATTCCGCTACCGATGGAGATTCCACATGAGTCAAGCGCAAGAATCAAGGGAATGGGGCGCACTATAAAAGTACTTGTAGGCATACAGCCCAAGCGCGACTACCTGAAGGGTGCCAAGCGCATAGCCTCTTTCATAGAGTCTGTAGCCCTACGCCACCCAGGCAAAATAGAGATTAAGTATGTCGAGGGCGTGCCTTATGATGAATATATGCACATGCTCGACGAGGCAGACGTGCTTGTCGACCAGCTATACAGCTACACTCCCTCAATGAACTCGCTCGCAGCAATGGCCCGCGGCACAGTTGTCATAGGTGGAGGCGAAGAAGCTTACTACAACTTTATAGGCGAATCCCAACTGCGCCCGATAATAAATGTACGCCCCGACATTAGCGACAGCGAGAACGAAGCAGCCATTGAGTGTGCCTTCTTCACCAAAGGAAAGCTTCAACAAATGTCGCGCCAAAGCATTGAATTCACAAGAAAACACCACGACTACCGCCGTGTGGCAGAGCAGTACGAAAGACTGTACCGCTCGTTATAACATCTACTGTCATTTACGTATGAAAGACAAAGTGCTGAATATAATAAAGAGTATTAAGTTATTCAATTGCTGGTCTCTTTTTTATGCTGTAATATTGTTTATTGCAGCAATATATAATTATGTGTACAATTTTCAGTATTACAGCTTTGCTGATGTCTTCATCAACTATCAAGGTGGTTTTGTACGCCGTGGTTTAATGGGCGAAATGCTGTATCGGCTACACGGATTGGGTTTCGATCCGCTGCATACAGCATTGTTGTTGTGCCTTGTCGCCTATTTGACAATAGTAATATTTATGGTGAATGGATTCAAACGCCGGGGCTATTCTTTAGGATTGTTATGTGTGTCGTTCTTGATTGGCGGAGTAGGAATATTCGGATTAAGCTTTTTCCGTCGTGATTTCATCGAACTGTGTATTCTGCTTATAATTGTAAAGTCGTGGACAAAAATGAATTTTCGGCTATGGTTGGTGCTTGCCAATACTCTTACAGTCATCGCTATATTGCTGCATGAACCTTATGCATTCTACGGTCTGCCGATAGTTGCGCTATTGACATTCTTGAAAACTAACAAAATAACCAGGTCATTGCTTTGTTGGCTCCCTTCGTTTGCAGCCTTCCTGCTATGTCTGAAATATTCGGGCAATACCGAAGTGTATGCAGCCATAATGCAAAGCATAAAACCTTATGCCGACTATCACAACGTCATAGAGTTTTTCACCTTTGACAGTTTGAGCGTAATGCGCATGCATCTGCATTACAACTTCTTTGCAATACTCAACCATTTGCCTACGATTATCGGCAGCATCGGCAGTATATTGGTTACGCTTTATTATGGAGCCAACGCTACATCGCAATATGCACGTTCATACGTTTCACCACAAGAACGTACCAACTATTTTGCACTACTGTCATTCTTGATGCTATGTCAAATACCAATGTTTACGGTTCTTTCGACTGATTTCACTCGTACTTGCATATATGCTTCCATATCTGCATATATAGTTTTCTTTAGTCTGGATGCCGAATCGTGTACGAGGCTGCTGCCGAGGTGGTATCGTAATTTGGCAGAAAGCTTGTTGACAACAATGAACCGCATAGTTCCACCAACCCGTTTAAAGATATTCGCCATAGCCCTTTTTATCGGAACAGTTCAGCACAATGGTCAAGGCACACTTGGACTATTCCGAGATTCTGAATTCGGCAATACGTATATGGTGTTGTATAAGATGGCGCATTTGTTTATTGCAGGCTGCTAATGAGTCACTTGCCAAAGCAATCCTTAAGCATTTTCAATGGACTTTGGTTCTTAAGTCCCAGCGAATTGTATACAGTTCGTTTCATCCTACTATACCATGGAAGCCATGTTCCTGCAAAATGGTGTATAGAATATGTGTCGTCTGTGACGCATGTCGTAGCGTCATCATACGAACGCGGACTGAAAAAGTTGTCTGTAAGTATTGGTAAGACATAACTGTCGTTACGCTCAGCGTACTGTCTTTCTGTATTCTTAGCATCGGCTATCGAACTGCAATCAACCAATTTATAGCCTTTCTGTCGCAATGTATCCTCTACTATATTTGGCAATGGCTTTACCGAGCAAGTTCCATCGGGAAGTATAAATTCACGATCCTGATAATAGTCAAGACACTCCTTTACCCACTTGCTTCCTTTCTCAGCCCCAAATGTAGCCACTTCCAGTCCGTCGCACCCCTTCTGCCAGCACAGCATTGTTTTGAGTCCGAGCAAAGAATCAAACGGACGCAAGACCTCAACATCCATATCAAGATAAATGCCGCCATAATTATACAGGGCATAAAGACGTATGTAATCAGCAGCAAATGCATACTTACGGCTGTCGAACGTCTGCGAAACCCATACCGAACGGTCCTTGGCAAAACGGTCAAAGTTCCACAGCATGAACTCATAATCAGGAAGTTGTTTCTTCCATGAGTCCATACACTTCTTTAGTTTGGCAGGTATGGGGTCATTGCTCAGCCAGCAATAATGTATTATCTTAGGTATCATATAATTATTTTCTTTACATTTGCAATATATCTTTCATTTATGGCGTTATTTAATATATGTACAACCAATAAAATGAAGATGATAGACAAGCTAACAATTCTTATCCCGGTATACAACGACGATGCTTCATCACTGGTGCAAGCACTTGTCGCAGAAGCCCGGAATGTCAAAGGTCTTGATTATGAAATCATTGTCTTTGACGATGGTAGCACCGATGCTCGTTGCATTGATGCCAATCATAGGCTTGCCTTACTGCCTGGTTGTAATTATGTTTCAGCTCCGCATCACCATTGCCGTGCATCCATGCGCAATGCAATGCTACGTCAGGGCAGATACGAGTGGTGTCTTATGATTGACGCTCGATTGCGCCCTGCCAACTCTGATTTCATCAGTCGATATGTCCATGCTGGCGCAGATGGCTGCGGTGCGGTATGCGGTGGCGTTGTAGTGGATGGTGGCGACAATACCAAGAAACTTTACCGTGAAAACCTGCGCTTTCGTTATGAGAAACACGCAGAAAGCCTTCACTCTGTAGCAATTCGCCAACAGCACCCCTATCAGTCGTTCCGCACAACTAATATCCTGCTCCGTCGCTCCGTATTGCAGCACACGCCTTACGACGAACGCATCATCGGCTATGGCTATGAAGACGTTATGCTTGGCAGAGACCTTGAGCACGCCGGCATCAAAGTATTGCACATTGACAATCCAGTAGCCTATACTTCGTTTGAAGACAATGACCGCTATTTGGCAAAACTTGACGAGGCATTGCACACACTTCATTGCCTTAACAGTGAATTATACGGCTATTCGCCTCTACTCAGAACGATAGAAAGCCTCAAGAGGCTACATCTGCTTAGTCTGGTCAAATGGTTTCATCTTATTTTCGGGAATTTTGAACATCGAATCCTAACCGGAAGATATCCCAAATTGTTTCTACTCCAACTATATAAGTTAGGAGCATACGCTACATTATAAACAATAATCATGATTTTAACGTAGCAGAATTGCATCTGTCAGCACACGATTATCGGTTCACAACAATCAGTTCACAACAGCAATTCTACAAACAACACCTTTATCGCCAGTTTCAGTAGCTGCTTGAACCATATATACTCCACTTGCCACACGCTTCCCCTTAAGGTCGCGACCATCCCATTGGTACGAACCGCCAGTACTTCGTCCCTGATTTACAAGTGCACCATTGCTTGTCACAATCTTCACATCGGCATTGAAACTCAATCCTACAATGGTAATTTTGCCCGTATATTCAGGTGTCACGGGATTTGGGTAGGCATATACATTGTCCTTTGTCATTTCCTCAGATGGCTGTGTTGCGTCACTTGCATACGAGCACAACCCTCTTTCTGTAGCAAAATATACCATGTTTGAATTATCATCCACACATATATCATACACTGTATTTGACAGTAAAGGTGAATTTTCTGTCGTGAAATGCTGAATGAGTGTATTGCAATCATTACTTATCAGAAACACGCCATTATTTGTTCCCATCCATTTACGGTTTGCCCCATCCACAGATATACACCTCGTTTTGACGTCAGAAAGTAGATAGTCGGCAAGGTTTGTACCATCATTGCGTGGCACCTTATGCTGAACGAATAAGTCATTTCCTGCAAGTGCATCTGCAGATGAAATATAAAAAGGACCATTGATTGAAGCAATCCACACATTACCCTCCATATCCTCAGCCAATGAATACACCCCTATCGGTGTGATTACGGCATCGTCTTCATTCGTAAAGTAAGGACCAAAACTAACGAGTTTATCATTGACACAATCGTATGCATACAAGCGGTTTTCCATATAATAATTATTGGCAAACCACATTATGTTCTTATTATTACGGCTCTGCAACAAACTCACAAGATTGTATTTTGCAGGAGTGCTCATTTCCGGATGTGGATAATTCACCCAATTACCACTCCCATGTTCTATCTTCCATATCGGATTGTCTACCATACTGTTCAAAACCCATAAATCACCATTGTCGGTGTATTTAAGGGTTGAAACTATAGTATAGTTATCCGAATTCACCCCTGATTCCAGAACACTGTTCTGACGTCCGTAATGCTTTATGAATTTCCCGTCCTGGAATTCGTATACACCACCTTTAGCTCCCACCATCACATGTCCTTCCTTCTTCGGATCGAAGTCCATACAAAGCAAATCGATGTAGTCATGACCTATCATTTGAGATGTGGGCTGCTCAAACTCGCTCCAATTCTGACCATTCCATACATGAACTTCACCCGGATAGCCTGCATTGTTCTCTTGTGCCCAGAATCCCCCTACACTATACAGCTTCCCCCCGTGCATATACAGACGATAGAAATGGTTGGAGGCGGGACCTTCGGGCATCACTCCCTCTGTCTTGTATGTGCGTGTGCCGTCTGTGGCGAGGGTGTAGCAAGCCAACAGTCCGGCATCGTTGCGTGTCCACCAGAGTCCGGTGGAGGCATCGCGCACGTTCAGCCGATTGTCGGTGGAGGCGGTATATCCGCCCACACGCTGCCATCGGTTCTTGTCGAGGAGGTTGTCGGTGAGCAGTCCGCGCCACGTTCCTTGCGTCTTCGACACTGCATACAGATAGCCGTCCTTGACGTACGAGTGGTCAACGGCGAAGCCCAACTGGTATGTATCGGCAATTACACCCTTCTTGGCGTCGAGCTTCATCACCCCCACCCCAATCGACATGTAGGCAAATTGACGGTCGATATAGATATGGCTGACGGTTTTGTCATTCACGGTTTCGGACAGATAGAGTCCGGGCACGTTGGTTATGTCGCCCGATGCAGACACAAGGTCGATGTTGCCGTCGCCGTATGCCACCACAAGACGCTTTGCCTGCTGCGACCATGCTATATGGCTTATGTCAATTCCGGCAAGTCCGGTGGTCTTGTTGAATACGGTAGTCTCGGCAGTTGTGTTGTTGTATGCGAACAGACTGCCCGAAGCGAGTGCGAAGCACACGTCGCCAGCAGGCGAAATCTCAGTCAGGTTGGCGTAACTGGGATACACCTGCCATGTGCCAACAGCCAAGCCGAAGGCATAAAACACGGTAGATATATATATAAATAATGTAAGAATGTATTTGCGCATTGTCGGTTGTTTTATATATACTATTAACTCTTAAAAGGCTTATTTATTGCCTTAAAGGACTACCTTTATATCTATTGTTTCGGAAAAAATTCCTAACTTTGCATCATAAATGACTAAAACCACAATAAATAAACCATAATGAACAAGAAACATCTATTTTCTATGCTTATTGCGCTGGCATTGTGCGTCACCGCAATGGGCCGCAATTACGAGCCTGTAGACTATGTGAGCACGCTTGTTGGCACACAGTCGTCGTACGCCATTTCTACCGGCAACACCTATCCCGCCGTTTGTATGCCGTGGGGCATGAACTTCTGGACTCCGCAAACCGGAAAGATGGGCGACGGATGGACCTACACCTATACTGCCGACAAGCTGCGCGGATTCAAACAGACTCATCAACCCAGTCCATGGATTAACGACTACGGACAGTTCACCATCATGCCCGAGACGGGAGAAGCTCCCGTATTCGACGAGGAGAAGCGTGCTTCGTGGTTCTCACACAAGGCAGAGGTGGCCACACCTTATTATTATCGTGCATATCTGGCAGACTACGACGTGGTGACCGAGCTTGCTCCGACAGAGCGCGCAGCCATCATGCGCATCACCTTCCCCGAAAACAAAAGCTATGTAGTTGTTGACGCTTTCGACAAGGGTTCGTATGTCAAGATTATGCCGAAGGAGCGTATGATTGTTGGTTATACAACAAAGAATTCGGGTGGCGTACCGCAGAACTTCAAGAACTATTTTGTGATGAAGTTTGACAAGGACTTCACCTATACCGCTGCCGTTACAGACGGACGCATCAATACGGCTGACATCAAGGCTGAATGCAATCATGCCGGTGGCATCGTAGGCTTCAAGACAAGCCGTGGCGAGCAGGTGAACGTGCGCATTGCATCATCGTTCATCTCTGAGGAGCAGGCTATTGAGAACCTTAAGGAGCTTGGCTCTGACTCGTTCGACGAGGTAAAGGCACGTGGTCGCAAGACATGGAACGATGTCCTGGGCCGTATCGAGGTGAAGTCGGACGACATCGACCATCTGCGCACGTTCTATTCGTGCCTGTATCGTTCGGTGCTCTTCCCTCGTTCGTTCTACGAGAAGAACGCCAAGGGCGAGATTGTACACTACAGTCCGTACAACGGCGAGGTGTTGCCGGGATATATGTTCACCGATACTGGCTTCTGGGACACATTCCGCTGCCTCTTCCCTCTGCTCAATGTGATGTTTCCGTCGATGAACGAGAAGATGCAGGCAGGACTGGTCAATGCCTATAAGGAGAGCGGATTTCTGCCTGAATGGGCTTCGCCGGGCCATCGTGGCTGCATGGTGGGCAACAATTCGGCTTCGATAGTGGCTGATGCTTATCTGTGCGGACTCAAAAACTACGACGCCGAGACTCTGTGGCAGGCTGTAGTGCATGGCGCCAGTGCCGTACATCCTACCGTAAGCTCTACCGGCCGACTTGGTTATGAGTATTACAACAAATTGGGTTATGTGCCGTACGACGTGAAGATAAACGAGAACGTGGCGCGTACGCTGGAGTATGCTTACGACGACTGGTGCATATACGAGTTCGGCAAGGCGCTGGGCAAGTCGAAGAAGGAGCTGGAACCGTTCCGCAAGCGCGCCTTCAACTATCGCAACGTGTTCGACAGCGAGAGCAAACTGATGCGCGGCAGACTCAAGAACGGCAAGTTCCAGAGTCCTTTCTCGCCGCTTAAGTGGGGCGATGCCTTCACCGAGGGCAACGCATGGCACTATACATGGTCGGTATTTCACGACCCCGCGGGCCTCATCCAATTGATGGGTGGCAAGCAGACATTCAACAACATGCTCGACTCGGTGTTCAATGTTCCGCCACTCTTCGACGACTCTTACTACGGCAGCGTTATCCACGAGATACGCGAGATGCAGATTATGAACATGGGCAACTACGCCCACGGCAACCAGCCCGTCCAGCACATGATTTATCTGTATGGCTATTCGGGCGAGCCGTGGAAGACGCAGTACTGGATTCGCCAGACCATGCAGCGCATGTACAACGCCAATCCCGACGGCTATTGCGGCGATGAGGACAACGGTCAGACTTCGGCATGGTACGTCTTCTCGGCTATGGGCTTCTATCCTGTATGTCCCGGAGCTGGCGAATATGTGCTCGGAGCACCTTATTTCGACGAGATGACGCTGCATCTGGAGAACGGTCGCACCGTGAGCATCAAGGCTAATGGCAACACCGACGACAACTGCTACGTCAATTCGCTCACGCTCAACGGCAAGCCTTACTCCAAGAACTACATCAAGCGCTCCGACCTGATACAGGGTGCGCAGTTCGTCTACAACATGTCGGCGAAGCCAAACTATAGTCGCGGCACTGCCGAGAGCGACGCTCCGTACTCGTTCTCAAAAACCAAGTAAATGCCGAAATCCGAATGTTGAATCCCCGACATTCAACCCTCATAATTCAAAAGGAGTCCTTTTGCATTCCAAATGTAGCCCTTTTGCTCTTCAAAAGGAGTCCTTTTGCACTCCAAATGTAGTCCTTTTGAAGAGCAAAAGGACTACATTTTTTTGCCGTACAAATCCATTGGTAAAGCATAGGCACAAAAAAAAGTGCGTTCAACTCGTATATGCAACTACGATTGAACGCACTTTATTTGTTTTATCTGAAAATAGAACGAGTCTATTTCGAAAGGTCTATATGTAAAATCTCGCTTTTCCTTACTTGCGAACCTTAGCGTAACGGCTCATGAACTTGTCTACGCGACCGGCTGTATCGACGAGCTTGCTCTTACCGGTATAGAACGGGTGAGATGTGCTTGAGATTTCGACTTTTACCACCGGGTAAGTTTCGCCTTCAAATTCTACTGTCTCTGTAGTCTTGCATGTAGACTTTGTAAGGAACATATCGCCGTTGGACATATCCTTAAATACGACGGGGCGATAGTTTTCTGGATGAATTCCCTTCTTCATTTTGATTTTATTGTTATATTGTTAATAAAAAATTTCGCTTGTTATAAGCTTTAGCGGCTGCAAAGGTACGAGTTTTTTTGCTCACTGCCAAATTTTATCGGTATTTCTTTGATATTGTTTGACTGCAAATACATACTAAGTATAAGTCAGTTATCTGAATTTTGGCGAAACAATCAGCCAAACGAAAAAAAACAACAAGGATGTGTCAAAAGTCAAACAAAGCGGGCTGAAAGCCCCAAAAGCACATAGCCCAAGGCAGCGCCTTGGGTGTACGGATTGAAAACAGCAAAACGCCCTGCAAGGGCAAAAGCATTGATAATTAACGCTTTTGCCCTTGCAGGGCGCATTGGTATTTGTGATACTTTTACCCAAGGTGTTGCCCTGGGCTATAGGCTTCTGCCCCTTCGGGGCGTACTGCTTTGACTTTTGACACCCTCTGTTTTATATAAAGTCTTCTCTTGTTATGGCTTTAGAAGCTGTACGTGATGTTCAGCATGCCGCTTGTTCCGAGTGCGTAAAACTTGCGCGGATTCTTTGCAAAGTTGTACAGCGAGGCGTTGTTGCCGTCGGTAGAAGGCTGACTTGCGTCGTAGTTGCTCTCGTATCCGCCGGTGCAGATGGTGCGGTTGTTGGTGAGGTTTGTTATGCTGAGGTTGATGTCGAGCAGTCCGCCCATCACACGTGCGGTGCGTCCTATTGAGCAGTTGAGCATAAATCCGCCCTTACCCTTTGCCTGGTCGAGGCTCTCACCGTCAGCTATCTGCTGCAGACGGTTGTACGTAGAGTAGTCGAGATAGATGCGGTCGTAGTAGTTGCAGTCTACTCCTACGGTCCATCCGCGCTGATGATAGTTGACGCCGAGGCTTGCGGCTGTGAGCGGAGTTCCCGATTCGTGCATGTCCTTGCTAAGGAGCACATCGTCGTTGTATGTGCCTTGGCATGCAAACATGTAGCGCGAGAGGGCATTGTTTGTAGTCTTTGCCTCGCTTATGGTGCCCAGGAGCTTAATGTCGAGAGTCTTGCAGATGTCAAACTTCAGTCCTGCCTCGAGTCCGTAATACTTCTTATTGAGTCCGGTTATTGAGTTGTACACCAGTTCGTTGGTGTTGTCCATGTAGAAACTCTGCCAGTCGGAAGCGTCCTTCACGTACGAGTAGTAGCCGTTAATGTTGGCATGCAGCCACGAGCCGTTGTACATATAGCCCACCTCGGTGCTGAGCACCTGCTGCTTCTTGATGTTGGCAGCGAGGTCGTTGTTCACCTCGGGCGCTGCAAATACGGTAGAGGCGAGAGGTGCGCGCTGCTCATATCCCATGCCGAATGTGAGCGTATGGCCGCAACCCATATCGAGCGACGATCCGAACTTCAGTCCGCCATCAAGGAAATCCTTTGTACGGCTCTTGCCGAAGGAGTTGTCGGCAGCCATACCGTTGCGCATCTTGCCGTCGCGCTGCATCGACTGATAGCCCATACGTGCCGAAATGCTGTAGTTGAGCATTCCGAACTGCTCTTCATACGACGCCCATGCCTGTGCCTTATTCATCAGAATGTTGTAGTCGTAGCCCATTCTGTCGCCCTTATACAATGCGGCGTTGCGGTTGTTGAGGTCGTATTGCACCTTGTCGGATGTCGAAGGATAGTGCATTGCGGCGTATGTGTTGACGTTGTGGAGCTGCGCTCCGCCCAGCAGACTGTTAATGGTCTGATAGTGCATGCCCTTGTTTGTGGCAAAGTTGAATCCGGCGCGCAGGCTGCTCTTTGCCGTCAGGCGCTTGTCAAGTGTCGTTGCGAGCGAGATGTTGAGGTTGTCGTTGTGGCGGGATTCAAGCCAATACATTGCATCGGTGCCTTGTGCTGCCACCTGACTGTTAAACCAGTACATGCGTTCCCAGTCGAGTTGTCGGTTTGACTTGTCGGCTGCCCACTGCGAGCAGGCCTTCTCCCATCGTGCTTTAGCGTCGGCTGTGTTGGCAGGGTCGGCTGTGTTCCATACATTATATATAGAGCTTGGCATCTTAATCCACGAGTCGGCGTATGGATTTTCGCCGTTAAAGTTGAGTCGTGTGCATCTGTACCACGCATATTGTCCCTGCAATGATGTGCTCAGACGGGTCTTTTCGTTGATTTTCCAGTCCCATGTGAGCAATGCTGTAGGCGCAAAGTCGCGCACAACACGCGAACTACGCTTCTTGTCGTTGTAGTATCCCCAATACGGATTGTACTGATGGTCGTCCGAGAGTTGGAAAGCCTCATCTGTAGATGCGCCATATTGAGCACGCTTAGAGGGGCTGCCCCATGTGGCGAAAGCCAATGAGTGAGTGTCGCCCCACATCTTCTGCACGCTGAGATAGTACGATAGCGACTTCAGCGGTGTGCCGTCTACATATCCCTGCTTAGCCCATCGGTAAGACAATGTACCTGCAAATGCCCATCCGTTGGCACTCAGTCCAGAGGCATACGAGTAGGCTCCGCCCATAGTATAGTTGCGGTTGGCACCGGTCCATTCTATATGGTGGCCGCGTTTCATGTCGGCAGCACGGAAGTTGTAGTTGTTCGATCCGCCCAAAGCCGTCATTCCATAGCCGAACGATTCGAAAGGCAGCGACGAGTCGAAGTACAGTCCTTGAAGTCCTATGCCGCCTATGGTAGGATAGCGGAACTGTCCTGTCTCAACGTTATTCATCAGTACGCCGTTGATGTACACCTCGTTGTACATAGGATTGTAAGCACGGAATCGCAGATGAGTAGGTGCGAAGCGATAGCTCACCTCCGATGCGAACACGTTACGGTTGGAATTGACCATCGTAACGCCTTGTGGCATATCGGCATTCTGTCCGAGTTGCTGCTCGGCAAAGGTATAGGCTGCCTCCACATCAAGTTTGCCGTGCTGACCAATCGAGTCGGTATAGGTCTGTGCCCAAGCAGGAGCGCAGCACATAGCCAACAGTGCTATATTTAGTTTCTTTTGCATGTTTGTTTTATTCAGTTTGTTTTTATTGTCCTTACAAAGTAAGGCATTATATTCCAATTGCGAAAATAATTCGGTCGATATTTACCTTCCGTTCGACTTATCCCCTTTGTTTTCCGTCATTTAGAACAATTAGCGGAGCTGCCCCATTCAAAATTCAAAATCCAAAATCGCAGGCACAGCAGCCCAATTCAAAATTGAACAATTCAAAATCGCAGGCACAGTCGAGAATAATTCAAAATTGAATAATTCATAATCGCAGGCGCAACCGAGAATAATTCAAAATTGAACAATTCAAAATCGCAGGCAAAGCCGAGAACAATTCAAAATTCCTAATTCCTAACTCCTAACTCTCCTCGTGTTCCTTCGTGACGTATCTCTGCCAGTAGGCAATGATGAGTGTGGTCAAGGGGAGGGCGATGATGAGACCGATGAAGCCCAGCAGTGCGCCCCACACAGACAGCGAGAGCAGCAGAATGGCAGGGTTCAGCCCCATAGCCTTGCCCATAATCTTTGGCGTTACTATCATGTCGGTGATTATCTGCACCACACAGAAGAGTCCGACAGCCAATCCGAACACCACCCAGAAGTTCTGTCCGGTGTCAGCGGCTTTAAGCATGGCAAGGAAAGCGGTAGGAATTATGGCGAAGGTGTGCAGATAAGGCACCAGATCCATTACTCCGATGAGTATGCCCAGACCTATTGCCATAGGGAAGTCCATTATGCTGAAGCCTATGCAGAACATCACGCCCATGCAAAGCGCAACCAGACACTGGCCTCGGATGTAGTTGTTGAGTTCGCGCTCGACGTCGCCCGCCAGTTCATGCCAGAAAGGACGGTTCTTCTTGGGGAATATCTTTATCCAATTGGAGGTGAGATATTCGTAGTCGAGCAGAATGAAGAACATATATAATAAGGTGATGCACGATGCCACAATGCTCAGCACTATGTTGGCAGTCTGACCTATCACGGCAAACACCTTTGGCATGCTGGTGCGTATGGCATCCTTGAAATCGTTGCTCTTGAAGAATCGTTCCACCTGTTCCTGGTTCTCCTCAATCCAGTTTTTCACAAGCGTCGTAAGGTCATTGGTGTGTGTTGTCTGGTGGAGCCAGTGCATCAGAAACTCGTAAAGCTTCTGAAACTGCCCTATCATGGGCGGAATGATGAAGTAAATCATCAGTCCCACCACGCCCAGCACTACAGCCATAGCTATGAGTATAGCCAGTGCGCGCACCTTGACATGCATGCGATATTGTATGAACTTCACCATCGGATACATCAGATAGGCGAAAAGCCATGCTATGAAGAACGGCAGCAGCACGCTGCTCAGATAGTTGGTCACGGCAAACACAGCCACTGTGATGAGCGCAATGGCTGTCCAACGAATGAATTTATCAAAAGTGATTTTCTGTTCCAACATATATAATATTACGATTTCAATGGGTACAAAATTACGAATACGTTTTAAAAATTGCAAAGAAAGGGCTCCTTTTTTTGCCGTTCTTGATTAATATAGCTATATTTGTCGCCAATATGGGGATATTGTATATAGTGCCCACACCAGTGGGAAACATGGAGGACATGACAATGCGTGCCATCCGTATATTGAGAGAGGCCGATCTTGTGCTTGCCGAAGACACCCGCACATCGGGCATTCTGCTCAAGCATTTCGACATACAGAACCGTCTGATGTCGCACCATAAGTTTAACGAGCACGGCACAAGCGCCGCCATCGTCGAACGGTTGAAGGCTGGCGAGACGATAGCTCTAATCAGCGATGCCGGCACTCCAGGCATCAGCGACCCGGGATTCTTTCTCGCACGCGAGGCTGCCAAGGCTGGAATAACGGTGCAATGTCTGCCGGGTGCTACGGCATTTGTGCCAGCCATTGTCAGTTCCGGACTGCCTTGCGACCGCTTCTGCTTTGAAGGTTTCCTGCCACAGAAGAAGGGACGCCAGACGCTTCTCGACGCTTTGCGCACCGAGACGCGCACTATGATATTCTACGAGTCGCCCTACCGGCTGGTGAAGACATTGGAGCAGTTTGCCGAAGTATTCGGCGACGAACGCCAGGCCAGCGTATGCCGCGAGATATCCAAGTTGCACGAGGAGAGTGTACGCGGTTCGCTCAAGGAGATAATAGCCCACTTCCACCAGACAGAGCCGCGTGGCGAGATAGTGATAGTGGTGGCTGGATGCGGCGAAGGCGAAATGTCGGCACTCAAGGCATTGAAGGCTCAGGCCAAGGAGAAGAAGCCGCGACTGAGCAACAAGGAGCGTTACGCCATGCGCGAAGCCGCCCCCGAAGAATTCAAGAAGAAGAAATTCCGAGAAGAAGAATAACAATCGATAACATACTGAATAATAACCAAACCCTGACAAATATGAAAAAGTTTAAGTTTTTATTATTTGCATTGGCAGTAGTTGCCTTCGCATCGTGTGGCAACAGTGACAAAAAACAATCGGTAGAGGGCACTGTACAGAGCGACTCACTGCAACGCGTGATAACTCAGAAGGACAATGAAATCAACGATATGATGGAAACCTTCAACCAAATACAGGAAGGTTTGCGCGAGATTGACGAAGCCCAGAACCGTGTGAGCATCGTGAAGAACGGCGAAGGAGCCGACAAGCGCCGTCAGATTATAGAGAACATACAGTTCATCTCCAATACAATGAAGCAGAACCGTGCCCTCATCGAGAAGCTGCGACAGCAGATGCGCGAGTCGAGCGTTAAGGGCGACCAGCTACGCAAGACCATTGAGGACCTCGTAAAGCAGATTGACGAGAAGGACAACCAGCTCAAGCAGCTGCGTGCCGAACTCGATGCCAAGGACATACACATTGCCGAACTCGACCAGACTGTCAACACTCTCAACGACAACGTGTCGAGCCTCAAGACAGAATCGTCGCAGAAGAGCGAGACTATCAACGCTCAGGACAAGCAACTCAACACCGCATGGTTTGTATTCGGAACCAAGAAGGAGCTGAAGGAACAGCACATCCTCGAAGGATCAAAGGTGCTTGAGTCGAACTTCAACAAGCACTACTTCACCAAGATCGACATCCGTGTCGACAAGGAGATAAAGCTCTACTCTAAGTCGGCACGCATTCTCACCATGCATCCGTCAAGTTCGTACACCCTGCAGCAGGATGCCAACAAGCAGTATGTGCTGCGCATCAACAACCCGCAGATATTCTGGTCGACCAGCAAGTATCTCGTGATACTCGTGAAGTAACTACAACAAAACAAAATGGATACAGAACAACTATCGCTAACAAAGAAAACCCTTGTCGGCGTGCAGTTCCTCTTCGTGGCGTTCGGAGCCACGGTGCTGGTGCCGCTGCTCATCGGTATCAATCCCGCTACGGCGCTATTCACAGCCGGATTGGGCACATTCATCTTCCACTTCGTCACAGGCGGCAAGGTGCCCATCTTCCTTGGCTCGTCGTTTGCATTCATTGCCCCTATCATTGCAGCCACACAGCAGTGGGGATTGCCCGGCACTCTCGCCGGACTTACAGCCGTATCGCTCGTCTACTTCGTAGTGAGCGCATTGGTGAAATGGCAGGGCAAGCGCCTGCTCGACCGCATCTTCCCACCCGTAGTGATCGGTCCGGTCATCATACTCATAGGCCTCTCGCTCTCGGGCAGTGCCGTCAACATGGCAAAGACCAACTGGATACTCGCCTTCACGTCGCTCATCACAGCCATTGCCATACTGACATTCTGCCGCGGACTGATGAAGCTGGTGCCCATAATCAGCGGTGTCATCGTGGGCTACATACTCGCTATATGCCTTGGCGAGGTTGACTTCTCGGGTGTGGCATCGGCATCGTGGCTGGCCATACCGGTACAGTTCGACACCATCACCCACTTCGAGTGGGCACCATTCCTATACATGATACCCGTGGCAATAGCCCCCGTGCTTGAGCATATTGGCGACGTTTATGTAGTAAGTGCCGTTGCCAAGAAGGACTTCGTTGAAAACCCTGGCATTCATCGCACCATGCTCGGCGACGGATGTGCCTGCCTTGCATCGGCATTGCTTGGCGGACCACCCGAGACTACTTACTCTGAAGTGACCGGAGCCATGTCCATCACCAAGGTTACATCGCCTGCCGTAATACGCATTTCGGCTGCCACAGCCATCTGCTTCTCTATCATCGGCAAGCTCAGCGCACTGCTGCAGTCTATCCCACAAGCCGTGCTCGGCGGCATCATGCTGCTGCTGTTCGGAACGATAGCAAGCGTCGGCGTGCAGAATCTTATGCAGCATAAGGTCGACATGAACGACACCCGCAATGTCATCATCATATCTGTTATGCTCACAATGGGCCTGGGCGGTGCCGTACTCTCATCGGGTTCGTTCGCAATATCGGGCATCGGACTCGCCGCTGTAGTAGGCGTAGTGCTCAATCTGGTGTTGCCCAAGACCAAGAAGGTTGAGGAATAAAAACGGTTCATCCGGAATTTGGAGTGGTAATATTATAAGTTCAATTTTGTAAGTTAATTGGTAAAGCAAATAGTAGGAGGCTATGGCGTCCCCGCCATAGCCTGTGCAGCTAGTCAGTACATTCTTGTTATTGATAATATGCACTGCCTGCTTGCTCAGGCTATGGCGAGGACGCCATAGCCTCCTACAGTTTGTAATTTTAAAATATAGTATCACTCCAAATTCCGGATGAACCATAAAAACGACGTCAACACACCAGTATACAGCATACTTACAACAACCGTATTTCAAAAGGAGTCCTTTTGCACTGCAAAAGGGCTCCTTTTTATTGGTAAAAGGACTCGTTTTAGAGTGCAAAAGGATTCGTTTTGGAAGGCAAAAGGACTCCTTTTTGAAATGTTAAGTGTTAAGTGTGGAATGTTAAAGGGAAAAGGGGATGGAAATGTTAAATGTTTACGCCCCGAAGGGGCAGAAGCACATAGCCCAGGGCAACACCCTGGGTAAAAGTATCGCAAATCATAATGCGCCCTGTAAGGGCAAAAGCGTTAATTATCAATGCTTTTGCCCTTGCAGGGCGTTTTGCTATTTTCAATCCGTACAGAGGGTGTGTCAAAAGTCACAGCAGCACACCCCGAAGGGGCAGAAGCACATAGCCCAGGGCACCGCCCTGGGTAAAAGTATCACAAATACCAATGCGCCCTGTAAGGGCAAAAGCGTTAATTATCAATGCTTTTGCCCTTGCAGGGCGTTTTGCTATTTTCAATCCGTACACCCAAGGCGCTGCCTTGGGCTATGTGCTTTTGGGGCTTTCAGCCCGTTTTGTTGACTTTTGACACACCCTCCTCCTACCATTTGCAAACCAACACCATTACAACACCTCAACACCCCAACTGGGGCTCCGCCCCGCATTGTGCGCCCACCCAACAAATTTAATATAAATTTTCGCTCTAAAAATTTTGTCGTTAAAAAATAAATCGCTAAATTTGCCAACGTAAAGATGCAGGAACAACACAACACCTTGCATTCTGACACAGAAGACATAACAAAACAAAACAACAGACGTACATCTTGATGAAACAATGCCAGCAACAGGACGAATTGCAGGCAGAACGAACTAACGACAGGCGAGATTGCCTACAGACGGGTAATACAGGCTGACGACCAAGCTGAAAATGTAACACCAAAATAATAAAAAGACTAAATTAAGACGATTGCCTATGATACGATTTATAGCACTCATCTTCTTGGCGCTGGCAATGCAAACCGCCGCTGCCCAAGAAAACGACAAGAAAGAAGTTTGTATCGGATTTAGGGTAGGATCAAGTTTGCTTGACCCCAAGTTCGGTAACAACGAAGCAAATCTGAACGACGTAATACAGTTTCTTAACGAAGTAAGAAACGACACAACCATTGAACTTACTCAAGTAAAGTTCTGCGGATCGGCATCGCCCGAAGGCAGCAGCAAGCTCAACCGCAAGCTCGCCAAGCGCCGCTGTGCCAATATGGAGCAGTATGTACGCCAGCGCATCATGTTGCCCGAAGACATAATCAAGCGTCAGGAATGGTCGGACGCATGGCAGAAACTCGCCATTTATGTCGAAAACTCGGACATGCCAAACAAGAAGGAGGTGCTGCACGAGCTGCTTGAGACTCCAGAATACACCTATAATAAATATGGTGCACTCGTCGACAGCCGCAAGAAGCGACTCATGGACATGAACTACGGACGCACATGGAACTATATGCTCGACAAGTTCTTCCCATCAGTACGCAACGCAAGTGCCATTCTCGTGACCATACGCAAGAAGAACGAGCCTGCACCCGAACCCCAACCGGAACCCGTTGTGGAAGAACCCAAGCAGCCCGAACCCGTTGTACAGCCCGAACCCGTTGTCGACACCAAGCAACCTGCCTACTTTGCCATCAAGACCAATATGCTATACGATGCACTACTTGTGCCCAACGTAGGCGTTGAGTTCTCGCTCGGCAAGCGATGGAGCGTAGCAGCCGACTGGATGTACGGATGGTGGAGCCGCAACAAGAGCCATCGCTACTGGCGTGTTTACGGCGGCGGACTCACCGTACGCAAGTACTTCGGAGCCAAGGCTGCCGAAAAGCCTCTGCAGGGACACCACATCGGCATCAACGCACAGATGCTCACCTACGACATCGAATTCGGTGGCAAGGGATATATGGGCGGAAAGCCCGGCGGCACATTGTGGGACCGCATGAACTATACCGTCGGTGCCGAATACGGCTACTCAATGCCTGTGGCACGACGATTGAACATCGACTTCAGTCTGGCAGCCGGATATATGGGCGGACGCTACTATGAATACACTCCGCTCGACGGCCACTACGTATGGCAAGCCACCAAAAACCGCAAGTGGATAGGCCCTACCAAGGTTGAGGTATCGCTCGTCTGGCTTCTCGGACATGGCAACTACAACACGAAAACGAAGAAAGGAGGCGAGAAATGATTAACTGCAAGAATTCAGCCAAGTTGATACTCGGCACACTATGCGCTATGGCACTCGCCATACCGACACTCTCATCGTGCGAACACAAGGACCTGTGCTTCGACCACGACGTTCATGCACCTAAGTTCGACTTCCGCGTCACAGCTACTTACCAGCAGGAGTGGGAACTGAATGAAAACCAGAAGGTATGGGCTTCGGAAGCTGAATGGCCCGAAAAATACGGCATGGCATACGACGACCTTCGCCCGAAGGTTCCTGCCGGACTCCGTATGCACGTATTCAGCGAGACGGGTGTCAACGATATGATTAATATGCCAGCTCAGGGCGACGTAGTAGGTCTGCAACCGGGCAACCACCAGTTGCTGTTCTACAACAACGACACAGAATACATTCTCTTCGACGATATGTACTCGTATGCTTCTGCCAAGGCTACCACACGCACCCGAACACGTTCTACGTACATGGGCAATCCGTTTAAGGACAACGCCAGCCGTAGCGAACCTACTGTGAACATGCCCGATATGCTCTATGGCAACTACAAAGAGAAGTACACATCTGAGCGTACCTACGAAATGCCGGAGATGTCGGTTACAATGCACCCGCTGGTATTCAAGTATCTCGTAAGATACGAGTTCAGCAAGGGTCTGGAATATGTAGGACTGGTGCGCGGAGCACTGTCGGGCATGGCTGCAGCGGTGTATATGCACAGCGGACAGACTTCAAAAGAGGCAGCCACTCTGCTCTACGACTGCACACTCGAACCTTGGGGAGCGCAGGCTATAGTAACATCGTTCGGAGTGCCCGACTGGCCCAACGCACTCTATCAGCCCACTCGTGGACAGCGCAGCTACGCTCTGAACTTAGAGGTAAGACTAAAGAATGGACTCATCAAGAGCTTCGACTTCGACGTGACCGATCAGATTGAGAAACAGCCACAAGGCGGTGTTATCATTGTGAAGGGTCTGGAAATATCCGACGAGGACGGATGGCAGGGAGGCTCAGGCTTCGACGTCAAGATTGACGGATGGGGCGATTACGAAGACATCGTGATTCCACTGAAATAATATTTCAATAAATTAAATTAATAACCAACTATAAAAATTAAACACTATGAAGAAATTATTTATTATGGGTTTGGCAGCAATGGGCCTCGCACTCACAGCTTGCAACAGCGACGAGACAGTAGAAATGGCTAAGGGCAATGCCATCGGCTTCAAGACATTCGTTAATAACTCTACACGTGTCGCTAATGACGTAACTACCACCGACCTCAAATCATTCAAGGTATGGGGTTTGATGAACAAGGGTGATAAGACTGGTACACCGTTCGATGCTAAGGAAGTGACAAAGGAAAAGGGCACATGGTCGTACACACCACCGGTTTATTGGGAGAAGGGCTATGCTTATAGCTTCGTAGCACTCGCTCCGAATGATGTCTACAATTTCACCGCTCCTACCGCACTCAACACTTGGGGTTCGCTTACATTTAATAATGGCACTGGTGAGACTGACCTTATCTATGCAACAGCAAAGCAGTCTACAGTAACTGGCGATGTGTGCCCTCTTTCTGTTAACTTGACATTCAACCACATGCTCTCACGCGTTCGCTTCCAGTTTGAGAACGGAATGGATGACGGTTCTGTGCTTACTGTTTCTAATGTAAAGATCACCGATGCCTGCACATCTGGTACAGCTACACTCGCAGAACAGCTTGCAAACCTCAGTTGGACTCCTGCTCAGGGAACTGGCGCACTTGAATTCGGTGATGCAGCTGCTATGGAGCAGCAGAACGCTAAAGCAAAAACAGCTCACAAGTACATGATTCCTGCCACAAAGAATTACAAGTTGTCATTCACCGTTACACGTGTACACCATGGCTTTACTGACGTTTACAATCACAATGATGTACCTCTGCAAGGACTTACATTTGAGCCGGGCAAGAGCTATCAGCTTGTAGCTACATTAACAGCAAAGAACATCAATCCTGATCAGGAGCTTTGCCCAATCACATTCACAGCAGAAGTTAAGGGCTGGGAGGACTTTACAGACAAGTCGTTCAATGTGAAGCCTGTAGCAAGCAACTAACACACTACAGGGTGTAAGGGGTTGAATGTTCCCCTTACACTCACAATTATCAACAACCACAAAAACGAACCAAGATGAAAGGAATAATGAAAATACACCAATTGACAGCCAGCATCGCTGCTGTGCTACTGTCAGCGTCGCTCTTTTCATGCAGCAGCGACGACTTTTTCGGCAAAGCGGAAACAAATACCGACGGCATCAGTTTCGGCGTATCTACCGAAAACGGTGCTTCTACACGCGCAAACAATTCTGCTGACGGCTATACTGCTGCCCGCTACACTCTGCGCTCGGACAATTCTGCCGACACACTCTGCGTGCGTGCCGTTGTGACCGACGGCATCGGCAACGACAATGCAGGCAGACCTGCTACACGCGCAGCTATGAAGACAAGCATGTACGACGAGTTTAGGGTTGTGGCTGCCGTCATGGAGAACGGCAATGTCGGCAAGCAGTACTATATGAACGATGTTGCTACGAAGACGGGCACTAATAACTGGGTGCCTTCCAAAGTCTACTATTGGCCTGGCTCCAACCGTCAGCTGCGCTTCTTGGCGTGGGCTCCTAAGGATGCCTCTTTCCAATCTGTACCCAACAATCCTAATGCAACTACGCTCCAGTACACCACTCCTCCCGAAGCAAAGAATCAGCGCGACATCGTTGCCGCTGCCACCGATTTCATCAATAGCCCTGCTAACGACGGCACATGCACACCCGTGCCTCTGAACTTCAAGCACCTGTGCACCGCCGTCATCATCAAGACAGGCGAGCAAATGACTGCTGGAACTATCCAGAGCGTTAGCCTTAAAGGCATTCAGAACTCGGGAACATATGACATGGTAGGCTCTGAATGGACGCTCGACAACTCTACTGCCGACTTCACCATTTCGCCCAACCAGAAAACAACAAGCACCACTCTTGACGGCACCGACCTCAACGCCGGTGAATCTAGATTCATGCTCCTGCCCCAGACTTTAGGCGCAGACAGCAAGCTCGAAGTCATCTTCAACGACGACATCTCAGGCAACGACCGAATACTGAGCGCATCACTCGACGGAGCCGAATGGCCAATGGGCCAAACCGTGACCTATCGACTATCAATTACACCAGAGTATGAGCTGAACATTGATAATGTATCAAAATTTGTTGATGCTCACTATGTGATAGAACCAATAAAGATAAGATTGTCAAACTTGGAATCCAACACCAAATGGACACTCTCAGCCAAAATAAACGGAGAGAAATACAACGACATTGACGTATCTGTACTGTTGGACAACCCTGAAGACGGCGCACTCAGTGTCGCTAAACAGGGATACTGGATAGATAAATATGTAGCCATAAAAAGAAATGACAATGGTGAAATCATCAGCAAAAACTTAACAAACCAAAGCGCAAGAGGAACTGCAACTGTCTCTGGCACAGGTAATATTGAAACAGACGCTTACGTTTTCATACCTGAAAACATAGGAAATAGCGACCGAAAAATTACCATTACACTGAAAGTAGAGGGTACTTCAGACGCAGATGCTGCAACAAAGACAATAATACAGAAGTGTCCAAGTTGGAATGGCGGCAATGTAGGATACGAACGCATTGAAGAAAACAAAGGCGGTAACTATCCATTCGGATTCTTATGGGACAGAAAGGTAACATATAGCTATGAAGGTTTTTGGGCGTTCTTATTGAAATGGTCAGCTGACTCATATAAAACGCCTGAGACACAAGAATATTTGACCACAACCTGGGATATTACAAGTATAATTCCACCTAAATCATTAACTACAGCAAGCATTGACTATACCAAACTCAACAACAGTTTGAATGTAGGCATGAGTACTGATAATGGATTGGAAAATACTAGAAAACTGTATACATTCAAGGGTATTGGTACTATTAGTGAAATGGAAACAACTCTTGATAATATATATATCCTTGGTCTCACATGGGAAAAAAAGGAACAGAACGGTGGTGATTACCAAACGGTAAAGAATTTTGCAGCTAAAATGGCTGTAATGAAGAATAAATTCAATGTTGAAAAAAGAGAAGAAACGTATAAAGGTGAAACATTGATATATTACGTTCCCGATATAGAGGAAAAAGATATTTTATGGTATCTCCCTGCAAGCAATGAGCAAATGGGAATTACAGATACTGAATATCCGTTATCAGGTACATACTGGAGCTCTACTGCCGCCGACAACAATACAAATGCGTATATATACTCAAGCGGAAGCAGTAGCGTAGAAAATGGACGAATGGCAACACATAAAATACGTGCCGCTCGCAAGAAATAAGCAGAAAGGTTATAGGCAATAGAATATAAACATTAGAAAACCAGCACATAAACATAACAGACTCAGATCTTATCGTATTACACGTTTTAATAGTTATTTGGTTGGGCTGCCGTGAGGTAGCCCAACTTTTTTTGTATAATTCTTCACCAATACGAATAAAAAGGTTAACTTTGCGAAACAATTATAACCCATAACCCAACAACAACTTATGAAAAAGCTATTGGCAGCGGCTATGCTGGCACTATCACTCACAGCATCCGCTAACACTAATCAAACCTACACACCCTCTGCCGACAACATCGCGGCACGCAAACACTTCCAGGACTCCAAGTTCGGAATCTTCCTTCACTGGGGTCTGTACGCTATGCTTGCCACCGGCGAATGGACTATGACCAACAACAACCTCAACTATAAGGAATACGCCAAGCTGGCTGGAGGCTTCTACCCCTCTCGATTCAGCGCAAAGGAATGGGTGTCGCAAATCAAGGCTTCGGGCGCAAAGTATATATGCTTCACCACTCGTCACCATGAGGGATTCTCAATGTTCAAGACCAAATATTCCGACTATAACGTTGTAGACGCTTCTCCCTTCAAGCGCGACATCGTCAAGGAACTTGCTGACGAGTGCCACCGTCAAGGCATCGACATCCACTTCTATTACTCACATATCGACTGGCAGCGTGAAGACGCCCCGCTTGGTCGTACAGGTCTCGGCACTGGTCGACCCGTTGAGAAGCAGAACTGGGACTCATACTATACGTTCATGAACAATCAGCTCACCGAACTCCTCACCAACTACGGCAAGGTTGGAGCAATATGGTTTGACGGATGGTGGGATCAGGACATCAATCCGTCATTCGACTGGCGCCTGCCCGAGCAGTATGCTCTCATCCATCGATTGCAGCCTGCTTGCCTCATTGGCAATAATCATCATCACACACCATTCGAGGGTGAAGACTTCCAGATGTTCGAACGCGACCTGCCTGGCGAGAATACAGCCGGACTCTCAGGTCAGTCAATCTCACAACTGCCGCTCGAAACATGCGAAACAATGAACGGTATGTGGGGATATAAGATTACCGACCAGAACTACAAGTCGACAAAGACTCTCATACATTATCTTGTAAAGGCAGCAGGTCGCAACGCCAACCTCCTTATGAACATCGGTCCGCAACCCGACGGATGTCTGCCAGCAGTAGCTGTGCAGCGCCTTAAGGAAATGGGCGAATGGATGAAGACATACGGAGAAACCATATATGGTACACGTGGAGGACGCGTATCGCCACGCGATTGGGGCGTAACAACCGAGAAGGACAACAAGATATTCGTACATATCCTCAACCTCAAGGATCGTTCGCTCTTCCTTCCCATCACCGACAAGAACGCAAAGCATGCCGTAGATTACGTTTCGCGCAAGGCTGTCAAGATGCAGAAGTGTCAAGGCGGAGTGCTCATTACACTCGACAGCGTGCCTACTGATGTGGATAAGGTAGTGGAGATACAGATGTAAAGTTACACACAAAAGCCCCACCCAGAAGCCTCTCCCCCGACCCCTCCCCCGTAGGGAGGGGAGTAATATGCTTTGAAAACTAAGGAAAGGGTGCGTTAAATCTCCATTATGCGGGCTGAAAGCCCAATAAGCACATAGTCCAGGGCAACGCCCTGTGTATACGGATTGATAATCGCCTAACGCCCTGTAAGGGCAAAAGCTCTAATTATCAAAAATACAAGTTCAATTTAAAAATATCACTATATGAAATTCAACAGAATCCTTCTTAAGCTCAGTGGCGAGAGCCTTATGGGCAAACAGAGCTTCGGCATCGACCCAGTTCGTTTGGGCGAGTATGCACAGCAAATTAAGGAAGTACACGAAATGGGTGTACAGATTGGTATCGTTATAGGCGGTGGCAACATATTCCGTGGACTTAGCGGAGCATCAAAGGGTTTCGACCGTGTTAAGGGCGACCAAATGGGAATGTGCGCTACAGTTATCAACTCATTGGCACTCAGCTCAGCTCTTGGTGCCATCGGCGTTAAGACAAAGGTGCTCACAGCCATACGTATGGAGCCTATCGGCGAGTTCTACTCTAAGTGGAAGGCCATCGAGGCTATGGAGAACGGCTACGTATGCATATTCTCAGCCGGAACCGGTTCGCCCTACTTCACCACCGACACTGGTTCAAGTCTGCGCGGCATTGAGATTGAAGCCGACGTTATGCTCAAGGGCACACGCGTTGACGGCATCTACACAGCCGACCCAGAGAAAGACCCAACCGCAACCAAGTTCAGCGACATCACATACGACGAGATTTATACTCGCGGACTGAAAGTGATGGATCTCACAGCCACAACAATGTGCAAGGAGAACAACCTCCCCATCTACGTATTCAACATGGACGTTGTGGGCAATCTGAAGAAGGTTATGGACGGCGAACCTATCGGAACGCTTGTGCATAACTAAAAGAAAGAAGCCCTACCCCCGACCCCTCCCCCGTAGGGAGGGGAGTGGTATGCTTTGTAAACTTAAAGAGGGTGTGTCAAAAGTCTAAGCAGCACGCCCCGAAGGGGCAGATTTCCATAGCCCAGGGCAACGCCCTGGGTAAAAAGGTTTATAGAATCTATCGCCCTGTAAGGGCAACTCTATTGAGCCACATATAGTTGCCCTTACAGGGCGCAATGAATATTAATCGCTATATACCCAGGGCGTTGCCCTGGGCTATGGAGAAAATTGGGCTTTCAGCCCGCTTTGTTTGAGTTTTAACACACCCTCTCACTACACATAATATATATAAATTGATGACCCACAGCCATACCGCACTCCGCCTCATTGCCCTTCTTTTGGCATACATTCCCTGCTCTATTCACGCTCAGTATACCTGGCAAGAGACCGACCGCGAGCCTTCCAAAGCCCAACTTACATCTTCACTCTCATACCACATTGAGACGCAGGCAACGCTGTCGAAGGGACAGACACCGCTGTGGCTCAACGCCAACCGCTATGGTCTTAGTTCGCTTGACAAAACGAACGGATATATTCGTGCTGCCGTTATGCGTCCGTTGTCTGCCGACTCGGCACGCCGATGGGCTATAGGCTATTGTGCCGATGTTGCAGCACCGCTTCACTATACCAGCAATGTTGTAGTGCAGCAGGCTTATGTCGAGGCACGATGGCTACACGGTGTGCTTACGGCAGGTGCAAAGGAGTGGCCAATGCAATTGAAGAACCAGACACTCAGTTCGGGATCGCAAACACTTGGCATCAATGCACGACCCGTTCCGCAAGTACGTATCGCCCTGCCCGAATACTGGCAGTTGCCATTCGGAGGAGGATGGCTGCACCTGAAGGGACACATTGCCTACGGCATGATGACCGACGACGCTTGGCAGCACGACTTCACACGCCGTCAATCCAAATACGCCGACCACGTACTCTATCACTCCAAAGCCGGATATCTGAAGATTGGCAACGAATATTCCACCTTCCCACTATCCTTTGAACTCGGCCTGGAGATGGCAACACAGTTTGGCGGCACTCCATACCGTCCTTCCAACGACGGCACAATGCAATCAATACCTACCAAACACGGACTTAAAAGCTTCTGGCACGCATTCTTTCCGGGCGGACAAGACGTTACCGACGGAATGTATGCCAACAACGAGGGCAACATAGTAGGCAGCTGGCTGATGCGCGTCAACTATGACAGCGAGCTGTGGCGGTTGTCAGTCTACGCCGACCATTACTTCGAGGATCACAGCCAGATGTTCCATATCAACAACAATGGCTACGGCTCGGGCGACGATTGGAACAAGCGCATACATCATCGCTACTTCCTCTACGACCTGAAGGACATCATGCTGGGCGGCGAACTGGAACTGAAGTACGGCAGATGGTTGCACCACATCGTAGCCGAATACATCTACACCAAGTATCAGAGCGGCCCCTACAACCACGACCACACACAGAACATCAGCGACCAGATAACCGGAGTAGACAACTATTACAATCACGGCATCTATCCAGGTTGGCAACACTGGGGTCAGGTAATAGGCAATCCGCTCTACCGATCGCCCATATACAACACCAACGGACAGTTGTATATCTACAACAACCGCTTCGTAGCGTGGCATCTCGGCATTGACGGTGCTCCCACATCTCGCCTCGCCTACCGTGCCTTGGCTACATATCAGGAAGGTTGGGGCACCTACGACGGTCCGTTCAACCGCAAGCATCACAACATCAGTTTCCTTGCCGAGTCGTCCTACCGATTAAATAAGGGCTGGAAACTCACTGCTGCCTACGCCATGGACTTCGGTAGCCGACAGATGTTAGGATACAACGCAGGTGGACAGATAACAATAAGTAAAACGGGATTGATAAAATAATTATGAAGCAACTGACTATAAAAAGCCTGATGGCAACGCTGGCCACACCCTTTCTGCTCGCATCATGCAACGTCGAGACAAGCGACAACGGACCTCTCGACGGCTTCTGGCACCTGGAGCGTATTGACACTCTCGCCACTGGCGGCACCACCGACTACTCCTCAGGTTACGTATTCTGGGGAGTTCAGAAGGATCTTATCTACATCAAGGACAGTTCCAACAGCAGCGTTGGCGCATACTATCTGCGCTTCAATCAGACTCACGACAGTCTCCACATCACCAAGATATACCTCGACCATGGTCATGAGGACAATCCCAACCACGAGCAGGGCGGCGACATTCCCGTTGAAGCTATTGACAGAAACCTACGTTTCTTAGGTCTCAACGCCCTGCCCGAGCACTTCAAGAAGGAAGCCATCAACGACAACCGCATGATAATCTCAACAGAAAAGCTGCGATTGAAATTCAAGAAATTCTAAGAACACGAATAACATTCGTGAATGTTGAGTTTTGAATGTTGAATGTTGAGTTTTGAATGTTGAATGTTGAGTTTACCCACGAATTTAACATTCAACATTTAACACTTAACATTAAAAAACGTTGTCACGAATTATCGTGAATTGTCCATAAATTTATCCACGAATTATTTCTTGTTTGTCACGAATTATCATGAATTGTCCGTGAATTTACCCATGAATTCAACATTTAACACTTAACATTAATAATGGTAATTCGTGAATAATTCGTGATAATTCATGACAATAACAAAATAGCAACTCTTTGTTTTGCACTACACAATATTTTGTGTATCTTTACAGCAGAATAACAAACATTAAGGAGGAAAACCCATGGCATTATATTACGACAAGTACGTCAGATTTGACTGGGCTATGAAACGCCTGCTTCGCAACAAGACCAACCATGCCGTATTGGAAGGTCTGCTTTTGTCGCTGATTGGCAAGAAAATAGTAATCAAGCACTTTCTTGAGAGCGAAGGCAATCAAGAAGACCTGCTTGACAAGTACAACCGTGTCGATATATTAGCAGAAGACGAAGACGGCGAGCTGATAATCATTGAAATACAAAACAGCCATGAGATAACCTACTTCCACCGCATGCTATACGGAGTGTCAAAAGCCATAACCGAATACATCGACAAAGGCGACAGCTACGACAAGGTGCGCAAGATATACTCCATCAACATCGTATATTTCGAATTAGGTCAAGGCAAAGACTACGTATATCATGGCAAGACAGAATTCAAAGGACTGCACGCTCCCCACGACCTATTAAAACTTTCTGCAAAGCAAAGCGAGAAATTCCTTGGCATCAGTGAAGCAAAACTTGAAAAGCGTAAAGATGCCGGAGAACTGTTCCCAGAATATTACATCCTACGCGTAAATGACTTTGACAAGATAGCCACAACGCCACTCGACGAGTGGATAGAGTTTCTGAAGACTGGCAAGATTGACGACAACACCAAAGCAGCCGGACTTGCCGAAGCACGCAAACAGCTAAGAGTAGACTCTCTACCCGACAAAGAACGCCGGGCATACGAACGCTATATGGAATCAGTAAGACATATGCGCAGCCTCTTCGATACAAGTCACGACGATGGCTACACTGAAGGACATGCCGAAGGCAGAGCTGCGGGTTTAGTTGAAGGCAGGGCTGCGGGTTTAGTTGAAGGCAGGGCTGAGCGTTCATTAGAAATAGCCAGACAATTGAAGGCAATGGGAATGAGCAGAGAACAAATCATGCAAGCTACAGGATTGCAAGAATCTGACATACAGCATCTGTGAATGTTGAGTTTTGAATGTTGAATGTTGAGTTTACCCACGAATTTAACATTCAACATCTAACACTTAACATTAAAAAACGTTGTCACGAATTATCGTGAATTACCCGTGAATTAATCCACGAATTCAACATTCAACATCTAACACTTAACATAAAAAAACGTTGTCACGAATTATCGTGAATTATCCGTGAATTAGCCCACGAATTCAACATTCAACATCTAACACTTAACATTATAAAACGTTGTCACGAATTATCGTGAATTACCCGTGAATTAGCCCACGAATTTAACATTTAACACTTAACATTAATAATGGTAATTCGTGAATAATTCATGATAATTCGTGACTAAGACCCTCATCGCAGCCCTAAAACTTCTTTCCTATAGCGAGATTGACAAACGTCTTGAACAGTATCGTGATGTCAAACCACCACGAGCGGTGCTTCAGGTAATACAGCTCCAGTTCAAGGCGTTTTAGCATTTTCTCCATCGTATCGGTATATCCATTGTACAGTGTGGCGTATGATGTTACGCCCGGACGAATCTGATAGAGAAAAACATAACGGGGATCATGCTGCATTATCTTATCAATATAATATTTACGCTCGGGTCGCGGACCAATAAACGACATATCACCTCGCACAATGTTCCACAATTGTGGAAGTTCGTCGAGATGATGTTCACGCAGAAAGCGCCCTACTTTAGTCATACGAGTGTCGCGCTCATGCTGATATAACGCCGGACCATTCTTTTCGGCATCCACACGCATACTCCTGAACTTATATATACAGAAAGGTCTGCCGAAACGTCCTATACGCTCCTGCTTAAATATTGCCGGGCCACCATCCTCACGGCGCACGGCAACATAACATATCAAGAAGAACGGAGCGAGCAATACCAGTGCCACCAACGCTGCCATAAAGTCGAACACACGTTTAATGGTACACTCCAATTCGTTCATTCCATCGAATATATAATCATCTTCCTGCATTTTTTCTATCAGCCCAAAGATTAAAAGCAACAAACACCAACACGTCTACTACAACAATCCATGTCAGAGAGACATATTTGAACATTATCACATTAATGAGCATAAACGCCAGCTGCAAACCAAGAATAGCCAACAACGCAGCATGCTGCGACAGTCCCATCCTCATCAGTTTATGATGCAGATGACGCTTGTCAGCCTTGAACAACGGTTGCCCCACACGCAATCGTTCAAGCACAACACGCACCACATCGAAACATGGTACAATTAGCAACGTATACGACAACAGCAGACTGTCGCCACTAAACGGCTTGACATTGACATTATACATCGACAACTTGACAAGCAGAAAAGCAAGAATAAAGCCTAACGTGAGCGAGCCCGAGTCGCCCATGAATATCTTATACTTTCCGCCACGTCCGCCTAATATGTTATAATAGAGGAAAGCCACGACCACTCCGGCAAGACCTGCAATCAAAACACTATAGGCAAACATCTGCTCACGCATGAAACAATACAGAAAGCCTAACAACGCAACAAGCGAGAGCGACCCTGCCAAACCATCTATGCCGTCAATCAGATTGATGGCATTCACCACAAACACTATCACAAAAACCGTAAGTGGCGCACCTATATAGAAAGGCACAAAATCGATGCCCATAAATCCATACAGACAGTTGATATACAGTCCCGAAGCAGGCAACAGACATGCAGCAATCACCTGCACCAACAACTTCAGTCTGGCAGAAACTCCGACAACATCATCCACCACACCTACAACATAAACCAGCAGCAGACTCACGCCAAACACACAAGTCCATAAACTTACCGTTACGTTCTGCCAATCCGTAATGCGATAGAACCCCATAGCCACAAAAGCAGCCACAAGCATACATGGCATGAAGCACGTACCGCCAAGACGAGGAATATTATTGCTGTGAATTTTGCGTCCATCAGGAATGTCATACAGATTGCGCTTGAGACAGAAAGACACTATTCGCGGCACAAGCATATAGCCGAACAGCGCACTCAGCACAAACGCTCCAATAATGAATAATATATTGTATAAAACCATCTTACGTATTTTAAATAATCAAATAAGATTGTATCTTTCACTACTACTAATATAATAACGGCGTTTTACAAAAATATTGCAAAAAGACAAGACATAAACTTTGTAGAGCAGCATTACACGAACAACTTTTCATCATTTATTATTGCCAATACAAAACAAAGTAGTAAATTTGCATAAAACGCAAAGCTTATGGAATACGACATAAAAGACAAAATAGAATGGACTGTGATATTCCTCACAGAATTTGGCAAACGGCATGGTCTTACACTAAAACAAGCCTTCAACTATCTGCTGCGTTACAAAGGCATAAACTTTGTAGAGCAGCATTACGACTATCTACATACACAATCGTTCGTATCAGCAGTAGACGACCTAACACAATACTGCCATAAATTGGGAGGAGGCATTGCATGAGACTGTATCACGGCACCAATATAATGTTTGATGAAATTGATTTGCACAAATCAAAACCAAACAAAGATTTCGGACAAGGGTTCTATCTGTCACCCGACTTCGAACAGGCTCTTAAAATGGCTAAAATAAAGACAGAGCAACAACAAGAAGGTACACCAATCGTAATGGAGTTTGAAGTAGATGAAGCAGAAATCAAGGAAATGCACACGCTCCATTTTGACGATTACAGCAAACAATGGGCTGAATTTATTCTTGCCAACCGTAACAACCCCACCCCTCTGTTGATACACGACTACGACATCGTAATAGGTCCGATTGCCAACGACCGCGTAGGTGTACAATTGTGGAAATACGAAAATCAATTGATAGATCTTCCGACACTCATCTGCAAATTAAAATACATGAAGGGCTTGACAATACAGTACTTTTTCGGAACAGAAAAAGCCCTTTCAATATTAAAGAGAATAAAATAATGAAAAATGATAAAGAAATAATGAAAGACGATATGGTAACAAAGCTTGCCATACTGCTCTTTGAAAGCGGCAAGGCTTCGACAATGACCGAAGCACTTGACATCGTCATCAACTCAGAGACCTATTTACGGTTGATTGACGACAAAACAGCGTTATATTATCAGAGTCCACGTTATGTCTACGATTTCTTGCTCAACGAACTAATAACGGGGAAGTCAAAATAAATTGAATACGTATTCAAAGGCGAAGTAATACGTATTCGTTGGCGAAGTAATATATATTATATAGGCAAGTATATTGAATATACTTTTTCCGCTAAATCAAAAGGACTCCTTTTGGATTGCAAAAGGATTCGTTTTAGGCTGCAAAAGGAATCGTTTTGAACATCAAAAGGAGTCCTTCTGCAAGGCAAAAGGACTACATTTCGATTACCTAAAGCGACATTCAAATATCTTATACAGAAATTTCAGACTAATCATAAAGCGATTGGTATAAAAACCATACGTACGGCATGCCTTGACATCCTCACTCACAAGCACCATACGACTGCGCACTCCTTTGGTACTCAAACCACCCATAAGCATCGTTACAAAATCCATCGGCATATATTTTGCCTTTATACGATGCTTGAGAAACAGTCTGACCATCATGTCGTAATCGGCAGCAATCTTGTAATCAAGAGAGTACAAGCCATGTTTCTCAAACACCTCCCTACGAGCATAAAATGACGGATGAGCCGGCATGAATCCGAAGCGTAGCCAAAACGGACGAAACGGCTTAGACGAATAATAGCGCACAATACGGTCTGGGACACCATCCTTGATGAAATGTATGTCGCCATACACAGCATCCAGAGTGTTGTCGGCCTGCATCTCAGCAGCCACACGCTCCAGCACATCGTTCGACGTGAAGTGATCGTCGCTATTAAGAATTCCCACCACGTCGCCCGTGCTATGGCTAATACCCTTGTTCATGGCATCGTATATACCACGGTCGGGCTCCGAAATCCAATGCAGTCGACCGCCAAACAACGGCTCGTACTTACGCACAATATCTATTGTGTCATCCTTCGAACCACCGTCTACAACCCAATAATCTATCTCCTTATATGTCTGTGCAAGAACCGACCGCAGAGTATTCTCCACGGTCTTCCCACTGTTGTACGTAGCTGTTATGAGTGATATTGTCATTACCTTAATAATATAACAAGTCAGAATGTAGCAAAATATAATTCAAGACTTGCCATATCACGTAATTTGACAATCTTTTCAGTTCCCTTATGTTTCTCTTTTCTTATACTTCTACTCTTACTAACTATTTTAATTATAGTGTCTGCGACCCCATGTGTATTTACGATTACAGAAAAAGACTTTTTGCAAATTTCAAGTAATTCATCAGCAAAAGAGCGAGAAATAAACTCCACACCCTCCATATCAATAACGCACTTTGCATTACCTGATTCTTTGATGATTTTTTCAATCGCTCCTGCATTGCTACGGGAACGAATATCCGGACCTAATAGGTCTAAAACTTTAATGTTCTTTTCCATGACTTCATTCCTTATATATATTCATAAATATTAAAATGTTTTGGTAATGTAACTGGTATTCTCATAAGAACTATAGTTCCATCCCAACGTATTGTTTTAGGCAACTCCACTACTTCATCACGTTCCTTTGACAATCTGTAAAATGCGCTGCCCGAAAGCATGAAGAAATCGCCCCCCATTCCTTTTGTTAAGAGTCCTCGTGATGTTTTCAGTCCAAACCCACGCTCTGGAGAATCCTTCGTAGAATATCCATCATTGGCCATACGCAAAGCCTTTGCTTCATTGTCACCTATTTCCTCAAGATACTTCTTGTTCTTTATATAACTACCGTATACGGTAATACCGTCATCTGCAATACAAATGTCTATACACCCTTCCTTTCTTAAGTATTGTGCAAAAATATAACCATACTCACTACACGAGTGTTGGTTGACATTGCATATTATCTCACTTAGGAGGTATGACAATGGAGTTTTTACCGAACTATCGTAATTTGTTTGGTTTTCTATAAGCATTTGTAAAACAGACTGCAACTCGTCCGCAACTTTCTCCTCTGAAGCACGGAATGCACAGATTGGAGTGTAAGTCTTATGTTTATAAGGTTCTAAAAGAGCCTTAATATCCGACTCAGCCTGTATGATCAAAGGCTTATGAAAAGCTATCGTTGAAAAATAATCGCTAATGTTTTGAGGATTATTTATACAATGGATTTTCTTTCCACATCTATGTTTATATATAGCCAACGGCGCAAGGAAAAACGGATGAAAGAAAGAGGCATCTTTAAAGTTCCATTCTACTGTTTCGTCTTCAGATTTCTCTGAATCATTGATTATATGGAACAAATAATTAAAGACACTTCCTATCCGTTCATCTATACTTACATTGGGTATTAATACATTTGTCGGCATAGCTTATATTTTTATATTTGCAAAGTTATATCAAAAATACGACAACAGCAAATTTATATTCTAATAAAGACACCATTGAAACTACCAAACTATTTATCATAACATTTCATAATATCCTCATACAATAATAAATACTGCCTATAGGTTTCATCCCATGAGAAACGTTTCGCATTATTGATACCATTCTCAACAATCACATTTCTATAATCTTCCTGTTGAAGTTTATATATTTGATCGGCAAAAGCTTCGGGCTTAGGTTCATTAACTAATTGAGATTTATCACCAATAATTTCTGTAATTGAAGAATTATCTAGTGCTAATACCGGACAACCTGCCTTTTGAGCTTCTATTACTGGGAGCCCAAAACCTTCATACGAAGACGGATAGATAAGTGCAAAAGCCTTATTGTATAATTCATTGAGTTTCGCATTATCAATACGACCTAATTCTTTATAATTATTCCTAAGATACCCATCTACCACCAAACGTTCATCTTCCGTTAGTTTGTCACCCACAATCATCAACTCCATGCCTACTAAAGCAGATGTTCGTACTGCCAACTCAAAATTTTTGTAAGATGCACGACTGCCAACATAAACTAAATAAGGTTGTTCCTTTATCGAATACCGATCTGCAGAAGATGCAAACTTAAAGAAATCATCCGATGCACCATTGTATATAACATGAACTTTACTCTCATCCAAGCCTTCAACAAATTTCAACAAATCTTTCTTTGTATTATTTGATATGCATATAATATGGTCAGCATTACGTAATGCATAGTTCTTTGTAAGACTATGTATATAACGCTTCAAACCGCTACAAAAATATTCATAAGTAAAATCGTGTACGGTAACAATATTTATTGCTTTCTTATCCGAGCAAATACGATAGTACGTAGAGTGGAAAATGAAGTGCTGCCCTTTATTACTAAACATTTGTGGCAAATACTTCATTACACCAAATAGTTTACTTGATATGCGTTTACAAATTAATGCCGAAGGTATATTCAACAATCGGTAAAATATATTTTTCTCAGAACCAGCATAGTCAATAAAGTACAATTTACCTTCAAGCTCTTGCGTATTAAGCAAACGTTTGAGCAACTCATACCAGACAACAGAAATTCCTCCTGATTTCTGCCATGCAAAAACAACGTTATCTATAAATATTTTCATAGTTGTATCTTAATCCTTACGAATTTGTTAATTGTGAGTAAATATGCAAGTATTGATTTACAATATTTGATTGACTATATTTCTTTGCATTTTCATATCCTAATTCTATACAACGTAGCCTAACCTTTTCATCCGTTAACAAACACATCATTTTGCTACGAATATCATCAACGTTATATGGGTCAACAAGTAATGCTGAGCCACCAGCAACCTCCTTCATTGGTGAAATATTAGAAGTTATGACAGGTCGCCCCACAGCATTCGCTTCTATTATCGGCATTCCAAATCCTTCAAAAATAGAACAAAAACTTACTATATCACAGTTCTTATATTCGTTTATTATTTCCTCATCACTCAATCCACACTTGTTTTCATATACAATATTGTCTGCTTTCATTACTGTCTCCTGCTCAAAAGAAAGAGGACCTATTATTATTATTTTACACTTTATACCAGCTAAAGCCTTAACTGTACGAACAATATTTTTATTCCAATTAGTACCTATAATAAGAATTCTAGGCTCTAATGAATTAAAAACATACGGTGTCTTTACCAATTTAGGATCTATAGAATTTCCAATTACACTAATATCTTCACGATTTGTAAATCGTGATATTTTCTTTCGCGTTGTTTCTGATATACAAACAATTTTAGAAGCAAACATTAACGGTATTTTATACCATAAATATTTAAACAGAAGTCTCTTTATGCCCTTTGAGCGCTCGTACAATACGGTGTCATGTACAGTAAGAACTGTTCTGCAAAACATTAAAGGCATTATACAATAGTGTATATCACCTGTAATATGGTTGATTCCTCTTTTATTTCTGTGCTTGAATGTAAACCAAATGTTTTTCAGTATGCTTCTCAATGAAGCATACTGTGAAGGCATTTCATAGATTTCAGCATCATCCATTTGATTGACATATAAATCAGACACTTTTTTAATACTATAACCAGCCTTGTGGTTTCGATAGAAATATGTAATCTTCATTACCTCTTTTTTAAAATTTTGGAAACGTTACAATATTTTATTTCCACTACCAAATTATTCTTGTTTTTTAAATGTTGTTAAGAATATACTTTATCAATTCATCATATGTATATTTATTTATGAAATGTTTATATATTATCTTTGCTATTTCATAGCGCTCGTGTGGATTTTTTAAATAATATTTCATTTTATCTATAGCATCATCTATAGATGTAAAGCTAACTTTCTCTGGTTCAATAGGTAATACGTCTTTTAGTATCGGTCTATAATCTGAAATCTGAAACGCACCACATCCATTCGCTTCAAAGAAACGATTGTTCAATGACTCAATCTCTGCATAATGCATTTGATTAAAGACTATTTTTGAACCAAACAATATATTTGCCTTTTCTTCCCCTACAATGTATTTATTTTGAAAACAAGAATCTAACGTATGATCATAAAAACGATGTGGTACAGAACCATACACTTTAATATTCAGTCCTGCAGAAATCACCTGTTTTAGCATATTTGCTCTATATGGATAAATTGTACCATAGGTCATAATATCTGTATTTACATACTTTTCTGCTTCAGATTTCTCCATATTTGGTTTACGATGCAAACGTATATTAAAAGCTTCATTGTAATGTATAGCATTAAGATGCATATTATCACGCATAAATCTAACAATATATGGGTCTTTTGAAAACCATACATCATAATCCGAGGCAAACACTTGCTGGTACTCAAATGTTGTTAATGCATCAGGATTAATTTGTATAACATGGCACCTTTTAAGCCTCTTGATTGTTGAAACGAAAATAGGATGTATAAAACGGTAAACACATATAACTAAATCAGGATTATAAAAAGCCACTTTTTCAGCAAGCGTCTTAAATATTTTTATGTCATACTTGTTACAATAATTTCTAAGTAATTTATCGATATTACTTAAATACTTATTAGATTGTACAGTTTTACTTAATATGTCAAAAATCTGGCAATCATCTTTTCTAAATATAAATGCCTCTTGTAAATTGTATTCCAAACTATCAGGTAAACTTGAACCTACTATTGCTACTTTCATCTCAATTTATTTATGATATCAATTATAATTATATTCTTAAACACAAAGATCTCTGTACAAGTAACATATATCAATGTACATATACCCCCTATAAGCAATTCCATTATGAGATTACTAACATAATTATTTATTATTATATATATAATAAAAATAGGAAATATTATTAATATATGCTTTAAAATATTACATAAAGGAAACTCTACTTTAGAATATTTACGAACAGATATAAGAGATTCTATAAATAGAATAACTTCACCTATTAATAACTCTATTGATGCTCCAATTTTTCCATAAAATGTGACTAAAACAATAACTGCCCCCCCTCCAAGCAAACCTGCTATGGTCGAATTTCTTAATATATCTTTATCTTTACCTAAAGGCATCAATATCTGTAAAACAAGAATTTGATTTATTCCCATAAATAAAAACAATAAAGACATTATTTGAAGAGGTATGATAGAACCTTCAAAACCTGCTCCAAAAATTATAGAAATAATATTATAACTATAATAAAAGACAAATATTGTAAGTGGAATAGAAAACAATATGACAGCGCTAAAAGACTTTTCTATAATTTTTTTTAGTTCATCTATATTATCATTTTTTTTAATCATAGAGCTAATACGAGGAACTATAACAGAACTTAATGTTGTAAAAAGTGCAATAATTATACACAATAATTTATTAGCAGAAGTATAATACCCTACTTCTGTATCATTTGTTTGAAATCCCAAAAAAGCAACATTTAAAGTTGTATATAATGAATTCATAAACCAATAGCATCCCAAAACTATAAATGAAATAATATATTCTTTCCTTATTTTAAATGTAAATCTAAAAGACACTATATTCTTTGCATATATAATATTTATTAAACCATTTAATGCCCAAGATAAACATACAAGTAAATAATATACGATGGTATCATTACTATTGTGGACAAAAACAAATATTGAAACAACAAACATTATCTTAACCACGGCATATCGTATAGTAATAAATCGAAAATCTTCAAGTCCTTGAAAAAACCAATTTATTAGCATATAATTAAAAAACAATTTTGAAGTTCCAAGGTAGAATAGTAATTGATATCCTTGAAATTTTGGAATATAACAAATAGATATATATAATATTCCAACAGCAATAATTGTTGATATAGTATTTAAAGAATATAACTCACTAAAAACCTTATTAAGTTGCTGCTGATTATTTCTTACTTTAGCAATCTCTCTTATGCCAAGCGTATTCATTCCCATCATGGAAATAATGGTAAAATAATCCACTATACTATCTACGAAATTACATGCTCCCATATTTGTAACACCAAGAACTCTTGAAACATAAGGAAATACCATAAGTGGAAAAATGTACCCACTTATGGTAAGTAATGCGTTGTATACAAAATTTTGTTTTATTGAAGCCATTTTATCTTGTATATTGCCTATGATAATTTGTATTAATAAACAATCCTTTATATGGTAGAAAGTAGTCTGTATTTTCACCATATCCTACAAAACCTTTGTAAGTAAATAGAACAACATAAGCCGTAAGCATAAATGTTGCTATCAACTTGCCATAATTTGGTCTTAATAAAGTAAACACTACAGGTATTATTAACATCTCCATAATATTAAAATATATGAGAGCGCGACTAACGATAATCTGAAGTATTGTTCCATTACAAAGTATATAAAATACAGTACCAATTAGATATAAGTTAAAAAACAAATAATATCCCTTTGGTTTTCCACTTATTCTGCTATCGAATAGCAAAAGAGGTATTATCCATATGAGTCTTCTGAAAATAGCAAATAGTGTAGATGTCATGCTAGTTGCATCTAGATTAATCGAATAATATTCCATCCTATCTCCTGTTTCATCACCAAATAGCGCAAATAATCCTAAAGGCAATTTATTGATGACTCCAGACATCGCTATAATTATTGTTATTAACAAGAGTGATACTATATATATATTATTTAACTTTTTATTCAAGAAAAGTGCTATGAAACCAATCAATATGGTTTTGTGAAAGAAAAAACCAATAAACAACATTATTATGTAATATATCTTCCGCTCACCTGTCAACAATACTAACCCTACAGCATAAAAAATCATAGCCATAAACTGGCGATTCATTCCCATGTAAGATACAGTTCCCATATAAAATATTAATAGGGAAGTAAAAGGATATCCTGATGACTTGAAAATAAAATAAAAAAAAGCACTATAGAAACATACTGCCAATATTGTAAGAAAGACAGTATAGTTATCTGTAAAAACTCTAATCAAATAAGAAAATAGTACATACCCGATATCAAAATCAGAATCTTCTGGGGTTATAGACAACGTGAGATTCTCAAAAAAATAATAATAAGGATCCCAATCTGTTCCAGTTTCCCATCTAAAACCATCTTGAAAAACGAGTATAGCGAAACAAATAAAAGCAAAAACATATTTGTATTTCTCAAGAATGTCTTTATTGAACATCTCAAGAAATACAAATATTGACATGATTGCTATAATGACAAAATACATATCTATTATTGCTTTTTAGATGCGTCTTTGTATAAAACGTAAATTGTAGTAAATACAATAGCCATGAAAACAAACACAAAAAGAATTGTCATTCTCTTAGGTCCATATTTTTTAAGAGGAACCGTAGCTGGTTGAATTACAGTGAAAGCAGGAGTTCGTTCTTGAACCTTTGCCTTTGCGAGTTGAAGTTGCTGGGCACATTGGTTGTATATATTATAACGCAACTGCATTTCATTTTCAAGTTCTTCTTGTTTTGCCTTAAATGACATTAGTACAACATTTTCATTTGCATCAGCATACGAAGTGTACTTTTGTTGAGCTTTAATGTATTGGGCTTTTGCTTCTATACTTAGTTTTTGAGCATATTCCAAATCATTTCTAGCTTTCTTAGTTCTATAATCTATAATGTATTGCTGTATCTTATTTTTCACAGTATCTGCAAGAGATGCAGATACCAAGGGGTCTTGAGTAGTTATTGAAATCGTAATAATACTCGTCTTTTTATCCACATTACAATTGATTATGCCTTTTATGTTTTGTGCTATATCATATTCCTCTTTGTTAAGCATGAAATTATTTAGCTTTTCTTTCTTAAGAAATGTACTATCTTTCTTTTTAAATATTTGTTTTACAGCACCTACTATTTTATTCCACCAAGTTTTTTTTTGCTTATCTTTTAAATAAGTATATAATGATATATTTTTAAATTCCTGCATATTGCTGGATACTTTCGTTTGGAAAAGGCTAGTCAAGAATGGTGTTGATTGTACAATTTCTGGATATAATTCAGGATAAATTGCGTCAACTGAAGCACCACCATTACCAATATTTATACCAACCATAGAAGCAATATCACTTAATCCACCACTAAAGTTTGAGCCACTAGATAATTCTGGAGCCAAAACAACTTCTGCTTTATATGTTTTTGGTATGCTAAAAGCAATAACTATACCTAAAACAACAGCAATACCACATACTTTAACAAATAGAGTTTTTGCTTTCCATAAAGTCTTTGCTATTGTAAGCAAATCTATTTTATCATCTAATTCTTTGTGCGTATCTTCTATCATAATCATTCTTTTGGAATTAATATTATCAATCAATATAAATAACGACTATTATATTATATATAATTATTCTCTTTCCCTTACGCCAGTCATTACCTTTGCAATGTCCCGACGCGTTCTTTGGCTTGTTTACATACTTTTTGTTGCATGCTTCATAAGTGAAGAAACGTCTATCCTCTGAAACTAATATGAGGTACGCAAATGTTCGGTTTTCATTGCTTCGAGCTTTTCCTCACTCCATGAGCCAGAATCCCATAACTTGTCCATTTCCCTTTGCATACGCTCATTCATTGTTTTCAATTTCTCTACCGACATAATAATGCAATTTTTATGGTTACTATAGAAATGTTCTTTGGCTTGTTTACATACTTTTTATTGTATGACAGCCCATCGTTCCAGTCCTCTGCTATCTCTTCCGAATTCAAGAGCCAAACAAATCACTCTTTTATCAGAAGCAGCATAAGAGTCAGCGTAATGTCGAGTTTTGAACAGCCTTCTTCATCTCACGATTCGGATAGCCCAAAACATAAGTATTACCATCTACTGACTTTATTGTCAGATAGCCCGCTTGATAGAGGAACAGCTTCGGGTCAATCATATTCACATCGCTCTCTTCCAGATAGTCGGCATCAATAAGACAACCATCGAGCATGGGGATATCCTTGGCGAACTTCTTCAACACCTTAAATAACATCTCGTTTGAACCTGATGCTATCCAATAAGAATTAAGACGTCCACGAGAGAATGCCGACAACACACTATAGGGATTGTACACATTTAACATGTTGGAGGCAAAGTGATAACCATCGTACAAGGATTGCATCTCATTGATTGTCGCCTCTTCGTTCATATTGCATTTGTCAGCCAATCTCTTTATCTCATTCTGAAAATTGTCTGTCAATTCGCTATACGTGATACCGCAAACGGCAGCCAACGATTCGTCAAAGCTTATATTGGCAATAGTATTCAAAGTACTAAACAGGCTTATCTGCGTAAACTTAGTAATGCCTGTTATGAAGACACATTTTATACAATAGCCAAAATCTTTCAACCCCGTAAAGAAATCACGATATATAGTTCGACATTCCTCATGCTGATCAGTATCGTACGTATGCTGCAACGGCACGTCATACTCGTCTACTATTACAGCTATCTGTACTCCAGACTTTTCGTACGCACGACGAATCACGCCATTAAAACGATTGCCCAATGATTGCTCGGATTGTACCTTTCCATATACAGACTCGTAATAACTCAAACGTTCGTTGAGATATTCCTTCAACGATTGAGCATCGGAGCCTCCTAAACTCATACTTAAATATATGACTGGACGCACAATCCATTCTTTTTCAATGGACATTATCTTGAGACCATCAAACAATTCCTTTCTGCCTTCGAAATAGCATTTCAAAGTAGACGCAAAAAGTGATTTGCCGAAACGACGAGGGCGACTGAGGTAATTGTATTTGCGGTTGTTAGCCACAGCCCACACCATATCGGTCTTGTCCACGTAAAGATAGTTTCCATTACGCAGCTCCTCAAAGTCCTGTATGCCTAACGGCAATCTTCTTTCTTGCATATCTTTATTTGCATTCTATTAAATAAACATTGCCGGGAGTCTTAGATTACCAGCTTTGACATCCTTCACAAACTCGTCGACCATAAAAGGCGAATTATTGCCTGCCGATGTATATAACGGCAAAAGAAAATTAAGGAAACCTTCTTCTACTTCCTTGTTGGGAAAGCCAAGCCGGTATTTCTTGAAACGTTCGTCGTAACCTTTTATAGTAAGGTAACCGCTCTGATATATCATAGGAATAGGATTGGTAGACATCGAATCAACGCTGTTTATAACGTCGCCTGATACTTTCTCTCTGGTGATGTCTAACAGGCGATAATTGTGCATCTTCAATAGGTCGACAAGGAAAGTGGGTGTACCAGTTTCAAACCAATAGTCCTTATAACGCAACTTAGCCAGTGTATTGAGTACACTGAACGGATTGTATATACCTACTGTATCCTCTTCAAAATGATAGCCGTCGTATCTTATCTTCAGCTTATTCAATGTCTCTTCTTCTGTATCGCCATACGCCTCGCCCAATTGCTCTATACCTTCACGAAAGTTGTAGAGAAGTTCATTCTGCGTCATACCACAAATGCTTATATAGCGTTGATCCATGGATATGTCCATAAGATTATTGAGGTCGCTGAACACGCTTACCTTGCCAAACTTTGTTACACCAGTAATGAAAGCAAAACGTATATAACGATCTTGCGTCTTCAGTACTGAGTAGAACGACTTGAGCAACGAACGGTGTCTCTCCTGCAATTCTTCATTGCGCAGAGTCTGGAGGATAGGCTTATCATACTCGTCAATTAGTATTACGACTCCACGTCCTTCCTTTTCGGCAGCACGTGCTATTACACCTTTAAAGCGCAAAGCGAGTGTTGTTTCATATTCACGAGCACCATACATTTCTTCCCATACACTCACGTGTGAATTGAGGACTTCATACAGACTATTCTCGTCACGGAAATTTGCCGTATTCAAATCTATATAAAAAATTGGATGACTCTTCCATTCTTTCTCCATATCATATATGGCAAGTCCTTCGAAGAGTTCTTTCCTACCAAGGAAATAGGCTTCGAGTGTAGACAGGAAAAGACTCTTTCCGAACCGTCGTGGACGGCTCAGAAAGTAATATGACCCTTCGTCGGCAAGCTTATATACAAATTTGGTTTTGTCAACGTAAGCGAATCCGCCCTGACGAAGTTTGACAAAGTCTTGTATTCCTATTGGATATTTCATATATATATATGTATTAGAGGTATACGTAATCAGGCAATTTTACTTCGTCAGATTGGCTATCGTAGCTATCATGGCGGCTATCGACGACATGCTTGAACCGAGGCTCATGGTCTCAGCCACACTCATCTTGCGCTTCAGCTTGGCTGGCACTACAATCTCGCAACCCGGCATTACGCGTGCGCCATGGCTCACCTTAGCCACACGACCGTTCATATATATAATGTAGGCACGGTTCTTGACGGCGTCTGTAGCATAGCCTCCTGCCTGGTCGATATAGTAAGATGCGCGCTTGCCCTTCTCGTAGGCTACGGTATTGGCATACATAACGGCGCCATTCACCTTGACCGTTCCATTGTACTTGGGCACGATGAGGCGGTCGCCCTCGCGCAACACTACGTCGGCATCGCTGCCTGGATTCTTCAATGCTTCGTCAAGGTCGATGCCTACGGGATATTCGTCGGGCACGTTGAACTTGGCAAGTTCGGCATTCTTGGCATCTTCGGCTACCTGCTGCATGCCGCCTGCATTGTTGCTGCTTGCCGAAAGCTGGAGCAGATTTTTCTGCAACTGCTCCTGCTGCATACGCAATACAGCACGCATGCGCTCCTTCTCGGTTTCGTTGGCACGACGCATAAGGCGTGCTCCCTTGATATAAGCCAGTCCGTTGGAACCGCCTGACTTGCGGAACAGCTCGCTCAATCGTACATTGTCCTTAGGCAAAGTGTACATTCCTGCAAACACTACTTCGCCCTCAACACTTACATTCTGCTGCTCGCTGTAGGCTGGGCTGCGCATTACATACACTTCGTCGAAGGGCATGAGCTTGAACTCGGGTTGTCCGTCTACAGCAAATCCGTCCTTCAACGATACGGTGAAGGTCTGGGCTATAACCGAATCGGGACGCAGAGCCTTGGGGTCGGTGATACGTCGACTAATGTAGACATTGACAGACGAGGCACGATCGGTCAATCCGCCTGCCTGAAGCACGAAGTCTTCAACGGTCTCGTTCTCGGCATAGCGATAGGTGCCGGGATAGTTTACCTCGCCTCGTATGGTGATGGTACGTTCCTGTATCTCTTCGGGACGTGTCGGAATGAAGAGCACGTCGTTCTCCTTCAATGGTATGTCGGCTACACGTCCACTCATGATGCCTGCCACGTCAACGCGTATTGCCTCAAGCGAGCGATCGGCTTTCAAGCGATGCATTACGGCACGAGCTGTGAAGGCTTTCTCGGTCACGCCCTCTGCCTGGGCAAGAAGAGTGCGCACGCTGTTGACCTGACCTCCAAGATTGTACTTGCCGGGACGGAATACTGCGCCACGCACCTCGACGGTGTTGGCAAAACGAGGCAAGATGGAGTCTACCTCTACCGAGTCGCCGTCGGCTATCTGGAAACTTGAGTAGTCGAACTCGCCAACGTTATATACCGAATACTCGCGGCCGGTCTTGCGATTGACACGAACTGCCTTGGTATAGGCATCGCCCGTGAACGAACCGGCATATTTAAGGAGTGAAGCCACCGACTCGTTCTTCTTCATCTCGTAGAACATTGGACGCTTCACCTTGCCCGAAATGTTAACAAGGCAGTCGTAGGGACCTACTACGATAACATCGCCTTCGGCAAGACGCACGTTGCCCGTAAGTCGACCGTTGAGTATATAGTCGTAAATGTCGACTACGGTGACGAGCCGACCGCTACGATACACCTTGATGTTACGCAACGTACCAAGGTCGTTGGTGCCTCCTGCCATGTATAGGGCGTGGAATACTGTAGCAAAGGCAGACAGCGTGTATGTACCAGGCAAGCGCACCTCGCCCATCACATTGACCATAATGGTGCGTGTCTGACCTACTGTGAGTCGTACACGGCTGCTTGTATAGCGGCTGCCAAGCGTAGAACGCAGGCGTGCATTGGCCTGTGCTACGGTGAGTCCTGACACTTGAACGGGTCCGTAACCTTCGATTGTCACATCGCCATCGGGCGATACGGTACATTGCTCGGTCTTCTGCGACGCTCCGTATATATCTATAATGACGGCATCGCCCGGACCGAGGCGATAGTTCTGAGGTGTGGCTATGTTCATATTGGGTTCAAACGAAAGAAGCTTGCTATTGAAGATGTCGCGACCGAAGACACGGTTTTTGCTTTTTGCCAATGAGTCCTTATCGCTACTGACCATTGCAGCCATCTCTTTCTGAAAGTCGACATACTCCTCATCGTTGTCGTCGTAGGTATGGGTATAGGTGCGGTCGGGCTGCGCCTTAACTCGCTGCGAAGAATATTCGGCAGCCTCAGCATCAGCCTTCTTGCCATAGTCATTGCGTGTCTTGCCATTATTGGTGCGCATACGTGAGGTTTCAGCTGCACTCTTGCCTGACATCGAACTCATTGAGCCTTGATTCATCTGGCTCTCGTACTTGGTGCGCACGCGACGTATCTGAGATATGTCGACTCCACGCTGCATGAGTTTGGTTACAATCTGGGCATTTGACGTGCCGGCTGCATGCTCCTTGGCTACAAATGCCATAACCTGATCGTCGGTCATCGACTGTGCTACTGCCGCCAAAGGCATCAGAAGAGCAAGCAATATGTATACTATGTATCGTCTCATTATGAATTATTATGTGAATACGTTAAACTGTTATATCTATACATTATATAATATATATAACTGCAAAACGGCTTAATTGTTGTGTTCGTTGTCGACTTTTAGTGCTTTATCGCGAATATCGTTGAGTACCAATCCTGCAATGGTGAAGCCGAAGATGGCTGTAATGTGCGACATACTGCCATTAGTTTGCTTCTTGGATTCAGGTTCGGGTTGCGGACCGACATTGTCAAGAAGTTCCTCGCTATACACACACTGGAACTTATGGGCTGGCTTAAGTTGGGCCCGCTTCATACGTTTGCGCAGAGCTGAACCAAGCGGACAGCCACGCACCTTCCAAAACTCCGCCACGCGTATTCGGGTTGGGTCCATCTTTAAGGCTGCTCCCATCGACGAGAAGAATACAGCTGATGTCTGACAAGCGCGCATAATGAGCGCCACCTTGTCCTTTAGCGAGTCAATGGCATCGATGATATAGTCGTACTGGTCGAGACAGAACTCGTCGGCTGTCTCTTCGGTGAACATCTTCTGCAAGGCTGTGACCTCGCAATCAGGGTTGATCTGGAGCAATCGCTCCTTTAAAGCTTCAACCTTGACGCGACCTATGGTGTTGGTAGTGGCCATAAGCTGGCGGTTGACATTTGAGGCACACACGCTGTCGAAGTCGACTATCGTGATGCGACGTATGCCCGAACGTACCAGACACTCAACACACCAACTGCCAACGCCTCCTACCCCAAACACGATGACACGCTTGGAGGCTATCTGATTCATCACATCGTTGCCCAAGAGCAATTCGGCTCTCTGGAATATATCATTTTCTTTTTCCATTGTCTTTCACTTTGTTTGATATTTGCAAAGTTACGGATTTACAGAAAATAAACAATGAAAAAGAATGGGATTTTACACAATAACAATAGCGGAGGTCTTTCGGCCTCCGCTACTAAAGTTTGCTGTTTCAATATTCTTGCTGCGCGTCGGACTGGAGTCAGCCGTTCCTATATTATCTGCGACGCAGAGTCTTCGGTACATTATTTTCAACGCGCTTCAATGTGAATCCCTTGCCATACGACTTGCCCTGCGATGTTGTCTGTACAAAGTCTGAACCAAGAGCACGTGTGCCGCGACTTGTGACACGCTCGCAGTCGAACGTTATGTACTCGTCGACGTTGACGCCTTCCATTACTCCATTGAACAGATCCTGCTTCTCTTTAGAGTCCCATCCAAGGAAGAAACCGGATTTATCGGAATTGCCATTGGCATCGAGAAGGTATCGGGATCCGCTCGGGATGTACTCTATATTGATATTGCCCGTACGAGGGTCGATATACCACTTGAAGCGACTGACATTGGTTTCGCCATTGTCGGCATAGTCGGTCTCGTATCCGGTACCGTTGCACGACATTGAGGTGTACTGCGTGAAGGTGAACTCTACATCGAAGTAAGCAGTATACCACTGGCCATCTTCTTTAAAATCGCTCTTGGCATCACCTGTCCATGTGCCATTGAGAGTGCGAGCCATCGATACCAGTTGGTTGTTACCATGATCAAATGGATCATTATACCAATCGTATTCGTCATACCATTCACCATAATAGTCGTCCCACCAATAATCATCATCAGTATCGCAACTTGTCATCATTGCCGGCATCAATGCCAACATGACCATTGTAAGGAAAATATAAATTCGTTTCATAGTGTATGTGTTTAAATTGTTTCCTGATGCAAAGATAGAAAAACCAAACAACACGGCAATGTATAAAAACCATAATAGTAAATAGGGAAATCCCTATTTGCCACTTTATAAGGCATAAAAACGACATTTGTGTTGTCTATATAGATAATAATGTATAAATTTGCCATACACATTATTGTATATAATCAAAAAAAGCAAGAAGATATGAAAGTATTTCAAAGTTCTGTTGTGCGCGCATTGTGCGCCATTATTGTAGGAGCGCTCATCGTGAAGTATCGCGAACTTACCGTAACGTGGATAACTATTGCCATTGGTGTGCTGTTCTTCCTGTCGGGAGTGTTCTCGTGCGTAACTTACTTCATTGCACGAGGCAAGAAAAACGACATACAGGTGTTTGATGCCGACGGCAGACTGCTGACTGGCATGAAGCCTACGTTTCCAATCGTCGGACTGGGCAGCCTCATACTTGGACTCATCCTGGCTCTTATGCCCAACACATTCGTGCAAAGTCTGATGTACATTCTTGCAGCCATACTCATACTGGGAGCCATAAGCCAGATGGCAAATCTTGTAGCGGTATCACGCATGGCACGCATCGGATTCTACTACTGGATTATGCCGGCGCTGACTCTGCTTATAGGTATTGTGGCTATAGTTTCGCCATCGTCTATTGCATCGGCTCCATTATTCGTCATAGGCTGGAGCATGATTGTCTATGGCATTGTGGAACTGACCAACGCCATCAAGCTGCACCAGTTGCGTCGCAGCATAGAGCGTAACGTGAGCACTACAGTAAAGGAAGACGACCAGCAACCGAAAGACTGAAAAACAACAATAGGGATTTTCCCACACGCGTTTAGGGAAAATCCTTTTGCCAACCCATAATGTGTATGTACCTTTGCAAGTGTAAAAAGAAACCAATTGTCGAACAATATAAAACATATACATTATGAAAAAGCTGATTTCCATACTAATGCTTCTGATGGCGTTCACAATGTCGTCAAACGCTATGAGTTATGAGCAGGCTCGTCAGCAGGCTTTGTTCCTGACCGACAAAATGGCTTATGAGCTGAATCTGACCAACGACCAGTATGAGGCAGCATACGAGATAAACCTCGACTACCTTATGAGTGTAAATACTGTCGACGACCTGTATGGGGCCTACTGGCGCTACCGCAATCTCGACATGAGCTACGTTCTGCTCGACTGGCAGTATCGTGCTTTCTGCGACGCAGCCTACTTCTATCGTCCGCTCTACTTCAACGCTGGCTACTGGCACTTCGGCATTTACGCACGCTATCCGCACCGCGACTACTTCTACTTCAATCGTCCTACTGTATACGTAAACTATTGTGGCGGACACTCATGGAGCACAAACCACGGACGTTCTTGGTATCATGGACGTAGCTACGGATCACGTCGCGGCGACAGCCACTTCGGAATGCGCGATAGATTTGACCGTGGTGACTATGGACGTGGCAACAGACAGTCGTTCGGTTCACGCGAACCACAATATATCTCAGGTCGTCCACAAAACTCGTTTGGCAACAAGAACAATCGTCAACAGAGTTCGTTTGGCTCACGTGGCAGCAGCACACGCACTACAGTAAGACATTCGTTGACCGACAACAATACTAACCGCGGACAGTTTGGTTCACGCCGTGGAGGTGACGACGTATATGGCACACCACGCAATACGTTCACACGTCCCAACACGTCAAACCAGTCAAGACCTTCGTTCGGCAACAGCAACCGCAGCAACTCATCTTCATTCGGTAGCGGTTCACGTTCAAACGGCTATTCGTTCGGAAGCGGTTCGCGCTCTAACAACAGCTCTTCGTTCGGCTCACGTGGCTCTTTCGGAGGCAGTCGCAGCAATGGAGGTTCATCGTTTGGAGGCGGTTCACGCTCTAATGGCGGAAGCAAGAGCAACAATGGCGGTAGCAGCCACGGTTCGTTTGGAAGCCGTCGCTAAACTATAGCCAACAATCACATAGGACAACAACACTATATATAAAAGTCAATTGAAAATTGTGAGGGTGTCAAAACAATAAAGTTTTGAACACCCTCATTTTTTTGTATTCACATTAGCGGCATTTCGAACTACTTTCGCTTGCGAAACTTAAATTAAAAAAAGAATAAAATTCTATTACAAATATTCGTTTCTTGAAAATAAATGGTAATTTTGTAATGTTAAAGATAACAGAAAAGATTACTACTATATACTGCTTTTAATATTTATATTACGATATGGAATCATTATTTACATTACAATACACATGCTTGCTTGTATTCGCAATGCTTATGCTGCAACTGCTTGTTTCGCGACTGTACCAGAATTCCACTACCCCGCAATACGAGAAGTCACGACTGCTGCTGGCTGCAACAATGCTGATACTGGTAGTTCACTACGCTCTGCAGATAAAGTTCAAGCTGAGAGCTAATGACGATAATGTCGGCACAGTATTCAATACTTTGTTCTATCCTATAGCCAACTATTTTCTGGCTTGTTCAATAATACAGCTACAAAGTTCGCGCAAAACCACACGTCGCTATGCCATAGTAGGCGCATTGGCTTGCTTATCCATAGTCGGGGTGTTTGCAATAGGATGGTATACAAGTGGCAATATGGCACTTGACGGAATGCGTGGTATAATATTCGCCATGTTCGCCTTGAGCATGGTGTACTTCATGACGTCGCCTACCATTATACTAAGACGCACACAACACCGCATCAACAACGACACCGGCGGCGACATATCAACGTACGACCGCTACACCAAAGCAAGTTATCTATTGCTTTCCATGCTGTCGTCCACACTTATTTTTGCTGTAACTTGGCGACCGGCATTGTATGTCGTCGGTCCGCTAATGCTGTTCACTGTGTTTCTGTTCGTTTCAAGTTTTGTGGCGTTAGGCTTCAACATGGCTCCCGTTGAAGACGTGCTGACCGAAGACGAAACATACGGCAATGCATCAGACTACTACAATGAATTGGCTGACGATGACCCTACAACCATATCGACGGGACAAATCGAAAAAATAAGCATTATACTGGGACAATGGGTTGCAAACGGAGGATTCAGGGACAGCTCTGCCAACATAGGCAAGCTGTCGCAACAAACCGGCATTTCGCGCATACGACTGAGCCAATACTTCGACCAGTACCTTAACTCTACATTCAGAGTGTGGCTGTCGGGCATACGCTTTGCAGAAGCACAACGGCTTGTCAAGGCACATCCCGAATACAACAACGATACAATATCTATATATTGCGGATTCTCATCGCGCAGCCAACTGTACAAGATTTTCAACGACAACACAGGTATGTCGCCACGCGAATGGCGCGAAATGCAGAGCTAAATGACTGCATTATAATTGTTGTTAAACTTGTTTTCAGTTATTTTGCCAATTAAACCGAAAATTGTAATTTTGCATATTGTATATAATAAGGTGACAATGTGTAAAGCATTGGGAAGCCTTTATATCGCAGAACAATTCATTTATAAGATTTTTACAATAATTATGGCAAAGAAAGCATTATTGATGATCCTCGACGGATGGGGCATCGGCCAGCATGGCAAGGGAGACGTTATCTACAACACACCGACTCCTTATCTCGACTATCTCACAGCTGTTAGTGCTCACTCACAGCTCCTCACCTGTGGCGAAGACGTTGGTCTGCCCGAAGGACAGATGGGTAACTCGGAGGTAGGTCACCTCAACATCGGTGCTGGTCGCATCGTTTATCAGGACCTCGTAAAGATCAACCGCGCATGCAAGGACGGTTCTATCCTCAAGAACAAGGAAATCATTAACGCTTACAGCTACGCTCAGAAGACCGGCAAGAAGCTCCACCTTATGGGTCTTACTTCTACTGGCGGCGTACACTCTTCACTCGACCACCTCTTCAAGTTCATCGAGATTGGTAAGGAGTATGGTCTGAAGGACGTATACGTACACTGCTTTATGGACGGCCGTGATACCGACCCGAAGTCGGGCAAGGGATTCATCGAGCAGGTACAGCAGTGCTGCTCTGACAACGGCGCACACATCGCAAGCATCGTAGGTCGTTTCTACGCTATGGACCGCGACAAGCGTTGGGAGCGTGTCAAGGAGGCTTACGACCTGCTCGTTGAAGGCAAGGGCAAGCAGTCGGCTGATATGGTTCAGGCTATGCAGGAAAGCTACGACGAGGGCGTAACTGATGAGTTCATCCTTCCTATCAACAATTCTACCGTTGACGGTACAATCCAGGAGGGAGACGTTGTCATCTTCATCAACTATCGTAACGACCGTGCCAAGGAGCTTACCGAAGTGCTCACACAGAAGGACCACACCGAGGCTGGCATGCACACCATCAAGGATCTGCAGTACTACTGCATGACTCCGTACGACGCTTCGTTCGAGGGTGTACACATCCTCTTCCCGAAGGAGAACGTAACAAATACTCTCGGCGAATACCTCGCTGCCAACGGCAAGCGTCAGCTCCATACAGCCGAGACAGAGAAGTATGCTCACGTAACATTCTTCTTCAACGGTGGTCGTGAGACTCCGTATGAGGGTGAGGACCGTATCCTTGTTCCTTCACCAAAGGTTGCCACTTACGACTTGAAGCCGGAGATGAGCGCATACGAGGTTAAGGACAAGCTCGTTGGTGCTATCAAGACTCAGGAGTACGACTTCATCGTTGTCAACTTCGCCAACGGCGACATGGTAGGCCACACTGGTATCTACAACGCTATCGCTAAGGCTGTTCACGCTATCGACAACTGCGTTAAGGAGGTTGTTGAGACAGCTAAGGCTAACGACTACGAGACTATCATCATCGCCGACCACGGCAATGCTGACCACGCTCTCAACGAAGACGGCACTCCTAACACAGCCCACTCACTGAACCCGGTTCCGTTCATCTACGTTACTGACAACAACTCAGCAACTGTCAAGGACGGTCGTCTGGCTGACGTAGCTCCTTCTATTCTCCACATCATGGGACTGGAGCAGCCTGCCGATATGACTGGCGAGAACCTTATTGAGGACAACAAGTAATCTACGAATTAACCAAATAAACAAGTAATCTACGGATTTACTAAATACAAAAAAAACTGGCAAGTTGACCAATTGGTCGACTTGCCAGTTTTTTTTTGTATATAAATGTTTTGCCCTTACTTAACAATCAGCTTACCATTCACGCTGGTAACGCTGTATGTCTTGCCCTTTTGGGTCTTGAAGCGTACGGTCTGATTGCCATAACGAACCTCGCAAGGCTCACCTGCACCTGAATAGACAGTAGCCTTAGTCAGCTTGCCACCATTCCATACGATGCCTACGGTGAAGTTGCCACGGGCACGCAGACCCTCGATAGTTCCTTCAGCCCAAGCATCAGGCAGAGCAGGCAACAGATGGATGAATCCCATGTGGCTCTGCATAAGCATCTCTGTCACACCGGCTGTTCCACCGAAGTTGCCGTCAATCTGGAAAGGAGCATGAGTGTCCCACAGATTGTCGAGCGTACCATTCTTAAGCAAGTTGCCATAGAGCTTGTATGCGTGGTTGCCGTCATGCAAACGTGCCCACTGATTGAGCTTCCATCCCATCGACCAGCCTGTAGCTCCATCGCCACGATGCTCGAGTACTACACGCGAAGCCTTGGCAAGTTCAGGAGTTGTGACAGGCGAAACGGTGTGACCTGGGTGCAATCCGAACAGATGATTGACGTGACGGTGCTCGTCCTTCGGGTCGTCAATGTCGCGCGACCACTCCATAAGCTGTCCATAACGACCAATCTTATAAGGAGCGATATGCTTCAAAGCATCTTCCCACACACGACGGTCCTTGGCGTCGCGACCGAGAATCTTGCTTGCCTCGATAGCATCCATAAGAATCTCGCGTACTACAGCGTGTGCAAACGTAGCACCCTCGTCAACCGGTCCGTGTTCGGGCGAAGTAGAAGGCGCAGCTGTATATACTCCATCCTTACGGTGCCACAGATAGTCGGCAGCAAAGTCGGCACTACCCTTGATTATGTCGTAAGCCTCATTGGCAAGGAATCGGCGGTCGCGAGTATAGTCGTAGTAGTTCCACATGTGTGTGGCAAGCCACGGACCTGCAAACGGTGAGAAGTTCCACGACATATCCTCGCTCGCCAAGGGCGAAGTGAATCCGAAGATGTTGGCAGATACAGATGTTGTCCATCCACGTGTACCGAAATATGCCTTGGCAGTAACCTCACCCGGCTTGATGAGAGTACGTATGAAGTCGAACAACGGCTGCTCGCACTCGCTGAGGTTGGTCTGGCATGCCGGCCAGTAGTTCATCTGCACGTTGATGTTGGTGTGATAGTCGACACGCCAAGGTCCGTCAACATTATTGTGCCATACTCCCTGGAGGTTGGCAGGCATATTGCCGGGGCGCGACGAAGCGATGAGCAGATAGCGCCCGAACTGATAGTAGAGCTGTTCGAGATAGAAGTCCTTCTGGCCGCGACGATAGTTGCTGAGTCGCTGGTTGATAGGCATATCCTTAACGTTGGCTGTGGCGTTGTTGATGTTGAGCTTTACGCGATTGAACAGACTTGCGTAGTCATTGTAATGCTCGTTGAACAGCGACTCATAGCCCTTGGCTACAGCCTTGTCGACCCACTGGCGTGTAGTAGACTCAGGATTGACGCCTACATAAGCCTTTGCATCGTCGAAGTTGGGATTGTAGTTGGGCTTGTAGTCGGTGTCGGCTGTGATGATGAACACCACCTCGTCGGCACCCTTAACGGTAATTTTTCCGTTATGATTGTCTACGGTTCCGCCCTTTGCCACCGCCTTCATACGTATGCAATACTGCATATTATTATTGTCGAGACGGGCGTTCCACAAGAGTTCGTCGTTGCCTTCGGCTATCATCTTGCCCTCCGAAACGGGGTTCTTGGCATACGAAAGCACGAGGTTCTGCATTCCCTTACGCGAAGCCTTGAAGCGTACAGCCATCACATTGGCAGGATAGCTGACGAAGTATTCGCGTGTATAGCTGACGCCGTCCTTGGCAAACGACACCACGGCCAGAGCCGAGTCGATAGAGAGCGAGCGGCGATAGCCTGTCATGCCCACCTCGCTCAGTCCGGTCTCGATATAAAGTTCGCCTGCTGTAGTGAAGCTACCAAAGCGGAACGGGTTCTCTGCATCTGCCTCGTAGGGCACCGGACTGTTGAAGTTTTTGCGTGTAAGCATTTCCGCCTTCTTCAAGTCGTTGTCGACAAAAGCCTGACGTATGTCCTTGATTACACCAGCCGACTGCTTGTTGACATCCCAGTAGTAGCGTGCACCCTTGCTTGTGTTAGGTCCGCCACGCCAGAGTGTCTTCTCGTTGAGGGTGATACGCTCGGCAGGAACCGAACCCATGACATTGGCACCTATCGAGCCATTGCCTATAGGCAGCGACTGCGACTCCCATTCCTGGTCGGGATTCTTCACAGTATCGCCCGCTCTGTCAGGCTTGTTTTCGCCCTTCCACATTTGTGGATTACCGCCATACCAGACGGCCTGTCCACGCATTGTGGCCGGAGTGTCAAACCAATAGCTAAGGCCGTGCTGCGCCATGGCTGTTGTTGATGAAGTTGCAACGAGTGCAACGGTGTAGAGAAATCTTTTAAGCATTTGTATTTGGTTTATTAATATCTTCCTGTCTCACCAACGATATCCTTGATGCTGTTCACAAAGTCGCGGTCAGCCTTCAGCGATTCGATGGTCATTGGCATGCGGTAGCGCCAGTAATGGAACGGATTGGCAGGCACATTGACACGCTCGCCGGTAGGATCGGCCTGGCGGATGCGTTCGTCGGTGGCAAGCCAGTCCTGCAACTGCACTATGCACAACATCGACGGGGTTTGCATCTGACGCACCACAATCTCACGAGCCAGCCATCCCGGCAGCGGATGAGGTGCCGCGCCCGTATGATAGAGCACCGTCTCGTAGTAGTCTTGCGCCACCTCCAGGTCTTCGTCCCACCACAGTCGGAGCGTAGGCATGTCGTGCGACGAGAAGAGGCAAACCGAGCGGTAGGGATATTTCGACAGATCGGCAAAGCGCACACCATACTCCTTGGGCATAGTCTGTACGTTGAGCGAGAGAATGCGCAGGTCTTTCATGACCCAATCCACACTTTCCGGCACCATACCAAGGTCTTCGGCACACACAAGCATGCGTGTAGCCTGCACCAGTCGGGGCAGTTTCTTCATAGCCTCGCGATACCAGAACATGCTGTTGCGACGATAGTAGTAGTCGTCATACAGTCGGTTGAAGCGCTGCTTGTCGTCGTCGCCGAGTGCGGCAAAGGCGAAGTTGAGCTGTGCCGTAATGCGCGGATGGTAGAGATAGTTGCGTTTGCGGTCGCGCACGAACAATACATTCTCAATGAGTTTGTACAATCCGTCGCTCAACGCTGTGTCGGCAGCCGAGTCTTTTCCGGCAAAGGCAGCCTGCACCTTGCGCTCGGTGTCGTATTCGGGACGCATGCTGTAGGTGCCGTCATCGGCAACAGGCTGCAGATAGTTCTGTGCCACTTCATCGGCACGTTCGCCGAAGATGCGCTCCAACACCCACTTGTTGATGAACGGACGTGTGTGTCGTTCCTCGTCAAACTCAAATCCATAGCTGCCTATCTCTGCCTTGGTCATGGGCAGAGCCGGCGAGAACTGTCCGAGCAGAGCATGTACGCAGTCTGCCGGAATGTCCCATATACGGAAGAATCCGAGCACGTGGTCGATGCGGTAAGCGTCGAAATACTTAGCCATATTACGGAATCGGCGCACCCACCACTGGCATCCGTCAGCAAGCATACGGTCCCAGTTGTACGTAGGGAATCCCCAGTTCTGTCCGTTGGAAGCGAAAGCGTCTGGTGGCGCACCTGCCTGTCCGTCAAGGTTGAAGTATTGCGGTTCGAACCACACGTCGCATCCTGTACGGTCGACACCGATAGGTATGTCACCCTTGAGAATTACGCCGCGAGCCATAGCGTGTTCGTGTGCGACACACATCTGCTGGTCGAGCACAAACTGCACATAGTAGAAGAAGGCAAGCTTCTTGTATGCCTTAGTGCGCGGATTCGACAGTTGTCCACGTTCGGCTTCAGTCCATTCACGATGACTGGGCCAGGTATTGAAGTCGGCTGTGCCATAAGCGTCGCGCAGATAGCTGTACTGTGCGTATGGCACGAGCCAGCGCTCGTTGTCGCGGAAGAACTTCTTGAACGCAGCTGAACGCATGGTGCGCTCGCTCTCCTGCTCGAACATGAGGTGCAAGTACTGCTCTTTGGCGCGTATCACACGCTCGTAGTCTACAGCCGGGAGTGCGTTGAGTTCCTGTCGAAGCGCTTCAAACTCAGCCTGCTTCTTTGCGTCTGCCAGAGGCGGCAATTGTCTGAGATCGACATATATCGGATTGAGCGCAAAGATGCTGATGCACGAATATGGATAGGAGTCGGTCCATCGGCGCGACGTGGTAGTATCGTTGATGGGCAGCAGCTGCAGCACTCGCTGGCCGGTGTCTGCCACGAGGTCGGTCATTGCGGCAAGGTCGCCGAAGTCGCCTACGCCGAAACTGCCTTCGGTGCGCAACGAGAAGAGCGGCACGAGTGTTCCAGCCAGACGTCGGTTGCACATGGCGAAGAACGACTGGTCCTCCTCTATCACGCACACGTCGCCTGCCTCCATCGCATCGAGTTTGAGCTTACGGTTGTCGCACGTCTCCCACATCACATTGCCGTCGGTGCTGACTGCCACAAACTTGTATTCAATGCTGCGCATCGGTGCTGCCTCAGCATTCTTCTTGACAGGCTGCGGCACACCGAGAGCGTTGGCGTTGAGGTCGATCTGCCATTCGTTGTAGTTATGCTCGTGCATCGGAATGGCGTGTCCGGTGTTCCATGCTCCCAACGAGGGATGCTCGCCTACGATGGCAAGCCTCTCGCCCAGTCGCAACTGAGGCGCACGCACTATCAGACGCACCGTGCGGCTGTATGCTGAGCGTCCTACCGAGTGGCGCGGATGGCGGTTGATACATTCGGTATATGCCGATGTGTACAGATAGGAGTCATGCGGAATCTCGTTCCAACGGTTGTTTACGATTATATTAGTGGCCCCGCTCATGTTGAGGTCGAGGCGATGTGTCACGGTTATCCACTCACGACGCAACTCTTTGCCAGCGTTGCTGAGTGAGAAGAAATAATCTATATAAGGAGTTGAAGGAGTGTCTATTTTGTCCAAAGTATATTGCCAGTGGCGTCCATCGGTGGTAGACATGCCGAACACAGCGGTCTTCTCCTGTCCGTCTTCTGTTGTCACCTTGACGTTGAGCAACAGTTCCTCGCCAAATGTGGTTTGGTAGTTAAGATTGAATTTAATAGTCATTATCGTTAAGGTTACTGTGTCATAAAGACACTGGTTATAGTTTTCTTTGGTTCAAAATTAGTAAAAAAAAAGCAGACTAAAACGAAAAATCGGATTTTTTTAAACACAAAACGACCCGAACAATACCAATAATTAATAATCAGTACTATTCGGGTCGTTTTAATTGTATATTAACAGCCGTTTGGGGCTTTATAACAGTCGTTTATGACGCAGTATTATCCACGACAGAGCCGATATCACTATCGATATGAGCAGCGCTATGAGGAATCCGAAACGGCTGTCCTCCATACCGTTGATGAGGTTCATTCCGAAGAATGAAGATATAAGCGTAGGCAACATCATGATGATTGACACGGACGTAAGGGTACGCATCACGGTGTTCATGTTGTTGTTGATGATGCTGGAGTAGGTGTCCATCGTCGACTCAAGAATGTTCGAGTAGATGTTGGTAGTCTCGCGTGCCTGCGACATCTCGATGTTAACGTCTTCGATAAGGTCGGCATCCAACTCGTCCACTTGCAGCTTGAACTTCAGCTTCGAGAGCAACGTTTCGTTGCCACGTATTGACGTGACGAAGTATGTGAGCGAGTCCTGCAGTCGCGACAGGGCGATGAGCGACTCGTTGTTGACGTTGTGGTCGAGGTTGTGCTTGGCTTTCTCGATGAGGGTGTTTATCTGCTTCAGCCGCTTCAGATACCATACTGCCGACGAAAGGAAGAGTCGGAAAATCATGTCGACATAGTCGGTGAATCCCTCGCCGCGCTTCTGCTGGTACGACACAAAGTCAATCATCATGTTTGTCTCGTAATAGCATACGGTGATGGTAACGTCGCGCTTGTGTATGATACCAAGCGGCACGGTGGTGTATGGCGTACGCGAACGTATCTCCTTGACATACGGTATACGAAGGATGATGAGCATCCATCCGTCGTCATACTCGTAGCGTGCACGTTCGTCGGCATCGCTGATGTCGGACAGGAAATAGTCGGGTATGTTGAATTTGTCTTCCAGAAATTGCTGATCTTCGTCTGTCGGACACGTTACCTGTATCCAGCAGTTGGGCTGCCATTCGTCGATGGTCTTAAGTGTAGAGTTTGTATTCCAAAATGTTCTCATAAAGATAGGTCTCCATGGGTTAAAACAATGTGTGGGAGACCAGCCGTTATGAGTTGCTGTCCTCCTGCACTACAAATTCATATTTTCCGCGTGATAGTCGTCCATATATTGCGTATATATTGATTTTCGGCTGCAAAGGTAAATAAAAATGACGAATAAGCGTACTTTACTTCTACATTATTTGCACAATCGTAGTCAATTTTTACACAAATGAAACATTGCATAAATATTTTCGGCTGCCTTGCTGTGTTATCTGAGATTTTTCTAATACCTTTATCGCATTATACTACAAATGGGGATATAACGAAACATTGAATACAAAACGAAACATATATGAAAAAGAAAATTCTGCTGACAGCGGCTGCTGTCGTTGTGCTACTCGTGTCTGCGGTGACTGCGGGTTCGTTCTATCTGGTCAACTATGCGCTGGTGGATGCGCCGCGCCATCGTGACAGCAGTTTCAATCGTGCCATAGCCAACTATCCCGAACTGCGCTCGTGGATTGACAGCTTGCAGGCAGAGGGTGCCCTGCGCGACACCTTCGTGGTGATGCCTACGGGCGAAAGGGCGCACGCTATCTTTGCACGTTCGTCCAAGGCGCATGGCGCAACGGCTGTACTGGTGCACGGATATACCGACAACGCCACTTCGATGCTTATGATTGCACGCATCTACAACCATTTCCTCAACTACAACATCCTGCTGCCCGACCTTCACGCTCACGGTCAAAGCTACGGCAAGGACATTCAGATGGGATGGAAGGACCGTCTCGACGTGATGCACTGGATTGGTCTGGCACCCGGCATGTTCCGTACGCCTGCCGACTCGATGCGCCTCGTGGTGCATGGCATATCGATGGGTGCAGCCACTACAATGTGTGTCAGCGGCGAGCACACGCCCGATTATGTTAAGTGCTTTGTTGAGGATTGCGGATACACAAGTGTTTGGGACGAGTTTGCGCACGAGCTGAGCGGACGTTTCTCGCTGCCCGAATTCCCGTTGCTCTATACTGCGTCGTGGGTGGTAAGGATGAAGTACGGATGGTCGTTCGGCGAGGCTTCGCCGCTCAAGCAGGTGGCAAAGTGCCGCAAACCGATGCTCTTCATCCATGGAGACAACGACACTTACGTGCCTACGGCTATGGTCTATCCGCTCTACGAAGCCAAGCCTCAACCCAAACAGCTGTGGATTGCGCCCGGAAGCAAACATGCCCTCTCCTATCGCGACCATAAAGCGGAGTACGTAAAGAAGGTCACGGAGTTTGTAAGCAAGTGGAACGGGGCGGAGAATTGATATAATAAGTATGTGGTCATATTTATTTTTATATATGAGCTGCTTTCTATAAGAGGAGGATTAGGCAAGAGTAAAACAAAGCGGGCTGAAAGCCCAATAAGCACATAGCCCAGGGCATTCGCCCTGGGTGTAGGGATTGATAAAAGCAAGACGCCCTGCAAGGGCAAAAGCATTGATTATTAACGCTTTTGCCCTTGCAGGGCGTTTTGTTGTTTGGGAACTTTTACGCAGGGCGGGTGCTCTGGGCTATGTGCTTCTGCCCCTTCGGGGGCGTGCTGCTTAAACTTTTGACACACTCTCCTCCTGCTATTTGCTTTGCCTACTTACTTAAAAAATGAACTTATAATATTATCACTCAATATTCCGGATGAACCCAAAATTAACCATGCAAATATTGTATTGACAGTAAGAAATTGTTACAAACGAAAATCTGATTCTAGAGATTTCACGGGCGGTTTTTATCGTCCCCGAAAGCGTTTCAGTCACCTCAAAACATAAAAAGGGGCTTCTTTGCACTCCTGAAGTTATCGTTCAGGAGGGCAAAGAAGCCCCTTTTGCATTGCAATCAAGCCTCTTTTGCATTACAAAACGACCCCTTTTGGAGTGCAAAAGGGGTCGTTTTGCCGTAAAATGTAGTCCTTTTGGCATTCCGCCGATTGCACATTCGCGGCACAAATCATTTTATTCGTCTGTATATCAGCAACATCTGTGCTGCACGCGCAAAACTCAAGAATTTCGAGCCAAAGACTTCGTTGCTCGTTCAACTGGCAGTTTTGAGCGGTCAGAAATGCAAATATCGTACTTGAAACTACGTTTCGGTTGAGGTGGAAAAGTAGCAGAAGGAGGTTGTATCAAGACATAACAAAGCGAGGAGAAAGCCCAATAAACACATAGCCAAGGGTGTGTCAGATGTCTGTTATATGGGTTTAACACAAAAAAGTAGTAGGAGGGTAAATTCAAAAGCTAATTATACGGGCTGAAAGCCCAATAAGCTCATAGCCCAGGGCACCGCCATGGGTGTACGGATTGATAAAAGCAAAACGCCCTGCAGGGGCAAAAGCATTGATAATTAACGCTTTTGCCCTTACAGGGCGCATTGTTTTTGGTGGCTTTTTACCTCAGGGCGTTGCCCTGGGCTATGTGCTTCTGCCCCTTCGGGGCGTGCTGCTTAGACTTTTGACCCTACTCACTCAGCCTTCATTTTCAGTTGATTGAGTGGGTATAACAGGGATGCTATACACTCCTACAGATAGCTTTATTCTTATCTTTTCGACTTTTTGTACCAAAGACTATTACTCGGCAAGCATAAACTTCCGTGCATCTTCACCCTCAATGCCGTTCTGCTTAAGGATGTCGGCAAGCGAAGCGTAGTTCTTGCGGAATGTCTCCACTATCTGCTTCTGCTTCTCGGGATTGTAGGTCATTGCTATTCCGGCAGACTCCATTGTTCCGAGTGGCTCGGCAAACACAATGCCTGGGTTGTGATATTTCACGGCAATGCAGTTCTGCTGAATATGGCGGAACTTGCCGATGAGTCCGTCTGTCAGAACGGGGGCATCCTTCGCATAGACCACCTCTATAGTCTTTGCCTTCGAGCAGTCGGTCTCCGGGATGTCAACCGTCAGACTGAGGTTGTTGCCGTCGTATTCAAAATCGGTCTGCTTTCCGTCCACTACGACCTTCTCAGGCACTGCCGACGCCACGAGCTTCAATCGGTATTGGCGGTGTGCAGGCATTCCGCTGTACTCCCCTTTACGTGCTCCTATACTTATACGCAATGTGCCGTCGGCAGAATGCGTTGCAGACAGCAAGGTGGAAGCATAAGCCGTGGCATACTGCTTGTCGTTGCCGTTGTCTTCATACATTACGAACTCTGCATCAACATTGCCCGGATATACCGTCACGGTGACAGCCTCGTCATTACGGCGCAGGTTCTTCACGTCGCCATATTGCGGAATTATGCTGCCAGCCTTGACGTATATAGGATACTCGTCGAGCAGGAACCGACGCTCAACCGTCTGTCCGCCCTTCAGCATTGTGCCCGATGAGAGTTCATACCAGTCGTTGCCAGCTGGCAGCCACACCTTCTGTAGCGACACGCCGTTGTTCATAGGCTGCGTGATAGGATAGACCAGATAGTTGTCGCCGAACATATACTCATTGCGGTTGGTGTAAGCCTCTTGCGCATCAGGATAGTCGTAATACATCGGTCGGCACAAAGACACACCGGTGTCGTAGGCATGGCGCGCCATAGTATATATGTAAGGTGCAAGCGAGTAGCGCTGCTTGATGATGTCGCGAATGATGTCGCGCTCCTTGTCGGCAAACACCCACGGCTCCTTGTTAAGCCCTGCATTCTTTGTAGAATGGGTGCGCAGAATGGGGCTGAATGCTCCGAACTGCATCCAGCGTATGTACATCTCGGGATTGATAGAGTCGGCTCCCATGTGTCCGCCGATGTCGTGGCTCCAATAACCGTAGAGCACGTTGGAGGCGGTAGAGTTGTAGTAAGGCTGGAAGTCGAGCGATTTCCAGCTGATGATGGCATCACCCGAGAATCCTATCTGATAGCGGTGGTTGCCCAGTCCGCCCCAACGGTGATACAGCATAGGCCGGGTGTCGTGATGACGCTCCATATCTGTGAATGTGGTATAGTTGATCCACCACACGTTGCTCAGTCGTGGAAACTCCTTGTCGTTGTCCCACTGCTGCCAGTCGAGCCACCAGAAGTCGATGCCGTCGCGTTCCATAGGTCGCAGCACTTTGTCATACCATCCCTGCATGAATCGTTTGGACGAGGCGTTCCATGCTATATCCTTCTTCTCGGCAGGATTCATGCCCATCCATCGTGCCATGTCGGCATAGCAATCCTCATAATACTTTATGCCATCGGCAGGATGAAGGTTGACGGTTGTTTGCAGTTGCTGCTGCTTTGCCCACTTCATGAAGCCAGCAGGCGAGGGAAAGAGTCGCTTGTTCCATGTATATCCGGTCCATCCGCCACGTCCTTCCTCAGTGTAGTGCCAGTCCATGTCCACCACAAGTACGTCCATCGGGATGCTGTAAGAGTGCATCTTGCTGACGAGTTGGCGCAGTTCGTTGTCGCTATAGCACCAGTAGCGCGACCACCAGTAGCCGAACGCATAGCGGGGTGGCAACGGTTCTTTGCCTGCAAAGACCGTAAAGTCGTGCAAAGCCTTCTTGTAGTCGTTGCCATAAGCGAGGAAATACATGTCCTGTGTCTTGCCTTCGTTGGGGCGATGGGTCACCCATTGCCAGTCGCTGTTGTCGAATACGTAGCCCTCAGAGTCGTCTATGAGTGTCCATCCGCTTCTCGACAGCAGTCCGTCTTCTATCGGCATCTTGCCAGTATCGCCACGCGAGTCGCCGTCATAACCGTCGAGTGTGCGGTAGGTTCCCTTCAGATTGGCGCCCGGCGCATCCTTCTGTCCGGGATGCCATGCAAAGGGAATGATACGTTTGCCGTCAGTCGGCTTCTTCTTTGTCTTTGCCGAGACTATTGAAAGATTGCGTTCGGTGAGCGGACCTGAGCCTTTTGTGTAAGTGAGTGTGAGATAGTCGGTGGATATGACAACCTTCTTGGCTGTCTCGCTCTTCTTGTATTTCACTTCAGGATAAGAGCGGTTGACGGCAATGAACGACTTGTTGTCAAGAAATTTTCCGTCGGGCGCATACTCCATGCGCACAGTTCCGTCGGTGACAAGCGTAAAGCGCACATTGCTGTCTTTATATACTATGTTGTCGTTCTGAGCCGCTGCGGTGAGCGTAAGGGCTGAGAGTGCAGAGGCAAGAACAAGCTGCTTGCAGGAAGAATTGTTTCGGTTCATTATCAGTATAGATTTGTTGTTTGAATAATTATTGAGTGATTGTCTTTATAAATCAGTAACAGGAGGATATGACAATAATGCCACACCCTCCTGAAAAATACTACTACAAAAATCAAACCGTTTTTTATTTAGCCATAAGGCTGACAGCGAATCCGCCGCCACGTGCCTGCTTCAGCTTCAGCACATCACCTTTCTTGACTGTACGGTGAGTGATGACGTAGGCTGAAGGATTCTTCTCGTAATCGGCATCGGGTGCATCCTGATAGATGGCGCAGTCGTACTTGCGTCCTTTGTCAAGGAAATCAAGGCGCACTACTGACTGATGGCCTTCGGCATCGCACTTTCCGCCCACAAACCAATTGTCTGTTCCTTTAGCCTTGCGGGCTACTGTGATATACTTGGCAGGCTCGGCTTCCAGATAGCGAGAGTCGTCCCAGTCGCAAGCTACGTCGCGAATGAACTGGAAAGCATCGTCATACTTCTCGTAATTCTCAGGCAGATCGGCTGCCATCTGCAACGGCGAGTACATAGTTAGATAGAGTGCCAACTGTCCGCATAGCGTTGTGTTGACATTGGATTTATTGTTGCACCACTCGCTCAGCTTCGTTACGAATATGCCGGGAGTATAGTCCATCGGACCACCCTGCAATCTGGTGAACGGCAGAATGACCGTATGGTAAGGCTCACTGCCTCCGAATGCCTCATACTCTGTGCCTCGTGCCGACTCGTTGCCTACGAGATTAGGCCATGTACGGCAAAGTCCGGTAGGACGTGTAGCCTCATGTGCGTTGACCATTATGTGATGCTTGGCCGCCTCCTTGATGCAGTAGAGATAGTGGTTGTTGGTCGACTGCGAATAATGGTAGTCGCCTCGCGGAATGATGTCGCCCACATAGCCGCTCTTCACGGCATCATATCCATACTTGTTCATAAGCGTATAGGCTGCCTCCAGATGACGCTCGTAGTTCTGTGTGGATCCGCTCGTCTCGTGGTGCATCATCAGTTTCACGCCCTTGGAGTGGGCATAGTCGTTGAGATACTTTATGTCGAAGTCGGGATAAGGTGTCTGGAAGTCGAACACATAGTCCTTGTAATGACCGAACCAGTCTTCCCATCCTATGTTCCAACCCTCTACCAGCACCTCCTGAAGTCCGTTCTTGGCAGCGAAATCAATATAACGCTTCACATTCTCGGTATTGGCAGGATGCTGTCCGTGCGGCCGGCACTTTGAATAGTCAATGCTTTCAAGATGCACCGAAGGCAGATCGAAGGTGTAGCTCCACTGCTTGCCTCCGGCTATCATCTCCCACCACACTCCGCAATACTTAGTAGGATGAATCCACGACGTATCCTCTATCTTGCACGGCTCGTTGAGATTGAGTATGAGGTTGGACGCAAGCATGTCGCGGGCATCGTCGCTTACTATCACCGTACGCCATGGTGTGTTGAACGGAGTCTGTACATATCCCTTCATACCCGTAGCGTCTGGCGTGAGCCACGACTCGAACACCATGTTCTTGTCGTCGAGATTGAGGTGCATTGTGGGGAAGTTGACGCAGGCGGCTTCATGCAGATTGATGTAGAGTCCGTCATCGGTCTTGAGCTGCAGTGATGTCTGTACACCAGTAGGCGAGAACGATGTCTGCGAAGCATTGGACGTTATGGCTGCCTTCATTTTCGAACGTATCTCGCTCATCTTCGATATTACGGTCTCATACTCCTGCGTGTCGTAGTCGCCTGGAATCCAATAGGCTGTATGGTCGCCCGCCATTGCAAACTGGGTGTGCTCTTCCTTCACTACGATATAGTTGAGTTTGGGCTGTTGCGGAAACTCATAGCGCAGTCCCATACCGTCGTCGTAGACACGGAAACGAATGCAGATGTCACGTTGCATTGAAGCCTGATTGAGCGTTACGGCAAGTTCGTTGTAATGGTTGCGTATTGTTGCGGTCTCGCCCCATACCGGTCGCCATGTCTCATCGAACGTGGCAGTCTGCGTGTTCTTCACCGTGAACCCGTCCATGAGGTTCTGTTCGTTCGTCCCGTTGGATGCATGCTTGTCCTTGGCAAGTTCCAGTCCGAGATGCGACGGACGTATCACTTCCTTCTTCTTGTATGTCATCTCATACGTGGGACGTCCGTCCTGCAGATAGAACTTCACCGAAACGTTGCCGTCAGGCGATGTCACAGTCTGCGCACCTGCCCCCAATGTGAGGGCAAGTGCAAGTGCTGAAAACAATAGTTTCTTCATATGTAATTGTTTATTTATTCTACAACAATCATTGTCCAATACTTAAGCTGCGGAACGGTGAATACAACGAAGTCGCCATCCTGACGATATTGCAGTTCCTGCGGAGCGCCTCCGAGTTGGTCGGGCGATGCCACCCACAGCTTCTTTACGTTCTTTGCACGCATACGCAATGTGAGGTTGTCGATGGCTTCGGGCTCGGGCATCGTTCCGTTCTTGTCGCGCCAGCTCAAGCTGTTAGCCTGACGGAAGTTGAGCAGACTCACCACTTGCTTGCCGTCTACGCTCTTGCTGTATGCCGTTACGTTGCCAAGTACGGGCGGCCATGCATTGATCGTTACCACAGACTTGGCTGCTGCAATATCGCATTGTGTCTCTGTTCCACCGTTGCGAAGCAGGTTCTGATAGGCTGTAAGGAAATCGTAGTACGCCACTATCTGCTTCTTCAGTCCGGCGCTCATCTTCACATCGGCATAAGGGAAGTATTCTGAACTCAGCATATGTCCTGCTCCGAGTTCGAGATGAGATGCTCCGAGAGCGAACATTACGGCATCGGTGAGCAGCACTCCTGGTGTATTGAACTCCGGCTTATTGTGTCCGTAGTCCATATATGCGGCATACACCTGACCTAACGTATTGCCGGAATACAGGCGATTGGCCTTCAATATGTCATGGAGGTCACTGAACTTGTCTTCACCATCCCACAATTCGGAGTACATAAAGTCAACGCATCCTGTTGACACAATCTTGTCTGAGCCATAATTACTGACGGCATTCATCACCAGACGTTTGTCGGGCTGACGCTCTTTCATGGTTCGTATAAACGATGCATAGCCGTTAGGCAGATTCACCTGCGATCCATAATAGTCGTAATCGGTGCCACGTGAGCCAAGCTGGTCGATATGGAATCCGTCAAAATCGAGTGCTTCATACACATCGTCGTTGCGGTCGGCAAGGTAATTCTGCCAGTCTTTGTTCGACGGATCGACAAGATATATATCGCTCTTCCAGTCGGACGGCAACTGATGGCGGTCGCATTTAGAGTGATTCTGGTCGGTATATATATACCAACGGTCGTCCACTCCATCAGCCTTTGCATCGTCAAATGCGCCGAAACAGAGATTGTAGAACATTGCCTTCATGCCCAACGAGTGAGCCTGAGCGATGTAGTCCTTCACCACCGAAGTGTAGTTGTCGCGGTTGGCAATGTCCTTGTAGCTCTCGAGCAGATTGCCTGGTGTGCCGCCGAGCGGCCAATGCTGCTTGTATTGCCAATCGTAGAACTGCAATCCATTAATGTGACAGCGGTTGAGAAAAGACAATTCAGAAGCAATAACATCCGAAGTGCGGTCGCTACCGTATGAAGCTATGAAGCCATAGCGTGGGAATCGCGCCCAATCGCTCGACACATCCACGCCGATAGTGGCGTAGATGGTCTGCTGGTTGTTGCCGTCAACTGTGTATATGTCGGCCATATAGCCTGTATAATCAGCTTGCGGAGCTGTCCATGTCCACGAAGTTGAACCTAAGTTTTCGTCGGCTATCACCTCAGAACCATGACGGTAGCGTATGCGAGCCGATGCAGGCAGAGTACCGTCAGTCACGTTGAAGCGTACTGTCTCGCCCGGTTTGTATGCCGCCTTGTCTGTAGTGACAGTGAGCGAGAGGTCGGCTGTGGTCTTCACCACGGTCTGTATAATGTCCGTAGGAACGGTAGCGGGGTCGTTGTAGCTATTGTTGTCATCACTGCATGAGCCTATCAATAACGGCAACGCTATTAGCAATGCATTCATTTTCATTTTATGCTTTTGTTAGATTGTTAATTTTTTGAGATTGTTACGGTCTCGTTGAGCTGGTCGAGCGTTATGGTGTATGTGCCCGACGATGTTATCTTCCACTTGTAGTCGAGGTCGCTAACGTTCACAGTAAGATACTGCGACTTAAGTGTTTCGTCGCTCTTGTTGATGAAGAGAGCCTGCTCGGCAGTGCCCTTTGGTTCGGCATCAGGAGCAGAAGGCATAAACCACGCTCCGTTCCAGTCGCTCTGCTTGTCGCAAGAGAACTTGAGTTCGCCTGCGTTGAGCTGACCTGTCCATGTGAATACATAAGGACTCTCTGTAGAAGTCATCGGTGTGGCATTGCCAAGATCCCATCCGTTGGGTGTAGCATCACCTACAAGGTATATCATTTCGTATGGAGTGAACTCGCTCATCATCATACGTTCCTTGCCCGAACGGATGTCAACGCATATCTTATAAGCCTTGCCGGTCTCGCTGTCCTGTAGATTCCACTTGTTGTCGGGATCGTATCCAGATACGAATGCCATGCTCTTGTCAGTATAAGGAGCATTTGCCTGTGTCGCCTTATACATATTTTCCCATGAATTCATTGATGTTCCGAACTTGAATTCGCCTCCTACGCCCTGCTCAAAGTAGCGCCCCATGCGGAAAAGGAACGGATCAAGAGCGTCCTGTGTCATCGGTTCAAAGCCCCATCCGGTTGGATTGCCGACAAAGAAGAGCTGGTCGAAGGCAGGTCTTATGCCTTCTGTCTTCTCTATGCTTACTGTTCCGGCAAGCAAATCGACCGTGACTTTATAGTCGTGAGCCTCATCTATAGTCCATTTCTCGTCGGGTTGGTCATCACTTGTACGCAGTACTGGAGCGCCATTGTCACCCCGTCCGTATGAAGGGAGGAATTGTCCGAGAGTTGTGATGAACTTAATATCACCGCTACTGAGCTTGCCTTCCCATGTAAAGAGTCCGTTTGTGGTGCGTGTCATTTCCGAAGCATTGTCGGCGCTCCATCCGTTTGGTGCTGCACTACCTATTATATATAATGTAGAAGTGACCGGTTCGTATGGAGTGGCAGTAAACTGTGTGGTGGCAGTTTGTGTCTCGTCAGAACCACTGACAATTGCCGTTACGCGTGCCTCGATGTCTACGGGTGTTCCAACCGTACCTTCCATCTTGTCGAGAATGATGTTGTTGAGATTCTCAACGTTTGCACTCCATGTGTATGTCTGCGTCTGTTCGTCGACAGCTACATAAGGTTGAGCAAAATTTGTGCCTGCCTTGGCAAGCTCCAAACGGTAGCTGATACGGTTGCCCGAACCATAATTGTTGCCAGTAGACCAATTCAGCGTGACAGCATCGCTTGAATGACTGGTCTCTTCAAGCGTTGATAGGGCTTGATTGGCTGTAAGCGTCAGCTGGTCGCGTCCCTTGTCAAGTTCGGTATAGTCTTGGTCGGAGCAAGCCGAGAGGACAAATCCGACGCAGACAAGAGCCAACAGACTATAAATACAATTTATATATCGTTTCATATTGATTCGTTTTATTGTTTATAATGTTTCCTGACGTTTTAATATCCGGGGTTCTGTGTCATCAGCTGGTTGGCATCTCGCTCTGTCTGCGGAATCGGGAAGAGCAGACGTTCCTTAGTGACACGCGACTTGCCGATAGACTTCAGGAACTTCACGGCATAGTCGCCATGCTGCAAGCGTATCATGTCAAACCAGCGATGGCCCTCAAACGCCAGTTCAATACGACGTTCGTGTATGATCTTTTCGCGCATAGCTTCCTGCGACAATCCACTCACTCCAGGCAGTCCGGCACGATGACGGACGATGTTAAGAGGCTCGGCTGCCTCAGCAGTCTTGCCCTGCTCGTTGAGAGCCTCAGCCTTCATAAGCAGCACATCGGCATAGCGATACACCACGAAGTTGGCTGGATTGGTGTTATATTCCGGTGATACGCTCTTCGAAACGAGAAACTTGCGCACGTTATATCCGGTAGTTGAGTAGCTGCTCTTGTATGTCATGCCGTCAAAATCGGGACATCCATCATACAATACGGTAAGGTCCTTGCGCTTGTCGCCTTCCTCATACTGCGACATGAACTCTTCTGTGGGCTGGTTCCATCCGTAAGATCCTGCCACAAAGTTGGAATTTCGTGGTCCCATGAATGTCGACAGCCAGCTCGACTGCGGATTGTTTCCCCAGAAGTCGTATTCGGTATTGCCAGAGAACTGCACTTCGAAGATTGACTCAGGACCATTGTTGATGGTAGCGTCAAAGTTTGATTCGTACGTGCATTGGCTTAGATCGTAGCCAAGAGCTGTCACATCGTCGCACAGGCTCACAACCTTCTGATAGTATTCCTTGTTGTCGGGAGCGAGTGTGAGGTATATATCGGCGAGCATTGTATAGGCTGCGTCCTTCGTAGCACGTCCAAGATTGTCGTCGTCAAGCTGGCTTTTGGCAGGAAGCAGATCGGCTGCGCGGTTGGTATCGTCAATTATCTGCTTGTAAACCTCGTCAACTGAAGCACGTGCTATGTCCGTGCTCTCGCCTGGATTGAACGGCTTCAGACGCAAAGGTACCCCACCATACAAGCGTACAAGTATATAATAATAATGTGCACGGAGGAAGTAAGCCTCACCGAGCGAACGTCCCAGAATGGTGCCCTTTTCCGGATTCTTGTCTTCGAGAGCATTGATGAGGATGTTGCACTGTCCGATACCGACCCAAGGCGAGCGCCACATGTACAGCGCCATACCATTATCGCTCTGCGTGGTGAAGTTGGAAGCCTGAACGGTCTCGATGCCGTCGGTACCTCCACCAGCGCCTACTATGCTGTTACCAGCAACGATGTCGAGTGTCCACAGACGTTGATTGTACATATTCGACGACTGGAGTGTACGGTAGCAGGCATTTGCCATCGACACCGCCACGTCTTCGTCGACCGTCGTTTCGGGGTCGACTGTGTTCTTAGGCTCACGGTCGAGGAAGTCGCTGCATGAACACATCGAGCCTGCAAGCGCTATGTTGAGAGCCAGGATAAATATCTTTTTCATAATGATTCAGTTGTTAGAAGTTTAGGTTTAATCCGATGTTGAACGTGCGCGAGATGGGATAGCTTGAGAGGTCGATTCCGTTGACACCCACTTCGGGGTCGAAACCTGAGTATCCCGTTATCGTTGCCACGTTCTCGCAAGAGAATGTGATGCGTGCAGAATTGAGTGTCAGGGCACGAAGCCACTGCTGCGGCACATTGTAAGAGAGCGAAATGCTCTTCAGACGCAAGTATGCACCGTTCTCAACGAAACGGTCGCTGATGCGGTTGTTTTGGTTGGGATCGCCATAAACGGCACGTGGCATCGTGGTGCTTGTGCCCTCGCCATGCCAGCGTGACAGCACGTCGGTGAGCTGGTTGTAGGCTGCCGACATGCCCGTAAGGTCTATCTTGTTGGCATTGAATATCTTGTTGCCAGCCACGCCCTGCAAGTATACCGACAGTTCCAGACCCTTCCATGCGAGCGTATTGCTCATCGAGAAGATGTGTGTGGGGTTAGGATTGCCTATCACGGTGCGGTCGTTGTCGTTGATAACACCGTCGTTGTTGAGGTCCTTGAAGCGTATGTCGCCAGGCTCAGCACCTGTCTGAATGGCGTGTTCTTTTACTTCCAGCTCGTTCTGGAATATTCCGTCGGTGACATAACCGTAGAACACGTTGATGGGCAGATTGTTGGCGAGCATCGTTACGTACGAGTTGTTCACCTGATTGATATAGTAAGGCACGTCGCTGTTGAGACTCTTTATCTTGTTGCGGTTGTATGTATAGACGATACCTGTCTCCCACTGCAGCGGACCCTGAATGTTGACGGTATTGAGCGAAACCTCAAAACCCGTGTTGCGAACCTTTCCGGCATTGGTGTAAGTGGTGCTTGTGTCCTCAAATCCAGACGTGATTGGGATGGAAGCCTTTACGAGCATGTCGGTCGTATTCTTTATATAATAGTCGAATGTGAGGTGGGCACGCTGATTGAAGAGTGCTGCATCGAAGCCAATGTTGGTCTGTGCCACCTGCTCCCAATGAATGTTAGGATTGGCAAGCGTTGCCGAAACGAGTGCCGACTGTTCTGTTCCAGTCTTGCCGAACGGATATACGCTGGTGTTGTATGAAGCCAGATAGCTGTAGTTGCCCACACTGGCCTGACTGCCCGTAACGCCGTATCCGGCACGTATCTTGAGGTCGTTGAGAATATTGTTCTTCGGGAACCACTCTTCTTCAGAAGCGCGCCATGCCAGCGATACTGACGGGAATGTTCCCCAACGGTTGTTGCGGCCGAAGCGCGACGAGCCGTCACGGCGTACTGTAGCGGTAAGAAGATAGCGGTCGGCAAACTCATAATTGAGTCGTGCCATATACGACATAAGCGCCCATTCGGTCTCGTTGCCGCCGATGGCATGCATCTTCTCGCCGTTGTCCATCTCGTGTACGCCCTCATAAGCGAACACGTTCTTCTGTGCGTTGAGATAGTCGAAGTTGTTCCACTGTGCCGATGTACCAGCCATCAGTCCTACGTGATGCTTCTTGGCGAACGTATGGTCGAAGATGAAATAGTTGTCCCAAAGATATGTGAACGACTTGTTGTCGCTCTTGTAGCGGCTGCTCTCCTCAACGGGCGAGGGTTTCCAGTTGTGCTTGGGGGTATAGCTGTCGTTATACCAGAACTTGGCGTCAATGCCGAACGTGCTCTTCAGCTTGAGCCACTTAGCCAAAGTCACCTCTGCCGAGATATTGCCAAGGAGGTTATAGCCCTTAGTGCTGCTGCGGTCGGTTGTGGTTGGACCGATCGGGTTGCGTGCGCTGCCATACCAAAGCGAATTGCCCTCAGGTCCGGTCCACTCGCCACTGGCGTCCTTAACGGCAAAGACGGGCAGTGCCCTGTATGTATTGCCCATGTCATAACTGCCCTGCTGCTTGCGGTCGGCCGACACGGTTATGTTGGATGTCATCTTCAACCAAGGCTGCACCTGGGCATCAGAGTTCTGCTGGAAGGTGAACCGGCGGTACTTGACGCTTCTTACAATACCCGTCTGATCGAGCATACCTCCCGACACATAATAGTGTGCCTTGTCGCTGCCACCCGAATAACTCAACGTGTAGTTCTGCATATATCCGGTACGGAACAACTCGTCTACCCAATCGGTTCCTTTGCCGAGAGCCGACGGATCTGCCCATTCGGGATTGGCGGTGTTGCCCGAATTGTTCATCATTTCGTTGCTCAGCGCTGCATACTGGCTTGCATTGAGCAGGTCGGGAGTACGTGTGGCATTCTGCACGGCAAGATTGGCAGAGAGCGAGAGGTGTCCCTTGCCTTCCTTTCCCTTCTTGGTGGTTATCATTATGACACCGTTGGCACCGCGGCTACCGTATATTGCCGTTGCCGAAGCGTCCTTCAGCACGTCCAGACGCTCTACGTCTGCCATGTTGATGGCATTGATGCCGAGGTCGGTTGGCACTCCGTCTATTACTACAAGAGGGTCGCAGTTGTTGATAGAACCCATACCGCGCACCTTAATAGTAACGTTGTCGCCCGGCTTGCCGGCATCTACAACCTGCAATCCTGCTATCTTACCCTGAATGGCCTGTCCGATGTTGGCTACCGGCGAGTTCTCCATGTCCTTGGCAGCAAGCGAACCGACAGCTCCAGTGAGGTCTTTCTTCTTCATAACTCCATAACCTACAACGACAAGTTCGTTGAGTTTGTGGACATCTTCGGTCAATACGATCTCAAGCGACGACTTGCCACCTACGGCAACACGCTGGTTGTTGTAGCCGATGTACGAAATTTCGAGTACTGCATTGTCGGGAACTGAAATCGAGAATTCTCCGTCAAGGTTGGTTACAGTGGCGTTTTTAGTGCCTTTTTGTCCAACGGAGGCTCCAATGATAGTCTCACCATTGGCATCCTTCACTACACCATGTATTGTCTTATTTGTCTGTGCGTATGCGCCTATAGGCAACATTGCAAGAAACGAACAAGCAACAATCTGGCTGATCCATTTTCGATTGGTTTGGTTCATACTATTGAGTTTTTAGTTATTAAGTCGTTATGACGGTTGCAAATTTAGAATTTATTTTCATAAGTTGTTCGTTAAAGTACCCAATAAGTACACGTATATGACTCAATAAAGTATTAACAATATGATAATCAGATATTTACAAAAGCGCATTCACACTGCAAAGTACATCTTCCGAAAAGCAATGATATTGTCAAAGCAAGGGAATCAATGAAAAATATGGATAGGAATACGCAAAAAAGGCAATCATCCAATATGTTATTTCTGCAAAATTTGTAAATTTGCAGAAACCTATAGAAACCACAAACAATTCACTCTATGCAACGTTACATAGCCATTATCATACTCTTTATTGCCACCGCCACCTCCTCAATGGCAGACACCAACGGCAAGCTTATACAGCGTATTGACAGCATTATAGACAACATAACGCAGATATACGGCAAGAAGCAGGCACGCATCGACTTCTACAAGTCGATGGCACACAAAAGCCAAAAGCCCGAAACGCTGCTTTCGGCTTACGACAAGCTGTACGATGAGTACTTCGTTTTTCAATTTGACTCTGCCATGGTGTATGCCGACAAGGCTATAACGCTTGCCGACCGCATCGGTGACAAATTCCATCACGACAAATGCCGCATTGAGAAAGCGTCGCTGCTGGGCGTAGGCGGACTCTATGGCGAAGCCGTCGCGCTGCTCGACGAGATTGATTCGACACACCTCGACAATGAACTACGGTTCGACTATACCATAGCCTACTACTTCATCTACACCTATTGGGCTGACTACTGTCACGACTATTACTATTCGCCACGCTATCACGAGCGTGCCAACAATTACCTTAGGCAGGCTGTAACGATGCTCAGCCCTACCGACTCTTACTACAATTTCTTCTGGGGTGAGTATTTTATATATGTGGAACGCAACGACAAGCGCGCCCTGGAGCACTACTTCAAGACTCTGAGCACAGCCCCCGTAGAGTCGCGATGGTATGCCATGGCGTCGTATGCCATTGCCAACAACTACAGCGCCAACAACAATAACAACAAGTATGAGGAGTACATGCTGCGTGCATGCATTAGCGACCTGCTCAACTGTACGCGCGAAAACCTCGCCATGCAAGACCTTGCAATGTATCTGTTCAAGAAAGGCGACGACAACATTCTGCTCGCCGAGCGCTACATCAATTTTGCTATGGACGACGCCAAGAACTACAACAACCGACTGCGTATCATTGAAATATCGCAGAAACTGCCCGTCATCGTGTCGACCTACCGCGAAAAGCTGTCATCGCAGAACAACATCATGCGCTTCGCATTGTTCGGAGTGTCTATCCTATTCGCGTTCGTTGTAGTGCTGCTATACTTCTACAGCCGGCAAAACCGACTGCTGGCACGCCACCGACACGAGCTGTCCGAGAGCAACAACCTGCTGTCGTCGCTCAACGACAAACTTAATACTCTCAACTCACGATTGCTCGACACAAACAGCCGACGCGAACGTCTGGCTAAACTCTACATCGACCTTTGCGCCAAATACATCGACCGTCTGAGCAAGTTTGAGACTCTTGTGAAGCGCAAAATTAAGGTAGGCCAGGTCAACGACTTGCTCAATACGGCATCGTCGTCGCGCCTTTCGGAAGAGGATGCGGCTACGTTCATGAACAGTTTCGACACGGCTTTCCTCGACCTATACCCCTCGTTTGTCGACGAATTCAACGCTCTGCTGCGGACCGACGAGCAGATTGTGCCTCCACACAAGGGACGGCTCACCACCGAACTGCGCATTTACGCTTTGATAAGGTTGGGTGTCAAGGAGAGTTCGGAGATTGCGGCATTGCTCTTCTATACTCCTCGCACCATCTACAACTATCGCTCTGCGATAAAAAGCCGTGCCATTAACCGCGAAACTTTCGAGTGCAACGTCGAGCAGCTGTGCCGTGTAATACACTCCTGACAGCAATGTTCGGCACATGCAAATATCGTACTGACGGTAAGAAATTGTTACAAACGAAAATCTGATTCTAGAGATTTCACGGGCGGTTTTTATCGTCCACGAAAGCGCTTCAATCACCTCAAAACACAAAAAGGGGCTTCTTTGCCCTCCTGAAGTTATCGTTCAGGAGGGCAAAGAAGCCCTTTTGCATTGCAATTAAGCCTCTTTTGCATTATGACTGTACCCCTTTTGCATTACAAAACGACCCCTTTTGTGCTGCAAAAGGGGTCGTTTTGCCGTGAAATGTGGTCCTTTTGGCATTCCGCCGATTGCACATTCGCGACACAAATCATCGTATTCGTCTGTATATCAGCAATATCTGTGCTGCACGCGCAAAACTCAAGAATTTCGAGCCAAAGACTTCGTTGCTCGTTCAACTGGCAGTTTTGAGCAGTCAGAAATGCAAATATCGTACATGAAGCGGAGCTTCGGTTGTGGTGGAAAAGAAGCATAAGGAGGTTGATTCAAGACATAAACAAAGCGGGCTGAAAGCCCAACAAGCACATAGCCCAGGGCAACACCCTGGGTAGACGGATTAATAATAACACAACGCCCTGCAAGGGCAAAAGCATTGACAATTAATGCTTTTGCCCTTGCAGGGCGCATTGTTATTTGACTAACTTTCCCCAGGGCGCTGCCCTGGGCTATGAGCTTCCGCCCCTTCGGGGCGTGTTACTTGCAACATTCGATTCAACAACGGTTGCCATAACCACCTACTTTTTTACCGCTCAGCTCTTCTTCACCAGTTCATATATAATATGTGCGGTGCATTCCGACGGACTGTCCTCGCCTATCTTGCCCATCACCTCGCCATATCCGGCAAGCATCCGGCTGCGGTATTCGCCTTCGGGAAGCAGTCGGGAGAGTTCGCTGGCAATGTTTTCGGCTGAGAATGTGTCGGCAACAAGTTCTCTCACCACCTCACGGTCGGCTATCAGATTGACCAGCGAGATATACTTCACCTTCAGTATGTGGCGGCGCAGGAAAGCTATGAGGCGTGGCAGCGGAGTCTTGTAGCACACCACTTGCGGCACATTGAACAAGGCTGTCTCAAGCGTAGCCGTTCCGCTGGTCACCACGGCGGCACGTGCGTGCGAGAGAAGGGCGTACGTGTCGTCCGTGACAAGCTCTACGCCTCGTCCGTCTACAAACTTACGGTAGTAGTCCATAGGTATTCCGGGGGCGCATGCCAGCACCATCTGATGGTCGGCAAAGCGCGACGCGGCATCAATCATTGCCGGAAGATTGTCCTTTATCTCCTGACGGCGGCTGCCGGCAAGCAATGCTATGATGGGGCGCGACGACAGATTGTGACGACGACGGAACTCATCGCCACTCTCCGAGTACGACTCGCGGAACTGGCGCACCTCCTCTGCCGTTGGATTTCCTACGTAATGTATAGGATAATGATGCTTCTGCTCGAAGAAGGGCACCTCAAACGGCAGTATCGAAAACAACTGGTCGACATCGCGCTTGATGTTCTTGATGCGCCACTCCTTCCACGCCCATATCTTGGGCGAGATGTAATAGTAGACGGGTATCTGCGTATGCGAATGGATATATTGGGCTATGTCGAGATTGAATCCCGGATAGTCGACGAGTATAAGTGCGTCGGGCTGCCACTCCACAATGTCGCGCTTGCACTTTGCCATATTGCGGAAGATGGTGGGCAGATGCATAAGTACGGGCACAAAGCCCATATATGCCAGCTCACGATAGTGACGCACACGTATTCCTCCGACATCCGACATCTTGTCGCCGCCGAAGAAACGGAACTCGGCGGCATCGTCTACACGGCGCAAGGCAGCCATAAGGTGCGAAGCGTGCAGGTCGCCCGAGGCTTCGCCAACAATCAGGTAGTATCTCATATATCAATTCAAAATTCGCAATTCAAAATCGGCGCAGCCGACAATTCAAAACTCAAAACTCAAAATTCAAAACTCTTCAACGTCTCGTAGTCGGTCACGTCGATACGCGTAGGCGTAACAGCCACATAGCCATGCGTCAACGCCCAGTTGTCGGTATCGGTGGCTTCCGGCTCGTCGTTGCGGTAGTTTCCCGTCATCCAGTAGTAGTCGTAACCATGCGGATGGCGCATTTTCACGCACTCGTTATACCATGTTCCCATAGCCATACGGCACATCTTGACACCCTTGAACTCGCTGGTTTTGGGGAAGTTGACGTTCAGGCACACACCCTTGGGCAGTCCCTCGTCGAGCACCTTGCGCACTATCTGGCGCACATAGGGGCGCAGCGGCGTGAAGTCGGCATCGTCGCGATGGTCGCACAGCGAGAATCCTACCGACGGGATGTACTTCATGCAGCCCTCAAGCGTCACGCCCATCGTGCCGCTATAGTGTACGTTGACCGACCCGTTGTCGCCGTGATTGATTCCGCCTATCACCATGTCGGGACGACGGTCGGCAAAGAATTCCTCCAAGGCTATCTTCACACAGTCTACCGGCGTGCCGTTGCACGACCACATCTCGAAGCCCTCCTCCTTACGGCGCAGCTTCAGGCGCAAAGGCACTGTGGCTGAAAAAGCTGTGGCAAAACCCGAGCGGGCCGACTCAGGAGCACATATTACAATGTCGGCCATATCGCGCAGCATATCGACGAGGCAGTTTATGCCTTTGGCATGATAGCCGTCGTCGTTAGAAACAAGTATTAATGGTCTTTTAATATTCATAAAATTGGCTTTATTTCGCTTGCAAATGTACGAAAAAAGGTTTAAACCTCCCTTATCTCGCATAAAATATGTAACTTTGCCAAATAATTTTTGACACGAAATGGGAAAGATAATAGCACTCGCCAACCAAAAAGGTGGGGTTGGCAAAACAACAACGACAATTAATCTCGCGGCTTCTCTGGCCACATTCGAGAAAAACGTGCTCGTGGTCGATGCCGACCCGCAGGCCAACGCATCAAGCGGACTCGGCGTAGACATAAAGGAGATAGACTGTTCATTGTACGAGTGCATAATCGATCATACCGACGTGCGCGACGCTATCTACACCACCGACATCAACGGACTTGACATCATACCAAGCCACATTGACCTTGTGGGAGCCGAGATTGAAATGCTCAACCTCAAAAACCGCGAGCGCGTCATCAAGAATTTGCTCGACCAGATACGCGACGAGTACGACTATATACTCATCGACTGCAGCCCCTCGCTCGGACTCATTACCGTCAACGCACTCACTGCAGCCGACTCTGTAATCATACCCGTGCAGTGCGAGTACTTCGCTCTTGAAGGAATAACCAAACTGCTCAATACTATCAAGATAATAAAGAGCAAACTCAATCCGTCACTCGAGATTGAAGGCTTCCTGCTGACAATGTACGACAGCCGTCTCAGACTGGCCAATCAGATATACGACGAAGTGAAACGCCACTTCCAGGAACTTGTGTTCAAGACCGTAATACAGCGCAACGTGAAGCTCAGCGAGAGTCCAAGTCACGGACTGCCCGTCATACTCTACGATGCCGACTCGGCAGGATCGAAAAACCATCTGGCTCTGGCCAAAGAAATCATCAACAAGAACACACCCGAGGAAAGTGAAAAGTGAGATTGTAAGTGAAACATTAGTCACTAAACACTAATCATTAAACATTAAAAAAAGGATGGCAGTACATAAGAAATACAACAGAAGCGCACTGGGACGCGGACTCGAAGACATAGAAGGAGGCATGGGACTCGACGCTCTCATCGATACTACTCCAGCACGAACGCAGGGAACATCGACTATCAACGAGATTCCTCTCGACCAAATAGAAGCCAACCCCAACCAGCCACGACGCGAGTTTGACGAGCAAGCACTCGAAGAACTGGCGTGCAGCATACGCGAGATTGGCATCATTCAGCCCATCACACTCAGACAAGTCGATGACAACCGATTTCAAATCATAGCCGGCGAACGACGCTGGCGAGCCTCACAGATGGCCGGACTAACTGCCATTCCGGCTTATATACGCACCATCAACGACGAGCATGTCATGGAAATGGCTCTCGTCGAGAACATACAGCGTGAGGATCTCAACGCCATTGAGATCGCCCTGGCATACGAACACCTGCTCGATGCCGACGGAATGACACAGGAAAAGGTGTCCGAACGCGTCGGAAAGAGCCGCACTGCCATAACCAACTATCTACGACTGCTGCGTCTGCCGGCTCAGGTGCAGATAGCATTGCAGAAGAAACAGATAGATATGGGACATGCACGCGCATTGCTGGCTATCGACTCACCATCCATGCAGATTAAACTCTTCAACGAAGTGGTGAAGAACGGCTACTCAGTACGAAAGGTTGAGGAAATGGCACAGATGCTCAAGAACGGCGAAGACGTGGAAAGCGGCAAGAAGAAAATCATTGCCAAAACCAAGCTTCCCGAAGAATTCACAGCACTCAAAAACCACCTCTCCGACTTCCTGCAGACCAAGGTGCAGATGACATGTTCGCCTAAAGGCAAGGGAAAGATTACCATCCCATTCGCCAACGAGGAAGAACTGGAACGCATCATGTGCGCTTTCGACAAAATGAAACAAGAATAATGAACAGTCAAGGCGACGGCAAGCCTACTACATTAAATAAGAATAGGACAACAGTGAAGACTTTTTTGCTAAATATTCTGCAAACATTGGTTGTGGCTGTGGGAATGACTTTCATCGCCGACAACGCCGCAGCACAACGCAAAGTGGCTGACCCTCCGGCAAGAACAAATAATGCCAAGGCTGCAGCCGCCGACTCGCTGAACCCCATACTCACCCAGCAAGACACACTGCGGCTGCTGGATAGCGCCAACAAGCCGCTGCTCTCACGCAACGACTCGCTACAATTGCGCAAGGACTCTATCAAGATAGCAAAGAAACGAGACTGGGCTACGTGGCGACCTAACCCCAAACGCGCCATGTGGCTCGCACTCGTGCTGCCCGGAGCTGGTCAGATATACAACCGCAAGTACTGGAAACTGCCTATAGTATATGGTGGATTCGTAGGCTGCGCATACGCACTGAGATGGAACAACCAGATGTATCGCGACTACTCACAAGCCTATCTCGACCTCATGGACGACGACCCTAACACGCAAAGCTACAACCAGTTTCTGCACTTAGGAGCCAAAATAGACGACTCAAACAAGGCTAGATACCAGAAACTCTTCAAAAGCAGGAAGGATACCTACCGCCGTTGGCGCGACCTTAGCGTCTTCTGCCTCATCGGAGTGTACGCCCTCAGCGTCATCGACGCTTATGTTGACGCGTCATTGTCGGAGTTTGACATTTCAAAAGACCTCTCTCTGAGAGTGGAACCGACAATAATTAACAACAACCGCGAGCGAAATCCGCTCAAATCAAACAGCCTTGGCATCAACTGTAGTCTGAACTTTTAGCTACACAACGAGCCAACCGACATACAAGAAACAACAAAACTGATAAAATCGAATATATATATTATTGATGAAAAAGACATTAATACTCATAGCAGCAGCAATTATGGGCTTCTCAACCCCAATCCTCGCGCAGAGCGACGACAATGAGAAGGAAATCACCGTAACTAACGCTCAAGGCAAGAAAGAGGTTATCTACCTGCCCGAAGCGATGACAGCCGAATTCGACAGCTTGCTTTCGGCATACAACAACAAGACATATCTGCAGGTCAACAACGACTGCAATATGTCGGACATCAACCCCGTCTACTCACCCGAAGTGTACAAGGAGCGACTGGCACGCATTCCTTCGGTCATCGAAATGCCATACAACGAAGTGGTACAGCAGTTCATCGACCGATACAGCGGACGCCTGCGCCGTTCTGTAAGCTTAATGCTTGGCGCACAAAACTTCTACATGCCGCTGTTTGAAGAGGCTCTCGAAACATACGGACTGCCTCTCGAACTGAAGTATCTGCCCGTAATCGAGTCGGCACTCAACCCCAACGCCGTGTCGCGTGTGGGTGCTACAGGATTGTGGCAGTTTATGCTTGCTACCGGAAAGCGCTATGGCCTTGAGGTGAACTCACTCGTTGACGAGCGCCGCGACCCCGTTCTCTCGTCCTATGCAGCAGCACAATACCTGCGCGATCTGTACAAGATATTCGGCGACTGGAACCTCGTTATCGCTGCATACAACTGCGGTCCGGACAATATCAACAAGGCAATACACCGCTCAAAGGGCGAGAAAGACTACTGGCAGATATATCCCTATCTGCCGAAGGAGACACGCGGATATGTGCCGGCATTCATTGCCGCCAACTATATAATGAATTATTACTGCGACCACAACATCTGTCCGATGCGTGCCGAACTGCCTGCCAAGACCGACACGGTAGTGGTAAACCGCGACATACACTTCGAGCAGATAGCAAAGGTGCTGAACATGGATGTCAATCAAATCAAACAACTCAACCCGCAGTATCGACGCAACATCATCAACGGCAACACCAAGCCCTCAGCTGTACGCCTGCCGGCTACATTGGTGAGCAGCTTCATCGACAACGAAGACTCTATATACGCCTACCGACCCGAAGAATTGCTGGCAAAACGTACTGAGGTGGAGGTGAACAACACCACTCCTACATACTCACGCAGCAACACTTCAAGCTCACGAAGCCACAGTTCTGCCTCAGCAAGACGCGGTCGCAACAAGAAGAAGCGTTCACGTGGCGGTCGCAGCGTTACAATCCGCCAGGGCGATACTCTGTCGGAGATTGCAGCACGCAACGGCACGACTGTGAAAAAGCTCAAGCGACTGAACAAAATCAGCGGAAGCAGCATTCGTGCCGGCAAGAAAATCAGAATCAAATAATATAAGTAGGCAGACCAATTCTGTCTACCGGAACGGCGGGTTCATGTCCGCCGCTCTGTATTTACATACAAATATGTCTCTTGACAACAAGGCACAAGCCTGAATCTGTAACCTGAATTACGTATTAACTTAAAGGGAGGACCCTAACTATGGACGACCAGAACTTGAAAGACCAACAGCGAGAAGCCGCTGACAACAAAATGATTGAGGACGCATTCAACGAAGTTCTCAAGATATACCTTGCATCACGACACCGCAGAAAGGTTGACATCATAAACAAAGCTTTCAACTTTGCACGACAGGCTCACAAAGGCGTGCGCCGACTTTCGGGCGAACCGTACATCATGCATCCTATTGCTGTGGCACGAATTGCCGTTGAGGAGATGGGACTCGGTTCTACCAGCATCTGCGCAGCGCTGCTCCACGACGTTGTGGAGGACACCGACTATACCGTCGAGGACATCTCCAACATCTTCGGCGAACGCATTGCGCACATCGTCGACGGTCTGACCAAGATTTCAGGCGGCATCTTCGGCGACCGTGCATCAGCCCAAGCCGAAAACTTCAAGAAGCTTCTGCTCACCATGAGCGACGACATACGCGTCATACTTATTAAGATATGCGACCGTCTGCACAACATGCGCACACTCGCTTCGCAGCCAGCCAACAAGCAGTACAAGATAGCCGGCGAGACCATGTACATCTATGCGCCACTGGCAAATCGACTCGGACTGAACAAGATAAAGACCGAACTGGAGGACCTTTCGTTCAAGTATGAGCATCCAGACGAGTACAACTACATCAAGAACAAGCTCGCCGACACACAGGCGCAACGCGATACGCTCTTCGCAAAGTTCACCGGACCTATACGCGAGGCTCTCGACCGTATGGGAATACAGTACGAACTCAAGGCACGCGTCAAAAGCCCCTACTCCATCTGGAACAAGATGCAGAACAAGCACGTCACATTCGAGGAGATATACGACATCCTGGCTGTGCGCATTATATATACGCCTAAGGTGCGTTCGGAGGAAATCAACGAATGCTTCAAGATATACGTGGCAATAAGCCAGATATACAAGTCGCACCCCGACCGACTGCGCGACTGGGTGAACCATCCCAAAGCCAACGGCTATCAGGCTCTGCACGTGACGCTGATGTCGAAGCAAGGCAAGTGGATTGAGGTGCAGATACGCTCCGACCATATGGACGAGGTGGCAGAACAGGGATTTGCAGCACACTGGAAGTACAAGGAAGGCGACAACGAAAACGTTGACGACGATTCCGAACTCAACAACTGGCTGTCGACAATCAAGGAGATTCTTGACGACCCGCAGCCCGATGCGATGGACTTTCTCGACACTATCAAGCTCAATCTCTTCGCAAGCGAGATATTCGTATTCACACCGAAGGGCGAAATCAAGACTATGCCTGCCGGATGTACGGCGCTCGACTTCGCTTTCCAGATACACACCTTCCTCGGCTCGCATTGTATCGGTGCCAAGGTGAACCACAAGCTCGTGCCGCTGAGCCATCATCTGCAGAGCGGCGACCAGGTTGAAATCCTATCCTCAAAGTCGCAACATGTGCAGCCATCGTGGATCAACTTCGTGTCAACGGCTAAAGCCAAGCAAAAGGTTATGGCTATACTGCGACGCGACAACCGCGAAACCCAGAAGAAGGGCGAGCAGATTCTCGACGACTGGTTGAAGAAGAACGAGCTCGAGATGACCACTCCCGTGCTCAACAAGCTGTGCGAAGTCCACGACATGCAGAAGCACGAAGACCTCTTTCTTGCCATCGGCAGACGCACAATACTGCTCGGCGACAAGGACGTTGAGGAACTGCTTGAAAAGAAGAAGAAGAACGAGACGACTAGCAGCTGGCTCAAGTATGTGCCCTTCTTCGGCCATAGCGAGAAGAAGGAAGGCAAGAAAGACAACTTCTTCATTGTCGGCGAAGGCTTCAACAAGAAGAAACCTGTCATAATCAACGAGGAGAATATCTCGCAATTCATATTCCCCGCCTGTTGCCACGCTATTCCGGGCGATGACATACTGGGATATATCGACAACAAGAACCGCATCGAAATACACCGTCGCGACTGCACCGTGGCAAACAAACTGAAGGCTGCCTATGGCAAACGCATTCTCGATGCCAAGTGGGATATGCATCAGGTGATGTTCTTCGACGCTACAATCGAGATACGAGGCATCGACCGCAAGCGCATGCTTCACGACGTTTCGGAGGTGATTTCGGACAAGCTCGACGTCAACATCCACAAGATGACCATCGAAAGCAACGAGGGTATATTCGACGGACAGATTGAAATACGCGTACACGACCGTGATGAAGTGAAGAAGATTATGGGCGAACTACGCAAGATTGAAGACATAAAGGAAGTGCTGCAGATACTCTAACAAGTGCTACATATAATATAAATAAGGTGTATTATGGAAAGGAAATGCCTGTTTGAAGTATGCGCCAACGGCGTTGAGAGTTGTCTGGCTGCACAGGAAGGCGGTGCCGACCGTGTGGAACTGTGCGCCGGAATACCTGAAGGCGGAACCACTCCGTCGTATGGCGAGATTAAGGTGGCGCGCCGATTGCTTGCCTCTACACGTCTGCACGTGATAATCCGACCGCGCGGAGGCGACTTTCTATACACTCCGCTCGAAGTGGAGCGCATGGAGGAGGATATAAGAATATGTAAGCAACTGGGTGTTGACGGCGTAGTGATAGGCTGCCTTAATGCCGACGGAACGCTCGATATGGATGCCAACCGACGTCTGGTGGAGGCTGCCGAGGGCATGTCGGTGACATTCCACCGCGCTTTCGACCGCTGCAACAATCCTCACGAGGCGCTCTGTCAGCTCATAAAGCTTGGCATCGACCGCGTGCTTACATCCGGACAGCAGCCCACTGCCGAGCAAGGCATACCGCTGCTCAAGGAGCTTAACGCCCTTGCCGACGACCGTATAACGATACTTGCAGGATGCGGAGTCAACGAGAGCAACATACGCAAGATACATGAACAGACCGGCGTACACGAGTTTCACTTCTCGGCACGCACAGCTGTTAAGAGCCGTATGCAATATATCAACCCCGATGTATATATGGGAACTAAAGATGCCGACGAAGGTACGCTGATGTACACGTCGGCAGAAAGAGTAAAGGCTACAATAAGGATGTGTCAAAACTCAATTATACGGGCTGAAAGCCCAATAAGCACATAGCCCAAGGCAGCACTTTGGGTGTACGGATTGAAAATAGTAAAACGCCCTGTAAGGGCAAAAGCATTGATAATTAACGCTTTTGCCCTTACAGGGCGCATTGTTTTTGGTGGTTTTTTACCTCAGGGCGTTGCCCTGGGCTATGTGGTTCTGCCCCATCGGGGCGTGCTGCTTTGAGTTTTGACTTTACCCTCCTTTTTTATTCAAGTATTCACTTGGTTTTTCCACGAAAATCCTTCGCATTTTCAAAAGGAGTCCTTTTGCACTCCAAAACGAGTCCTTTTGCATTCCAAAACGAGTCCTTTTGCATTCCAGAAGGAGTCCTTTTGCACTCTAAAAGGAGTCCTTTTTCAGAGCCATTGCTTTCCACTTGCGATAGCCCATTACCGCTATCACCACATACAGACCGTACAGTCCTGCCTTGAAGGGTATGCCCTTGACCAAATACAGATAGCAACAGACTGCATCAACGACTATCCAGAACGCCCATTGCTCTACGTATTTGCGTGCCAATGCCCACAAGCCGACAAAGCTAAGGGCATTGGTGAAGGCGTCGAGAGCCGGAACAGTGGAGTTGGTGAACTCGATGAGCACGTAATATGTAGCCGCCCATGCCACTACGAGAAACACCCCGGCTGGCAGATACAGACGGCCCGGCATGTGGGTGATTGGCATTGCGTCGCCCTGCTGCTGTCCACGCTTCTTGCCGAAACGCCATACAGCATAGCCGTATATTGCTGCAAGAGTGTAGTACACAGCCATACCGGCATCGCCATACAGTCCGTGACTCCAGTAGAGATAAACGTCGAGAGCCGGCATAATGATACCCACCACCCACAATGCTATGCTCGCACGATACTCAAGTATGAGATATACTATGCCGAGAACGGTAGTGAATATGTCGAGTCCGTGCTCTATAATGTAATCCATCATCTATTGCTTAGAATTTCAGAGTGACGTGGCCCATGCATGTGAAGCCTGCCATCGGGATGTAGGCGAGTGTCGATGTGCGCTTGCCCTCGTTATACCAGTCGTAGTAGACGTAGCCCGATGCAGCGTAATGACGGTTGAAGATGTTGTTGAAGTCGATGCCCAGTGTTACCTGCTTCATTCCAAGCGCCTTCGAAACCTTGCTTGTATAGTTGAAGGCGAGGTCGGTCTGCGAGTAGCTCGGGATTGAACGCTCCGAGCTTTCGGTGTTGTCGAGATACTGACGGCTAACGAAGTTGGTGTGCCATGTAGCGCTGAATCCGCCGAAGTGTACGTCAACGAATCCGTTGAGGATGGCTGACGGCGAGTAAGAGAGGGTCGACTTGGCGTATGTATTGTGTACAGCCTCAGTGTCCCAAGCCTCAACCTCCTCGGTGAAGTTCTTCAGCTTGTTCTGGCTCAACGCAGCATTGCCCTCCAACGAGAGCCACTGCAGCGGGCTCCAACCTGCCGACAGCTCGGCACCAAGACGATAACTGTTCTTGATATTGCTTGTAATAGCCTCGCCGATGTCGCTCTTTGCACCAGTCATCACAAACTGGTTGATGTATCGCATATAATAAAGGTTAGCGCTGGCGTACCAGTTGGCGGTGCGATACTGATAGCCCAGCTCTGTATCAAACAGATGCTCTGCCTTCGGAAGCGCTGCACTGCTGTTGTCGGTGAAGTTGTTGCGCTCCGGCTCGCGGTTGGCGTAGGCTACCGAAGCATAAGCCTTGTGGCCGCCACGTGTGTAGCTGATGCCTGCCTTAGGATTGTAGAACACGTAAGTCTCGTCAATGTTGAGCTGCTGCTGAGTGTAGAACTTGCGGCCGTCCTTCTTTCCCTTGATGAACTTGTCGTTCACTCCGTCGGTAGTATAGTCAACGATGCGCATCTGCATATCGGCAAACGCATTCCAACCCGAACCGAAATTGTATGCAGCCTTTACAAACCAGCTGTAGTCGTTCTTGTCGGCATCCGAGTCGTAGTACTTGTACTTGCCGCCATCTGTCAGATACTGGCGCTCCACTTCCTCATTGGCTATATATGTAAGGTAGCCCCAGTGGTTGCAGCGGAACATCTGGGCGCTGAGTCCGCCGATTACGTCCCATGCGTCGTCGTGATACGACACATTGTAGAGGGCACCGTAGTTGTTCTGTGTAAGTCCCTTGCGGCGCACAGCCTCCGACTCAATCAGCTCACCGTCGGCATCATAAACGTTCAGTCCGAACTTCTTGCCGAGAGCCGAAGCACGGCGGAACTCGTTGTAGTAGCCATAACCGTAGGTGTAGTGTACGGTAGCGTTGTGAGTCCAATGCTCCGACGGCTGCCATACAAAGTTGAGGATGTTATGGTTCTGATAGAAGTTGTCGGTAGTCTGATTCCACTTGCGTCCGTCGCGGAAGTAGAACGACTTGGTAGAGAGACGACCGCCGTCGGTCGACGGATACACAAGGTCTTCCATGAGCTGGTTGTATCGTCCCAGACCATAATTGTACATATCCTTATAGCTATTGATGCCATACGACGAGAGCGAGTAGCCGTCGTAGTCGCACGCAGCAACACCGTTCCATGCCTGACCGGTCTTCTCGAAGTTGCCGATGTTCTTGTAGCTCAACTTGAAGTTGCAGCCTATCCATGTCAATCCGCCGTAGTAAGAGCCCGAACGTCCGCTTGTGCCATGTATATAGCCGTCGGTGTTGGTCTCATGATAGGCACCGTCGAAGATAAGGCTGTTGCCGATGAGGTTGGTAGAGAAGTTGATGCCAGTGTTCCAAGTGTTGTACGAGCCGAACGAACCGGTCAGTTCAACGTACGGAACAGTTGATGGAGCCTTTGTGGCAAGCGAAATACTACCGCCGAAAGCGCCGTCGCCATTGGTAGAAGTGCCAATACCGCGCTGTATCTGGGCGCTGCCCAACAGCGAAGCATAGCTGTTCATGTTTGCCCAGAACACCGTCTGGTCCTCGGGGGAGTTAAGAGGCACACCGTCAATAGTGACGTTTATGCGGCTGCCACCGGCACCACGCATACGCATATACGTAGTTCCCGTGCCCATACCGTTCTCGCTCCATGCCAGCACACCGGGTGTTCGGCTGAAGAGGAATGGCATTTCCTTGCCTGAAGTGGCAAACTTCTGCAGTTCGCTGCTCTTGATGTTGGCCACCGCAAAGGGGGCATTCTTGGGTGCTCGTACACCCTTTACCACAACCTCGTGAAGGTTCTGCACCTTCAAGGTGTCAAGTGTGGTCTGCGCCTGTGCCATCTGAACAGATGCAACACATGCTGCAGCCATAGCTACACCGATTGTCTTTTTCATCTTTTTACCTGATTTTTTAACGTCATACGGCATAAAAGTTTTCCTGAAATCATCCGCAATGACTAATAATACATAAAAGGGGCTGCCCTTAATGCTTAACCTTTTCGCTACGCCGGTATTGTCCGGATCAGCTCTGAGGGTATAATCTCAGACGGAAATGTTCCGCCACCCCTTGGCATGCACTTTGCATTCCGAGTGCAAAGTTAACAATATTTCGCTAAACTGACAATCTTTTCGGTGTAAAGACAAATATAGTTTGCCACATAATACTTGTCAATTTGATACAGTATTAATAATATAATATATCTTTTTAATATTTTATACCGTTTTCATTTGTCAGTTTGCTACAATTTATTACCTTTGCAAAACGAAATTAAAAACACAACAAAATGAGCACAATAATAAAACCAGAGCATTATCATGCCCTTCTCGATACGCACAAGACCGAGCAGGGCATCAAACTCATAAAGGATTTTTTTCAGGAGAATCTTTCAACTGAGCTGCGCCTGCGCCGCGTCACAGCACCGCTGTTCGTGCTTCAAGGACTCGGCATCAACGACGATCTCAACGGCGTGGAGCGCCCCGTTACATTCCCAATCAAGGACCTTGGCGACCAGAAAGCGGAAGTTGTACACTCGCTTGCCAAGTGGAAGCGACTCACATTAGCTGAATATAACGTCAAGCCTGGATACGGTGTGTACACCGACATGAACGCCATCAGAGCCGACGAGGAACTCGACAACCTTCACTCATTGTACGTTGACCAGTGGGACTGGGAAGCCGTTGTCACCAAAGAAGATCGCAACGTGGCATTCCTCAAGTCGATTGTGGAGCGCATCTATGCCGCCATTCGCCGCACGGAGTATTTAGTTTGCGAGACATACGAGAACATCAAGCCCTTCCTTCCCGAACAAATACACTTCATTCATAGCGAAGACTTGCTGCAGATGTATCCCGACCTCTCGCCGAAGGAGCGCGAGGACGCTATCTGCAAGAAATACGGAGCCGTATTTATAATAGGTATAGGCGGCAAACTGTCGAACGGCGAGAAGCACGACGGACGTGCTCCCGACTACGACGATTGGTCTACAGTAGCCGAGAACGGCAAGGAGGGCCTCAACGGCGACATTCTTATATGGTATCCTGTGCTCGAACGCTCGTTCGAACTTTCGTCAATGGGCATACGTGTCGACAAGGAATCGTTGCTCCGCCAGCTCAAAATTGAGGGCAAGGAAGACCGTGAGCAACTGTATTTCCACCGCCGACTGCTTGCCGACGAGCTGCCGCTGTCAATCGGCGGTGGTATAGGTCAGAGCCGTCTCTGTATGGTTCTGCTGCACAAGGCGCACATCGGCGAGATCCAGGCAAGCATCTGGCCTGAAGAAATGCGTCGCGAATGCGCCAAGCTTGGTATGCCCTTAATCTAAGGAAAGGGCATACCCTCAGTCTGACGAAAGCCTAAGCGTGCGCATGGCGTTCAATACCGCCAACACCATAACGCCCACATCGGCAAACACAGCCATACACATAGTAGCCAAACCCACTGCGGCGAGCAACAGCACGAGCACCTTAACGCCTATGGCAAACCATACGTTCTGCCGTGCAATGCCCAGTGTACGACGCGCTATGCGGATGGCTGTCACCATTTTCGAGGGTTTGTCGTCCATCAAAACAACGTCGGCTGCCTCAATGGCAGCATCCGAGCCGAGCGCTCCCATCGCTACACCAACGTCGGCACGTGCCAATGCGGGCGCATCGTTTATGCCGTCGCCCACGAAAGCGAGCGTTCTGTTCTTCTTTTTCTTATCGAGCAATTGCTCGAGAATGCCGAGTTTGTCGGCAGGCAACAGCTGCGTGTGGCAATCGTCAATGCCCACACGGCGTGCCACATCCTCTCCTACTTCCTTACGGTCGCCCGTCAACATGACGGTATTGCTGATGCCCATGGCGTGCAATCCGGCTATGGCATCGGCTGCATCTTCCTTTATCCGGTCTGCCACAACTATATGTCCGGCATACTCACCGTCGATGGATACATGCACAGTAGTACCTACTACATGACACTTATGCCACTCTGCGCCTACCGAATCCATCATGCGCTCATTGCCAACGCACACCGTATGGCCATTCACCACGGCGCGCACGCCGTGTCCGGCTATCTCCTCAACGTCTTCAACCTTGCATCCGTCTGCCTCATTTCCGAACGCCTGTTTCAGCGAAACGGCTATGGGGTGGGTGCTGTATCGCTCCACATGGGCTGCAAGATGAAGCAGATGATCGGGCGAAATCTTGTCGGGATGGATGGCCTCAACGCAGAATTCGCCGTGAGTGAGGGTTCCTGTCTTGTCGAACACTACGGTGTCGAGTTCTGACAGGGCGTCGATATAGCTTGCACCCTTTATCAATATGCCGTGGCGCGACGCTCCACCTATGCCTCCGAAGAACGACAGCGGAATGGAGATGACTAAAGCGCAGGGACATGAAACCACGAGGAATGTCAACGCACGGTAGAGCCACGTGGTGAGCGCTTCGACATAACCGCCGCAGAACATTGGCGGAACAAACGCCAGAACCAATGCCACTATGACGACAATAGGCGTATAGACACGTGCAAAACGGGTGATGAAGGCTTCGCTCTTCGACTTCTTCTCCGAAGCATTCTCCACCATATTTATTATCTTAGAGGCTGTCGACTCACCGAAACTCTTCTGCACCTTGACGGTCAGCACGCCCGATATGTTGACGCATCCCGACACAATCTGGTCGCCCTTGCGTACATCGCGGGGCATACTCTCGCCCGTAAGTGCTACGGTATTGAGTGCCGACGTGCCGTCAACTATCTCGCCGTCGAGCGCAACACGTTCGCCCGGCTTCACGATGATGGTCTCGCCGACGGCTATTGTGTCCGGACTCACGGTCTGAATCTTGCCGTCGCGCAGCACATTAGCTGTGTCGGGGCGTATGTCCATTAGCGCACGTATGCTGCGGCGCGAGCGGTGTTCGGCATAATGCTCAAACAATTCGCCCACCTGGAAGAACAGCATAACAAATACGGCTTCGGCAAACTGGGGTTCGGCTCCGGGCAGAAAACCTATACACATGGCTCCTACGGTAGCGACGAACATAAGGAAGTCCTCGTCGAAAACCTCACCATGACATATTCCTTCAAACGCCTCGCCCACTACATCGTAGCCCACTACCAAATAGGGCACAAGATAAATAATGAGCATTTGCCACACGGGCTGCTGCACCGTATGCTCCACCAGGGCAGCAACGGCGAGCAAAACGGCTCCAACAATGATTCTGATAAGCTTTACATTCATATCTGTATGTTAGTTAATTGTTTCTGAATGCAAAGATATGGAATAGCGGGTGCAACATGGTTGCATAGTTAAATTACTCCAAATTCAGAATGACTCATAAATTATTATTATCACTCCATATTCCGGATAAACTAAAATTCAAAATTGAATAATTCACAATCGCAGGCGTAGCCGAGAACAATTCAAAATTCAAAACTCAAAACTCAAAATTCAAAAAGGAGTCCTTTTGGGTTGCAAAACGAGTCCTTTTGGGTGCTAAAAGGAGTCCTTTTACAATGCAAAACGAGTCCTTTTGGAATGCAAAAGGACTCGTTTTGAAATTCAGCTGTTGAAACGTTGTGTGGTTAACAATAGTCAGTTATATGAGTTTAACACAACAAATGTAGGATGAGGGTGTATCAAAAGCCAATTATACGGGCTGAAAGCCCAATAAGCTCATAGCCCAGGGCACCGCCCTGGGTGTACGGATTGATAAAAGCAAAACGCCCTGTAGGGGCAAAAGCATTGATAATTAAGCTTTTGCCCTTGCAGGGCGCATTGGTATTTAAGATACTTTTTACCCAGGGCGGTGCCCCGGGCTATGTGCTTCTGCCCCTTCGGGGCGTACTGATTTGACTTTTGACATATCCTCCACTCAGCCTTCATTTACAGTTAATTGAGTGGGTATAGCAGGGATACTATTCCCTCCTACAGATAGCATTATTCTAATCTTTTCGACATTAGCAGCCAGCCTACTTTGCTCCCGCAGCCACACTGCTGAAATAAGGCACAAATCGGATGTCGCCGTCGATGATGTCGGCAGGTATGGTATAGGTGCCGTTGTTGAATCGGTCGGCTGTCACGACGGTCTCGGTCCAGTCGCCCGGTGCGTTGCCGTCGATGTTACGGCCGTGGCGTATTACGAGTTTGTTGAATCGGAAGCCTGGTGCCGGAACAGCCTTCACGCTCAACGGCTCGCCACACTTGGCTGTACGGCCCGTCACAGCCGACCCGTCGGCAAGCAGGATGTCGCCGTTGAGTCCGCCGCCAAGGTCGTCAACGCCTCGGCTGAGCGTCACGAGGTCGCCACGTTTGAAGACACGCGAGGTTGCAAATGCGCCTACGGTGAAGAACGGTTTTTCGTCGGCTGAGAGCACGATGTCGTCGATGTAGGCGGCAAAGTCGGCTGTCAGATTGTGGGGCGAGGTTGCGTCGGGCACTATAAGCAGATTGTGTATGGTCACGCCATTGGCTCCCGATACGGCAAACACGGCATCGTTCCAATGATTGGCAACGAGCGGTTGCGAGGCTGTAGCCCAAAACTGCTCGGTCAGTGACGACTGGTGCGGACGGTCGTCACGGTTGCCAAGTCCGATGAGCATGGCAGGTCCGCCCTTGGGCGAGTATATCTTCACGTGTACATATTGCACGGTCTTGGTCTGTGCGAAAGGTTCTTTAAGCCCTACGAGTGCACCGAACGTGTTGCTGCCGAAGCGCGAGCGCTGCACAGCGAGTATGTGGCGCGAGGGGTTGGGGACAAAACCACGCACAGGGTCGGCATCATTCAGGTGGTTCTGCACTACCTGTATGTTTCCCTCAACGGAGTTGTTGCGGAAGGGCGAGTTCTCCCATGTGTCGTACACCTTTATCGAGCGGTAGGCATCAGCCGACTCAAAGTCGCACAGCTTGCGCTCGGTGTTCTGCGCCGATGCAGCCATAGGCAGTGTCAGCGCGGCTATGATTGTATATATCTTGAAGTTCATTGTTGTATGCTTTTAGAGAGATTAGAATACCGACAGACTCTGAATCAGCGGACAAGCCTTGCTGTCGTTGATGGTAATGCGCATTGCCTTCACCTTATATCCGTCGCCCTCGTAGCTCTTGGCGGTAGACCCGTTGAGCGGAATGATGCGCTTGTAGCCTATCGTGGTGGTCTGGATGTTGGTGGCGCGCGGCGTGAATGTTGTGCCGTCGTCGCTGGTCTCTATCGTGAACGAGCGCACACGCTGTCCGAGCTTGATGTGCTCCATGAGCTGAACGTATCGCACGGTGACTGCTTTGTCCCACTTCAGCGTGATTGTGGCGTGTGTCGTGTTGTCGTTGGTAGCCCAATAGGTGTTCTTGTTGCCGTCGGTGAGTCGGCGTACGGAGTAGTCGGTGTGTGCACCTGGGGTGCGCTCCTCGCTCACACTGATCTTAGCCTTCAGCGCAAGGTCGTTGCCCAGTCGCGTCTTCAGCATGCGTCCGAGTTCAGCCATACGTTGAGCGGTGGCTTGCGGAATAAGTCCGTTGACGTCGGGGGGCAGATTGAGGATGAGCGTAGCGTTGCGTCCTACTGTCTCCAGATACATCTGGAAGAGCCGTTCGGCTGAAAGCACCTTCTCGTTCTTCTTCCAGAACCATCCGCCTGTGGTGGCCTTGGCGTCACTTTCGCCCGGACACCAGCGCCAGGCATCAGCATTGCCGCTCTCGCCCGCCCCCATTGCCCAGCAGGTTTCGCCTGCGTGGCCTGCTTCATTGCCTATCCAGCGCACCTCACCGCCTACTCCCCACATCACAACGTTAGGAAGCAGCTTGTGAATGGAGTCGCGCAGGTTGGGAATGTCGTAGAATGTCTGTGCATTGTCTATCGTTCGGCGGCCCGTTGTACCCTTGCCGCCGTATGCTCCACCGTAATATCCGGCATGATCGCCACCCGTTGCACCGTCAAACCACATCTCAAACTGGTCTGACCCATACTGCGCCAGCTCTACACATTGGGGGAAAAACACCTTCTTTGCATAGTTGTCGGTGTAGCGTCCCTGGCTGTCTTTCTCGCCCCAATAGATGCTGCTGAGGTCCCACGGCGAGACGTAGAATCCGTATTTCATCTTCAGTTTGCGGGCTGCACGGGCAAAGTCGCGCGGAATATTTGTCTTGCGGGCTGTCTCGGTGGCTGAGTTGAGCACGCTGTGGTCGGTTGTCTTGGTGGGCCAAAGGCAGAATCCGTCGTGATGTTTCACCACGGCTATGCCGCCCTTCATGCCCGCCAGCTTTGCCACACGGAGCCATTGGGCAGGGTCGGGCACTCGTGTGGGTGCGAAGATGGATTCGTCTTCGGTGCCGTCGCCCCACTCCTTGCCGGTGTATGTGTCCATGCCGTAGTGGAAGAAGGCGTAAAACTCGGTTTCGTTCCATAGCATCTGTCTGCGGCTCGGAACGGGAAATACCGGACGTGGGGTGTTCTCAGGATTGGCAACATTGCATTGCTTCAACTGAAACTGACTCTGTTTTGACTGTCCGACAGCGTTGGTCAGCAGTGGCGGAAGGCTCAGAGCCATGAGCAAAAGTGAATAGAACTTCATGTTGTAATGGTTGGTTTATTTATGGGAAGATGGTTTTCAGAAGGCTTATTATTGCCTTGATACTAAAAATGGAGACTACGGCAGAAATCTTGCTGTAGTCTCCATTCATGTCTATACGTATTTCTGCGGAGCGTTACTTCACTGCAATGCACTCTACTTCAACAAGCGCATTCTTCGGAAGAGTCTTCACTGCAACGGCTGAACGTGCAGGGAAAGGCTGTGTGAAGAACTCAGAATATACCTCGTTCATTTCACCGAAGTTAGCCATATCACTCAAGAATACTGTTGTCTTAACAACGTGTGCCAGGTCGGTACCAGCCTCCTTGAGAATGTTCTGGGCGTTGGTGAGCGACTGACGTGTCTGCTCCTTGATGCCACCCTCGGCGAAGTTGCCTGTTGCAGGGTCGATAGGAAGCTGACCAGATGCGAATACCATGCCGTTAGCCTCAATAGCCTGTGAATACGGACCGATTGCTGCGGGAGCGTTGTTAGTGTTGATTGCTTTGTTCATAGTGAATTGTTTTTATTATGTTAATGATTCAAGTGTCATTGTCTGAGCACCTCTCGTGCCTTCTCTATTATCGTATCTTTGCCACGCAGAAGGTCGGTTTGTGATAGCTGCACGTCGTAGTCGGGCGCTATACCGAACTCGGTGCTGTTGCCGTCCTTGTCGTACATGGGGCAAGCCGAGAAGCGTATGCTCCATCCTATGGGCAGTTCGCTGGAATAAGGCATTCCTGCTCCGCCACCTGTGCGGTCGCCTATCTGCACAACGTTAGGACAACAGCGCATGTACTTGACAAATTCGTTGGCGGCACTATACACCGACCGGTTGGTAAGTATTGCCACGCGCTTCTGCCAGCGTATTCCCTTCGACGGCTTGAGGCGCTGCTCCTGCATCGACGAGAAGTCAGAATGGCCGCGTCCGGTCTTATGTTGCATGTAGCCGACAAGCAACGTGCTGTTGGTGAATCGTGCCGCCAGCTGCTCTGCCGACGTAACCATTCCGCCGCCATTGTCGCGTATGTCGATGATGAGAGCGTTGCACGGCATGAGATAATAGAGTATTTCGTCGAGATTGCCTTCGCCCATTGACGATGCAAACGACTGCAATCGGATGTAGCCGATGTTGTCGTCGAGTATGCGATAACGCATGCCTGAGGCTATACGGTAGTCGGTTGAGAGATAACGGTTGATGAGTGTGTCGCTCAGATTTGAAGGATAGTTCTCGTGCCACGACCAGTTGCGCGCCACATCCCACGACGAATACATATTGACATGGCCGTCCTTCAACTCGCCGAGCATATTGCCCAACACCTCAAACAGCTGGTTGTCGGTCATATCATCAGCTATCTGGCGCGAGTATTTGTCGTAAATGGCGTTCCAGTCGAGTCCGTACTGCTCCTTCTTATAGTCGAAGAAGCAGTAGTGTTCGTCCACTATCTTCCACAAAGCTTCAAAGTTGCCACGCGGATTGTCGGCATATTCCTCCTCGTCTACGCATGAGCCGAGCGAGAGTATCGCAATGATTGACACAACGATGTTGCATAAAAACTTTCTGTTTGTCATCTGTCTGTCTTTATCCTCCTATCGTATGGAGGAGCATTTCACATTGGTTTGCTGTCTGTTCTTTGGCTGGTCGGCGGCTATTGCTTCTGCGTGCGAAACCTCTTCACTATACCTATCATGAGCGAATGGGTGTAGATGTGGGTCTTGAGATTGTTCACCTGCGACTGTTCGATGGTTCCCAGGTAGCCAATACGCCACGTTATGCGTGCCAGACGGAAGTCGACGGTGAGCATCTGGCGCAACGACGGGGTAGAGCCGATGGTCGTAGGCACGCAGTTATGGTCGTAGTTGCCACGGTTGAATATCTCGTAATACGACTGTCCGTAATTGGGTGAGAACATCAGTCCGAACAGAGGTGCCGAGGCTTCGTAGTGCAACACCACGGGATAACGTGCTGCGTCACCCGGTCGGAAGGCGATGCCACGCTTGCTACTGGGGCTTCCTATGGGATAGTCGAAGCCCACTGTAGGCTCTATATGGAGCGAAAGGCGCGCATTGGCAGGGTTGTTGCCGTTGCGTGTATTGTATATTATGCCGATGTTTCCGGCTGCCGTTCCACCCGCAATGAGCTGCAACGGATGGCTCCACAAGCTCACATTCCACTTGCGCAGAAGCGAATATCGGAACGTATAGCCTCCTGTCATCTCGCCGCCATTGCCCGAACGATTGTCGGCATAAGCCACGTTGCCCTCGTGCTGGAACTGATTGATCCACACGGTGGAGTCCTTCTCGCGACGAGTGTGCGAAAGAAAGCGCACATCCAAGCCACGATACTTCTCGGGCGAGAGATAAGTGTCGAGCAGATTGGTTGCTCCTACGCCTATAATCATGGCGTTTGTCTTCAGCGTCGGGCGCTCGCTGCGGGCTGACAGAGCCTCATCCGGGACATAGTCGCTATCGGATTGTGCAGCAACCGTTGCCCCTCCATTGCACAGCAGCGCAATGGCAATGAATATGTTCTTAAAGATCTGCATTCTCAGTAAATATGTTGAGTTGTCCGGTCATTTCGTCTATCACCTGCTGCTGGCTCTTGCCTGCATCTGGATCGAGGTTTTCGGGTTCTTCATCGGCAGTGTCGTCAGCCTCTTCATTTTCCGGTTCGGGGAATCGTGTAGGCTCCAGTTCCTTCACATCGGTTACTTCGAGCGTTGTCACACGTTTGCCCTTTGCCTTGAATCCCTTTACTGCTATGAACTCATCGGCATCGATTTCGAGTGGCGGACGTTGCATGGTCGAGCCGTCGGGAGCCGTAGTCGGGGCATAGTCAACCTCCAGTCGGGGATAAACCGTATCTGTAAGCAGCACCAACCGGCTCTCCTGATTCTCGCCGATGTAGTTCTGCGGGCGTTTGGTTGCCTCCATACGGAATCGCTTAAGATACAGATTGTTGTCGTTGTCGGCATCGTACAGCACGGCTGTCCACACCTTGTCGGGGTCCCACTTCTCTATTATCTTTATGTTCGACTCATAATGGTTGTTAGCGTCGAAGGTTGATATATAGAAGTTGCCATCGTCGAGAACGACGAGTATTGAGTCGTCGTCGTAGAACTCGCCGAGCAGTCTGCCGTGCTCGTCGTAGTTGAGTCGGTTGACATCGGGGTCGTACCACACCTTGCGACCGCCCAAAGTAGAGTGTCCATGACTCTTCAGACCGATGCGGTGGATGGGGTTTCGCGTCACGAGATTGCCCTTCGACGTGCGTCCCTTGATGCCTATTTCAGAGAAATCCTTGTCGATGAATATTCGCTTCAGCTTCGGGTTGGCTTCGAGAGTCACCTTGATTACCTCAGCCTCGCCATTGGGATTGGCTGTAAAATAGAGCACACGCGAGCCCGGAGTGCCCTGCGTGAGGTCGTAGTCCTTGCCCACCGTCATGGTAGGAACGAAGAAACGCTTGATGTAAGCGGGTCCGTTCTTGCCGTCGCGATACACCACATTATATATAGTACGCTTGTCGTTGCGCTTGAAAACTTGTACATGCAGTATGTTCTTGCCCACAAATATCTTGTCGGCAGCGCGCACCATCTTGTACTTTCCGTCCTTGAAGAACACTATAATGTCGTCAATATCGGAGCAGTTGCACACGAATTCGTCCTTCTTAAGGCCTGTTCCGATGAATCCTTCCTGTCGGTTGATGTAGAGTTTCTGATTAGCCTCTACCACCTTCGAAGCCTCGATGGTGTCGAAACTGCGTATCTCGGTGCGTCGCGGATGGTCCTTGCCATACTTGTCGCGTATGTATTCAAACCAGTGTATGGTGACGTCGGTCATGTGGGCGAGGTCGTACTCTATGTCGGCAAGTTCTGCCTTGATGCGTGCAATGAGTTCGTCGGCCTTGTCCTTGTTGTACTTCAGTATGCGCTGCATCTTGATTTCGAGCAGTCGCAGAATGTCGTCGCGTGTGATTTCGCGGTGGAACGTGTATTCCACCATCTCCTGCTCCACAATGCCTTCAGCCGAAGTCTTGGCAGAAGGCACCCGGAATATCTGGTTTTTGAACGGTTCGAGCTTTGAGTCGATGAACGCTACAACCTCGTCTTGCGACTTCGACTGCTCGAACTTCTTCTCCTTATATATACGTTCCTCAATGAAAATGCGCTCCAACGACGAGAAGAACAGCTGCTCTTCAAGTTCAGCCTTGCGTATGAGGAGTTCCTTGCGCAGCAGACCCATTGTGGTGTCGGTGCTGTGGCGCAGCACGTCGCTGACGGTGAGGAAGCACGGTTTGTTGTCCTCGATTACGCAGCAGTTGGGCGAGATGTTTATCTCGCAGTCGGAGAATGCGTACAATGCGTCGATGGTCTTGTCGCTCGACACGCCCGGAGCGAGGTGAACCTGAATCTCAACTTCGGCTGCCGTGTTGTCATCTACCTTCTTTGCCTTGATCTTTCCCTTGTCAATGGCCTTGAGAATTGAGTCGATGAGCGTTGTTGTTGTCTTCGAGTAGGGTATCTCGCGTATGACGATGGTCTTCTGGTCGAGCTTCTCTATCTTGGCGCGCACCTTTATTATGCCTCCACGCTGGCCGTCGTTGTATTTTGCCACGTCAACCGATCCGCCTGTAGGGAAGTCGGGATAAAGCTGGAATTCCTCGCCACGCAAGTAGTGAATGGCTGCATCGCATATCTCGACAAGGTTGTGCGGCATTATCTTCGAGCTGAGCCCTACGGCAATGCCCTCAGCTCCCTGTGCCAAAAGCAGCGGAAACTTGGCAGGCAGCGTTATCGGTTCCTTGTTACGGCCGTCGTAAGAGAGCTGCCAGTCGGTAGTCTTGGGATTGAACACCACGTCGAGAGCAAACTTCGAGAGACGTGCCTCGATGTATCGCGGAGCCGCAGCACGGTCGCCGGTGAGTATGTTTCCCCAGTTACCCTGGCAGTCTACGAGCAGATCCTTCTGTCCCATCTGCACCAGAGCGTCACCTATCGAGGCGTCACCGTGCGGATGGAACTGCATGGTATGGCCCACAATGTTTGCCACCTTGTTGAATCGGCCGTCGTCCATGCGCTTCATTGAGTGCAGGATGCGTCGCTGCACGGGTTTCAGTCCGTCCTCGATGTGCGGCACGGCACGTTCAAGTATGACGTACGAGGCGTAGTCGAGGAACCAGTTCTGATACATACCGCTCAGATGATGAACGGCAGAAGCGTCAAAACGGTTCACCGGCTTATAGTCGGAATGACTGGTTGGAGCCGACGTATCGGCAGCAGCGTCACCGCCGCCAGACTCGATGTCGTTGTCTGAAGTGGCTTCGTCGTTGGGCTGTACGTTCTCCTTCTTTATCTCTTCGTTGTCTTTTATCTCGTCGTCCATATATTGCCGTAGTGGGTTTTTATTGTAAGTTGGGAATAAAAATTCTGTTGACTCGCAAAAGTACGAAAAAAAAGTGAAAAGCCAAAATATAATGTACGTGTAACTTTGGGCGTAATATTTTTTTGCATTTCAGTCAGCTTCGTTTTGCCATATAATTGATAACTTTGCACATTGTGAACGTTAACATCAACAATAACACTATGGAATCCAAACATCACTACACCGGTCTCACCGCCCGAGAGGTTGCCCAGAGCCGCTCGAAGTATGGCGAGAACGTGCTAACCCCGCCCGCCAAGGATCCGCTTTGGCTACAATTCTTAGACAAATTCCGCGACCCGCTCATCATCATTCTGCTCATTGCCGGCGCTCTCTCGATACTTATCTCGTGCTACGAATACTTCGGTCTGGGCGACGGACCTACGGTTTTCTTCGAGCCGGTGGGCATTTTCGTGGCGATAATGCTGGCTACGGGCCTCTCGTTCTACTTCGAATATCAGGCCGACAAGGAGTTTGCCATACTCAACAAGGTGAACGACGACGAACCGGTGGAGGTGATTCGCGATTCAAACACGACCCTGATACCACGCCGCGAGGTCGTTGTGGGCGACATAGTGGTGATAAACACGGGCGAGGAGATTCCTGCCGACGGCGAACTGATAGAAGCCACGCTGCTGAACGTCGACGAATCGACGCTGACAGGCGAACCTATGTGCGCCAAAACCACCGTTGCAAGCGAGTTTGACAGCCAGGCTACGTTCCCGTCCAACCACGTCATGAAGGGAACCAAGGTGATGGAGGGACACGGCATAATGCGCGTGCTTGCCATAGGCGACCATACGGAGCAGGGCAAGGTGTTCGAGGCAGTGCAGATAGACAATTCGGTGAAGACTCCGCTCGACGAACAGCTCGACGGACTGGGCAGACTCGTGGCAAAACTGAGCTACTGCGTAGGTGCAGGCATCATCATCGGACGCATCCTGATGTACTTCCTTTCGTCCTCGTACGTGCAGTTCGAATGGCTGCCGTTCATAGCCTACCTGCTGCAGACGCTCATGATAGCCGTCACACTGGTTGTGGTTTCGGTGCCCGAGGGCCTGCCCATGGCTGTGACGTTGAGTCTGGCGTACAGCATGCGACGTATGCTCAAGACCAACAATCTCGTGCGCAAGATGCACGCATGCGAAACCATGGGTGCAACGACGGTGATATGCACCGACAAGACGGGCACGCTGACGCAGAACCAGATGCGTGTGGACAGACTGCAACTGTACGGACTCGACGAAAAGAGTTCGGCTGTGGCGGAGTCAATGGCGCTCAACTCCACCGCACAGCTCGACTTCACCGACCCCGACTGCCCCTCCGTGCTCGGCAATCCTACTGAGGGCGCGCTGCTGCTGTGGCTCTACGAGCACGGCACCGACTACCGTGAGCTGCGCGAAAATTCTACCATAGTCGACCAACTGCCCTTCAACACCGAGCGGAAGTATATGGCTACTGTGGTAGACTCGGCTCTGATGCCCGGCCGACGTATTCTGTACGTCAAGGGCGCTCCCGAAATAGTCTTCGCCATGTGCCGCACCATGGGCGAAGGCGCTACTCGTGAACGCATTGAAAACCAGTTGCTCGACTATCAGAACCACGCCATGCGCACACTGGGTTTTGCATTCCAGATGCTCGACAAGGGCGACGTTGCCATCAGCAACGGCAGAGTCACAGCCACCCGACTGCACTTCATAGGCATAACAGCTATTGCCGACCCCGTGCGCAGCGATGTGCCGGACGCCATCAAGGAGTGTCTTGACGCAGGAATAAACATCAAGATTGTCACCGGTGACACTCCTGCCACAGCACGTGAGATAGGCAGACAGATAGGGCTATGGACCACCGCCGACTCCGACCGCAACATAATGACCGGACCGGAGTTTGCCGCCCTGAACGACGAACAGCTGCTACAGCGTGTGCCCGAACTCAAGATTATAGCCCGCGCACGACCCATGGACAAGAAGCGACTCGTCGAAACGCTGCAACGACTCAACCAGGTTGTGGCTGTAACGGGCGACGGAACCAACGACGCCCCTGCCCTGCGAGCCGCGCACGTGGGCCTGTCGATGGGCGACGGAACATCGGTGGCTAAGGAGGCGTCGGACATTACCATCATCGACAACTCGTTCTCATCTATCGGCAAAGCTGTGATGTGGGGACGCTCGTTGTATCAGAACATACAGAGATTTCTGCTCTTCCAGCTCACCGTCAACGTTACGGCTTGTCTGATAGTGCTCATCGGAGCCTTCATGGGCACCGAGTCGCCGCTCACGGTGACCCAGATGCTGTGGATAAATCTGATTATGGACACCTTCGCAGCCATGGCTCTGGCGTCTTTGCCGCCGTCGGAGAGCGTAATGCACGACCGTCCGCGCGACCGCCACGCCTTCATTCTGACACGCCCCATGTACGGCGAGATTGTAGGAGTGGGCGGACTGTTCTTCGTGTTGCTGTTCTTCTTCCTGCTCGTGTTCAAACATGCCGACATAAGCAGCCTCAGCGATATGCTCTCGCTCAACTATCTGCAACTCTTCGCAGGCTTCGGCACTCTGACGTTCTGGACCGAGGGACACCTCACGGCATACGAACTGACGCTGCTGTTCACCATATTCGTCATGACTCACTTCTTCTATCTGTTCAACGCGCGAGCCTTCGAGACGGGACGTTCGGCGCTCCACTTCGGCGGATGCAAGGGTCTGCTCACCATCGTTGTGATAATATTCGCAGGACAGGTGCTGATGGTTGAGACTCCGATACTGCAAGACTTCTTCAACGTGGTGAGCCTCTCGCTGAAGGATTGGGGGACAATCATCATCGGTTCGAGCCTCGTGCTGTGGGTGCGCGAGGCATGGCATCTCGCCAAAGCAGGCTGCTGCGCACGCAGATAAAACAATTAAAACATTTGCAAATAAGGCGTTAAAGATGGTCTAAAATGTCCACACTAACGCCATATTCCGTTGATAAAGAGCCATTAAGCGACTGAAAATTATCGCTTAATGGCTTTTTTTGATTAACTTTGCACGTCAATAAATATTAGATATTAAAACAGTGTAATTACGACGAAATAACAGTGCTCCGAAAAATGTAGTCCTTTTGCATTGCAAAAGGGGTACTTTTGGGATGCAAAAGGAGTCCTTTTGGAGAGCAAAAGGAGTCCTTTTACAGGCCCAAAGGAGTACATTTGAAAAGCGTCGATTTTTTGCAAGTGAAATTCAAGGATAATAAAATCAAATAATCAACAAATAGAATTATGACAAAACATCTACGTTTAATGTTTGTAGCAATGCTGACGATAGCATGCTCATTGGTAGGTAAAGCCGCCGAGGGTGACACCTACGAACTCGTAACTGACGCTTCGGAACTCAAGAGCGGTGACGTTGTTGTTATTGCTTCAGGAACCAACGCAATGGGAGCTGTGAATGGTAAGGGTACAAAGATTGACCCCGTTCAGGTTACTATCACTGACGGTATCTTGAAATGGGCAAACGGAGTTGAAGAAACAACACTCGAAGGCTCTAAAGATAATTGGAACATTAAGTATACCGGAAAGTATCTGACATACAAAAAATGGAACAGCGAGAACGTTTTGATGTACGATGCTCCTGACAAGGATTGCCTTTTTAAAATTTCAATAAACAATGGTGATGCTACAATCAAGAATAAAACAAAGACTATAAACAAAACATCATTTAGCTTTAACGGTTCGTTTGGATATTATTCAAGTGGTACTGTTCAAATCTATAAGAAACAGCGTCGTGACAATGAACTGTCGCTTTCAGCAACCTCTGCCACTACAACAACAGCAGATTTGGACGGAGCATTCCACAGCTACGTTACGCTCGCAAACCCCAACAACCTCTCTCCTATCACATATAAGAGTTCAAACACTGGCGTTGCTGAAGTCAACGAGCAGGGAGAAGTAAAGGTTAACAAATCGGGCGAGACTACTATCACAGTCTCATACGCTGGCAACGATACATACACACAAGCCGAATTGTCATACACTCTTACAATCAATAAGCTTGAGAATGAGCTTGCCATTTCAGCAACCTCTGCCACTACAACAACAGCAGATTTGGACGGAGCATTCCACAGCTACGTTACGCTCGCAAACCCCAACAACCTCTCTCCTATCACATATAAGAGTTCAAACACTGGCGTTGCTGAAGTCAACGAGCAGGGAGAAGTAAAGGTTAACAAATCGGGCGAGACTACTATCACAGTCTCATACGCTGGCACTGATAAATACACACAAGCAGAGTTGTCATACACTCTTACAATCAATAAGCTTGCTAATGGCATCACTATTGACAAGACTTCTGTAGCAGCCGACCTCAATGGATACAAGGGTGAGGCAAAACAGTATGTAAGCCTTACCAATCCCAACAACCTGCCAATCACATATACAAGCTCAAACCCATACGTAGCAACTGTAGATGAAAGCGGCAATGTGAAACTCGTATCGTGGGGTAAGACCACTATAACTGTATCATATACAGGCAGCGAAGTGTACGAATCAGCTACAACATCTTATGAACTCAACGTTATAAATTCAGAGTCTAATTATGATAGAAAGCTCATTGAGTTTGTCGCAGGTACAGATAAAGGAAAAGAAGGAGGATTGCCAACTTTATTTACTAAAGCCGAGAGTTTAACAAAGGACGTAGTAAATCTTCATGCAACAACTACAACTCTTGCCTCAAATCCATACCATTTTGCAGGCGGTTCAACATCAAAGATTTCTGTAACCAAAGGCAATATAGTAAAGATTGAATTCTATGGCAGCAATCTAACAAGACTGAATTGTACAAGCGAAGGAACATTTGACAAGCAGTCAAACATTGCATGCTGGTTAGGTTCTGCAAAAGAAGTTTCATTTAACAACACACAGACACAAATAAAATATGCAGATGTTACCAACATTCGCGTTTACGTAGAATACCCCAACGTTAAGACCTTCGAGTATAACGAGAACGAAGCCAACAACATTGAGGCTTGGGAGATTTCAGACATCACCCTTAACCGCACACTCGTAGCCGACAAGTGGAACACTCTTTGCGTTCCGTTCGCCATAAGCGAGGAAGAGATAAAGGCAAACTTCGGCGAAGGCACACTCGTAGAGAAGTTTGATGCTGTCAACGGCAATACCGTTAACTTCGCTGACGCTACAAGCATTGAGCCGGGCGTGCCCTACCTCATCAAGCCTACTGTTGCTGGCACAACCTACACATTCAACGGTAAGGAAGTGAGCGCTGACGCTCCGAAGACTGAAGGCAACGCTGACGTGACATTCCAGGGAATCTATTCGCCCACAGACATAACCAACAACGGCACCGTTAAGGCAGCCGGCGTTACCGAAGGCGGAAAGGTTCTGTTTGTAAATCCAGGCTCTCAGACCAAGGCTTTCCGCTGCTTCTTCACCATCAGCGACAACGCATCTATCCCCCCCGCAATGCTCAAGATAAGCATCAAGGGCGTTGAGACAGCCATCAACTCTATCGTTATGGACAACAGCAACGCCACTGACAACGCCGTATACAACCTACAGGGACAGCGCGTCAACGGCAATTCGCTGACCAAGGGCATATACATCAAGAACGGAAAGAAGTTTGCAGTGAAATAAACTACCGTCGCATACGGCACTCTGAATAATCAAAAACTTAGAATGTCCGACGAACGACAGGAGGCTATGGCGTCCCCGCCATAGCCTAAGCAAGCTAACATTACAAATTACAGACATCAATAAATCAACTCAACAAAATGAAAAAGAAATCATATACAGCACCTCAGTCAGAGGTGATAGCTATCGACACAATCATGCCTATAGCTGCATCGGGAGTGGTCAACGACAGCGAAGGCAACGGTAAAGTTGAAATAATACTGCCCGACGGCGGCAATAAAATCGACCAGGGTTCGGTCATGTCGCTTGACGATCCGCACCTGTGGGATTAATAAAATATCCATACACGCAAAAGAGGCTGTTTCGGTATTGTCCGAAACAGCCTCTTCTTATTTTAAAATTATTATTTTCCCATTTAATTAGCCAGACCTCATTGCGTTTTGACTTGCGCTCCGTCTTGCCTCAGGGGGAGGACAAACGATCATTTACCGTTGCCGTCTCCCCACATTCCTATTGCAGCACTGGCTGCAAATAGGGTCATCATCATTGTCATCAACATAACCTTTTTACCTTTAAAACCATTAAACCTATTAACTTCCAATACCTTTTACTTCCTACCTATTGACTTCTCTTACCTATTGACTTTCTCTTTACCTATTGTCCTTGTTATCCTTTCTATGCAATCTTCTGTCTTTACCTTTAACTTTACCTATCTTCTTGTTATCCCTTAATGCAATCTTCTGTCTTTACCTTCTTGCTAATACTTACTAATCATTGTGTTGTTATCTGAACTCAATCACCTTCTACCTTTTCAAGTCATCCTAATCTTTATTACCTTCTTCTGAGTCATCCTAATCTTTACTACCTTCTGAAGTCATCCTAATCTTTATACCTTCTATCAAGTCATCCTAATCCTTTACCTTCTCTTTTAATTATATTCTGATAGTCTATTTACCTTAAACCTCTCAAATTTTCTATACCTTCATGATGTGTTGTCTATCGAGGTTGCCTCGCGGTTCCCTTGTTTTGACGATGCAAAGTTACTATTGTTTACGTACACAACCAAGAGTTTATACGCATTTCTTACCCTTTCTCGCCTGATTTTTGATGTAAATCAAAGTATTGTGTGCGTACACACAACAAAATTAAGGTTGATTTGACATACATCAAAACCCATGTTTGATATAGATCAAAGACATACAAAAAAAAAATGTAGCCCTTCTGAATCCTAAGGTATGAACCTATAAGAATCAAAAGGGCTACATCCTTCCTTCAACTACAGAATTCTCTGAACTTACGAACGTTCACTTACATTATTATATATATAGCAAACGGGATATTGTAGACTATTCATAAATCCAGCAACCGGTCGGCTCAGCTGTCTTGCCATCGTCCGAACGAGATGCCGATATTGGAACATCGTTGGCACGATAGTATGCCACGAGGGTCACGTCAAATATGAGTGTAGAGTAAGCTGCACCCGGTGTGTTTGACGATCCGTAAGCCAACTGCTGCGGAATGATAACCTGCCAGCGGTCGCCGATGTGCATATACTGCAGGGCGGTGCTAAATCCGGTGACAACACCTTTCACGGCAAACTTCACAGGCATCATTGTTGTGAGGTCGTAATCGCCTGTCCACGACTGGTCGAACACCTTGCCGTTGGGATAACTGGCAGAAGGCAGCAGTCGTCCACTGTAGTGTACCTTCACAGAGTCGGTATAGAGCGGGCATCCCGAGCCGTTTCCAGCCTTGAGCACGTTCACGACGATATAGTCGTAAGAGTGGGTTGCCACCTTCTCGTCAATGTTGTAAGCGCGCAAAACCTTACAGCTTGCGTCACCGGCATCAGCCTTCTTCTTAGCCTCGGAATAAGTCTTGTCGAAGTAAGTAGCGTTGACGTTCTGCCAATCGGCATACTCCTCAACCTCGTCCGATGTCTCGCTGCACGAGGCAAGTCCTGCAATGAGAACCGCTACGAGCGCCGAGAGTGCGAAAATATTAAAATTCTTCATTCTTTATATTACTGTAATTTCTTGAGGAGACTGGTGATGCTCACCTTGTCCTCGATGATGCTCTGAAGCTGATCGATGCTTACACGCTCCTGCTCCATAGTGTCGCGGAAGCGAAGAGTAACGGTATTGTCCTTCAGAGTGTCATAGTCGACAGTCACGCAGTAAGGAGTTCCGACTGCATCCTGGCGACGATAGCGCTTACCGATAGTGTCCTTCTCATCATAATGAGTGTTGAAGTGGAACTTGAGGTTGTTCACTATCTCGCGAGCCTTCTCTGGCAGTCCGTCTTTCTTTACGAGTGGGAGCACAGCCAACTTCGTCGGAGCGAGTGCAGGAGGCAGAAGCAGAACGACGCGGGTCTCTCCGTTGTCGAGCTTTTCCTCACGATAAGAGTGGCACATGATGCTGAGGAACATGCGGTCAACGCCTATTGAGGTCTCAATTACATACGGAGTGTACGACTCTTTGGTCATCGGGTCGAAGTACTTGATTGAGCGACCAGAGAACTTCTCGTGCTGTGAGAGGTCGAAGTTTGTACGGCTATGAATGCCCTCAACCTCCTTGAATCCGAACGGCATGCGGAACTCGATGTCGGTAGCGGCGTTGGCGTAGTGGGCAAGTTTCTCGTGATCGTGGAAACGGTAGTTCTCTGCACCGAAGCCGAGAGTCTGGTGCCACTTCATACGGGTCTCCTTCCACTTCTGGAAGTATTCGAGTTCGGTGCCTGGCTGAACGAAGAACTGCATTTCCATCTGCTCAAACTCGCGCATACGGAAGATGAACTGACGTGCAACAATCTCGTTACGGAAAGCCTTACCAATCTGAGCGATACCGAAAGGAATCTTCATACGGCCAGTCTTCTGAACGTTGAGATAGTTGACGAAGATGCCCTGAGCAGTCTCAGGACGCAGATATACCTTCATTGCGCCTTCAGAAGTAGAACCCATTTCGGTAGAGAACATGAGGTTGAACTGGCGTACGTCGGTCCAGTTCTTGGTGCCGCTGATGGGGTCAACGATTTCCTCGTCCGCGATAATCTGCTTCAGCTCGGCAAGATCCGGACCCTGCATAGCCTTGGTATAACGTTCGTGCAGAGCGTCGCGCTTCTGCTGGTGCTCTATAACGCGTGCGTTGGTGGCACGGAACTGAGCCTCGTCGAACGAGTCGCCGAAACGCTTGCGTGCCTTGGCAATCTCCTTCTCAATCTTCTCATCATACTTTGCTATCTGATCCTCGATGAGAACGTCGGCACGGTAGCGCTTCTTTGAGTCGCGGTTGTCGATGAGTGGGTCGTTGAAAGCGTCAACGTGTCCGCTGGCCTTCCATATAGTAGGGTGCATGAATATGGCTGAGTCGATGCCCACGATGTTCTCGTGGAGGAGCACCATGCTCTGCCACCAGTATTGCTTGATGTTGTTCTTAAGCTCAACGCCGTTCTGTCCGTAGTCATATACTGCGCCCAGACCGTCATAGATTTCGCTGCTTGGGAATACGAAACCATACTCCTTGCAATGACTCACAATTTTCTTGAAAACGTCTTCTTGTGCCATTTTTTCTTTATTTTGTTATTCTGATATCTGTCCTAAATTCACTATAGGATGCAAAGTTACGCTTTTTTGGTTGATTTTCTTGTCTTTATGGAGTTAAATGTTATGAAACCCGAACATTTGCGCTCATCGTTTCGGGATGAGATAAAACTCCTCGTATCGTTGCTGCATGCTGCGTATGGAGAAATTAAGGCGTGCATACTGCTGTGCCTTGTCGGCTATTCGGGTGCGGAAAGCGTCGTCGCAAAGGCGCTCGAAGATGCGGCGATAGTCGTCCAGGGCATTGCCGTGTGCCATAAGGGGCCAGTCGTGGGGCAGAGTATCGCGCAGTCCGGGAGCGTCGTTGGCTATGACGGGCAGACGGTTGATGCTTGCCTCCATCGAGAGCATGCTCAGTCCCTCAAATACCGAGGGCATAAACAGATAGTGGAACGATGCCAAATATGAAGGGAGTGAGTATATAGGCGGAAGAAGACGGGCGTTAGTGAGCGGCAGTCCGGTTTCGCCGCCTGCCAGAGTGTGCTCCACGAGTGGGCGTTGGGAGCCGTCGCCGGCTATGGTGAAGAAGAAACGCTGGTCGGCAGACATCATGCGCAGCACGTCGCAAAGCACGTTCACGCCCTTCTGCGGTTCGAGTCGGCCGGCAAAGAGGATGTTCACCTTGCCCGGATGCAGCTGCGTCCATGGCTGCTGGGGCACCTCGCCCACCCCGTTATGTATTATCGGCGGCTCCGAGCCGAAACGTCCGGCATAGGCGTCGCGCACCGAATCGGATATGGCTACGTTAGACTGACGCTTTATGAACATACGTTCCACCCAGCGGGCTGTGCGTGGCAGTCCGGTCCAGAGCCTCGTATTGTGTATGGTGCGCACTATGCGTGTATGGCGAAAGAGCCACGGCATGAGTCTGACGCACACGTACAGAGCGAGGTCGGGGGTCTCGGTGTGGGTGTGTATGACGTCGGGGCGCAGTCGCAGCATAATATACAGCATGCGCAGGGGGAACAGCAGGGCTGCAATACGTTCCACAAGGAAGTGCCAACTGATGTCGGGCATCCACGAACGGTGGCACGTCACGCCCGCGGCGCGCAATTCGGAGAGAAACTTGGGGGTGTAGTCTGAACGTCCGCGCAGTATCTCGGCGACATGATATTCCATGCCTTCGCTCGTAGACGCGGCTATGTTGGCGGCGACACGTTCGGCTCCGCCAAGGTCAAAATGGGTTATCAGATGTAAGATTCGCATAGTTTTATCTATCACTATTTATACAGGCTGTGCCTGACATATACACGTATAGGCTGATGGGCTACAGCAGATAGCCGACGATGATTGTTCCGTTCCACGCCCAAAGCCACACCGTGAGCGATGCAACGAGCAGGCGCAGCGCTCCCGAGGGGCTACGGCGCAACATATAGGCGGCTCCGATGGGGAATATGAAAGCCCAGTGGGCGGTCATGATGTACACCTCGTTGAGTCCGAAACCGAACCCTAAGTGCATCATCATGTCGAAAGCAAACCACGAAGCGACCACGAGGAAGAAGCGTTCGCGGCGCGCCACCCACGCACCCACTATGAGCAGGAGCACGAGCACAGCCTCAACGACGTAATTAATAAATGAGCGATAGCCCACGAATACGGGGCGCGTCTGCTGCACGTCCTCCATAAGATGGTCGCGATGCAGCTGCAACGACTCGCCCATGAGATTGTCTACCACCGACTGCCAGCGCGATGTGGTCATGTCGCTCCACTCGAGCAGGGGCACCTTCTTGGTCATAGCCTCACCGTTTTGACGGCGCACGAACTCGTCGTGCTTCTTCAACCGCTCTATACGTGCAGGATCTTTCTTAGCCACATGCGCCTCAATGCGCTTGATGCTACGCTCCTGCGGGGCTATGATGATGTTCTGCGTACCTATATATATGGCTCCGAGTATGACGGTAGGCACCACGAACGACAGTATGCTGCGCAGCGTGAAGATGCGCTTTCCGTTGGCTATCCATGCTGCCAGCGCCACCTTGACGCCATTGGTGAGCGTAACGCCAGCGGTGAAGAAATACAGAACTGCCGACTGCCACAGCGGCATGCGTGTGCCGTGCAGCAAGTGCTTGCCTGTGACATAGAGCGTAAGCATGAGCAGGGGCAGCGACAGTGCGAAATGGTCGGGCACCATCGTTGCCACCATCACGTGCGCTATGCCGTAGAACATGGCTGTGAGCAGGGCGGCATCCGAGCGGTTGGCACCTACAATATCGCGCAATATGCGGTGCAGAAGTACAGCTCCTGCCACGTCGCACACTATGAGCAGCGCTGCCATGAGGAACGGTGCGAAGTTGAACTCGGTCGGTGGCATGAGCAGATGGTTGATCCAGTAGAGCGGCAGCAGCAGAAGTACGAAGAGCGGATGGCGCAACGAGTTCCAGTGCAGGCGCATGCACGAGATGAATATCAGCGAGAAGACATCGTAGCCCGACATGTTCAGGTGGTTGTAGAACACCGACCAGAAGCCCACGTGCGCCCCTCGCGTGAACGAATCGTAGTGGGCGTATATGAGCAATGCGTTGAGCACGGTGAACACTAAGGCGGCAACGAGTGCCACGGGGCGTTCTTCTTTTCTTATCAGCATGGTTGTCGACAGTTATGCAAGAAGTGTTAGGCAGCTGCAGAGCTGCGTATATATAATGTATAAGGCGCGGGCTGCTAATACAGATAGCCCACAATGAGCGTGACGTTCCACGCCCACAGCCACAAGGCGAGCAATGCCAGCACGCCCTTAAGGGCAAGCTGATAGCGGCGGCGACCTACGTTCTTGAGCAGGAAAGCCACGGCTATAGGTATAGCGTAAATCCAGTGTGCCGACATTATGTACACCTCGTTGATGCCAAATCCCAATCCTATGTGCAGCACCATATCGAGTGCGAAGTACGACATGACAAGCCACATGAAGCGCGAGCGGCGTCCTGCCCACACTCCCAGCACGAAGAGGAGGGCTATGACAGCCTCAACGGCATAGTTGTACCAGTGGTTGTAGCTTACAATCATTGGTCGCGACTTGAGCACATCGCCCAGCACATAGTCCTGATGGAGCTGCATCGACTCGCCCAGCAGGTTCTCGACAATCGACTCCGAGCGCGACGTCGTGATGTCGGTCCAGCCTATGAACTCGCCATTGGCAATGGGTTTGCCGTTCTTGCGGCGACGCACAGGCTTCGGCTTTGCCTTGGCTATGGAGTCGCGCTGCACCGAATCGCGGCGCAACGAATCCATCTGCTCCAGCGTGAACGACGCTATGCGAATGGAATCCTGGCGGTGTCGCTCGGCAGCTTCAGCCTTCTTCTTAGCCTCCTTGGCTGCCTTGGCCTTGGCGCGTGCCGCCTTGGCTGCCACATCACGTGGCCATACGATATGGTCGTAGCTCATGCGTGCCGCTCCCCATGTGAGTGCGGCAGGCAGAAGGATGGCGAGGAAGAGGAACTTGGGGCGGAATATACGGAATCCGTTGACGAAAAGGTCGGACAAGTATATCTTCAGTCCGTTGTTGAGCGACGTTCCAGCGGTGAGGAAGAAGTAGAGCGCCGACTGCCAGACGGTGAGCTTGCGGCGGCGTATCATCAGCTTTCCGCTGACGTAGAGGGCAAGCAGCAACAGCATCATGGATATGATGAAGTGGTCGGGCGCCATCGACGAGAGCATCACGAAGGCGAAACCGAAGAGCAAGAACGTAAGCAGCGTTGAGTCGGTACGGCTTACGCCCACTATCTCGCGGAATATACGATAGAGGAATATGGCTGCATAGAAAGCCGAGAACAGCTGTATGGCTGTGACGATGAATATGGCGCAGTTGATGCCCGTAGCCCATATCAGCGCCTGATTGACAAGATAGGGCACGTACATGTAGAACGCCAGCAGCGGATGGCGGTAGACATTATAGCCTGCCGTCCAATCGCTCACCACCGAATAGGTGATGGGGTCGAAGCCCGAAATGTGGAACTTGGATATGAACAGATGCCAATAATGGGCGTTGAGCGGTGTGAACACGTCGTAATACTTGCATACGACGAGCGCATCCAATGCCAAAAACACCAGCAACAGCACTATTGCCAGCGCACGTTCCTCACGCTTAATGCGGAAGAGCGATGTGAATATTCGAACTAAGGGGTTGTCTTTTATATTCATATCAAAATCTAAATTGTAGCTTTTTTACTTTTTTACTCTTTTACTCTTTCACCTTTTTACTCTTTTACCTTTTTACTTTTTTACCTTTAAAAAGTATCTCACCAGCACAAAGTTGACCGGCACACAGACGGCAAACATCGGTATCGGTGCCCATTGCTTGGACAGTCCCAACCAGATGAAGAGATTGAGCGTGAGCATCTGCAGCACATAGTTGACGGCATGGCTTAGGGCGAAACCGGCTCCACGACGTGCCGAAGCCTTGACCCGGAACGTGTAGCGTGTGGAGGCAACGAAGTTGAAGGCGAAGCTGACGGCATAGGCTATGGTCATGGCAAGCGTGGGGATGAGCCACAGCACCAGCCCGAAATACACTCCATACTGTATCAGCGTGGCTATGACGCCGACAATGGCGAAGCGCAACACCTCGCCCATTTTTCCGTCTGACTTATGTTGGATTTCCTTACACATTATCTTATTATAATAAGTATTTTTCCTTTTTTATTTTTATATATGAGCGACTTTCTATAGGAGGATATGGCAAGAGTAAAACAAAAGCGGGCTGAAAGCCCAATTTCCTCCATAGCCCAGGGCAACGCCCTGGGTATAAGGCATTTACCGATAATGCGCCCTGTAAGGGCAACTTTAATATCCCATTGTTTTTACAGTTGCCCTTACAGGGCGCGTTGTTCGGCTTTGTATCCGTTTACCCAGGGCGTTGCCCTGGGCTATGAATGTCATTGGGCTTTCAGCCCGCATTGTATGAGTTTTGACTTCCTCCTATATATGTAAAGATAATTCCGAACTGTTACTTATCTATATTGCAACCATGACAGACCGATTAAAACACGTCGGATTGGCCGAAGAAACGCTTCGGATTGGCAGATGAAATCGCCCGGTGTTTCAAAAGGAGTCCTTTTGGCTCTCAAAAGGGGCCCTTTTGGCACTCAAAAGGAGTCCTTTTGCTGTACAAAACGAGTCCTTTTACAGGGCAAAACGAGTCCTTTTGGAATGGAGGTGGATTTGGGCTATTGAAACGGACGATAGAAAGCGTTGTCGGCAAAGGCGAGCAGCTCCTTATCGCCACGGCTATCGCCATATGCCTCAACGACATACGAGGAGCGTTGGGCGGCAAGTTGGGGATACTCAGCAAGCACACGCCGCACCTTCTCGGGGCCGTAGCAGTTGTTGGTGAGGAAGCGTCCGGTGAGTCTGCCGTTGCTGTCGGCCTCCACCTTGGTGCCTATGACACGGAAATCAGAAACGCTGTGCGCCGTCAGTTGATAGAAGAACGGGCGCACCCAGTTGTCGATGCTTGCGCTGACTATTGCCACTGTCGAGCCCTGCCCGAACACGTGACGCAGCTTTTCGAGCGCCTTCGGGCGCAGCAGACTATGGTTGTCGGCGGCAAAACGGCGGCACACGTCGTCGAAATCGCTGGCTTTCATCCCTCGGAAATACCAAGCAAAGAGGTGTTGCTTGGCTCGCCAGTTGGCATAAAGGCCAAGCTTCATGAGCACCAGCAACGGACTGAACAGCGCAAAACCTATCAGGAAGCGCCACGTTCCGCAGGCATAGCGTATGAAGCACAGCAGGGTGTCGGCGGAGGTAAGCGTCCCGTCGAAGTCGAACAGATACAGCCGGCGCATCATATCACGTATATCATAAGGAGGAACGACAGCAGCCATGCCACTACGATAATCTGCGAGAAGTGGTCGCGCAGGATTATCTTGGTGGGGTCGCCGCTCTTCTCGTCGACCACGGCTATCTGAATGTAGCGCAGCAGGCCCAACAGCACGAAGACGAACGTAAGGTATAGGTAGGGCGTATCAAAACGCTCGCTCACCTCGGGCGACACGCAATACATGATGTAGCACACGAGCGTCACGGAGGCGGTGATGGTTATGGCCTGGTTGATGAACGTTAGATTGTAGCGCACGGTGTTCTTGCGTGGCGCCTCGCCGGTGGAATTCATGCGCAACACGTCGTCGCGACGCTTGGCAAACGACATGAACAGCGTGAGCAGGAAGGTCATTATGACTATCCAGTTGCTCAGAGCCAGCTCGCAGGCAAAGCCTCCCGCCAGTATGCGCAGCACAAAACCGAATGCTACGATGCACACGTCGAGTATGGCAAACTGCTTGAGCTTGGAGCAATAGGCGAGGTTGAGCACATAGTAGAACACGATGACTGCCATGACCTGGCTCATCACTTCGGGCGGCAGCAGGAGCAATACGCCCATGCCGAGGCAGAACGTCAGCGTCATGAGTATATAACCCAGGCGTATGCTAACTTCGCCCGATGCTATGGGACGCATACACTTCACGGGATGATTGCGGTCGGCATCAATATCGACAATGTCGTTGTAGCAGTATATCGACGATGCAACCAGACTGAAGGCGAAGAACGTCAGCACGGCAAGCCACACGCTGTGCAGGTCGAACAGTTCGCCACCGAAAAACATGGGGATAAAGACGAACATGTTCTTTATCCATTGCTTGGGGCGCGTAAGGCGCAGGATGCTCTTTATCATATATGTCAGTTTTTTTTGAATTGTTGTCTATTATCACGACCATTGTGGTCTATAGCCTTGCCGTCAGCAGTCCTATGAGTCGCTGCAGAAGCCATGCTATGGGCAGCGTTATGGCTACGGTGACGAGGAAGGTGGGCCAATAGCCCAAATGATAGGGCTGAACATACACAAGCACGAAGTGGATGTGGATGAGATAAGCCTCCAGACTCAACGCTCCGACGAACCGGAACGAGCTGTTGACCCATTGCGGCATGCGGCGGAAGATGCGGTTCATCACCAGAACGGTACACACCGTGAAGGGTATGTAGAGCATACGCTCTACGAAGAGGGGGAAATGTCCGTGGCGCACTTGCTCCAGATAGAGACACGTGCCGAACGTCATGAGGAACGTGATGAGCAGCAGCCACACGGCTTCACCGGGCAACTGCCGGCGCGTACGAACCATTTCGCCGAAGTTGATGCCTATAAAGAAGATGGGCACACGGCTCCAGAATATCTCTATATGGCCCACGGCATGGTGTATGGGCAGCACCCATTGCACCATAACACACCATATCACCATCAGCAACGGCAACCATCGGTAGACGGGACGGCTCTGCACGAGCCGCATATACCACGGTGCCACAAGGTAAAGTGCCATAATGGCTGGCACATACCAGAACGTCAGCTCGTCGTGAAGCCAGAAATCCCAGTTGATGGTGATGTCGCCTATGAGGTCGACAAGGCTGCGCGAGAAGCGGCGCGCACCAAGATAGTCGGGCAGATAGAACGCCGTGGCAACGACAATCCATGTCGGCACGATGCGCAAGAGGCGACGGCGGTAGAACCGAAGCACGTCGGGCGTCTTCACCCACGAGAACCACAGCCCCACTCCACTTAAAAAGAGGAATATGTCGACACCCACATTGCCACACCGACGCAATCCGTAGAACGGGTCGCCACGGTCGAGTGCAACGTGAAAGAGTATGACGAAGAGCATCGCGGCTCCCATCTGCTCGGCACGAAAGCGTGATATGTTACCTAATTCAATGTCGGGTATCTTCATTGCGCAACTTGAAATTATGATAGAACCATGCCAAAGCTATCGACGCAACTACATACAGCAGCAAGCCTGTATATACGTCGCCGTGGCGCGATATGGGTATGAATATCTTGCGAGTGATGGGGTGAAGCACGAAGAGGGCGGCTGATATGCCTCCCATCCAGGCTATCCACTTGTTGATTTTGGCTGGCGTGAGCTTGGCTATTCCTACCGATGCGGAGCACACGAAGAGCGGTGCCCACAGCCACAACTGGAAGTTGAAGCTGAAGAAGAAGACGAGCACTACGCTTATTATGGTCTGCGTCACCCAGAAGGCATGGCTCATCGGCTTGGCATGACGGGCGTAGAGCAGTCCGGCACAGAACGGAAGCACGCCGCCCATGAAGTTGTAGCGCACACGGTTGAGGGTGTCGCCCTCGGGATCGCAGAATGCCTGCATAGCCCAACATGCCACTATCAGCAGCAACGGGAAGATGTCGCCCTTGCGCCAAAGCAGCAGACGATAGACTATGTAGAGCTGCATCATGAGTCCGAAGAACCAGTACGGACCAGGCCAGATGACGTGGTCGGGGTCGGGCATCATATTGTTGAACATGAACAACTGGCCGAGTATGTCCATCAGCTGATAGTTGTGACGGCCCGGAGTGATGGCGTCTACCATGGTGAAGATGACGAATCCTACTATCATCATCTTGAAAAGCTTCGCGTAATGGTGGCCTACGAAGGGCAGGAAGGCGGTCTGCCTGGCTGACGGTTTGCGTCCGCCACGGTTCTCATACTTCATCACGAGTCCGTAGGCTGACAAAAACAGGAACACGGGCACGCCGTAATGGCCGAAGAACGAGAGCAGATGGACGGGCAGATTCCAGTCGGGCGACATAATAGCCTGAATGAGCTGCGAACTCTTCGATATAGTGAACGTGTACTCGTTCTCCTTCACGGCAAAGCCAAGCCAATGGCAATAGTTGTGAAGGAAAATCCCTATGATGGCGAGTCCACGCAATGCGGAACATTCTGTACGAGTGAGCATGGTGTTGAATTACGAATTAGGAGTTACGAGTTAAGAGTTATTCTATTTATGAATTACGAATTAGGAGTTACGAGTTACGAGTTGTTCTATTTATGAGTTACGAATTAGGAGTTACGAATTACGAGTTTTTTTATTTATGAATTACGAGTTTGGAATTGTGAATTACGAAATTCTTAATTCGTAATTCGTAATCGGCACAGCCGACAAATTCCTAATTCCTAACTCCTAATTCCTAATTCAACTTGTCGTAATCTGCTGAATTCTTGAGTATTCGCGGACGTGATTCGTCGTAGTGGGGCGACAGCAAATTGAGCCGTTCCTGATACTCCGGACACGATATTCCGGCAAGATAGAGTAGCATGTGGGGCAACGCGTCGGTCATATAACGACGATTGCGCGACGACATTATCTCCCGGAATATTTCCGGACGGCGGCGTATGTACTTGCGCGAACACCATATCCACATAGGTATATCAAATTCGGCGTGAGCCAGACGGGCGTCAACCTTGGCTGAGTGCATGCGACAGAAGAAGTGCATATCGCCCTCATAACACTCCTCGCCGTGGTCAGGAACGTAGATGACGATGGCGTCATCGTTCTCAAACTTCTTCACTATCTCGGTCACGACTGAGTCGTTGTAGAGTATGGCATTGTCGTAGTCGGCAAGTATCTGGCGCTCGCGGGCGTTGAGATTGGGCTTCAGTTCCTTGTAATCGTCGCCGTGGAAGTGCTTGCGATTTCTCGGTGAGCGCTGGCGATAGGCCACATGCTGACCCAAAAGGTGGAAAATGATGAGGTTGTTGTCGCCGTTCTGACCCTTAAGTTCGTCGTAATCCTTGAGCAAATCTTCGTCAAACTCGTGCAACTTGGTGTTGCGGGTGTCGAACTGTGCCGCACTCAGCTTCGGATTGTTCAAGAAGAATCCGCCACTGAAGTCGTACACCGCCTCACCGGCTTTCGGTAGGAACTGGTTTGTGATGAATGTGACATGATAACCTGCCTTGCGGAACACGGCAGGGAACAACGGATAGTCGCACCACTCGCCCTTGTCGCCTACAGTATAGAGCGAGAAGATGTGCTTGAAGACGAAGCTCGTGAGGTTCCAGGGGCTCACTACGTCGGTATATTTCACCAGTCGACCCTGCTTCTCGAGCTTCTGCTGGCGTGGCGTTGTAGGCATGCAGTAGCCATACTGTGCCGAGTGGTGGCGGTTGTAGCTCTCGCCTATAATGAGAACTATGTTTGGCGAGCGGAACGAACATGAATCCACGCGCGCCTTATCAACCCTCGCTACAAGGCGGTCTACCTGCTTTGCGGTGAGCGTATTGGCGTAAAGGCTGAATGCCAGACGATAAATAGGCTGATAAAGGTTGGCAGGACGCTTCTCGGTGAGCGTATGTTCTACGTCACCGATTGTACGGCCCGACATCAGCTTGACGAAGGCTGCCTTGTTGTGGGAGCTTGATGCAATCGAGCCTATAAGCAACAGGAGCACAGTCCATTGAGTAACGGGGCGCACCCGTTTAAGCATCAGCCCGAAACGGTCGAGCAACGACCAGAACAACCGGCACCAGTTCTTAGGTACGAAGTGAGGAAAGCGCAGCTGCAACGCTACAAGCAGATGGATGAACATGACCAGCACCACCCAACCTACGTTGCTGAACAACACGTCGGGCGACACACATGAGCGCAAGAACTCACCTGCTTCGCGCGAGTCAGTTTCGCCTACGAGGAGCAGCATGGTTGGGGTGAGCGACGAATGGAACTTGACAAAGCAATAGACGTCGACCAACGCTACCGCATACAATATAAAATAGAATATGCCACGCACCCATGGGCGCACACGACGGGGCAGCAACGTGAGCACCAAGGCAAGCACATAGACATCGAGAAAGAGTTCGGGGTACAGGTTCTTGTACAGATGTGCTCCACGAACATCGGGCAATGTCGCCCAGGCACATATACATCCAAGGACATACATGAACACGAAAAACGGGGCATTGCAACGCAACGGTTCGCACACGAGAGCCGCAAATCGGCGCATCTTTTGTAAGTATCTCATTCGAATGTTGATTTATTTTACGCAAATTTACATATCTTTTTTCAATTATGGAGCGTAAACCAACCTTTTATAAAGCCTAAGGACATAAAAAAAGGTGCCTTCCTTGCGGAAAGCACCCATATTGTTTGTTTTTTTACGATTACCTATGCAATCGCCAAGCATTGCTGATTAGTCGGCGAGCTTAACAGTAGCACGACGGTTGTAAGAAACCGGTGAGAGGTCCTTAACACCACCCTTGCCTTCTGTAGAGATATTGTCGCGGCTAACACCCATCTTAACGAGCTCGTTAGCTACGGTCTCAGCACGACGCTCAGAGAGCTTCTGGTTGTAAGCTGCAGAACCTGTAGCGCTGTCAGCATAACCTGTTACAACGAGGTTAGAGTTGTTCTCCTTAGCGAAGTCAGCAAGTGACTTGATGTTAACGAGGTCCTTACGTGAAGCTACAGTTGCCTTGTTGATGTTGAAGAATACAGACATCGGAGTGTTGCTGTAGTTCTTAGCAACAGGAGCTGGCTCATCCTTCTTCTGAGCGAGGAGGTTCTTCAGGCGAGCGTTCTCAGCGTTAGCGTCATTGAGCTGTGCGTTGAGGGCGTCGATCTGGCTCTGTGAGAGGGCCTTGATAGCGTCTACGTCAGGAGTCTTGTCCCAAGTAGCCTTGCCAAGGTTGAATGTAAGACCGAGCTCAGCGTAGAGCTTGTTGTCGTGGCTGTCCCAAACGCGGCCACCGTAGTTGCCGTATGTAACGCCGTCGCAGTCGGACTCAGCCCAGTTCCAGCCGAGCTCGAGGTGGATACCTACGTGCTTGCTTACGCGGAATGTGTTGAGGATACCTGCAGAGAGGTTCATAGCGTAAGTGTTGGCGTCGCAGTTACGGTTGATACCTGCACCTACGAAAGGAACGAAGTTCCAAACGCGTGTCGGGTTGTAGCCGTAGATCATGTTGCTGAGGTTGAAGAGAACGTTCTCGTTGAGTGTCCAAGTCTTGTTAGAGTACTTGTTCTCGTCTACTACAGTGCGGCCCCAAACGCCAGAGAACTTAGTGCGAAGACCAAGACCCGGTGTAAACCACTTACCGATAGCCAATGAGAAGCCCGGAGTTGCGCGGAAGCTCTTGAACGGACTACGTGCAAGACCCTGTCCATGCTCTTCGTTTGAGTAGAATGCGTTCCAATCAGCACCTACCTGAATAAACCAGTTGCTCCAGAATGAGTTTGTTGCAACGCTGTACTTCTGTACAGGATCTGTTGTCTCCTGAGCCATTGAGCCCATTGTGAGACCACACATTGCCAAAACAATAAATAACTTTTTCATAACCTTTATTATTTAACAATCAAATTATATACCAATTTTTCCTATTGAAATTTAGCTAAAGGGCATTATACCCCATTATTTTTCGGCAAAGTTACTAATAAAAACTAAATAACCGCACTATTTTGACGAAAATATTGTCATTATGGCTAAAAAAGATAAATAACGAACAGTTTAGCTGAAATTTTTATCTGATTGTATGTTAATATTTTATGCCATTGTGTATGTTTTGTGTCATTATGCTTGTCAATATTTCTTATGGTTTATGCCGATTACGGCCTATCCGAGCATGCGCTGTATTTCGGTCTGCTTCAGAATGGAGAGTATCTTGCTGCCGTCGGGGGCGTAATTGAAGTTGGAGCAGGCAAAGAGGTCGTTTACGATGTTCTCCATCTCGTCGTTGCCGAGTACCTGTCCGTATGCCACGGCTGCGCTTCGTGCCAGGCATAGGGCTACGGTGTGGGTGGCATGGTCGAGCGCTGAGCTGGTATTGTCGGCTGCCGAGGCCACGATATCCTGCACGAGCGAGACGTAGTCAAGTCCGTCCAATCCCGAGGGTACGCCACATATGGAGTACACTCCGCCTCCAAGCTCGCTCATGTCGAAGCCTGCCGACTTCAGATCGGGCAACAGCTGCTGCATGACCACGTCTTCCGACTGGGCGAACTGTACCGATTCGGGAAACATCAGCTTCTGTGTGGCTGACTTGTTGGCGTTGATCTGCTCGGTATAACGCTCGTAGAGTATGCGCATGTGGGCACGATGCTGGTCTATAATCATGAGTCCCGACTTCACGGCGGTCATTATGTACTGCCCCTTATATTGATAATGTACGGGCGACTTGTCCTCTATGGGCGACGACGACGGCGACGACGGTTCGTCTGTAGCGGTCATTCGGGATGCTATCGGGACGGGGTCGGGATTAGGAGCGACGCTGGCTGCCGATGCAACGGGCTGCAGGTCGGGTATGTCGGGCATTGTATCGGTGATGCTGCGATTGGCTTTTGAGCCTAATATCATGTCGTTGCCGCCATCGAAAAGCGATGTCTGGCGCTGGCGCGAAGAGCTGCTTTCGAGTCCTTCGAACATGCTTTCCCACTCTGATGGAGCCGAGCGTCGTGGCGAGGGTTCGTTGAATGGATTGTACGAGGGATTGTATTGCAGTTTGGGGGCACGCACTTCGTCCATGGTTCCGAGTGCCGGAATGTCGGGTTGGCCCTCGGTGTCGAACTCAATGGCTGTCACATCGCTGAACATTCCGACCGCATCCTTCACGGCTGCGGCAAGTATCTGCCATATCGTGGGTTCGTTCTCAAACTTGATTTCGGTCTTGGTGGGGTGTATGTTTACGTCGATGTCTTCGGGTTTGACGGTGAAGTAGATGAAATACGGCACCTGGTCGCCCTCGGGTACGAGTCGTTCGTAGGCTGCCATCACCGCCTTGTGGAAGTAGGGATGCTTCATGTAGCGGCCGTTGACAAAGAAGTACTGGCGCGCTCCCTTGCGTCGTGCCGACTCGGGTTTGCCTATGAATCCCGTGAGCTTGCACATCGTGGTGTCAATATCTATGGGCAGGAGGTGCTGGTTGATTTTCTTGCCGAACACGTCGACTATGCGCTGGCGCAAGCCAGAGGCCTTGAGGTTGTAGAGTTCGTTGTCGTTGTTGTAGAGCGAGAATGCCACGTCGGGATTGACGAGGGCTATACGCTCGAAAGCCGTGACGATATTGTTGAGCTCGGTGGCGTTCGACTTGAGGAACTTGCGCCTCACTGGAACGTTGTAGAATAGGTTTTCGATGAGGAAATTGCTGCCTACGGCGCACGAGCAAGCCTCTTGCGATACGAAACGCGACCCTGCCAGCGACAACTGTGTGCCCAGGTCGTCGTCTGCCATGCGTGTCTTGAGCGTCACCTGTGCCACAGCCGCTATCGAAGCGAGTGCCTCGCCTCGAAATCCCATAGTATGCAGATTGAAGAGGTCGTCGGCCTTGCGTATCTTGCTTGTGGCATGGCGCTCGAACGAGAGCCGGGCATCGGTCTCGGACATGCCCTTGCCGTTGTCGATAACCTGTATTGAGGTGCGTCCGGAGTCAACGCACACCACCTGGATGGACGTAGCTCCGGCATCGATGGAGTTCTCGACGAGTTCCTTAATGACGCTTGCGGGACGCTGTATCACCTCGCCTGCCGCAATCTGATTGGCCACTGAATCGGGCAACAGTTGTATTATATCGCTCATAGGGTTTACGGGTTGTGTGCAAATATTGCAACTGAATCTTTGCTGTTATTGCAACTGAATGTTTTCTTTAGATGCAAATATAAGCATTTTTATCATAAATACAAACTATAGTCAGCACTTTATTGTCTTTGGCTGCCGTTCAAACCAACAGCAAAATGGCTGCCAGAAGAATTATCAGCACTACTACAACCATGACTCCTGTGGCAAAATACATGCCGCGTGTGCTGCGTCGGCGTCTTGTGCAACCGGTCTGTCCGGCTTCTTCCTGAAGCGAACGTTGTGCCAGAACTTCGGGCGATACACCCCGACGAAGGTCGTCGACGAGGTCGCGACGCTCGTTGCTGAAGCGCATTGTATAGTGAAATCCACGTGGACGGCGATTGAAAAAATACATAATGAAGGAAGTTTTTATTATAGATGGAATGGTTTATGGTTCATCCGACTATTGGAGTGGCTATAAGTATATGGTCATATTTATTTTTATATGAGCTACTTTCTATAAGAGGATTAGGCAAGAGTAAAAACAAAGCGGGCTGAAAGCCCAATGACCTTCATAGCCCAGGGCAACGCCCTGGGTAAACGGATACAAAGCGGCAACGCGCCCTGTAAGGGCAACTGTAAAAAATAATGTAATATTAAAGTTGCCCTTACAGGGCGCATTGTCGGTAAATACCTTATACCCAGGGCGTTGCCCTGGGCTATGGAAAACTTTGGGCTTTCAGCCCGCATTGTATGAGTTTTGACACCATCCTCATATATATGTAATGATTATTCTGAACTGTTACTTATTATAAGCTCAAGATTGCAAGTTAATATGAATACGTATTCATCGGGCTATGATAACGTATTCATCTGCCAACGATAACGTATTCATTTCAGGACTGAATCGGGCGGCTTTTCAAAAGGAGTCCTTTTGGCATTCAAAACGAGTCCTTTTGGAGTGCAAAAGGAGTCCTTTTAGCATACAAAAGGAGCCCTTTTGCCTTGCAAATGTAGTCCTTTTGCACGTCAAAACGAATACATTTGCAAGACCAAAGGGCTGCGCTGTTATTTTATAGCGAATTTGTCGCCTTTCAATCGAACTTTTGCAGCGGTGCTTCGCGTCGCTGTATCTTCTTGAGTTGTGTGCCGCTCTTCTTGCCACGCCATTCGAAAATGTCGTTCTTGTCGAGCGGTCGTATATAGTCAAACCATTCGAACGAGGGCAGCTTCGACTTGTCGGGCGGCACCTGAGTGATCGGATACATTGTGCCGGTGGCCTTCGATGCCCATATACGTTCAAGCTGTCGGTCGGCAGACATGAACATTCGCATGGTGTCGGTTTCGAGATAATTCAGCTCGGTGAGTACCGAGTCCTTCTCGTCACGATTATAATATATAGTCATTACGTTGCCTATGGCATCTGTACGGCGCATGGCTCCATCGGTGAAATAAGCGTCCATACGCTTCGACGACACCTGGTTGAAGTGGTCCTTGGCGTCAATCTGCTCTACTGACAATGCCTGTTCGATGACCTCAGCCTTGCGAACGGTTGAGTCGGCAAAGTACACCTTTATCTCTTCGCCAAGTATCTGGCGGTTGAGATTCCACGCTATCGGGTCGCGATACATTGTCATGCACGAGTCGAGCGAGTTGAACACGAGCGAGTCGCACACCGCCTGAACGTCCTGACGGTAGGCACGCACATGCGGGAAGGCATGCACCTTGCGGTATACCGAGTCCGTGTTTATGTTGAAGGTGTATATCTTCATCGAGTCGGCATGCATCCATAGCGTGTCGCGCTGCGAATAGTCGAGCAGCAAGGCGCGGTCGGTGGCATATCCGTATCCGGTCTTCTCGTTGTAGAAGAGTCGGTTGGCATGCATCTCGTTCTTGTTCTTCTTGTCGACATATATCACGTTGCCGTATCCTTCGTTGTCGCCGTTTGAGTTGTCGTGGAACAGCGAGTCGCCCGTAATGGTCTTGTCGCCGTCGATGATGGTAGAACGTCCGAACAGCTGCGAGCGGTCGGTGCGCGAGTTGGTGTAGGCATCGGTGGTGTGGATAATCGTACCCTTCGACTTGATAGTGGACGGACCTACGACGTGGGCTATCTGCGTACGGGTGTCGTAATGCAAGGTGTCGGTGGTGATATGGTTCTTGCCCGAGAACATCTCGACTCCATAATAGAACGAAGCCTCGCGCGTTGCCGTGCTGTATGCACCCCAGTCGCTCACGAGACGGTCCTTGCCGTCTACCAGTTTGCCACCCTCGAAGAAGTAGGCAAGACTGTACATGCGGTCGTAGTCGAGCGAGTCGGTGTACAAGGTCTGCGTGCGATGCTTCAGCACCACGTTCTTGCGGGCGTGCATCATCTGCTCGGCACCGTTGTAGTCGGCATGGTCACAGGTGAGCGAGAGGGTGTCGCCCTGCCTGAAGCGCACGTGTCCGAAAGCCTCAACCGAATTCTCCACCTGAAAGAAGTAGGCGCTGTCGCACCACAACTGCATTCCGGCGTGCTTGAAATGCACCTTGCCCTTGAGTATCTGGGCTCCAGGCACGGCTCCCCATTGGTCGTAACGCAACTCGTCGGCATGTACAAGATACACGCGTTCGTCTGTTTTCGGACGCTTCTTCTTTTTGTATGGAGCCGCCAATGTTGCCATCAGGCTAAAGCCAAAAAGGCATAGAACCGTCAGAACGACGATTCTATGCCATTTCATTTTTATAGAATTATTTTCATTCATTACCATTAAACAATAAGCCTTTTAAAGCATAATCGGATCATTTGATCCATCCCTCATACTCAAACTTGCACTTCTTGCAGCGGTCGTTCATCTTTACGTATGTGGTCTTGATCTTGTTGACTACCCACTGGTGGAGGAAGTCGGCGCGTTCTTTCTGCAATACCACGTTCTTCATCACCTGATAGTCTTCGGTAATGGAGGCGCGGTGGGCAGGAGTGCGGCTCTTAAGCTTGACTATGGCAGCCACCGTCTTGCCCTTTTCGTTTATCATCTGGAACGCTTTGCTTACATCGCCCACTTCCATGTGCTCCACTTCGCGAGCCACTTCTGTCGGAAGGTCCTTCATCTGGAACTTCGATGTGCGTCCGTCCTGTCCGTTGTACGACATGAGTCCGTGATTGTTGCGGGTGTCTTTGTCGTCGGATACCACCTGGGCAGCCTCCTCAAATGTCACCTTTGCGGCACGTATGTCGGTAGCAAGCGAGTCGAGACGTGTACGCATTGAGTCGACAGCCTCGGCAGAAACGCGCGGAATGCGTAGTATGTGGCGCACCTTTATCTTGTCGCCACGCTTGTCGATGAGCTGGATGATGTGGAATCCATACTCCGACTCTACAATCTTCGAAATCTTCTTGGGGTCGGTCAGGTTGAACGCTACGCTTGCAAAGGCAGGGTCGAGCATTCCGCGACCTACGTAGTCCATCTCGCCTCCCTGACGAGCCGAGACCGGATCTTCTGAGTAAAGACGCGCCAATGTGGCGAAAGAAGTCTCGCCCTTGTTGACACGGTCGGTATAATCGCGCAAATCGTTCTTTACTCTATTTATCTCCTCCTGGTCAATCTGGGGCTGACGTGTGATTATCTCCACCTCAACTTCAGTAGGAACGAAGGGGATACTATCCTCTGGCATGTCACGGAAATAGTTGCGCACGTCAGAAGGTGTAACCGAAATGTCGCTCACAAGCTTCTCCTTCATCTGCTGTATGAGCTGATTGTTACGGAAGTCGTCGTGCAATTGCGAACGCATCTGAGCAACGCTCATCTTCTTGTATTCCTCAAGCTTCTCCTTAGAACCGGCCTGCTGTATCCAGCGATTAATCTGCATGTCGATGTTTTGGGCTATCTCACCCTCTGTAACCTGTATTGAGTCAATCTCAGCCTGATGCAGGAAGAGTTTCTGAACGGCAATCTGCTCGGGAATGGCGCAGTCGGGATCGCCATGCCATGTCACTCCCTCGGCCTCGCCCTGGAGTCGCGTCATCTCGACATCCGACTTAAGTATAGGCTCGTCGCCTACCACCCAAATCACCTCATCAACCACACTATGCTCGGGAGCCTTGAAGTCGGCATCCACAGCACGGCTCTGTGCCGTGTCTGAAATGGCTACTGCCGATGTGTCGGGCTGCGACTTTGCATCAATCACAAGACCCTTGCCACGCTGCGCATTGGCACCGATGCCAGCACACAGCAATACAGCTGCAATAGCCATTAATATTGATTTTGATTTTTTCATCTATCTCTTTTTGTTTTATTCTATATCTTAATGATTACTCACTTTGCAATATCGGCTTCAGCATTCTAATGCCTGTTGACCGTAGCGAGCACCTCGCGGTTGACATGCACAGCATACTTGCGTCGCAATTCAGCCACCCATTTCTGTTCGAGTTGCTCCTGCAGGTCGGACACTACAAGTTCGCGCACGTCGGTATAAGCCTGCGGACGCTTTATCATCTTGCCGTATGTGCCCTCCACATTATATATATTATTGTCAGCCGGGGTTGCTTCTGTCTTGTCGATGCCATATTCTGCGCGGTCGACTGTGGCATTGTCGCCCTTGGCAAAGATGCCTACAACTGCCTTGATGCGTTCGGTAGAATCGTTGAAATGAGTCTTAAGCGCCTCCGCCCATTTGTCGAACGGCATGCTGCGCAGCAATTTTCTTACGGCCTCGGCATCCTGCTGATTGCGTGTGTAGAATGCCACTCCCTTGAATCGCGGTTCCGTCCACGCATATTTCTTGCGATTCTTCTTGAAGAATGCTTGCTGGGCCTGAGTGTCGTTAGCGGCGCGTTCCCACACCATACGGTTTGATATCTCGTACAACAGGAGTCCGTCGTGATATTCGCGTATCAGTCCGCCCATCTCGGTAGAGCCGTTCATCAGTTCTTCTGCACGACGGTCAATCACCTGCTGTGGTGTGAGCACCGGCTTGGAGAGCTTGGCTATGGAGTCGATACGAGCCGAAATGATGCGCTCGCGCAGTCCGCGGCTTTCGATAAAGCGTCTTATGTCGGCACGAACGGAGTCGTATGGGAAGAAATTGCGCTTGTCTACCACTCTCACAATATGATAGCCATAAGGCGAGAGGAATGGTTTGGACATTTCGCCCTTGTTCAGAGCGAACGCCTGTTGCTCAAATTCCTTGATTGTTTGTCCGCGTTGTATCCACGACAAGTCGCCCCCTCGCATGCCCGAACCCTTATCGTCGGACATCCGGCGCGCCATGTCGGCGAAGTCAGCCCCGCCAATCAGGGCTTTATATATAGAATCTGCCTTAAGCGATGCTGCCCGTTGCTGCTTGGCATCAGCCTGCTGCGACAGTGCCACAAGAATGTGCTGCGGATGCACCATTCCCCCTTCGGCATCGATTCGTGTCTGTGTCTGCTTGTAGATGTTACGCGCCTCGCGCTCTATGTCGTCGTCGACGATGAACGTAGGACGTACCTGTTGGTCACGATACATGAGAAATTCGTTGCGAAATGCGGCTGTAGTGTCAATGCCAGCCTGCTCGGCTGCTATGACCTTAAGCTTGTAGTTGACAAACAGGTCGACATATTCATCTATGCTTTTTCTGTCTATCGTGGTTTCAGCGGCATTCTTGTTGTATGCATACTCAAACTCCGACCGTGTGATGTTCTTGCCACCAATGGTCATTATTATCGGGTCGGCGGTCTGGGCAAAAGCGCTGCCTGCCGTGAGCGACATAGCAACCAACAGTGTTTTTATCTTCATCTTGTTAACTCGGATTATATCCGTTGAATTTGCGTTATATTTAAACCGGTGAAAGCAATGGTCCGTGCAGTTGTCTGATACAGACATCTGCACAGGCCATTGCCTTTTATGCTATAGCCCCAAACAACTCAGGGCGTAGCGTCGTTTGATTCTGCACGTTGCAGCTATTACTGCGGACGTGAGTAGTTAGGAGCCTCGCTTGTGATGGTGATGTCGTGCGGATGGCTCTCAAGCACACCAGCATTGGTGATGCGTGTGAACTTGGCGTTGTGCATAGCCTCGATAGTTCCGGCACCGCAATAGCCCATACCTGAGCGCAAACCACCGATGAGCTGATAGATAACTTCCTGAACTGTTCCCTTGTAAGGTACGCGTCCGGCGATGCCTTCCGGCACGAGCTTCTTCACGTCCTTGGTTCCTGCCTGGAAGTAGCGGTCCTTTGAACCGTTCTCCATAGCCTCAAGCGAACCCATACCACGATAGCTCTTGAACTTACGTCCGTTGAAGATGATGGTGTCACCGGGGCTCTCCTCGGTACCTGCAACGAGCGAACCGATCATAACCGAGCTACCGCCAGCGGCTATAGCCTTAACGACATCGCCTGAATAGCGCAATCCACCGTCAGCAATCAAAGGCACTCCTGTGCCCTTCAGAGCTGAGTACACGTCGTAAACAGCGCTGAGCTGCGGAACTCCTACACCTGCTACGACACGTGTTGTACAGATAGAGCCCGGGCCAATACCTACCTTAACGGCGTCAGCACCATTGTCTACGAGCATACGGGCAGCCTCACCGGTAGCCACGTTACCTACAACGATGTCGACATTGGGGAATGAAGCCTTAGCCTCGCGCAACTTCTCGATAACGTACTTAGAGTGTCCGTGAGCTGTATCGATAACGATAGCGTCGGCACCAGCCTCAACGAGTGCGCTCATACGGTCGAGAGTGTCCATTGTAACACCTACACCGGCAGCCACACGCAGACGACCCTTCTCGTCCTTGCAAGCCATTGGCTTGTCCTTAGCCTTAGTGATGTCCTTGTAAGTGATAAGACCTACGAGATGGTTTTCGCTGTCAACAACGGGCAACTTCTCAATCTTGTTTGACTGGAGGATATCAGCAGCAGCCGAAAGATCGGTCTTGATGTGAGTTGTCACGAGGTTCTCTTTTGTCATCACGTCGTCGATGAGCTTGTCGAGATGACGCTCAAAGCGAAGGTCGCGGTTAGTAACGATACCTACGAGATGGCACTCGTCGTCAACAACGGGGATACCTCCGATGTGATACTCGGCCATCATGTCGAGAGCATCCTTTACTGTCTTGCCACGACGGATAGTCACCGGATCGTAGATCATGCCGTTCTCGGCACGCTTAACGATGGCAACCTGACGCGCCTGGTCTTCGATTGACATGTTCTTGTGAATAACACCAATACCGCCTTCGCGTGCGATGGCAATAGCCATAGCCGACTCTGTCACGGTATCCATGGCTGCTGTGACAAAAGGCACATTCAGACTGATGTTACGAGAGAACTTGGTTTTCAACTCTACCGTTTTGGGCAGTACCTCTGAATAAGCGGGGATAAGAAGGACGTCATCGTAAGTGAGACCGTCCATTACAATTTTATCAGCAACAAATGATGACATATAACTTAAAAATTTATTGCGTGCAAATTTAGCAATAAAAATCCAATTGGGTGCATTTTCTTCCGACTTTATTTCGGGCGTTAATGCAAATTAACGGCTGGATATGAAAGTTGGGATGGTGAGACGGTGAGATGGTGGGACTTCTAAAAACGCCCCATAAGGAAGCATTAACTTACAATGCCTGCCTTATGGGGCGCTTGACCCGGTTCACCTATTATATATATAGGATACACATATTATATATATAAGGTTCGCCTGTTATTAATATGGCAGCGTAACCTTGAACATCGGGTTGTCGGTATGCTCCTTCTTGATTACGTCGATGAGCTGCTTGACGATTTCGGGATGCTTGTCTGACACGTCAATGTCCTCGTGCAGGTCGTTGGCGAGATTGTACAGACGTGGCTTACCCTTTACTACTACCAGTTTCCAGTCGCCTCGGCGCACACCAATCTGATCGGTCTCATGGAACTCCCAGTACAGATGGTCGTGCAGCTGCTGCTTGTCGGCATTGCCCAGGAGTGTCGGTGCGATGCTGATGCCGTCGAAACCGTCGCCTGGCAGGGCACGGTTGGTGTAGCGCTTGCGGAAGTTCTTCACACCGGCAAGGTCGCAGAATGTAGGCATAAGGTCGTAGAAGGCAAACTGCAAGTCGCTTGTTGTGCGAGCCTGAATGCGTCCCGGCCACCATGCTATGAACGGAATGCGTATGCCACCCTCGTAGCATTGGCGCTTCAATCCGCGCAGTTTGCCGTCGCGACCGAAGTATTCGGGATCGGCACCGCCCTCCTCGTGAGGTCCGTTGTCGCTTGTGAAGATGACGAGAGTGTTCTTGTCGAGTCCCTTCTCTTTCAGTTTGGCCATCACTTCACCTACGTACGAGTCCAGACGGGTTATCATTCCGGCGAAATGGGCGTGTGTATGCTCTACGGGATTATAGCGCGAGCCTTCCTGTCCGCCCCAGGTCTTGTCGACGAAGAACTTATTCTTGTAACCTTCGAGTATCTGGTCGTCGGGCTGAGCCAGCTCGGCATGGGGCAGAGTGTAGGTGAAGAAGCCTACAAACGGATGCTCGGCATCCTGACTGTCAATCCACTCCAGAGCCTTGTCGTGTATCATACGTGCCGAGTACTGGGTGCGCTTGAAGTAGTCCTTGCCAAACATCGGATACTTGATGTTCTCCTCCATCACCTCACGCACAACGGCTGTGTCGCCCTGCGAACGCGAGAAGCGGTTGAGGAAGTTGGGATAATACAGATGAGCCTGGAACTGGCAGATGTAGCCATAGAACTCGTCGATGCCACGCTTGTCGGGTGTTGAAGCCGAACCTTCATAACCTCCTGCCCACTTGCCGAACACGCCTGTGCGATAGCCGCGGTCCTTGAGCATTTCGGGCAGAATCTTATGGGCAGGGTCGTAAGGCTCCTGACCTACTACGGCGAAGTCGACGTTGTCGCCATACTTCACGGTATTCTTGTACGACCAGTACTCCTTGTTGCCACGTACATGCGAGTGTCCCGAGTGCTGACCGGTCATAATGGTAGCTCGCGACGGTGCCGATACGGGCGAACCGGCGTATGCCTGAGTGAAGCGCATGCCCTCGCTTGCCATGCGGTCGATGTTGGGCGTAGAGATATAGGGCTGTCCATAGCATGCAAGGTCGCCATATCCCATGTCGTCGCACAATATAAATATGATGTTGGGGCGTGCAGGGTCGTTGGGCTTAGCGGCCTTTGCTGTCTTAGCCGCAAGCAGCGTTGGCACGCATGCAATGCCTGCCGAGGCTAATAGAAGAGATTTGTTCATATCGATTGTTGTTTGTTTTCAGTTGCAAAGTTAATGTTTTTTGTCGAGAACGACATAAAAAAATCCCTACCTCCTTACCTCTATTCCGCTGAGAGAAGGGCAAGGGGGTAGGGCTTTACGTATCAATGTTTACTTGCCAAGTCCGAACAACTCGTTGTAGCCCGGATTCTGCGAAAGCTGGGGATTGAGCGCAATCTGCTTGGTCGGTACCATCATCAGATAGTAAGTGTCAAGCCATCCGCCACCTGCATCGAGCGGACTCGGATAAGTATATATCCATCCTGAGCCAGTAGAATTGTTCTCGCCTACTGACTTACCGGCATTCTGAATCTCTTCATAGTCGACAAACGAGCCAGAGTACTTGCTGCCCTTTGTGCCATAAGGATTGTCGGTAGCCGTAATCCACATACCGCACGGCTGGCGATTGACATAATAAGCTGCCTTAGCCCAACGACGAATGTCGTAGAAAGCGAATCCCTCGCCGAACAATTCTATCTGACGTTCGCGGCGAATCTCCCACAATACGGGGTCGACATTGTAGTTGCCGAACTTGCCGCCATTGCCTGTCCACCAAGGAGCGTTGCCCTTGTCGCGGTTAGGATCGAAGTCGTCGTTGATGTCGGCTACAACCATGTGAGCCACACCCGAACGGTCGCGCAACTTGTTTATGGTCTTGTCGGCTACGCTTTGGTCGAATCTGCCGAGCTCCCAAGCTGCCTCAGCATAGTTGAGCAGCACCTCTTCAATCTTGAATATAGGCTTGTCGGCTGTACAGTATGAGCTTGAACCAGTAGAGAACTCCCACATGTCGTAGTGCTTCCAGGTGTAGTAGCCTGTGCGGCAACGCATGTAGGCAGTTGTAGAGTTGTCGGTCAGGTTTGGACTGTTCTTCGTGAGCGACGCTCCCCAGTTCTGTCCTGGCACTCGCTTCATACCGGTTCCGCCGAACGTACCGCCACGCAGACACTGCGTATTGGCACCGAGATAGTCCATGTATGTACGATACTTGGCAGCCTCTTCAGCTGTTACGGTGTGACCCTCAATCACGTCGCCAGCCTTGGCGTAGCGCCACGACTTGAACAGATTGACTCCGTCGACATTGCCACTGTTAGGAACTACTACGTAAGGCGGCTGTATGTTCTGATAGAGACGAGGGTCGCGGTCGGCGAAAGTGTCCCACATATCCTTGCCGCGACCGCCCTTATAGCCCGAGTTGGGGTTGGCTATAGGCTTGCCGTTCTTCATAAGGAACATGTCTACAGTGTACTGAGGCACGTCTTCGTGATGTGCTGCGATGTGCTCGTAGTCGTTGCCACGGTTCATCAGTATGCCGTCGACATACTGCTTGAAGAAGATGACACCCGGAACGTTGGTCAGGTCCTCGGTAGTCCACATCTCGCCATAGCCCGATGCAGGCGTATTCTCCGTACCATTATATAATGTAGGATACTTAGCCATGAGTTCCTGCGACACGGTGAGACACTTGTTCAAGTACTCCTCATACGGTTCGTCGAGTCCATGATACTTTGCCCATGTGCCCTCGCGCAACAGGAAGCGCGACAAGGCGGCACGTGCAGCATCGGCAGAGATAGTGTTGTCGCCGTCGTTGAAGTCGCCAATGTTGTTGATGGCATACTCCAGACATTCGATAATCTTCTGTGCCACTTCCTTACGCGGTGTGCGCGGACCGTAAGTTTCGGGACTCTCCTCGTTGATTACGTCCTCAATCCAAGGCACATCGCCAAATCGGTCGATGAGTTCCATATACCACCACGCCTTGAAGAAGTAGCCTACCGAGCGCCAATGCTTGGCTTCCGACTCCTTGAGCACGCCGTCGTCAAGATGCGAGAGCATGATATTGATGCGGCGTATATAGTCAAAGTTCCATCCGTTGCCCGTTGTTGTCTGCGTAACAGTGCGATAGGCATACTGGTTCTTGCTGTTGTCACGGCTTGTCACGAGTCCGCCGTAGAAGTCGCCGTAGAACTGCGAGTTGACAACGCAAGTGTTGAAGTTGGTGCGTATGTTAGTGTCAGTAAACATGGCGTAGCACGGATACATGAACGCCTTGAAGTTGTCGTACTCAAGGAATGCGTTGACCTCGGTCAGGTCGGTCTTAGGCGTCTTCTCAAGAAAGTCGTCGTTGCACCCCGTGAGCGTGAGTGTTGCGGCAAGAGCTGCCGCGGCGAATATCTTATTATTCATTGTTCAGGCTTTTATAGTTGTGTTATTAGAATGTGATGTTGGCACCAACAGATATTGTGCGATAGTAAGGATAGTCCCATACAATACTGTTGCTGGTGTTGCCTTCGGGATCGTAGCCCTTAGGCAGGTCACTGATAGTGGCAAGGTTCTCAACGCTGACGTACACGCGTGCCTGCTCTATGAGCGCCTTCTTCACCCAATTGCGTGGCAAGGTGTAGCCGAGGGTGATGTTCTTGACGCGCAGATAGGCTGCATTCTGCAGATACTTGTCGCTAACACGAGTGTTAGAACCTACGTTGTTGCCCTGATTGTAGATGCGGAACAACTTGGCGTTGGGGTTCTTTGCAACCATATAGTCGGGATCGGCAGGATCATAGCTCTTTGCCTGCCAGTAGTCGGTCTGGTTAGAGAAGAGCGGCTGGAACACAGCATCGCCCGAACCTGCACCTGCAAACGGGAATATTGAAGAGCCGCCGAGCCAGTAGTCGCGCTTGCCTACGCCCTGCAGACGTACGTCGAGACTGAATCCCTTGTAGCTTGCACCCAGGTTGGCACCGAACTGATAGCGTGCGCGAGTGTTGCCAATGATCTTACGGTCGCCCGGATCGCTTAATGTGCCAGCGCCGGAATTGATCATTCCGTTGCCGTCGAGGTCCTTGAACTTCACGTCACCAGGCTGAACAGAATAGCCCTGGATAGATGTCACGCCTTCCTTCAGAGTCCATACGCCACGCTTTGCATCGTCCATCACGAAGTCGTCGATGCTATAGTAGCCGTCGGCAACATAGCCCCACAGCTCGCCAAGCTTCTGTCCGACGTAGTACTGGCCGTCAATAATTCCGCTCTCGTTGTTGAATTTCTTTATCTTAGCCTGATTGTCGTAGATGTTGAAACCGATGTTGTAGGCGAAATCACCGATACGGTCGCGCCATGTCAGATTGAGTTCCCAACCGTCAGACGAAAGGTCGGCAATGTTCTGAAGCGGTGCCGATGTACCCACAACGCCCGGTATCTCGATGCCGTCGGCAAGCATTCCGTCGGTGCGGCGCTTGTAGTAGTCGAATGTCATCTGCAGACGGTTGTTCAGCGCCGTAACGTCAACACCGAGGTTGATGGTCTTCACGGTCTCCCATGTGAAGCTGCTGCTGATGAGTCCCGGCGAAGAGATTACGTTGACCTTGTCGTTCTTGTCGAGCCATACGGTGCTTGGGCTGACGGTCATGGTCGAAAGGAACTGATAAGGATTGATGTTCTGGTTGCCGATAGAACCGTAGCTGGCGCGCAGCTTGATGTCGTCGAGCCATGTGCGCGACCATTCCATGAACTTCTCCTGTCCCAAACGCCAGCCTACTGACACTGACGGGAAGAAGCCGAAGCGGTCGTTCTTGGGGAATTTGGACGATCCGTCGTAGCGGCCGTTAAGCTCGAGCAGATAGCGGTCCTTGAAAGCATAGTTGAGACGGGCGAAACCGCTGCGTATTGAATACTCCGAATAGCCGTCGGTGATGCTCTTGTCGCCCGAACCGCCTGCAAACGAAGGTACCGACGGAGTAGTCTGTCCCTTCACCTGGGCATAGAACGACTTGTACGAATAGCTCTCCTGGTTGAAACCAGCCATTGCCTTGAACGAGTGGTCGCCCCAACGATGGTCGTAGTTAGAGAACACGTTTAAGGCATTGTAGCGCTTCTGTGTGTCCTGCATCTGGTAATAGTCCTGTCCCGACTCTACCGACCACTTGGCAGCCAGCTGCACATCGGCAAAGCGGAAGCGCTCCGAATAGAAGTGCGAGTCGGCATCCTTCTTGTCGAAGGTGTATTCGGCTGTGATGGTCCAGTCCTTCAACGGCTTGAAGATAGAGCGTGTAGAGACACGCGTTACGGCTGTATTCAGATGTGATACCGGAGCCAGTCGGAGCATGTTGCTCGGTGTCTGCGAGGGCAGGTCGTCCTCAATTCCGAGTATCGAACCGGGTATGTTGCCCTCGGGATAGTAGCCTACAAGACGTGTGGTGTAGAATCCCGACATGTTGCCTACGTTCACCGGATTGGTCTTGTCGGCATCGGTATAGAGCAGGTTCACCTCCTGTGTAAACCACTTGTTGACATCGGCAGAGACGAATGCCGAAATGTTCTTGCGCATGTACTTGTCCTTGCTGGTGATGAGCGGACCATCCTCACGGCTCAGTCCTGCCGACATACGGAAGCGTATGCGGTCGTTGCCACCCGAGATAGACACGTTATGGTTCTGCAGAGCGCCCGTTGTGAGGATGCGCTTGTACATGTTCTTCTCGCTGAGCCAGTATACACGGCCGTCCTCATCCTTATAGATGCCGTCGCCGACGGTGTTGAGCGACGACGGATTCTGCTTGTACTGCTGCAGATACTCGCGCCACTTTGCCACGTCGCCGTTGCCTGCCCAGTAAGAGTTGGTGTAGCCTGCCTCAAGATAGGCATCAATATATTCGGTCAGACTCGACTGCTCAAGTACGTTGAGCGAGCGTTCCCAACCTACGTTGAAGTTGTAGTTGAGATTAATCTTTGACTTGTCCTTGGGACGCTTTGTGGTAACGAGAATCACGCCACCGGCTGCACGCGCACCGTAAATGGCTGACGATGCGGCGTCCTTCAATACCGATACGCTCTCGATGTCGTCGGGATTGAGCAGGCTGATGTCGCCCTCTACGTTGTCAATAAGCACGAGCGGACCGCCACCGTTGATTGACAGCGTACCGCGGATGTTGAACGACTTGCTTTGTCCAGGACCCGTACCGCCACCGATGGTGAGTCCGGGCATGGCTCCCTGCAATGCTGCTGCGGCATTGGTTACGGGACGGTCGCCGAGCACTTCGCTCATCTTCACCTGCGAGACAGAACCCGTGAGGTTCTCCTTCTTCTGCGTACCGAAACCTACAACCACCACCTCGTCGAGGGTCTTGTTGTCTTCCTTAAGAGTAATGTTGAGCGGTGTGCCGTTCCATACCACTTCCTGCGAAGTAAAACCGATGAACGACACTACGAGGCGGCTGCCCTTCTTCACGCCATTGATGGCGAAATCGCCGTCAAGTCCGGTCACGGTTCCGTTGGTTGTGCCTTTCACTACTACTGAGACGCCAATGAGTGTCTCGCCATTAGTGTCCTTAACGACGCCTTTGCATGCGGAAGTCTGCTGCTGCATGGTCTGCAAGACCGATGCCGAAGCACCAGGAACCGCACTCGCACCAGCCGGAGTTGCTGCCAATGCTGACAATAACAATGTCAATGGGATAGTCCTGTTTTTCTTCATCTTGTAAGAGATTGTTTATAATTAGTTTCTAAAATGTATAAATCGATATATAAGTTCAGGTTGCCGTATTGCTACCTTTAGGTTTCGTCCGTTTTGAAGTTGTAAAGATAAATATAATTTCGGCAAGTAGTTGTTTTTTTTTACAACATTTTCACATGGTTAACGTTTTATTACAATTGCGACACTTTTGACTGCGAAGAAAAAAGCCCTCCGACTGTCGTCACGATAACCGGAGGGCTGGGATTATATTATTTCATATTAATAGAGAGAGAAATCTTACTTGCCGCCCAGATACGTCTGGGCGAGATTGAGCATTTCGCGTATGCCCTTGTCTCGTGCGCTCTGCTTCATGTCGTCGAGTATTCCCATGCACGAGTTGCGCTCGTTGCTTTTCAGAAGTTTGCCGTGCTCGCGACACAACTGCAGCATCTTGTTGACGGGCGGCATTATGCGGTTGGCGAAGAAGGTCTGCTCCTTGCCCGCAAACTGCACTACCTGTATATACTCGGTGCGCAGATCGTTGAACCGCTGTATGAAGTCGCCGCTGTTCTTTATGGGCACAGCGATGCTGCTTGCCTTCTTGTTGTCCTGCGGACGATACACTATGCTGTTGCCCGTGTTGCGGTCGTAGCGTATGATGGTGCCGTCGGAGTTGACCGTAATGGACGTGTTGGTGTCGTCGGAATTGACGGTAGTAGTGGTCTTGGTTATGGTCTTGGGCAGCGACCTCACATATTCGGGGTTCAGGCTGTATACACGTATGATGTCTACACACCACATTTCCTTTTTCTTCTTGTCCTTCTTGCTTTCATACCATGCCAATGCATAGCACGTGCGACGCTTCGAATCGGCAGGGTCCTTAAAGTAAAGCACGAAGTAGTTGCGGTCGGAATATTTCATAAACACTATCGTCTTTTCCGAATTCTTGCCGTAACCTATTTTACTGGCAGAGCCGTCATAGCCTGCCATACGCTTGTTCACAGAGTAGGCATTCGTCTGCTCGTCGTTGAAGACATCCATCAGCTGCTTGAACTTGCCGCTGTTCTTTGCCACAAGAAATATATTTCTTTCATAAACGCATTGCTTGCCGTCGGTGTCGGTGTCGGTTTCCTTGGAGGTTGAAATTTCTTCAACAGCGCCTTTCTTGAACTGCTCCACTACGCGTGCAATGGTGGTCTGCGCTGCCGCAAATGCCGGAACGAGCGCAAGGGCGATAATCATTGTGAATATCTTTTTCATAATCGTCAATGTTTTATTAGGTGTATTTATTCGATGCGAGTATATTATTCATCCGATGTCAATACAGTTCGTCGTCGGCTTCGTCGTCGATTTGGTTGAGCATGTCTACTGCAAGCAGCGTGTTGCGCACCTCGTCGACAAGCCTGAGCGACTCCATTATGTCGCGCTCTATGCTCTGGCGCTCTGCCTCGGGCAACTCGTGTATGGCTACAAGGCAATCGGTGGCAGAGCCGTTCACGTTGGCGTTGGCTGCGGGCGTGATGCTGTCGGCGGCGGCAGCGTGCGCCAGATAGGTCTTGGGCGGAGCTATGTAGTAGCGGCGGCGTACGCTTGGGCGACGACGTTGGGGCTGTGGCTTGAGCTTTACTGAGTCGGTCACGACGTTCTGTTCAGCCTCAACACCCGTGGACGTGCTGCACGTGTCGCTCACTACTACAGCCGATGCTATGGGCTGGACGGGTGCCGACGGGCGATGCATTATCAGCAAAAGAGCCACGGCTGCTGCCACTGCCGCTGCCCCACTCCACCATGCTGCCATGCGAAGGCTGTGTCTGCGCGGAGCGACAACCTTGCTGCTGTCGTGCGCAACACGAGTGTCTGCCTGCCCGGCTGAACCGTCAAACTCGGGCAAAGTGCCTAAGGGCATGCCTTCGTCCAAATAGGCGAACATGTCGCGGTAGGGCTTCAGCGAGTCGGGCACGTCGGTAGCAGAGCGGAAGTAGCGCGCTATGAGCTGCTCCTCGTCGACGGTTGTCTGTCCGTTCATGTATTTGTCTATGAGTTGTTGTATTTGCATAGCTTTCATTTTATTGGGGTTGTTCATCTTGCGAATTACTCTTTACGCTGCCGTGCAAGCATTGCCTGCATCAGTTTGCGACGTGCTCGGGAGAGCAGCGTGGGCACCGAACCGACACCGATGCCGAGTATTGCGGCTATCTGCTGGTCGGTCTTGCGTTCCACCTGACGCAGATGCAGCACCTGATACTCGGTGGATGGCAACGCCTGCATTCTCTGTTCGAGCCACCGCTCATCGTCGGCTACCTCCATAAGCGTGTCGGGCTGGGTGTGGAGTTCGTCGATTATGGGGCGGCTGTCCATCGGAACGGTGCGCCGTCGTCGGTGAATGTCTATCGACAAGTTGCGCGCCACGGTGACGACAAGAGCCTCAACACGCTCCATCTTTAGCTCTCCGCGCAACGACCACAGCCTCAGCAGCGCATCCTGCGCCACATCCTCAGCATCGTCGGCATCAAGTCCGAGGCTGCGCGCTGTGTCTACCGAGCGTTGGCGCAGCACTGGTGCTATATGTTCAAACTCCTTGTCTTTCATTCTTTAGGCTTTCTGATATATAAACGCATAAACAACGGATTTATGAACAAGATTAACATTTGTTTGTATTTGGGAAGATTTTGAACGAGGAAGAATAAAGGATAAAAGTGGAAAGGAATGGTATAAGTAAGGTATAAGGTTCATACGGCGGATATTGTAAAGCATACTATAGGAGGAGCGTGTGTCAAAAAATCTAAGCAGCACGCCATATTCTCCATATAGTTGCTACGCTTATTCACGTATAATGCCTGATGTGCAGGATATTTGCAATAGAAGCACGAATATGAAGTGTTTGAGCATCAGATTATGTTTTATTATTTGTTGTTTTAGTGCATATTTGTTGCTTTGACGGTGTGATTCTTCTCTATAATTGTTCTGTTTATTACGGAAACTACTCATTATTTTACTTAATATAAGTTAAGTTCAAAATGGTCCAATTTCTTACATTCTTCTTTAACAATCTTCTGTGTCGGAAGTTATGAAAGTGAATGGAGAATTATAATAATCATATAAATGTTAAGCGTTGTAAAAAAGGGAAGGTAAACGCAAATATATACTAATATTCTATAGCTGTATAATTATAGTATATTATAAATATGTACCTTTGCAATGAAACGTGTTAAATGTTGGACTTTTTTCAGTCCCTTGTGATAAGAATATGAAAAATCATAGGTATAAGTTAGTATTACTTGCTGTGTGTTTATTGTTTGCAGCAAGCGCTTTCGGACAACATACTGTGGTGAAGACCAATGCACTTTATTGGGCCACTACCACTCCCAATCTTGCACTTGAGACCAAGATAGGGCGGAAGTGGACTGCCGAGTTATCTGCCGGATACAATCCTTTCACCTTTTCCGATAACAAGAAGTTGCGCCATATTGCTGTGCAACCCGAGGCACGTTATTGGTTGTGTTCGCCCTATGCCGGTCATTTCTTCGGCATGCATCTCGTATATTCACATTATAATATAGGTGGCATCAAGTTGCCGTTAGGCATCTTCAAGGACCTGCGCAACTATCGTTACCAGGGCGACCTTGGAGCTTTGGGCTTCGGATATGGCTACTCATGGATGTTGCCTGGCAACCATTGGAGCATAGAGGCAGAGGTTGGAGTAGGCGTAGGCATAACGAAATACGAGAAATATGAGTGTGCCACATGCGGTTCTAGGGTAGGCAGCGACACCAAAACATTGTTTATGCCAACCAAAGCAGCCATCTCGCTTGTATATAATATCAAGTAATCCGCTTTACGTCTAACACATAATCATTATATGAACACCTTTATATATTTAATGATGTCGCTGCTGTCGTTGGGCATAGTAATGCCCACTGCAGCCCGCACAGCAATTCCAGCTGTCAATCCCACCGCATCCGCTCCAGGCATCAACATGCGATGGACAGCCGACACGCTGCATCTTTCGTTTGCCCTAAGCGAGTCGCGCAATGGCAGCGGCAGCAACTATGCAATATGGGCGATGCCCCGATTGGGCAGTGCCACGGGCGACACCATCACCCTTCAGAACTCCGTGTTTCGTGGTCGTCGCAACATGCGATATGTCGAACGCGAGCGTCATTTCGCCCCAACCACGTCCGACCGTATGATGCGCCGCTTGAATTCGTCGCCCCGCAGCACCATGCAGCGAGCCCGCAACGAGGTGATGCTTGGCGACACCGTGCATTACGACGTAGCCATATTGCGCAGCCAGTATCCGTGGCTGTGGCAGAACCGTGTGACGCTCGACGTGCTTCGCGAGCAAGACGGCTGCTGTTCAACCGACCGTCTCGCCCCGTCCACCCTTGCGTCCCTGCGCTACGTTCCGCCCTTCGTGCCCCAGTTGAGCCTTGTGCCAGACAACACCGGCAAGGCAGGCGAACTCGAGAAGACCAATCCGCTGCTCCGTCCTTACAGCCAGTATCGTCCCTACACCAAGGACCGCATACTCCGCAAGGAAGAGGGAGCGCTCTACGTACACTTCGATCTTGACAAGTCAACGCTGCGTCACGACTTCCGCAACAATGCCGCCACGCTCGACCGCATCGTAGACATAACCCGCCAGATACTTGCCGACACCACATCCAACGTTCGTGTGATTCAGATAATAGGACTTGCGTCGGTAGAAGGCCCCGTCAAGCACAACGAGCAGCTTGCCGCATCGCGTGGAGCTGCGCTCAAGAAGTACATACAGCAGCGTGTGAAGATAGCCGACTCGATGTTCGACGTAGCCAATGGAGGCGAGGCATGGACCGAGTTGCGCTCGCAGATAGAAGACCTTCAGTTTGACGGTCGCGACGAGATGCTTCGCATTATCGACACCGAGAGCGATGTCAACAAGCGTGAGCTTATGCTGAAGACACTACGCGGAGGAAAGCCATATAGCTTCTTGCGCGACAAGGTGCTTGCCGACCAGCGCAACTCTGGTTATCTGCGCATCTACTACGATTATGTGCCCGACACCGCAGCAGCCACCATCAACCGCGCCACCGAGCTTATCAACCGTTCGCAATATGCCGAGGCTCTGCAGCAGTTGCGCACAGTCAGCACCGACCGCCGGGCATACAACGCCCTTGGCGTAGCCCTCTACATGACGGGCAACCGTACCGAAGGCATGGAATACATACGTCGCGCTGCCGCCGATGGCAACGCCGAGGCACAGGACAACCTGCGCCAATGGGAGGCAATACAGCGTGCCGAACAGTAAAACAAGAAAACGTAACGTGTAATACGACAAGAGAATTAAAACATTATAAACAAACATCGTAAATGCGTTGATAATCAACCGCTTACGAGGAGGCAATCCTGCGGCATTTCAAAAGGACTCCTTTTGAGGTGCCAAAGGACTCCTTTTGGACCGCAAAACGAGTCCTTTTGGTGAGCAAAAGGACAACTTTTGCACTGCAAAACGACTCCTTTTGCAGAACACAACTAAAAAGGCTTGAAACCTCAACGTACGGGGCTTGAAAACCAACGCATCTACATTAACAAAAACGTTCATTTTTATGAAAAAACTAAGCAGCTTTTTCCTCATGGGCACAGTAGCCCTTGCAGGACTTGGTGTGATGTCATCGTGCTCGTCAGACGACCTCGGCAATGACCCCACAACAAACCCCGGCGAAACTAAGGCAGTGAAAACCCAGTTCGCCCTTAACATTCCGCGCGCCAACGGAGGCACACGTATGAGCGATGTCAACGCACAGGCTAAACAGAATTTCCTTGGAATGGAGGACATCCGCATGTTCTCTTTCAATGCAGCTCCTGCCGCTGGCTCTACCAGCACTGCCACATTCACCCTTGCCAATATCAAGTCTGGCATTATTTCTGAAACAACTTCATCAAAGATCTACGGCGACGTATCTGTACCCGTAGGAACCACACACTTCCTTTTCTATGCTCACGCTCCGCAGGGAACAACAACCGTTACAAATGCCGATAACTTCACAAAGGGTGTGCTCAATTTTGCAGCTGGCACAGACAATGCTACCGCTACAAATGATATTTCTGCAGCTTTGGTAGGTGTTAAGGGTACTGACAATGGTTCGGCAGACAAGCTTCTTGCAGTTCTCAACGCTGTTGCAGGAGTAGAAAATTGGTCAACCTTTGCCAAAACTACAGAACTTGGCAAACTCTACAAGAACTTCATTACCCTTAAGGCAGGTTCTGCAAACAGTATTCGCCTTGCACTCCAGGATCTCTACAACGCTCTTGGTGGTGTGACAACAGGTAGTGACGCTGATGCTAAGACAATCGCTAACAATATCCGTACAGCAATAAAGACAGATAACGTATTTACTGTTACTGAGCAAACAAACAAGACATTTGCCATTACAACAGCAAACACTTATCCTAACAACATTAACCTCCCTGATGGAGCAGTGCAGTTGTCATACGCAGAAGCAACAAAGACATTCTCGTATGCAGGTAAGTCTGATCTCACTGGCATTCAGCAACTTGATGCTGCCAACATTTGCTTCCCTGCATCTATCTATTATTTCCAGAGCAGCGATATTGCGGCTACTGCTGCTGAGCTTGATAATACAGCATGGCCTAAGACTACTTCTGATTGGACAAGCAATACAGTTGCTCCTTGGTTGAAGGACGGCGCTGCTGGTTGGACAGCCTCTGTTCAGCCCACAACACGCTCTATCGCAATGCGTCAGAACATCAACTACGGAGTTGCCAACCTCGCTACTACCGTTAAGTGTGGCGCAGCTTCATTGCCAGACAACACCGGACTTACCGTAACTGACCCAAGCGAGTTCCCTGGTACAGTAGCCGTTCCTACAGAAGGTTTCACCGTTACTGGTCTGCTTATTGGCGGTCAGCCCACAAAGGTAGGCTTCAACTTCCAGCCGGCATCTAATGACGCATTCGATTATACTATCTACGACAAAAATCTTACTGGTATTGTTGCCAAGAACGGTGCTGCTTCTACAACCAACTACACCATCGTTCTGCCTAACGACAAGGGCCGTGGCGTTGCAGATCAGAACCCGGTTAACGTAGCAATTGAGTTGACCAACAACTCTGGCGTTGCCTTCCGTGGATTCGATGGCATCATCCCTGCCGGTGCCAAGTTCTACCTTGTAGGTAAACTCGAGCCTAATAAAGTGACATTTACAGGCCCTGCCAATCCTGCAGTATTCATGAGCGACTACAAGACAACTATGAATCTGAACATCACTTCGCTCAAGAGCGCTTACAACACAATCCCCGACCTGCGTTCAACAAAGCTCCAGCTCGGTCTCTCGGTTGACCTTGACTGGCAGGCAGGTCTCCAGTTTGATGTAAACATCGACTAAAACCGCAGCCAGCAACAGTCTGGCACCCCATAGGGCGGCAGCCCTTGATCAGGCTGCCGCTCACTATTTTAACACTACACGTACATGATTATATTGACATTACGACACGGCGTGAGGCTTGTCGCGGCAACAGCCATTGCCACGGCATGTCTCACTTCGTGCATAGACGAGGACCTGACACAGTGTGGCAAGAACTACACCGTCGACTACACCGTGCGCCAGCTCACCGACGTGCCTGCCATTCTGCAGCGCCACCTCACCACCCCTGCCGAGCAGCAACTCTCGGCACAGTTGCTCGCACCGCTCAATCGGGTGTTTGCATCTACCGCCGCCGACCTCGACCTCTCCTTCTTCGACAGCGCTACGGGCAACGTCGTGCAGCACGAGCTGCACGACATCAATGCCTCGCATGCCCAGTACACCCTCTATCTCAAGAAACTCGACTACCGCAACCTGGCGCTCGCCAATGCCGCAGCCGAGCCGTTTGTGGCTGTCGACGGAGCCGCTTCGTCCTCCACGCTGACCCTCAGCCAGACCCCGTCCGACACCATCGACACCCACACCCATCCACTCTTCACGTCGCGACTCGACATGACACTTGCCGACCAGAGCCAGTCCTACCATGCCGACCTCTACATGCAGAACTGCGCTTCGTGCCTCGTTCTCGACCCAGGCACCAACGTCGTGCAGAGCCTTTCGGGCTATGTCGACGACATGGCAACCGAGTTCAGCGTCAGCGACAGCACCTATCACTTCGCACGCCACACCGTTGTGCGCTCCACACCCGTCAGCGCCGGCGGACAGTATGCGCTCTATGCCGCATCCATGCCGTCGCCAATGGCAGCCCAAACCTACACCTCAGCCGACGGCATCAGCCAGACCGCCACATGGCGCATAGGCATAGTGGTGCGCATGGCGGGCCGTTACACCAAGACCACGCTCTACGTTCAGGAGCCGCTACGGGCAGGCGAGCTGCGCATCATCAAGTGCAAGATAAACAACCGTGGCGAAGTTGTGCCCAATCTGCACAATGTAGGTGCCAGCGTCGAGCTCGACTGGAAACCCGGAGGCGACCACAACATCGACATCTGATAAAACTCTTCAACACAAACCGTATACAAATGAAACGCATAGACTATATCTTTACACTCATAGCCACGCTCCTTCTGCTCGCCTCATGTGGTAGCAGTGGCGACGAGCCGTCGCCCTCCACAAAGCCTAAGGTGGCGCTGCGCATGCTTGTGCAGGCACCCAAAGCTCCGTCGTCGCGTATTGCCGACCCCGGCACCTCAACGGGCGAAGCCGACTTGTGGGACACCTTCCTGCTCGCCTTTGTCTACAAGAGTGGCGAGGCAGGTGCCAATACTGTGATAGTCGACCGCATAACGCGCACGCAGTTCAACCAACTCGAACGCTACAACGACAACGACAATGTGCGCTACTACACCATTCAGCTCATGCCCGGAGTGGTTTATTGCTACGGTATAGCCTACAGCTCCGACGCAACCAATAACGACATATACCAGTGCCTGCAACAATGCACATCAAAGGAGGCAGTTGACAATCTGTTGATTTCCAACTCCTACGCCGCAGGCAGTGCCGATGCCACGTCCAAGTTCCTAAGCGTTGCCACGGGCTACTATCATGATTTGAAAGACAAAACCCGTCAGGGCACAATCGACATAACCAATGCCGCAGCTTCGGCAGAGTCGCCCTACAACGTGCCCGTGCTTCGGCTCGTGCGCTTGGCATGCAAGATAGACGTGCAGTGGGATGCCGCTTCGGCATTCACAGGCAGCCAGTTGCGTGCCTACGTCACCGGATTCAAGTACACCTCCAATCCTTCGGTCACTGGCGCAGGCTCCGGTCGTCTCTTCCCCGAACTCGCCACGTCTACCAAAGCGGTAGGTGGCAGCACCGCATTCCTCAACACCAGCGAGATAAGCCAGCGCAACGGCCGTGCCTATCACTACGTCTTCCCCGAGTCGCAGAAGGCAGTAGGCACAAAGCCCAAGCTCACCTTCGACGTCAATGGAGTCGATGCCGACGGCACGACGAAGCAGTCTGTCGTCACCGTCAACTTCAGCAGCCAGCCCCAGGCAGCCACTTGGTACAAGATCAACGCCACAGTGAGCGGCATTTCTGCCAATAAGGAATTCACATGGAACATCACCCAAACACAGGGTACGAACTAAATACCATTCTAATATATGCTTCGATTTATACAGAATGTAATGGCAGCGGCAGCCCTCATGGCAATGCCGCTTGCGCTCAATGCGCAGACCAATTACTACGTCAAGGCACCTCACGACCTCACTACGGCTACGCCAGAAGGCACAGCCGACGGTTCTTCGTGGGACAAGGCTATATCTCTGCAGCAGGCATTGGCAAAGGTTAAGGCAGGCGACTGCATCTTTGCCAAGGGCTACACAGCCGGTGAAGCCACCGGCAAAGACTTCTACTACACCGTACCCGACCGCAAGGGCTTTGTCCTGCCGTCGGGTGTGCGCATGTATGGAGGCTTTGCGGGCAACGAGACCGAGATCAGTCCCGACAATCTCGACACCCAAGCCAATGACCCACGCGGCTGTGTCGGCAGCGACCTCTCGCACATGAAGTACCGTTCGGTGCTCACTGCCGACATCGACTGCAACGACACCGTGTCTGACACGTGGCTGCTCTTTCCGCAGAACTCTACTCGCAAGGACAACGCCCGTCACGTTGTGACTATGAGTCTTGCCCCTACTGCCGTCAATCCCAATGCCGGCAACGACCCCACTGTGCTCAACGGATTCTATATTGTGGGCGGCAATGCGTCGGATTCGGACGATTCTTACGGTGGCGGAGTGTACATCACCGATGCCGGCACAGCCGACAACAACACCGGCGAGCGCGGTTATGACGTGTCGCGCTGCTTCTTCACCAATAACTACGCAGAGCGTGGCGGCGCCATATACGTGGCAGCCAACGTCAAGCCCAACGCCAACCGACGTGCCTACATACGCTACAACACCCTCTTCAACAACGTGGCAGGCACACGAGGAGCCGACGACAACCTTGGAGGCGGACTCTGGGCAGAGGGTAGGGCAGACATCGTCAACAACCTCGTCTACTGCAACATCAACGGTGGTATGCGTGTGTCGGAAGCCACTACCGTTGTCAACAATACCATTTCGCGCAACAACAGCGCCGGTATCGACCACGTGTCGCCTGACAAAAATAACAAGCTCACCGTCTACAACACCATCGTCTGGGGCAATCACCGACTCAACAAGTATTCGCCTGCGCCCCATTTCAGTCATGGCGCATACTATACACACCGTGGCGAGGCAAACCCCGGCGACGACACCAACGTAGTTCTTGAAGAGAGCAACAATGCAGCTGACGGCGCAACGCCCAACTTCAAGGATCCGGTTACATCTGCCAGATACGACCGTAGCTACATCTGGACCACTACCGATTATCCCCAGTGGTCGTATGCCATTGACTACGGTTCGGCACTCATTGCCAAAGGCGACCCTACACAGTACAATTCTGCCACTTGGGGCGACCGTGCGCTCAGTGCCGACAACCGTTTCGGCACCGCCGACAACAATACTACCACCATCGATATAGGTGCCTACGCCTATACCAAGGTGCCCGCTTCGCGCCGTCGTTACGTCAAGACAGCAGCCAATGGAGGCAACGACGACAACGACGGACTTACTTGGGCCACTGCCTACGCATCACCCCAGAAAGCCATCGACGCCCTCAACGACGGCACAGGCCAGCGTGGCGAGGTGTGGGTGGCAGCCGGAACATACGCCCCCAGCGCCCATATCACCAAAGACACCAACAGCCCCGTGGCATTCCTCATGCACAGCGGCATCAACGTCTTTGGCGGATTCCGTGGCACGGAGACCTCGATCGACCAGCGCGACGGCTATTACGACGGTTCTGACGATGACCAACCCAACCGCGATTCTCAATATACATGGAAGTTCCACGAAGAGTATCGCACCATATTCCAGGGCCATTCCTGCACAGTTCCCGTATGGAACAGCACCAAGGGCGAGTGGGTATTCAGCAGCGGATCGTATCATGTGGTATGGTTTGCACCCATTGCAGCCAATGGAGTGGGTACGTCTGACAATAAGGTGGCAATGTTCGACAAGGAGACAGTGCTCGACGGTGTCACCATCGAGGGTGGCAGACACACCGTCGAATCCGGTTCGGTCAGCGAAGGCTATCTGCCCAACGACGGAGCCGGAGTGCTTATGGGCGAGAATGCCATACTGCGCGACTGCGTGGTGCGCTACTGCTCTGTCGCAGGACGAGGCGCTGCCGTGTACAATGGTGGCGGACGTGTCGAGAAATGCCTTATATATAATAATGTGAACGCATCGGGCGACGGTGGCGGTGTCTACATCGACGGCTTCGGCATCGTGTCGCGCTGCATCATCACCAACAACAAGGCGCGCAATGGCGGAGGCGTGTACATGAAGAAGGGCAAGGTGGCTGACCATGCCATACTCGCCCTGTCGGTAGTAGCCAACAACGAGAACACCGCCAACGGTGCCGTCTATGCCGACCAGTCGGGCAATCTCATACACAACACCATTGTCAACAACTACACCTCAACCTCTACCGACGAGTCGGACGATAACGCTTCGCACACGGGTGGAGTGTACGTCAACGGCTACTGTTATGCCGTAAACAACATCATCTGGAACAACGGCATCAAGCGCCCGGAGGGCTCTCTGGCAAGTTCGGCAACCCAGCAGGCACAGATATATGCCTCCAATGCCACTGCCGCCAACGTGCGGTTCTACAACAATGCACTCTCATCGCCCAACTCGGCAGTGTGGAACAACGTCTACCAGTCGGGCACAATATCACTCGGAGCCAATGCCGCTGACTGCGTATTCAAGCTCAACGACAATGGCGCAGCGCAGTACGGCTCATGGAATCAGATAATCGACTGTATCGGATTGCAGTCGTCGTGGAACACAATCGACTACTACTGGCCCACAAAGAACGGCGCTTCGCTGCGCTCGTCAGGACTGCCCCAGTATATGTTTGATGCCGAACTGCTGTTCCGTCCCGCTGCCGACATCATCGGCGCGATATTCAATTCCTATACCATCGGAGCCTACTACTCCGACGTAGTCGATTTCCGTCCGGCTCTGTTGCGCCGCGACGGCAAGGACGTCGTGCGTCTGTATGTCGACCCCAATGGCTCCAAGGCTGACGGCAACGGCTCGTCATGGAGCAACAATGCACCGTCGCTGCACGATGCACTCGTATACTTCGAGAACTTGGACTTGTATGTTCCGTGGGCTGTCAATAAGCTTAATATCGAGACACCAGCCGCTTATGCTGACAAGAAGTACATAACGTTCAATCCCGCCACTACCATATTCGAGATCTGTCTGCGCGAGGGCAACATCCAGCCCGAATACTCTTACGACAACAACGACGCCAGATCCGTGTCTCACCGTATTCCGCGTATGGACTGTCCGCTGCGCATCGTGGGCGGCTATCCTTCGGCTTCAGCCAACGCTAAGCCTACCGATGCCGACCGCGACATAAAGAACCACCGCACCGAGTTTGATGGACGCTATACTATCGGAGCGCTCAGCGGCCACTCGTATCATACGGTGCGCGTGCAGAATGGTGCCGACGTGACGTTCGACGGAGTTGCCGTGACAGGCGGCAACGCTACCGAGAACTCTACAATACACACCGGTGCAGGTGTGCTTCTGTTCAATGGAGCACGTGTACAGATGGACAACTGCATCATCGAGAACAACCGTGCCTATACAGGTCCGGCTGTGGGAGCCACCACATTGGCTGACAACGTGAAGCTTGTGATGCGCAACTGCGTTGTCAACAACAACACTGTGGTAGAGTCGCAGGAAAAGGCTGCAAGCGACGATCCGTGGCTTTTGAGCATTACGCCAAAGGATATTGAGTTCAATCATGTCACCATTGTCAACAACATAGCGTGGGCTCCGCAAGACTCCGTGCTCAATCGCAATGCCCGCACATCGTATGCTCTTGGCAATCAGTATCCTGCCGGCACGGTGACAACATATTGCAACAACACATTATCTGACATTGCATCATTGGGTAAGGACGGAGCTGCCAACTTCTCCAACCCCTCTGTCAACTGTGGTGCAGCCGAGTCGGGCAACGTTTATTATGGCGGCAATGCCGACTATCGTCCGCTAACCAGTTCGGAGGCTATGCAGGTGGTCATCAACAAGGCTGCTGCCAACGCTGACGATATGTCAGTCGACATCTATAACGATGAGCGCGACCTCGGTGGCGCACCCGACTTGGGCGCTGTTGAGGCTCTGCTGCCTAAGTCGGGCAGCGTGATTTACGTGCGTTCGTACAACACCGTGGCACCAAATGACAACAACGAGGTGCTTGACGAGACCGACGGAGAGCCCGACTTCAATTTGCTCAATGAACATCCCGGCGCGCTTTACAACGGAAAGTCGTGGGATACTGCCATTCATGGCAATGCCATGTGCGACACACTCAATATGGACAAGGCTGACAATTCCATATATGTGCTCAAAGATGGCATGATGCTTGCTGCTACGTTTAATAACTCAAACTACTCAACGTATCTCGGCACAACTACCACTCCAACACGCACCGAACCCTATTATGGTCCGGCGTCGGGACATTATACGCGCTTTATTGCCCAGAATAGGGTTTCAAGCTATAATACAACTTCATTGCAGAAGGTCTGGGACAAGTACTATCAGGGCAATACCAACCAGCTTGACAAGCAAGGCAACACTTATTATAATAGTATAAATAACGACCGCAAGGAACGATACATCAGCGGATTGCAGTTGGCTGTGGAAATGGCCGCCAAGTACAACGCCCTGCACAAGAACGATGTAGGATTCGAGCCTAAGGTTGTATGGGTAGGTGCCGGTGTATATACCGACTACAAGGGCTTCGTCATTCGCAATGGAGTGAAGGTGTACGGAGGCTTCCCCAAGAAAGGAACACCAGGCAAACTGGAGCGCAAACCGCTGCTCTCGCAGTACGTTCCGGCTCGTTTGGCAGACGCATCACGCACCAAGTCCGACTACGAGACAATACTTCAGATACGCAAGGAGTCGCCCGTTTATCGCAATGCGAACGACGAACTGAACATATCGGGCGACAATGGCGGAACCAACACGTTCGCCATGGATATGGTCAACACTTGTACTGCTGCTACTGATGACAAATACCTCTGTCAGCGCCACTACGTATTGTATCAACCTGACGTGTGTGTGACAACCTGGCATGTGGCAGGCGATGGCAATAACTGTGCATACAAGGGCAACGAGTATCGCTGCTACGACACTGGCAAATACTACTGGAAGAACTATGTCGGTGGCGACAAGCCCAGTGTGTATAAAGAGTATGCCGATGTGAAGTGGGACGGATTCACCGTTCGCCATGGCTACATTATTAATTATATGGCTAACCGTGATGGTGGTGCAGGTGTGCGCGTGTTCCATGGCGTGGAACTCGAAAACCTCATCATCACCAACAACCTCACACATGGCTACCGCACTCGTGGCGGTGGACTCTATATGGATGGTGCCAACTCAACAATATCCAACAGCTTCATCCTTAACAACCTCACTACCGACAAGAACGCCAAGACGATGAGCAATTGGAACGACGGAAATGGTGTGAATGGCTATTCGTACGACAACTTTGGCGGATGCGACGACTATGGTGGTGGTGCCTATATGATTGTGGGCACGGGCTACAATATGGTCGTGGCTAACAATCGTGTGGTAAGCCATCTGACACAGTCGGGCAGCGGTGGAGGCATCTTCATCGAGAACGCCAAGTTCTACAACAACACCGTAGCATACAATACTTCACGCCGAAACGGTGCCGGCATAGAGCAGTGGGCATCGGGTGGCAACGCCACCGGTGTGTCGTCAGAGCTGTCGCTTTACAATTGTATCGTCTACGGCAACAAGAGTACCGACTTCCCCGACAATCCTCAGGTATCGTCGACAAGCGTCGACACATTCAAACCTGCCCACAACTGTTTCCTTATAGGCGGTAAGAACAGCACGGCGGGTGTGTGGAACGAGAGAGGTGGTAGCAATGCCGACGAGAAACTTTATTCTTCAGCCAACGGCAACATTATATATAAAGGTAGCGAGGAGTCTTCTTGCAACCCGTTTGCAGCCGGTGACAATGCCCGTAAGACCAACGACTATCGTCTGAGTAGCTCTACCAAGTGTATGAACGGTGGTACCGACAACCTCAACCAGAACAATGAGGAGCTCAAGGTGCACCTCCCGCTCACCGATATGGACTACTCCGACCGTATCAAGGACTGTAAGGTGGACATCGGAGCATACGAGTCGGACACCTACTCTAACATCGCTTTCGAAACACGCAACGACTCTATCGTGTTCTATGTGACGCAGACTGGCTACGGCGACAACTCCGGACGCAATCCCGAGAATGCTGCCTGCGCCGAAAAACTGCAAAAGGTGCTCAAAGTTGCGGGCGAATGCTTCGCCACGAAGAAGTTTGGTGACAGAGATTTAAGCGCAATAAAGAAGTTCGTTGTGAAGGTGGCTGGCTACAATATGAACAACTCCAGCGAGGGATTCATATATCATCCCAACACCCTTGCCGACCCTTCCGACCCTCAGAGCTACACCTATATCATCCCTGACGGAGTGACGCTGATGGGCGGATATTACGAGGGTGAGCAGCAGACCGTAAGCGAAACCGCTGGTACTGAAACTATAAAGAAGATAAAACTGGTAGGCTACAACTGGTACGACGACAATCGCAACGTGTGGGACGGATGGCGCAAGCAGACAGACGGAACCCTTGCCAACAGCCGTACTGTTCTGTCGGCAGTAGCCAAGTTGCCTGCTACATCTACCGTTGACCGCATTGTGGGTCATCACGCCGTAACATTCGGCTCATGGCCAACCGGCGATTTGCAGAAGTGGAGCCAAGAAGCGGTGAGCAGCAGTGCCACTATCGACGGATGTTTCATCGTCAGCGGCGAGGCAATCACTAACGACGGACACAAGGCTTTTGGTGGTGCTGCCATCGTGCCGAAGAACGCTCATGTGCGCAACTGTGTCATTTCGCACAACAAGGCGGTTCGTGGCGGAGGTCTGTATCTTATGCCTGGAGCCATCGTGAGCGGCACTATGATTGACGAAAACGAGGCTCGTGTGGGTGCTGGTATGTATGTTGACAACGGCGATACTAAAGACGGTACACCCGACAACCGTGCCTATGTCATGTCGACAACAATCGTCCGCAACACGGCTGAGAATACAGGTGGAGGCGTATTCTTTGAAGAAGGAGCGCTTATGGCAGCCAACTGCGTGGTGTGGGGCAACTTTGCCGCATCCGACAAGAACCTGAGTGGCATTTCCGACAGGGACTTTAAGGACACCAAGCTCTACGGTTCTGTAGATGGAACGAATGCTGCCACAGGTCGCGAATATCCCTTCAACGATTGCTTCATCGAGACTTTCAAGATCAAGTCGAACCACCCCAACATCTCGATGACATCCGAGAACACACGCTATTTCCGTTCGGGCGACACGTATGTTCCGCGTCCTTTCTCGCAGCTTATACACGCTGGAGCGGACAACGCTACTATGCTCAACGTGTGGAAGAAGTGCTTCGACGTGGCAACCTACGATATGCGCTCGGTTGAATTTGCTGTCAGCAACCTGCAGAACAAGCTCACCGTGGGTGCGTTTGCAGTACACCTGGCTGCTACCGACAATCTCTTCACCCGACTGTTTGTGTCGCTCGACGGCGGCAACGAGGTGTCGGCAGACATTCAGCAGAAGTATGTGGGACGCTCGTTCTACACTCCGTTCAACTCGCTCGGCAACGCTCTGGAGTACATCCGCAAGATGCGTGCAAGCGGAAAGGCTACTGACGACACCCACTTCGAGATACTCCTGGCTAAGGGAACCTACGTACCAGTGCTGGCACGTACCACCACTTCGACCAATCTCGACAACGATATGCGTATGTGTTCGTTCTCTATTCCGGTCAACACGGCGCTCTATGGCGGATTTACGGGTAAGGAACTCTACTGCACAGGCAAAGAACTTGTCGATGAAAAATTCCCTGGCAAGCCTACTGGCACGTTTGTTGCCGACGGCAAGATGACCGATATTCTCGCCGAACGCAACAAGAAGGAGAATACATCTACGTATTTTGTCGACCGCAACTTGAACAATATCATTGAACCGTGGGAGTTCAACTCGCTCACCATTCTTACCGGCGACCTGCTCAACGATGAGTCCGAACGTGCCTATCACGTAGTTTATGCCTACGATGACAAGACGTATGCGGAAGCCGACAAGAAAAAGAAGCGCCAGCAGTTGGGCATAGTTCTCGACGGAATAACCATCCAGCACGGTGCAACTTCGTCGTTCCTCGACTTCGACGACAGCGGTAAGGAGCTACTGAACGAAGTTTGTCACGGCGGAGGTATATATAGTAATGGTGTAAACGTAACGCTCAACCGCTGCCGACTGATTGACAATCGAGGCATACATGGCGGTGCCGCCTTCATCAAGGATGCCGATTTCTCTGTATTGGGTTCGCTCGTAGCGGGCAACGAAGCTATAGCCGACTCGCGCATGCATTCGGAAGCAGGCAAGGGTGGAGCCCTCCACTTCAACTATGACGACCAGAACGCCTACGGAAGTTTCTATACTGCCAACTCGCTCTACGTCAACAATAGCGCCGAACCGTCGCTCGACGGCACAGGCTACGGTATGGGTGGAGCCATATACTTCAATGTCGGCAACGATGCCACTAATCACGAAATGCACTTCATGAACTCGATAGCAGCCCGAAACAAGGCTACTAATGGTGCAGGAATGTACTGGAACGGTAAGATTCTTGAAGGTAAGCACTTCTCTTGCAACAGTGTTGTATGGGGAAACAAGGCAGACAAGAGTCAGCAGATGTTCTTGAAGAATGTGAGTCATGTAGCCAGCGACGTCTTTGTCAATCTCAATCCGAAGACCGATTACACGGATGTGACGCGCGAAGACGGCAGCGTTGTACGCACACTCATCAACGACAACATCGTACTCAGCACCGACAACATGGCTATTGACGGTCCGCGCTTTACCAAACCGACCGCATTGGCTGGCGTAGATGGCTACGACCTCAAGTCGCAATGGAACCCTGCAGGCATCTCAATACTTACTGATGCCGGCGACGGAGTGTTGAAGAAGGACAACTTGGGCAACTTCAACAATGAGACCGGATCTTATTACGACTTCTGGAACAATGTTGTGTCGGACACAATACGCACTTATTTCGCTGCCGATTATGGTATAAGCCGCTATATGTTGCGCCGTCAGTCGAACATGAACAGCAATAGCACTGTTTCCGATACGCACTGGACCGACTACGCACGTTATCTAGGAGGACTCAACGAGGACGGAACTCTCGCCGACAAGACCATCGACATCGGACTGTATGAGTATCAGTATAAGATAGACTTCCGTAAACTCATCGGTGTTTACATCGGTAATACAGAGCAAGGCGACGGCGACGGACGCGACTGGGCTAACCAATCGTCCGACCTGCGCAGCGCCATTATCGCAATGGCAAACCCCGATGGTGCCGTAAGTACGGGCGGCGAAGATAAGAAGCGCACCGTATATGTGCGTGGCGGAGAGTACTTCTCGCCGACACTTTATGCCGGCAATGCCTTCTCGTTGTATGCAAGTGAAAGCGATAAATGGGGCGAGTCGGTTACGATAAAGGGCGCATGTACGGGCGAAGGACATGGTGACAAGGCTCAGCAGGACTTCTCCAAGCAGACCGTTGTAGTTCCGAGCAAGCTGCCGATACTAAAGGCTGGCAGTCTGCTCAACGTAATGACCAAGCACAAGCCCGTAACAATCGAGGGATTGACATTCAGCAACGACTACGGTCGCGGACTGCGTGCGCAGGTTGACGATGCCCGAGGCTCGCTCACGATACGCAACGGCGGATTCCGTGAGAATGTAGGAAGCGGAATGTTTGTGGCTCAGAATAAGGGTAAGGTGCTTATATATAATACGGTGTTTGCAAGCGATTCGTGCAAGAGCAACATCAAGAACGAAACCGGAGAAGCCGCAAAGGTGGGCAACAATGCGGCGCTTGTCACTACAGGCAAGACAACGGTTGTAAACGCAACGTTTGTCGAAAACCTTGGTCCGGCTATCGCTTCGAGTCCTACAACAACTGAGTTTGGAGAGGCTTCGCTCAACGATACTCGCGTATTCAACTCCGTTTCATGGCAGAACGAGGACAACAAGACCGACCTGACGCAGCTTGCCGACGGAACCACCGAGATAAAGGCGGGCAGCATCTACGCCCCAGGCGGAGTGTTCGCATCGGACATTACTGGCATAGAAGGCTCTGAATTGCCACGCAACAATAAGGCGTTTGCCTATCATTATGCTGATGTCAAGGTGCCAGATGGAGTCGTTAACGGTCCGGCTAATGCCGATGCTATGAACGGACCAAACTTCACCAATCCCGCAGCAAAGGACTATACGCTGCGCCCGTCGCTCTTCTTGCTCGATAGAGGTTCGAATACTCACTATCAGAAGGAGGTGCTCGGCTATGACGATGCTAAGATAACGGCAGCCAAACCAGCCATTCCCGACACCGAAGTGGAGCTTGCCAACAAGCGCCGACTTGTAGGCGATGCCGTCGATGTGGGTGCCTACGAGCACGACGCACAACTGCGTCAGATACTCTACGTTACGCCTATAGCTTCGGCTGAGAACACGGGCGAGAGCTGGAACAAGTCGATGGGCGACCTCCAGTCGGCTGTTGACCTTGCCGGACTCTACTCGCGTCGCAACGGAAACGACAGCTACGTGTTTGTCGACCAGAAAGTTAGTGTAGACAATCTGAAGCTCGAACTCGACCGTGTACACGTTTATGGCAATATGAACGGTGAAAAATCCGCATCGGACGAGACCACGGACGAAGCCAAGAAGGTGGTCAGCGACCTCCTCGGCAAGCGTCATGGAGCCTTCGAAAGCGGATACAGCATGTCGAAGATTAAGAATATTACGATTGATGCCGATGCCGTAGTCGACGGATTTGACATAACGGCTTCAGCCCAACTGCGTAAGGGATTGCTCGGCGGAGCGCTCGTTGAGTGCAACGTAACGGGTATGGGCGACGGCGTACTGTACAACTCGCTCGTCTACGACAGCAATTGGGAGCAGACCGTCAAGCCTTCGGCAATATCACAGCTCACCGTCTCAGGTGTCAGAGCAGTCAACGTTTCGAGCCAGGGAACAATCGAGAATGTCAGCACCGATGCCTCACATAAGTTCAGCTTTATGCCCGATCTGCTTGGCAGCTATGCCAATCGGGCACCGGGATGGAAGTGTGGCAAGGCAGTAACGGGCACCGTCAGCGTAGCCGACACAATCAGCCATACGCGCTATGTGCCCTCGTCGCTGCGCTACCGTTGCTATCAGCTCAACGACGACGACAACGACAATCTCGACAGATGGCCTAAAACCTCAACACAATATGCCGCTGCTAAGATGTGTATAGACAAGGTAGGCCACGCATACGACGTACTTGGCAACAAGCGTTTGCGCAATAATCTTGACAACGGTTGCTTCGAGACGTGGAACGTCTTGGTTGATGGTGAGACAAAGACAATCAACTCTGCCGACTATCCGCATTGTCCTTCGGTGATGTACGTGCGCAGCGGTCGCGAACTGGCTATCGAAGACGGTGTCTATCCCAACCCCGGTACCGACTACAACGCCAATGCTTACTTAGCATTCCTGCTGCTTGAGCATCACGCCGGACTGCGTTCGCACAACAACTGGTTCGGATATATGCGTCTGGCGGTTGAACGTGACTTCGAGAACGGACAGTCGCAGTATGTGTACATGCCGTTCACGGTCGATCGTGTGACCAATTCCAACCGCTTCAATGCTTACACCTACAACGCTAAGGAGCGAGCCAAGTACGACTATAAGTACAATGCCAATGACGGAGCTTGGATTGATGCTGACCGACTCAGCTACATCGGACTGGCACTTGTGCCCAATGCCGGGGCGCCAACGAAGTTCACCGCACGCTTCTACAGCAAGCAGCTCGACGAGCATCCGAAGTGGCAGATAACCGGCAACAATCTTAACGTCACGCTACAGCAGAGCAACAACCGCTCGCCGTGGTCGTCGCCGGCTGACGGCGGAGCCAAGTTCACACACAAGGAGAACATGGGATGGAACCTCTTCGGTTCGCCCTACATCTGCTCGATGAACTACAAGGACATGGAATATCCGCGCATAGCCTACTGGCTCAACGCTTCGGGCGAGATGCAGACGCTCAATATGAATCTCACTATTGATGCAGAGCAGCCGGGACACATCCCTCCGTTCGACGCAGTGTTCACCCAGACCGCTACACTTGCAGAATCCGAGAAGTTCAGCGTGGCACAATCCACCGACGTTTCGGGCGATGCTTACGCCTCAACCACACGCATGGCAGTAGCGATAGCGCCCTACGCAGCCACACGTCAGGCTTCTGAAGCCAATGTGTCAGATGAGTTCGCCTTCCAGGCAGTGCCTCACGACGAGGCTCGCAGCGACTATGATATGGGAGCCGACGGCGTGAAGTGGATGTCGGGCACACAACCCCTCATCTACGCCGAACGCAACGGCGGACGCTACTCGTTGCTCAGCGCACTCGACGAAGAGGGCGAAGTGCAGATTGGAGTCAGCGTGCCCGAGGCGGGAATGTACGTGATGCAGGTGCCCGAAGGATGTGATGCCACCGACTATGAGGCTGTATTGCTGAAGGACGCAAGCACAGGCAAGGCTGTAGATCTGCTCGAAGGCAGCTACACCTTCAGCGCCACAGCCAAGGGCGAGCAGAACAACCGCTTCTCGATAGCGTTCCGCAAGACTGCCGATGCCGACGCTTCAAGAATCTATGTGAGCCGTGTGGCAGCCGACCGCATACGCATTGTGGGACTTCAGACTGACGACGACGTGCGTCTGTATCTGCCCAACGGAATGATAGCCAACCAGACACGAGCCACTTCCGATGCCGTAACGATGACGGCAGGAACGCAAGGCGTAGTGATAGTGGAGGTTGTAAGACAGGGCAAGCAGGTGTGCGTGCGCAAACTGAAATAGATAGTTAGTAAGTATGATTAGTAAGGACGACACGAGCAAGGGGGCAACCTCGGGTTCGTGTCGTTTTTTGTTTTGGAAGGATAGAAAATCCAATTGATTTTTCCCTTTTTCCTTTTCCCTTTTCCCTTAAATTTCCGTCGCTTTTCAAAAGGAGTCCTTTTGGGTTGCAAAAGGGTTCGTTTTGGGTTGCAAAAGGAGTCCTTTTGGAAATGTATAGTTTAAAGCATTGACTATTATAGCTTTTACCTTTACGGAGCGCATTGATTTTTGTGGATTATTACTAGGTAAGGTCAAATGTTAAGCGAGGGTGTATCAAAAGTTTAAGCAGCACGCTCCGAAGGGGCAGAAGCACATAGCCTATGGCTCCGCCCTAGGTAAGAATATCGCAAATACCAATGCGCCCTGCAAGGGCAAAAGCGTTAAATATCAATGCTTTTGCCCCTACAGGGCGTTTTGCTTTTATCAATCCGTACATCCAAGACGCTGCCTTGGGCTATGTGCTTATTGAGCTTTCAGCCCGCTTTGTTTGAGTTTTGACACCCTCCTATATGCTTCTGCCCTTTCGTAGCGTGCAGTTTGGACTTTTGACTCGGATTTTTCACTTTCCACTTTTCACTTTTCACTTGCAAACCATCAGATTTTTCACTTTTCACTTTTCTCTTTTCACTTACCATGACCGTTACAATCCGGCGATTGTCAAGCCCGCCATTACGATGCTAACCATCGACATCAGCTTGATGAGGATGTTGAGCGACGGACCTGAGGTGTCCTTGAACGGATCGCCTACGGTGTCGCCTACGATAGTGGCCTTGTGGTTTTCGCTACCCTTACCTCCGTAGTTGCCCTCCTCTATCATCTTCTTGGCGTTGTCCCAGGCTCCACCTGAGTTGGACATGAACACGGCGAGCGTGAAGCCTGCAGCTAGTCCGCCTGTGAGCAGACCCAATACGCCTGCCACACCGAGCACCAGTCCTACAACAATCGGGATAATGATGGCAAGCAGCGACGGCAGTATCATCTCGCGCTGAGCGCTTCGTGTGCTTATCTCTACGCAACGGCCATAGTCGGGCGTAGCCTTGCCTTCGAGTATTCCCTTTATCTCGCGGAACTGACGGCGCACCTCCTGCACCATCGACTCGGCTGCACGACCCACGGCTCCCATAGTCAGTCCGCAGAAGAGGAATGCTGCCATGGCTCCGAGGAACGCTCCTACGAGCACCTTAGGATTGATTAGGTTCACCTGGAAGAACTCGATGAAGTCGACGGTCGAGGCATTCGTCGGATCGAACACGTTGCCGGCTGCATCGATATATTGCTTGCCGTTGTCCACGGCACGTATCATGGCTATCTTAATCTCTTCGATGTACGACGCCAGCAGGGCAAGGGCTGTAAGTGCAGCCGAACCGATGGCAAATCCCTTACCAGTGGCTGCGGTGGTGTTGCCGAGTGCATCGAGAGCGTCGGTACGCTCGCGCACCTCCTTGCCTAAGCCGCTCATCTCTGCATTACCGCCTGCATTGTCGGCTATCGGACCGTAAGCGTCGGTGGCAAGGGTTATGCCGAGCGTTGAGAGCATGCCCACAGCGGCTATACCTATGCCGTAAAGACCGGTACTGATGGACTTGGCTGAGAGCGACATGTCAAATCCATTGGCGCAAAGATAGCTCAGCATGATGGCTACCGAGATGGTAACAACCGGCACCATCGTTGAAATCATACCCGTGCCTATACCTTTTATTATTACAGTAGCAGGACCTGTCTGCGAGGCTTCGGCTATCTTCTGCGTCGGCACATAGCTGTGCGAGGTGTAATATTCGGTGGCTTGACCTATCACGACACCTGCTACCAGACCGCTGATGACCGAAAACGAGAGTCCCAACCAGTTTTCGATGCCAAGCATATAAAGTATTACGAATGTGGCAACTGCTATAAGGAAGGCGCTGACATTGGTGCCTAAGCCGAGCGAATGGAGCAGTTCCTTCATCGTAGCGCCCTCTTTGGTGCGCACCATGAAGATGCCTATGAGCGAAAGGAAAATGCCGATGGCTGCTATAATCATCGGCGCTATGACGGCACGCAGCTGCATGTCGCCGTTCATTGCAAATGCCGTGGCTCCAAGAGCGGCTGTAGAGAGTATCGAACCGCAATAGCTCTCGTATAGGTCGGCACCCATTCCGGCTACGTCGCCCACGTTGTCGCCTACGTTATCGGCAATAGTTGCAGGATTGCGCGGGTCGTCCTCGGGTATGTTAGCCTCAACCTTGCCCACGAGGTCGGCTCCAACGTCGGCGGCCTTGGTGTAAATACCGCCACCCACACGGGCAAACAGTGCCTGTGTGGAAGCACCCATTCCGAAGGTAAGCATAGTAGTGGTGATGGTGACGAGGGCAGTCGATTCGCCCTGATAGACGGCATTCAGCACTATAAACCATATTGCAATGTCGAGCAGTCCGAGTCCGACAACGACCAGACCCATTACAGCTCCGCTTCGGAAGGCAATCTTCAGTCCCTTGTCAAGCCCCGTTCGCGCTCCGTTGGCAGTACGTGCCGAAGCGTAAGTGGCGGTTTTCATGCCAAAGAAGCCTGCCAGTCCTGAGAACAATCCGCCCGTAAGAAAAGCGAAAGGCACCCACGGATTCTGCACCTTCAGCACATAAGCCATAAAGGCAAACACTATGGCAAGCACCACAAAGACAATAGCCACAACCTTATACTGCTGCTTCAGATAAGCCATGGCACCCTTCCTGACATGCTCGGCGATTTCTTTCATTCGGTCAGTACCCTCTTCCTCTTTCATCATTGAGCGGAAGAAAAACCATGCCATTCCCAATGCTACAATGCTGGCAATAGGAATCAGCCAAAAAACTAAAGGGATGTTGTTCATAACGGTATGTTTAAGTTTGATAATAGATATAGTAGTACGTCGTTACAATCGACGTATGCAAATATATAAAATATATTGATATGAAAGCTGATACGGGGTCAGAATATTTGTTTTTTTAGCAAGAAAAAAGCAGATACGGACGATATTTTATCCGTTTTTTGAGTAACTTTGCATATTCCCAAAACCAAGGTATCCGTTATATAATAATAGGTACAATAGTTATATCGACGATATATATCAGATTATTATGTTATATTTATTACAGTTCGCTTGTCTGATACTGATGCTTGTGTGCGCATTCTTCATTGGCGTTACGCGCATTCACATCAAATGGATCAACAGGCGTTATGAGTGTTCGCGTTGGATGATATTCTCGTCCCTGCTATTGATGGCAATCCATTATTTCCTGCAAATGTGCTATGGATTCAGGGCTTCGGACGAAGAAGTAGGAGCTGTTGTCAACATACTGGTATATCTGCCATGCTTCACGCTCCTTGCTATGGCTATCTACAACATCGAAGCCACACACAGCAATCGCAAGAAGATGAACCTGATTTGTGCCATAGTGTATGCTGCCATGCTTGCAGCCTTCGGTACGGGCTACTGTATTACGGGCACATTGGACATGGGCGTATGGGTTTATGTGATGCTTGCCATATTCTTTAGCAATATGGTGTATTGCATATATATGATAACGACAGAGATAATAAGGCGCAAGAAGATTCTGGAAACAATGGCTGCCAATGACATGCAACCCTTTATGCGGTATGCACACGCCAGTCTTGCGCTGCTGTTTCTTAGTGCATTGATTGTGCCGTTCGCCATTCTTTCTACCAAGTCATTATATATAATAGGTCCGGTGGGACTTGTCATATTGCTGTTCTTCATCATCAACTTTGTGGCGTTTGGCTACAGTTATGTGCCTACCGAAGAACTGTTGAACAAGGAACGTGACAATGAAGCTACCGCAGATATGGACAATTTGGAAAGCAAGGCATCGGCTACAGACAGCGACATACTGCAACCGGAATCTGAACCTGACAGCGAGCCTGCCCCACTGCCACTCTCTGCCGAACGCATCGACTTCATTCAGTCGGCACTCGACAAATGGTGTGCCGACATAGGCTATAAGGACAGTTCGGTCAATATGCTCACATTGTCGCTTTCGCTGGATATCAGCAAAAACGAACTGAGCCAATTCTTCAGCCAATGCCAGAACACGACGTTCCGTATATGGCTCGGCGACATACGCTTCAATGCTGCCAAAAAGATGATGAAGGAGTTTCCCGACTACAACAACGACATCATTTCTGCCGAATGCGGTTTCTCTTCAAGGTCATATCTTTATAGGATTTT